>Ga0070750_10000743_pt1 | contig 17981 bp, 20 predicted proteins | sample VirMetDEL_Nov_24_FD_77013 | JGI IMG/M metagenome (GOLD analysis project Ga0070750, IMG submission 77013) | Aqueous microbial communities from the Delaware River and Bay under freshwater to marine salinity gradient to study organic matter... | ecosystem: Environmental > Aquatic > Marine >...
CCCCCCTTATCCGCCGAACAGCCGCAGCCAGGCGACATGACCGAGGCCGACGCCGATCGCGCCGAACGCGACGTCGACATGTGTCCAGAGCCCGGCACATTGCGCCCGGATCGCCGCGACCAGGCCGCCGCGGTCGCGGCGTTGCCAGAGCTCGCGGCCATAGACGACCAGGACCCCGCCGGACGCGCCCCAGAACGCCGGCGCGGACGCGCCGAGAGATGCGGCCAGCAGCGCGACGCCGGCGAAGGCGGCCCAGCCGAGCGCGACATGCGCCGGCTGATCGACCAGCTCTTTGCGGAGCTTCGCGCCGAGCGTCATCGCCAGACCGCCGCGCATATCGCCTTCTCGTCGGTCGACGTGGCGAACGTCACCGTCGCCACCGCTGACGCGCGGCCGGCCGCCAGGACGTCCCACCCGGCCCAATGGCGATGATCGTGCGACCCCGTGCCGCCCGAATTGGCGTCGGCCTGTTCGGTGACGTCGCTCGACGCGCCGGGCGCGCTGTGATCGTCGTCATGCGCGGCGACGACCAAGAGCGCACCCGCCGGCGCGGCGACGCCGGCGCTCGTCGAGACCGCCGTCGGCCCGTCAGCCGTTCCGGCGGCGCTGTCATGCACCGCGGCGGCGATCGGCCGCGACACGGCCACGGCCGAAAGGCCGATCGAGGTTGTGCCAAGGTGATTCCAGTTGACGCGCACGGTCACGCTCGAGCCGGTGAAGGCGGAAATATCGCCGGCCCAGATCGCCGCACGCTGCGTTTCACTGGCGCCAGACCCGGAAGCGGTCTCGATCTCGGTCAGGGCGATATTCTGCCCCGCGGGATCGACCGCGATCGACGTGAAGTCGCAGGCGTTCGCCGCGCCGCTGTTCGTCTCAAGCGTCAGGCAAAGGACGAGGAACCGGCCCGGCTCATGGACGCCGACGTCGACGGTGAAATCCTCGGTTCCGTCGTCCTGATTGTCGGCGACGAGGCCGGCGTCCTCGGCGATGATCCGGAGCGGCCCGCCGGCGGCGAGCAGCATCGGCGAGCCCATGCCGATCAGCATTATTTCACGTCCAGATGGACGGCCGCGAAAATCTCGCTCGCGCCGAGCGGGGTGAACGCGATCAGGTCTTTCGCCCCCGCCGCGGTCGAGAACGTCGGCGCGACGCCGCCGGCCGTCACCCAGTTCGCGCCGAGCGCCAGCGTGCGCCCGCCGGTTCCGTCCTGAATGACCTCGATCACCCCGCCGACCATTTCCGAGACATTGGTCGGATTGCCGAGCGTGCGATTGCCGCCGAGCGTCACCTTGAAATTGAAGCCGAGCGCGAGATCGACCGCGATCGTCGCGGCGTCGGCGAGCGTGACCTTGGCCGCGGCCGCGGCGGCGATCGCCGGCGTGATGATCCGGCTCGCCGCCTTGGCGCGGTATTCCGTCACCGTCGCGTCGGCGTGAAAGAAGTCGACGCGGGCGCCCGTCGTCGGGTTCACCTCGGCCATGATGACGTCGGTCGTTCCGTTGTAATACATCAGCCGATGTTGCGTCGCGGAGATTTCCTTGACCCACCAGTCGCCCGCGCCGATCCAGCTCGGCCGCGACGCGCCGGCGTCAAAGCTCCTGAGATCACCGATAATGAGATTGAGCGCGGTGTTCACCGTCGCGAGGCTATTCGGCCCGACGACCGCCGCGGCCCCTGTTCCGTCTTGGCTCATGTCTGATCCCTTCCTAGTCCTACGGTGCGCCAGTCGATCACCCGCGCGACCGCGACCTCGTTCTTGTCGACGCAATGCACCGTGAAACCGCTCGTCGTCGCAGCCGAGATGCGCGGCGGCGGATCGCCGTCGGAGCCGCCTTGCACATTGATGAGTGGCCCGGCGATGATCTGGTAAAACGGCTTTGCGTAGGTGACGATAAGGCCGCCCGAGGCGACGTTGACATCGTGGCCGCGCTCCTCGCGCTCCGGCAGGTCGGCCAGGAATGACGCCGCCGTGATCTGCGGCGTGACCGTCGGCTCGAATGATTGCAGATGGAACCGCAGCTCGCCGCCCCACGCCTGCACGGTCTCGCCGGTCAGCGGCCCCCACGCCGTCCAAGTCGGCGCGCCGGTCGGATCGTCCGTCGTCGTCCTGATCTCGATCGCGACGGCGTATTCCGCCGGATCGACATCGCCGAACGCATTCTCGAGCGCGAAGATGTCGGCATGATCGAACGCGTCTTCGGTCTCGCGGAGCGCGGTCGCCTCGACGCGCGCGTCGAACTCGACATCGAACGCCTTGCCGAAGTTGAACGAGGCGCTCGGCGTGAACCGGCCCTCGCCGGCGATGTCGCCGAAAATGTTCGCCTCGGCGAAGGCGTCAACATGCGCGAAGGCGTCCGAACTGTAGCCGAGCCGGAGGAATGTCGCGTCCTCGAGCGTGTCGTCATGGACGCCGGCCCAGCCGTTCGCGCCGCCGATCTCGATTTCCTCGACATAGTCGATCGCGTCGCCGAAAAACTCCGCGACGACATAGCTCGCCGGGTTTACGCTCTCGACGCCGAACCACGAAACCGCGTCGACGAAATAGGTTCCCGGACGCAGTCGGACCGTGATCGGAAACTGAAACACCTCGATCTCGATCGCCGCGTCGAGCCGCGTTGCGCCTGCCGTCAGCGGCGTGCGGCGCAGGACGAAATGCGAGCGCCGCGGATCGACCGCCGGCGTCGCCGTGAACGTGATTTCGCCGCGCGCGAGATTCGGCGTCGCCAGGACCGCGGCCAGATCGTTCGGCACGCCGCCCTCGGCGTCGACGACGACGATCGCCGAGGCCGACCAGCGCGAGAACTGCGCCCGACCCGCCGCCCGCGTCGCGATCTGATATTCATACGTGCCGTCCGGCACGTCGGCGACCGTCAGACGCTCGGTCAGCGGCAGGGCGATGCGATCCCAATCGTCGGCGACATCGGTCCGCCGCCAGCGCGCCGCGACCTCGGCGACCTCGACAAGCCCGGAGAAGCGCCACGCGACCACGATGTCCGCGCGCACGCCGGCCGGAGCCGGCGAGAGGACTTGCGTCGCGCCGACCGATTGCGGCGGAACATCGTAATCGGCGACCGCCACGGGCAGGCTCGAGACAAAATTCGGCGGCGCGACCGGATCGTCGCCGGGGTCGGCGGCCGGCTCCGGAAACACCGTCACCATCGCGCCGGAGCCCTTGGTCTCGACTTTCGAGATCACCACCCGCTCGACGACGTCGTCAAGCTTGCCGAACGCATAGCCGTCGCCGACCGCAAGCGCGCCGATCGCGGCGTCGATCGTGACCGTGCGCCAGGTTCCCGCGCCGGTGACGATTTGCGCCGTCGTCGCCGAACCGTCGGCGATATGGGTGAAGCGGAGCTGATAGGCCGAGCCCGCCTCGAGCGTGATGTCGGCGTCGAGCGTGATCGACGCCCCCGCGACGGCGCGGACCCATCCGCCGCCGATCCCGGCGAGGACAGGATAGGTCAGCTCGGCGCGATCGCCGGCCGCGGTCAGATGCATCTGACGATTGAGAAAGAACCGGATTTGCCGGCGCTGCAATCGGCCCTGTCTGAGATCATAGCGCGCCCGCTGCCAAGCCGGATCGGGCCGGTCGATCCCCGGATACTGAATGTCCTCGATCCGGATCGCGTTCGCCGCGGTGTAGCCGTCGGCGTATGCGATCACCTCGTCGACGCGATAGCCCTCGTCGCGGTTCGGAAACGTGACCCGCAGCGCATGCGGCAGATCGTCGAGCGACTGGACCCGCTCGACATCGCCGATATTGCCGGGGTGAAAACGATGCGCGATCGGCGCGGCGTCGCCCTCATCCCACATCACGCCCCATTTGCCGTTGCGGAAATCGACCCGCGCGCGGCCGACCGCGAGGAGCTCGTTCGCCGCTTCGAACAGCGTCGCGCGATAGTCGCGCCATTGGTTCGCGCGAAAATCCATCGCCTCGCAGCGCGCGCGGAACGCCTCGATCCGCGTGTAATCGATCTCGTCATCGGTCCGCGGCCGCGCAAGCGCGGAGGATTTCAGGAGCGTGACGTAGACGTCGGCGAGATTGTCGCTTTCCCCCAGCTCCCAGGCCGCGCCGTTGTAGCGCCAGCCGACCCGCTCGGCGATCACGTTGAACGCCTCGAGCTGGCCCGAGAGCTGATCGGACGCCTTGATCCGGAGCGCGATCGCAGTCACCGGATAGGGCGCGGAAATCACGTCGTCGCGCCGGAAGCTCCGCAGCGACGACCAGCGGATATCCGCGATGATCGTCAGGTCCGGCTCCTCGGCCTGACCGTCCGACGTCTTGGTGACGCGGACCTCGTACTCGCCCGCCGAGGGAAGCTCGACCCGCACCGCGCGGCGGATCGTCTCCTCCTGTTTGGTGAAAATCTCGAGCTCGTCGGGATATTCGGCCGGATTGTTACCCGCGACCACCGTCCACGCGCCGCCGGCGGCCGGGCGATATTCGACCTTGACCAGCACCCGCCATTCCCGGCGCTTGCCCTTCTTGGTGATCTGGAACGCGCCGCCCGGCAATTCGAGCTCGACGGTGAAGGCCGAGGCGTCGGCGACCGTGTTGCGGACGTGCTGAACATCCTTCTCGAGCGTGACGCCCTGCGCCTCCTCATAGGCGACCCGGCGGAACTTCTCCGGCTTCGGCGCGACCGTGTTGCGGATGATCTCGGTCTCGACGCCGTCGAACTCGTCGAGCGACGTCTCGCCGATCTTCATGTCGGCGACCGTCACGTCGTCGATCGAGACCAGGAACAGCGCGTTCACGAACTGATTGTCGGCCTCGGTCTCGTAATAGGGCGCGGTCGCATAGTCCGGATAGACCCGGAACTTGCCGACAAGCTCCGGAACCACGCCGTCGGGGCGGAGCTTGTTTCCGATCCCGCTGATCGCCGGCGAGGAGCCTATGCCGCGCGGCGGCGGCGCGATCTTGGGCGGCGGAAAAAGCGCGTTCATCGCCAGCGTTCCGGCCAGCGTCAGGCCGGCGGTGATGCCGCCCACGAGAAGCCCCGCGCCGACCCCGCCCGCAGCCATCAGGCCGGGCGCGATCACGCCGGCGAGATAGGGCGCGAACGCCGCGATCGCCGCGGCGAGAAGCACGCCGGCGATCAGACGGAATGTCGAGCCCCGCACCGCCGCGAAGATGCGCACCCGCTGCCCCGGCTTGACCGTGACCAGATGGCGCCAGCCCTTCGGCACGGCCGCGCCGCCGACGAAAATCTCGAGTTCGGCGAACTCTTCGCCGAACTGCGCCCGCGCCTCGCGCTCGATTTCGTCGATCCGCTTGCCCGCCGCGTCGAACCTGCCCGCGCCGGCTTCGGCGAACGGATCGCCCGACCAGTCGACGACGATGCGGTCGCCGTCTACCCGGCCGGAGAGCTCGTTCGCCATCGGTAAACTCCCCTCAACCGCGCCGCGTATTCCGCCGCCGTGACATCGCCGAGCTCGGAAAACCCGAACATCGCGACATGCAAAAACCGCCGGGCGTCCATCATGACGCCGCAATGAAGCGCCGCGCCGCCGGACATCAGGACCACGTCGCCGCGGCCGATCTCGGCCCGCGCCACCGGAGCCCAGGGCCCGCGCCCGGCCGCCGCCGCGGAGATCTCCGCGCGGTCGACGGCGATCTCCGCGCCTGGATAGGCTGGCAGGTCGACGCCGAGCGCGGCGCGGTGATAGAGCCTGACCAGCCCGTAACAATCGCAACCGTCGAAATCCGCGCCGCCGAGGCGATAGGGAATGTCGAGAAACCGCGCCGTCACCGCCGGAACAGACCCGGAAAATCGACCCGGTTGAATGTCGCGCCCGGCGTGAACTCGCGAACCCCGCCGTCGAAACTCAGGTCGCCGGTGATCCACGGCCCTTTCGCCCGGATGTTGGCGAGCTCGAGGTTGGGCAATTCGATTTGCGGCGTCTCCCAATCCGAGGAATGCATCACCTCGAACTTGACCTTGACCCGCTCGTTCGCGCCGAGATCATTCAACGCGCGCTCAACCGCAAAATCGACATTGTCGACGACGAGTTGCGCCCGCGGCGGCGCGTCCGGCGTCGAGCCCGGAAGCCGGACCCGCATCGGCAGAAAGGTGAAATCCAATCCCCGGCTTACAGTCTTGTAGGTCCGCGGATGATCGGTCGCGATCTCGGTCGGATCGGACGAGATGTAGATCGGCGCGGTGAGCGAGGAATGCGTCAGCGTCACCAGGACCGCGACGACGCCGGTTCCGTCCTCCTGCCGGAGATCGACCTCGAACGCGGCCGTCGTCATGGCAGTTTCACCAGCTCGATCGAGGCGCGGAACTGGCCGCCGCCAAGTGCGGTGAACGCCGGCGGCTTGGTGAACTTGACCCGCCAGTCAGGCGCGCCGCCGACCCTGTCGAGCTGATCCGGCAAGTCGAAATCGAGCGCGCCGGAGACCAGCGTTGTCCGGTAGAACGCGACAAGCGCGATCCGCTCCGCGTCGGTCAGAAGCAGCGTCGACTTGAACGGATCGGCGACCGAGGAAAATTGCGGATTTGACCGCGTCACGCCGGCCGCGGTCTCCGCGGTCTCGAGATTGTCGGCGAGCTCATATGTGAACCCGTCCTCCTGCAATTTCTGCGGGAGCGTTCCCGGCCAGATCGGAGCGGCCATTTACACCCCCCGCGCCTCGAGCGCGCGATAGATCGGCGAGCCGACCTTGTTCACGCCGTCGGCGACCTCCTCGATCACGATGTTCAGCATGTCCGGCCCCTGTTCCTGTCGCACCTCGACCGGCCTTGACGTGTGGGTCTCCACCATGACCTTGACCACCGGCGCGGGCGCGCCGCCCGAGACCTCGACGCCGAGCCGGCCGCCGCGGCCGCGCGCTAGCGGCATGACCGCCTCCGGCCCGGCCTCGCCCATCACGCCGCGCCGGCCGCCGCCATAGGTAAACGGCGTGCGCCGATCGACCACGCCGCCGGCGGCGAACATCTCGACCCGGCCGCCGGCGTCGAACGCGTTGCCCTTGGCGTTGAACAACGTGCCGACGATGCCGCCGCTCTCGACGCCGAGGCTTTTATTGACCGACGCGCCGAGTGCGCCTTGTCCGAATGCGCCCTGAATGCCGAGCGTCAGGATCGCGTTCAGCGCGTCCTTGCCGCTCCGCACCTGCGCGAAGGCGTTCGAGAGCGAGCGCGCCATGTCATCGGTTGCTTTCTTGGCGTCCTCGGTCGCCTTGTTCGCCGCCTCCTGCGCCGCGGTCTTGGCGCGGATCGCGCGCTCGAGCTCGGTCTCCTCGCGCGCCATGTCCTCGAGCGAGGAAAAATATTCCGCGTTGACGTCGACGCCGGCCTCGTAAGCCAGCGCCCGGCGCTCCTGCAAGCGCAGCTCGGCCCGATACTTTGCATTCAGATCGGCCTGCGCCTCCTCGGTCTTGCCGATCAGGGAAAGCTCGAACCGCAGCCCGTCGACGCGGAGATCGCGGCGCTCGATCAGCTTGTCGAGTTGCTCGGCCGCCCGCTCGGCCTCGGTCGCCGGCGCGCTGGCCGCCCCGCCACCGCCGCCGCCACCGCCGCCATTGGAGCCGGCCAGTTCATCCTCAAGCCGTTTAAGTGCTCGACGTCGATCGAGCGCGCGCTCTATTTCAGCGATGTATTCCTTTGTCACTGCGATTTCGTCGCGGCGCTGCTGCGCCAGGGGATGATCGCCTCTATCAACGCCCTCGAGCCGGCGAAGATCAGTCGTCAATTGCTGCAATCGGCCGGTGTGTTCAAGCAGATTGGCCTTGAGCTGTGGCGTGGTCTGTTTTGCGGTGTCCCCGGTGACCTCCCCCCAGATCATCCGCAGACCCTTCATGGAACGCACCACATTGACGATCGCGACCTGAAATGCCCTCTCGATCGCATCAGTTGCCGCCGTGTATTCGTCTCTGAGCCTCACGGCGTCCCTGATTGCCGCCTCGGACATCACTGATGCGCGGGACCGCCAGTGGTCAAGACCATCCGCGCCTTCGGCCAAGAGCCGCGCCATTTTCGGACCGGCCAACGCGCCAAAGAGCTCGGCCGAGAGCGCCGCCCGCTGACCCGAGGTTTCATATTCGAGGAGCCGCGCAATCGCCGCCTCGAGAGCCTCCTCCGTCGTCTTGAGCTTGCCCGAGGTGAAATCGGAGACCAGGCCGAGCTCCTCGAAACCCTTCTTGCCCGCGCCGGAGCCGGTGAGAGCGAGATCGTTAAGCCGTTTGTTGAACCGGGCGAACGCGTCGTCGAGGAAATTCGCCTGAATGCCGAGTTGCTCCGCGGCGAACCTGTATTCCTGCAAAGCCTCGACCCCGATCCCGGTCGAAATCGACGCCTTGTCGACGGCGTCGGCGTAGTCGAAAGCGCCCGCGACAAGCCCGGTGAATGCTCGAGCTGAGAAATACGCCGCTGACGCTGCGCCGATTGTTCGGAGCGTCTTGCCGAGCCTGTCCGCCGAACGTCCCACAGCGCCGAGATCGCGATCGGTCCGGCGGATTTTGCGCGATAGCTTGTCGAATTCGCGGCCGGCCGAGAGATCGGTCGCCGTCATCCTGACCTTGTAATCATCAAACATCGCCGCTCCCTTCTCCGCCATAGTAGAACGCCCACAAGGCGAGCTCGTCGTCGTTCAGCGCGGCGATTTCGCCGAGCGTCTTGCCGAGATGGCCGCCGATCGCCAGCGCCGCGCGCAAGGCGTCGCGCGCCTCATCCGCCACCGCCAGCGCCTTGACCGCGGCCGCCTCGGTCAGAGCTTTTTTGCGGCGACGGCCTCCGGAAAGGATTTCGCGAGGCGCTCAAGCCCGGCGATCGCGGAGCCGAGCACGCCGACGCCCTCGAGCTCGCCGAGCTCGCCGGCCTTCTCCGGATCGCGCAGCGCCGCGGAGAGCTCGGCCAGGGCGACGCGGTCGATCCCGTCGGAAAGGATCTTGGCGACGGCCAGTGTCTCGACCAGGGACGTCCGCGTCATCGCCGCGTGAACGCGTTCGATCACCTCGAAATCCGCGCCGGTCATCAGCGCGTTGAGCGTCTGATAGCCGCGGTCCTCGAAATAGGCCGAGCCGTCCTCGCGCCGCGCCCGCATCATTACCGCGGCGATCGTCGCCTTGACGCCAGAGACGCCGAACCGCGAGGCGATATCGGCCGCCTCGCTCGGCGTCTCCGGCTTGAAGTAGACGGCGACGCCCCATTCCGGAACGTCGACCGCTTTCAGACCCTCGGCGTCGAAATGACGCCGGGCGATGTCGAGAAGATCAGACAAGCGTCGTCTCCGTCAGCGCCCCGTTGCCGGTGAAGGAAATTGACGCAGTGACATAGCCGTCTTTGGAGACCGACGGCGAGCGCCCGGTGACAACGATATCGCCGGCGAACTCCTGTTTTCCGACGGCGTCGCCTTCGGTGTACATCTTGAGATTGCCGGTCGCGCCCGCCCGCAGGAGGAGCTGACCTGCGTCGGCGTCGTCAATATCGACCTCGGCTGACCCGCTCCACCGCTGCGACGTCGGGGCGTTTTCGTCCCAGGTTTCGCCGAGCGAGCGGCCGGTCGCGACCGACGCCTCGCTTGACATCGACCATCCGTTGACCTTGCCGACGATCGTCCCGTCGATCTCGAGAACGCCGCCCTCGCCTGTATGCCTCGCCATTGTTCAAGCCTCCTGAGTTTCGGGATCATTCGGAGCCGTGACGATCACGGCCGCGAATTGCATGCGGACGCGGCCGGCCGGCCGATCGCCCTCGAGATCGACGGCGAGCTCGTCGCCGATGAATTGAATTTCGACGCACAAGGCGCGGAGCCCAGCGTCGGTCAGGATCGCCGCCTCAATCGCCGCCGCCTCCGCGTCGACCGCGTCCTCGAGCGCATCGGCCGTCACATAGGCGGCGACGATCAGCTCGATCTGGCGCGCGCTCTCGCCGGACGTCGAGGCGCGCGTCACCGTCGAGCCAGGGCAGGAAACCCGGCGTTCGGGAAACCCGCCAGCGCCGGCCGGCGCGTCGATCGCAACCGTATTGACCCGGGCCCCTGCGCCGCCCTCGGCGACGAGAAGCGCGACCACGGCGTCGCGGAGCTGTTTGCGGACATGCGCCATGTCAGAGCCTCGCCGAGAGCGAAAGCCGCGTCGTCTTGCCGTCGCCCTCCGGCTCGAGCTTGCGCACGCGCCAGACCACGCCGTCGAGCGTCAGGCGATCGCCGCCGGCGGCGCTCGCGCCCGCCGGCACGCGATCGGAGCTCATCAGAAAAGACGCCGCGCCGCCGGCGACCTCGGTCTCGTCGCCGACGAGCTGATCGGCCAGCGGCCGGGAAAAATGGCCCATGACCGCGCAGCCGCCGCCGCCGTCGAGCGTGTATGTCGCGGCGTCGCCATCGGCGAAAAAAACATCGCGGTCGGCGGCGGTCTCGAACTTCACCGCGTCGCCGCGCCCTCGACGCCCTTGCGGTCGGCTTTCTTCGGCGCGTCGTCGACCGGATCGGCGCGGCCAACCGCGATGAAACCGTCGGCGACCTTCACCGGAAAGGCGTGCGGATTGTCTTTCGGCAGAAAGATTTCGCCGTTGCGCGTCACCGGCGCGCGGAGATTGACCTTGCGGTCATGAATATCGGGCATTTTCTTGGCTCCAGAGATCGAGAACCGGCCGGCGGGATCAACCCCGCCGGCCGTCATCGCGTCAGGTTCGGGAAGATCAGGCCGGGGCGGGCGGAGCCTGCGCCGCCATCGCAGCGGCGACGCCGCCGTCAATCATCGCCTGCAACTTCGCCGGCGTCATCCGCGCCAGCTCGGCGGCCTCGGCGTCCTCGGCGGCGCGGGCGCGGGCGGCCTCGATCGCCGCAAGGTTGGCCTTGGCCAGCGCGACGCCGTCCTTGTTTTTCGGATCGCACGCCTTGCCGGAGCCGATCAGGATCGCCGCCTCGCCGGCCGTGACCTCGGCCTTGTCGGTCGGCTTGTATTTTTCGCCGTCGATCAGACAACCGCGAACGATCATCAATGGGAATGTCTGGCGCTTTCCGCGAGCCATGGGGAAACCTCTCGTTTCGGATTTTCGGGATTTGTGAAGGCGCGAGGGCGAGCGCAGGGAGGCCGCGGCGATCACCCGCCGCGGCCGTTGTCATCAGGCGGTCAGGATCAGACGCCGTCGTTCGAGAAGCACATCGACGCGGCGTGACGGAGATTGAAATCCATCGTCATCATTGCGGAGACTTCCGTCGTCCGCGCGCGGCTGTCCTTGTAGGGATTGACCATGATGTCGAGATCGCCCCACTGCGCCGCGATCGCGTCATTCCAGTTTCCGAACACCACGTCGCCGGCGGTGAAGATGTTCGAGACCTCGGCGTCATAGCCGTTGACCTTGCCGTCATCGCCATAGACGAACCGGCCCGAGCCGGCGTCGACCGCGACGCCCTTGAGCGAGCCGCGCATCGCCGAGTTGAAGGCGTAGGCCAAACGGCCGACATCGGCGTTCGCCGTCGCCACTTCGCTTTCCATCGCGATCACCTCGGCCCGCGTCGGGACCGCCGCGGCAAAGGTGGTGGTGCCGACGCCGACGATATTCGAGATGCCGGTGATCGAGTTGCCGCCTGCGCCATAGACCGCCGCCGTATCGGTCGCGACCGCGATCTCGCTCGCAAGGCTGTCCCTGATCTGCGCCTCGACATCGGTCGAGGACTGCATCAGCAGACGCCGCGAAAGCTCGACGCCGCGGCCGATGTCATACGGTGTGAACGAGAGCAGCCCATAGGCGTTATCGTCAAGCACCGCCTGCGCGTTCTCCGCCAGCCAGGCCGACGCGCCCTCGGTGTCGAGCCGCGGAATGTCGACATTGCCGACCAGACCGCGCAGCGGCCGCGCCAGAGAGAGCACGAAGGACCGCGCCCGCAGAATGTCGATGAAAGACATCGCGTCGAGATCGGTCGCGACAAGATTGCCGCCATCGGCCGCGACGCCGACGGTCTGCGCCCGCCCGAACATCGCCGTCGGCGTCGTCAGCACCTCAAGCGGAATGCGGACCGAGCCGTCATCACGGCCGCCGAGCCGCGCCGCCGCGGCGCACGCCTCGAGCTCGGCCGAACCCTCGCCCGGCGCGCCGACGCGCGAGAGCGCCCGGAACAGGTCGCGGAACGAAAAGCTCTCGATCTGCGCCGGCGTGAGGCCGACGGCCTTTTCGGAAAGCTCGACCTGCCCGGCGTTTTCGCCGAGATGATCGAGCACCGCCCAGCGAAACGCGCCGATCGTCACATTCTCGGCTTTCAGCGCATTGTCGCGCATTTCGGCCGGAATATTGTGTTTCGCGGCGAGCTCGGTGATCTCGGCCCGGCGCTGCGCCTCGCGGGCGGCCTTCTGGTCCTCGAGAAGCTGCGCCTGACCGGCCTCGAGCGCCGCGGTGCGCGCGGCGAGATCGTCGGACGGATTGGGAACCGGCGCCACCGCCGGCTTTTTGATCGGATCGGGCATGTCGGCCCCTTTCGTGCTGTCGATTACAGGAATGCGGCGGGGTTCGATCTCAGACGCGCGGCCGACGCCGACGGTCTGATCCGCCGGCACCGCGACCAGCGAAATTTCGTGAGGCGTCCAGCGCGTCGCGCGATACGTCTCGACATCATCCTCGACCTTGACCAGCTCGAGCTTGTCGATCCGGTAGCCGACCGAGATCGACTTGAGCTCGCCGGAGCGAATGCGACCGAGGATCGCGTCGGCCTCCGGCGTCGAGGCCATCGTCACCACGGCGCGCGCTTTGTCGCCGTCGAGCCGCGCCTCGGCGACCGATCCGAGTTGATCGTCGATCCGGTTCGAGTGATCTTTCAGGAACGCCGCGCCGTCGTTCAGGATCGAGAGATCGACCTCCTCGGCCTTGTGGCCGAGGATCTCATAGCCGAACCAACGGCGGTAAGGCGCTTCGGAGGAAAACGAGAGCTCGATCGAGCGATCGTTCTCGTCCTCGCCCGCCGCGCGCGTGATTTCTGCGGCCCGGAATTGTGATCCGAGCTCGATCGCATCCTTGACCATTGCCGGCCCTCCTCGCGATGTCAGGAAAAGGCCGCCCGAGCGGACGGCCAGGAACGGGCGCCAGCTGTCACGGCCGCGCCCCGATCAGGTTGCGGGATGCCCGCTATTCGTCGTCGTCTTTGTCCGGAGCCGCGGCCGCGGGTTTCGCCGGCGGCGCTGATGGCAGGCCGGCGGCCGCCTCGAGCTCGGCGTCGCGCTTGCGCCGCGCGACGATGTCCTCGAAATCCTCGCCGCGCGCGGCGGCGATGTCGGATTTCGAGCGGAGCCCGTTGTCGAGATCGGATTGATTGCCGGCCGCCTCGTCTTTCGGCGAGACCGCTTGCCAGCCGCGCGCCTGCCAGCGCGCCGCCTTGGCCCGGCGACCGACATCGTCGCCGCCGGTGATCCGCCCGGCCAGCTCGGCGGCGTAAAGCCAGCTCTCGAACACCGGAACAAGAAATTGCTCGATCACATCGCCCTGATGGACGCGCCATTCGTCGCGTTCCTCGCCGCGGCCATCACGGAGTGAGGAATAATTCGCGTTCTCGAGATCGCCGGAAAGCCCGGCATAGGAGACGCCGCTCGAGGCCGCGATCGCTTTCAGGAAGTAGCGCGCGAAGGCCGAGGGGTCGGTCGCCGGGAATGTCGGATCGAAATTCTCGACCGAGACGCCAGGCGGCAAATCGAGGATCGAGCCGGCCTCGAGCTGCGTCGGAATGAGATCGCCCTCGAGCTCGTCGCCGTCGTCGGCCGCCTCGCCCTCGAGCTCGCCCGCCGCCCCGCCGACGATGTCCTCGTCGAAATCCTTGTCGCGTTTCAGGAACGCCATTTTCGACGCGCCGAAGATGGCCGACGCGTTCGCCGCCTCGTCGAACTGTTCGAGCTGATTTAGCCGGCGCATGCCGGTGCGGCCGAGCGGTACGCCGAATTGCTGACCCGGCTCGACCGCGTCAAACACATGCATGACCCGGCCGGCGGGAATTTCGTTGAACATGCCCGGCCGGCCGGTGCGGAAAAGGTAGCTGATCCGGCGGCCGTCGGCGTTGAACATGATGCCGCCCTCGAGGCGGTTGCCATTGGCGAATTTTTCGCTCCGGTCGATCGCCAGCCGGTCGAACTCCACCGGCTCGAGCTGAAACCCCCACGGCCCGCGATTGCGCCCGAAATGCTTGATCGCCAGAAAGTTGCCCTCGCGGACCCGCATCGTCGCGACCATCTTTTGCACCTGACGAAACGAGAGACCGCCGCAGATCGTCGGATTGCCGCGCTTGCCCCATTTCGCGAACTCGGCCTCGACCAGCTCGCGCAAGCCCTTGTCGGCCTCGCCGGCGCGCGTCATCGCCTCGGCCATCAGCCGCACGCCGACCGGGCCGATCACATGCCGGCGATGCATCATCTCGAGCGCCGCGGCGTGATCCGAATTCCGTGCCAGATGCCGCGCATGAGCAATCAGTTTCGGGAGCTGCGCGCGGATCACCGCCGGGCCGGTCTGGCCGCCGAGCCCGCCGAGATTGCCGACGCCGCTCGAAAACGGCGAGAGCCGATCGGAGCTCGCCGCCCCGAAATTCCGCTTGGCCTGCGCCGGCCGGCGCGAAACCGCTTTCACCCGAACTCGCTGTTTTGTCACCACGGCCGCACCGCCTTCATTTTCTTGACCCGCACCGCGCCGCCGCCATTGGCCGCGCGGATGCGCCGAACAAGCGCGCTCCGGAGCTGGCGCAATTCAGCGAGCGGAATGCGCGTCACGCTCCGCCCGTCGATCGTGTAGGCCGACACGTCGGCCGTGATCCGGCCGGCGATCACCGCGTCGATCGCCTCGAGATCGCGTTCGTTCTGCGATCGCCGATCGACCATCTCCGCGACGCCATGCTCGACGGCGATCTCGCCGCGATCGACCGTCGCGATCTTGCCGCTCGCGGTCTCGGTCGCGACGATGAACCAGAGATGCGACCCGGCCTTGAGTGCGCCGGTGATCGCCGCGGTCAGGCGAAGGACCCATGTTCCCGCCTCGATCACGCCGGCGACCTCCACCGGCTGACCCTCGCCGGCCGCTGACGTCAGCACGAAATTCAGACTGTGCGTCGCCGTCGGATAGGCCGAGGCGAGATCGCCGCGGCTCCATGCGACATCGTCGCCGCGCATGATGCGCCGCGGCGTTTCCGTCAGAGTGTCGAACGCGTTCGCCATGCCGTCCCCTTCACCATGTCACCTTGCCGCCCGCGGGCGGAACGCGGCGAGAGCGGCGACGCCGCCCGATCTTGACAGGGCGCGCCGCCGGCTCCTCGTCCCCTGCGGGCGCGGCCTCCGGATCGACCTCCGGCGCTGGCGCGGTCGAGAACGCCAGCGCGTTCCGCGCCCCTTCGGCCGCCCAGGCCGGCGGCGCGTCATAGTCGACCCGCTCCGCCTTGAGGGCGATCGCGAGGCCGAGATTGTAGGTTTCGAGATCGAACGCCTCGTTTCGCAGAACGCCGAGTTTCTTGCGCCAGCCCTTGTCGGTCCGCCGCTCGCCGGCCAGCTCGTCGAACACCTCGCCGGGAAGCCGCGACGAGAGCGCCAGCGATCGCGGCCCGGCGTCCTGTTTCGTGAGCTGCGAATAGACCTCGTCTTTCAGTCGATCGACGGCGAGGTTCAGGATCGGAACGTCCTTGACCGCCTTCTTGCCCTTTGACGCCGTTTCCGGCCGCGCAATCCACGCCCGTTTTTCGAGCGTGAATTTCGGCCGGCCGCGCATCAGCGACCATCTTGCATGAGCGCCAGCCTTCTTTTTCGCCCGCCAGAACGCCCGCGCCTTGTCGGTGACGCCGGCCTCGCCCTGCATGTCGACGCCGATCACAACCGCGCGGATCGCTGCCTCGGTCCCCTCGATCGGAAACGCCAGCTCGGCGAGTTGATCGAGCGCGCGCCAGTCCTCGGCGTAGCGCGCCGGATCAATCGGCCGATCCCCGGCGCGCGGCGCGCCCACCGGAGCCTGAAATATCTCGCCGCGCTGAATAAGCCGGCGCTCGAGGTTCACGCCCCAGGCGTCGGCCTGCCAGACAAAGCGGCCCTTTTGCGTGTCGACCGCGATCGTCACGAACCGGACCCAGGACGGCGCGACGCCGAGCGGGTAGTCGCGCGCCGCGGCCCGAAGCGCCTCGGCGTCGAGCTCGTCGGCGTCGGACGTCACCCGCGGCAGGTAGGATAGGCCGAGATCGGTGTTGACCACCGCTTTCAGCGCGGCGTCGTCGCCCTCGTCGTCGGCCTTGCGCTTCGCCGCTAGCCAGCGCGAGATGATCTCGGCCCAGGACGCGAAGGCCGCGGCCGGGCCGGGAAGCCAGTAAGAGACAATATCGGAGACCCGCGTCGCCTCGCCGAGCGGCGCGATCCCGCCCTCGGCGGTTTCATGCATCCACGTCGCCGCCGCGTTCAGCGCCGACCGCTGCGCCTGTTCCATTACACCGCCGCAATGCGGGCAGATCAGCCGCGCCGAGCGCCCAGCCTCGAGCGCGGTCGACGCTTCAGCGTCGAACTCGAGCCGCTCGAATGTCGGCTCGAACGGATCGCCGCAGGCGAGACAGTGGTAATACAACCGGGCGCGCGTCCCGTCATTGTAGATCGAGGCGATCCCATCGGCCGGCGGCGCTTCGTGGCGCGAGCCCGGCGACCAGTTCTCACGCTTGATCGGAAAGCCCGGCGAGCTTTCGACGATGCAGATCGCCCGGCTGCCTTCAGTTTGCGTGCGCTTGCGCGCCAGCGGATACGGCCCGCCCTCGCCCTGTACGTCGACCGGCATGCGATCGATATCGGTCAGGATTATGCGGGAGATGTCGCGGCTTGAGAGCTGCGATACGACCGGCCATCCGATCGTTAGTTTCATGCCCCCCGCGAACCTCTTGTCGAGAAGGTTGTCGCCGCGCGGCCCGCCGGTCTGGCGCGCCCGGAGCTCCGGCGAGTTGCGGATCATTGCGCCGATCTTTTCCTCGGCATAGGTCCGCGCGGCGAGAAATGACATCTGGACGACGTGTGTCGTCTGCGGGTCGCATGTAATCGCATGCGCGATCGGGTTCTCGACGATCGCCGCGGTCTTGCCGGAGCGCGCCGGGCCGACAAAGCAGACCGTTCCGTAACGCCGGTTCGTCACCATGCGTTGCGGCTCGATCATGTACGGCGTCACCGCGTTGTCGAACTTGCGCCATTCCGAGCGATAACGGATGAACCGGAACCGCTCGGCCGCCTCGTCGACCGTGATCGCCATCGGCGGCCGCAGCGCCGGCGCGACCGAGCGGGCGATCTCGCCGAATGTGATCGAGGGCGGCGATCCGTCCTCAGACGCGGCCGGCTCGAAAATGTTCATGTCAGCCGGCCCTGCCCGCCTTCGTCGCCGAAATCCATGCGCGCGACGCGCGCCTCAAGCTCCTCGAGCATGGCGGCGATGACGCGTTCTGTGGCTTCGGTTTGCGCCGGCGTCAGCCCGGCGGCGTCCGCGATCCGGTCGGGCAGGTTCATGGACGCGGTGCGAAACTCCAGCATCAGGCCCTCGACGCCCCCTTGAACTGCGCGGCTCAGGATCAGCTCGCGCCGCAGCCGGGCGAGCTGCATCGCCTTGAGCTCGGCGTCGATCACCGCCGCGCGCTTTCGCGGATCGAGCTCGCGATCGCCGTCGGCCTCGTCGCCGCCGCCGATCAGCGCCAGGCGCATCTGCGCGAGCTGTTCATTGCGCGCCGCGCTATCCGCGACCTCGGCCGCGTCGCGCGCCTTCATCCATGACCAGACGGCCGAGAGCTGGAACCGATACTCGCGGCCATTGCCGCCGCGCTCGAGCACCGGAAACGACGGATCGCGGCACCATTGCGCGAGCGTCGTCGTCGACGTGTCGATCACGATCGCGAGCTCGCCGAGGTTTAGCTCCGCGTCGGCGACGCCATCGGGCAGGGGATAGGCGTCGGCGACGGGCGCGGCGTGAGCGTTCATCGCGCGTCCCTCCGAAATAACAACAACCGGAACCGCAAAGCCCGGATATTTTCAGCGCAACTCAATCAAAATTAACGGGGTGCGAATTACC
>Ga0070750_10000747_pt1 | contig 17966 bp, 16 predicted proteins | sample VirMetDEL_Nov_24_FD_77013 | JGI IMG/M metagenome (GOLD analysis project Ga0070750, IMG submission 77013) | Aqueous microbial communities from the Delaware River and Bay under freshwater to marine salinity gradient to study organic matter... | ecosystem: Environmental > Aquatic > Marine >...
GTCTTGGAATAATTCATATGATAACAAGTCACTATATCGTTCTTCGACAAACTTTTCGATCATATCAAATACTTGTGTGTGTTTGCCTTCTCCCTGTAGGTTAATAACCGTACTATGAATTAAGTTCCAACCATGTATCTCCATGCCTTGTATTGGTGCATGATCAATTTTGCCATTTTCTGTCCAGTTAAAGTAATGTTCTTTGATACGATTCATTTCATCATTTATCCATGGATCTTGTTTGATAAATTCTAACAAGTTATCATAAAAATCTTCGTAATCTATACCATGTTTCTTTTCTAAAACTCTACTAATATAATTGGTCATGCCATTAATGTGAAACGTATTCATAAACCAACTAAACACCTGTGCTTCAATCATCTTATCTCTAGGCAAATCTCTAGTAGAAGTAACTACTTCTATACCTTCTTTTACTTCATGTTCGTTATACGTACCCACAAGATAATCGTACACAACTCTACCCTCTAGTTTATAGAGTTTCTTTTGCGATAAATTCATTTCTGCGTTTTCAAGCAATTGTGCTTGATACACCGTAATACCTGTGTGGTTGCCTGCTCTATACAATGCATAAAAGTTATTTTTCCATGAACGCAGTGTTTCGCCGGGCAATCCTAAAATAAGTTCTGTGTAAAGAGGTATGTTGTGTTCTTCGCACAAATCAAATACCTGTTCAATTTTGTGTTGTTCTAAGTTTTTACGCTTAATAATTTCTAATACATCATCATCCATAGACTGTACTGATAAATTCAGACCCATTTTGGATCCGCCTTCATAAATCAGTTTACGAACAATGTCAACTACTTCTTGTTTTTGATTCTTTGCCCAAGCAATTGTATATGCTTTAGGATTGTTGTATTCTTTTTGTACAGAAATTAATTTGTCTGCGATTAGCATGTCACGTTCAGGGAACATACCAAAATTTGCATCCGCTAATGAAATAAAATCGCAACCATTTTTACCTACCCACTCTAATTCTTGGAATACTCTGTGCAAGTTAAACTGTTTTACTTTGTTGTATGTTAAACTACCCCAGTCACAAAATGTACATTGATAGGGACATCCTCTATTTGTTTCTAATGTAACGTTCCATCTGATCTCAGGATGCTTTTCCATCAGTGGCTTAAACACATCAGTAAGATAAGGACTAGGTATTTCATCTAATTCGTTAATGCGTTCTGGTTCACCTGTTTTAACAGTTTTACCGTCTACGTTGACAAGTAACCCTGGTATATGCATAAAATTAGGCTTATCATTGTTTAATTCTTCTAAGATTGCTTTAAAGGATTTCTCGCCTTCTTGTACAACTGCTACGTCTATATACGGAAATTTTTCAAAAAAATTAGAATCAGTAACTGGTGGTTCAGGTCCACCAACAATAATAAAACAATTAGGATTTTTTGCTTTAAGTTCTCTGCCTAAAACATGACTATAACTTCGATTCCATATATAGATAGAGAAGCCAATTACGTCACTGTCGCTTAAAAGGTCAACAGCGGCTTCTATAGGGTCCCTACGCCAAATAAATTCACCCAACTCATAGTGTTGATTAATTGAATCAAATTGATTGACATAACTCCAAACAATACCAGGAGAGTATGGCAAGTAATATGCATTATACTCTTTAGGTCCTTGTTGAAAGTTTGGATTGACAAAACTAACTTTCTTCAATGTAACCTCTCGTTTTTATAAACCTTGCTAATTCATCAGCAATAACTCGGTAACCTTTAATAGTAGGATGTGCCCCGTCATCATTAGTAAGATATTCAGAAGGCCAATCTAAAGTACGATAATAACCATAATAGTGTCTCCAATCATCTATCTGATTGCCGTCTAATTGAACTAGTTTTTGCATGAATGCAACGTAGTCAAACTCTGGTACTTTAAAACCAGAGGGTTCGTTATGTAGATAACAAGACCAGTCAAACTTATCTGCCAACGAACCGGTGTGTTCTTTAAAATAATTGTATATGCCTTCAGATCGTATGTTAAATGCATTTGCTACTACAACTTTAAAATTATGTGCCTTTGCCCAAGTTTGCAAATTTAATAAAGCAGTCATATTAGATACAGCAACAAATTGCTCACTCCACAACTCACGTGCATAGCAAGTCCAAAATGCGCCGTCACCGGTTTTTTGTTCTATTGGCCAAGCAGTACGCCACTTTTCGTGTCTATATTCTCCGTTGTTGTAACCGTCTGGTTTATTAAAGCCTGAATGATCCATCGGCCGTTGTTGAAATATATCGAATCTTTCAAATCCGCTCAACAAAAATATTGCAATACCTTCGGCATTGCTTAAATCATGCTGATCAACAAAATTTAATTGTCCAACGGCGGCTTGGTTGCCAATACCCTTTATCCCTAAATTTAACGATTTATATTCAGGAAAATGATATTTGCATAACTGATTGACCCAAGAATTTTCTAATTCATGCACACGCAAATAATAGTCAGAATCAGGATGGTCGCTAAAACGCGGATCACCTGATCTCCATTGAGTTTTGCCATTGTGTGCTTCTACAACTTCTTGTGGATAACCACCTTCTCCTTGAGTCCAACTACAACCCAAGCCGATAATATACTTTTGTTTCATACACTATTTCTTCGCTGTTTTAGTAGTTTTCCGTGGCGCTCTTTTCTTGGCTACAGGTTTCTTTTCAGATTTGTTTTGAACACCAGGAGTTTTAGGATCAGTATCTTTAAACTTACCTTTTCCTGATTTCTTAACTTTAACAAATGCTTCGTCAACGTCAGGTGTAGAAGTATCATCACCTTTAAATTGGCCTGTTGCAGTCCTATTTCTAACTACTACCCAGTCTCCGCCGTCGTCAACTGGTGCTGGTCCAAGAGAGAAGAACGATTTTAATTTTTTCCAAAAACTCATTTTAGTTCCTCCTGTGAATTTCTAAAGTATTTATCGGGGTTAAAAACTATAGATTTAAAATATACTGATACATTGAAAAACCCATCTGATCTATTTCTTTTTTCCAATCACCACTGTGTCCTTCACGTAAATCATCTATTCTGCCCGTTAAATGTATTATAGGCATTACTTCGCCGGAAATATCTAGTCCCAATGTTCCATAGTGATGTGATGGATAGTCTCCGCACCTCCTTATATCGCCGCCGGCAATTTCGGTAAGTCTAGTATAATCAAGCCAGTCAGGAAGATGAGGTAATATAGATTGTCCGGTTTGGACATGTTCTATATAATTAATAAGATTTTGTTTTAATTTAGGTTTCATCATCTCTAATAGTTTTTCATAATCTTCAGGAGTTTTATATTTTTTATTAAGATTTATAATATTTTTTACAATACCTCTGGCACGTTCTTTATAGTCTTCTTTGTCATCAAAACTATAATCAAATATTTCGTCAAATTTTTGAATACCTTTATGTTCTAACCATTGATGATATCCAGGTGAACTTAGAACCAAAAACGGTTTCATTAGTGCTACGGCTCTTCCTGTTTTTTCTGACATATACCACGTACACGGATCTATTCTGGTTTCAGTAACTATATCTAAACACCCGTCTTGGTAACTTTTTGGCATGCCATGATATTTTGGATCACAGTTAGGATAGTCTTCTTCATCTATTAATATAGGTGTTCCATCATAATATAGCCATTGATCTGTATCAAACCGTGGATTATCTATGGCTAGTCTGTATGTGGTAACACTGTTTTCTAACAAATTATGTTTTGCTAATTGATCAATAATATATGTTCGGTAATTAGCCAGTCTGCTATTATAACAAGTAAAAAACTTCGGTGGTTTACGAACACGTTCTTTAGGGGGTTGACAGTTGCCACCATAAAAGTCTATTATTGTTGTTAAGTTAGCAACGTCATAAGTTTGAACGAACTTATGTAGTTCTACATATTCTGGAGGATACATATTCAATGGTACGGCAGTTACAAAAACATGTATTTTTTTATTTTGTGTTCTGCACCAATTACCAAGCATATGCCACAATTCCCCATAAATTAAATCAACATCCATTTCAGATCCTGAAAATATGAGAACTTTATCCGGATTTACTTTTTCTATGTGATCTACAATACAACTTATCATTCGCACTTCTCTTTCATCGTGCGGATGTATTTGACATAATTCATGGTTAAATTTGTGGCTTTGGGAATAGTCATATATCTCGGGTCGTATAGGGTGATTCTCCCAAAGTTCTGAAAATTTGTCTGCATGTTGAAAATCCACTAGATAAAATGATTCTGGAATATAATGCACATCAGGTAGTTGATAGTCTCCAGCACGATATTTTGCTACTACGTTGTGCATAAAGTTATGTAACATGTCAAACTCACCGCCCTTAATTTGATATTCTACATAATCACTAATGTCTGCTTCAAGTAACCACGGGAAAGGATTATCATGGAAGCCAGCCCCACTAGCACAATGTTCTAAATACGCATTTAGATTAGATTCTAATTTAGGTTTTACCAATGACAGCAATTCTTTAAAATCGGCAACAGTTGTGTATTGCTCTCGTAATTGTAAAAAGTTTTCTAAAAGACCGTCTATGCGTTTTTCTAGTTCAGGTTCATCATCAAAACTGTAATCAAATATCTCATCATAAAGTTTTATCCCTTTACTTTCTAAATATTTGTGATATCCTTGAGGGCCTACTACTAAAAAAGGTTTTTGTGTCATTAAGGGTCTTGCTGTTTTTTCTGTTAAAAAGAATTCATTATGTTCAAACGTTGACTCTGTGACAATATCGATTAATCCGGTTAAGTATCGCCACGGAACATCGTTTGGAGTGTGTGTTTCATGTAATTTAAAATTAGGTTCATCGTTTAAAGAAAAATATTCATCTCCAATATAATGTTTAAGATTGTCAAGGTTTTCAGAATTATAAGTTACTATGCCTTTCCACTCTGCTAGTCGATGATAAAGTAGTTGGTCTACTGTATAATCTCTATGACGTTTTGATTTGTTATTATAACAAGTAAGCAATTTGTTAGGATATAATAGTACGGGCTTTTTATCTTTATAGTAATTTTCTATAGTAAAAAAATTAACGATATCGTATCCATCAAATTTTTTAAAAATTACATGTTTAAAATTATGCAAGGGAAAATCGTGGGAGTATGCCGCAGAAAGCACGTAGATATATTTGTTCTTTTTCCTGCACCAGTTATATAATCTTCTAATAGCCTCGCCACATATCCAGTCTCCGGCTATTTCAGTCATTATCGGTATTATAATTCCAGCTGGATTTAGTGCATAAATTTCTTTTTCTATTCGATTTAGTATTTTATTTAAATGGTAAGTTCTTTCGGAACCCTCATACATGTTCCATTCACCGAAACTAAGTACATAATATTTACTAGACATCTATTTGGTTTTGCTCTATCTGCCAACAAATCCATTTGTATGTTGCTTCAAGACCGGCTTCTAAATTTTCATCAGGAGCCCAACCAATTTTTTCTTGTATTAAGTTATTATCACTTGTTCTTCCCATAACACCAACAGGGCCGTCGACATTATTGATGTAAATTGTTTTTTCAGCGATTTTAGCAATCATTTCTACTAACTGATTAATCGTAACTTTGCGTGTGCTACCTAAATTAAGAGGTTCTTGGCAGTCGCTTTCCATCATACGTAACATTCCTTCCACACATTCGTTAATGAACAAGAATGATCTAGTTTGATTACCTGGACCCCATACATCAACTGTGTCTTCTTTTTGTGCTTTAGCAACTTTCCTACATAATGCAGCCGGCGCCTTTTCTTTGCCGTTATCCCAACTACCACAAGGACCAAAGATGTTATGAAATCTTGCAATGCGTACATCAATCCCGTGACAACGTGAATATGCTTGATACAATCTTTCTGAGAATAGTTTTTCCCAACCGTAATCTGAATCAGGGTTTGCAGGGTATGCGGTTGCTTCTGCTAAATCAGGATTATTTGGGTCTGTTTGATTTTCTTGTGGGTACATGCAAGCACTTGAACTATAGAAAACTTTTTTAACTTCATGCTGGTGCATTACTTCTAAAATATTTAAGTTGATTTTTGCTGAGTTGTGCATGATATCTGCATCATTTTCTCCCACAAAAATATATCCGGCACCGCCCATGTCTGCGGCTAATTGATATACTTCATCAAATGGCTTACCGTCAAATCCCTCAGTAAATATTTCATTAACTGCTGACCAATGACGCAAATCTACTTGATGAAATTTGTCAACGATACTATGAGGTTTGTATAAAGGATACTTTAAATCAGCTCCAACAACAGTATGACCTAAAGATTTTAAATGCTCACACAAATGTGAGCCGATAAATCCTCCGGCTCCGCATACTAGTATTGTTTTATTGGTGGAATCTGAAACAGTTTTCTTGTTCGTTGCAAGTGACATGTATTTCTCCTTTTTCAAATGTTTCTGTTATATGATTATATATCTTTTCTGCTATTAATTTAGCTCCGGGAGTTCTAAGCAAATTGTAATTGTGATCTAATATAGGTTTTACTTTACGTCTAAATTCAAGTATCTGATGATCATTCCATGACCCAATTTTTTTCATTATGTTTGCTATTTTTATAAAACGTTGTCCTGGATCTTCAGTTGTGTCATAACTTTCGTCCCAAAATTGACCAAACGTTTGGAAGCCTAAATCTCGCAATCCTTGTAGTGCGCCGGGAACACCAAATATAATAAACGGGTGCTTGTGCAATAAAGGCTTAAACGATTTTTCTGTAAGTGTACATTCGTTTGCTGTGAAGTTAGTTTCGGTGACAATACTTACTAGTGTTTGTTTATAGTATTCAGAAGTATAACCAAAATCTTCGCACATTTTATTAATATCGGTTTCCCCGTCAATATCTAAAGGCAAACGACTATTAAATTTAACGCCGGTTGCTTCAGTAAATTGATAGTTCTGATCATGTGATCCATATGGCCATATACATTCTCCGTTGTTTTCCTGCAACATGGTAGTTACTTTACTCATAAAGGTTACTGTATTTCTTTCATCGTCTACTTTGTTAAAACTAACTAACGATCTATCTACTAAATTTAAATGCTCCAATAATAGCCCTAGATAAATTCTATGTGATCTAAATCTGCGATTCCAAGATAAAAATAGTTTTGGCGGAATTGTTTCTGTATCATATTCAGGTTCTACAGCAGGCTTGCCATCGTGGTCTCCATAATGAAGATAGGAGTTAAATATTTCTCTGGAAGAAGCATAGGGAATAACTGTCATTCTATGGTATTTGTCTTTAGGTACGTTTCGTTTTTCTGCCCATTGATCATACAATTGTTGTGCGTTTACAGCGCCGGTTAAATAAATAATTTTGTACATGGGCAAAAAGTATTGTCCATGAAAATAAGAATACATTGCATCTAATTCTGAGTCTGCCATAAATGCTTCAACAGAATGATCTAATAGTATATACCCATTACCAATTCTTGTCAAGTGTATTAAAAAGTTTGGCATATGTGAAAATTCTAATATACCTGAATTTTGTATAAAGTAAGATTCAAAAGGTACTCGCCATGCTAATGCAAAAGGATATAAAAACGGCCGCTTGTCATCGTCCGTAATATATTGTGCTGGCACAATTTCATATTTGTCTTTTGCTTTGCGAAATATTTTATTTTCAAGGTCATCTGTCCAAAAATTTCTGGACTCCATGTGTCCACATGCACCTTCTGCAACAGATGTCATAGTTAATATATTAGGTAACTCTGTATTCCAAATAGGAGCTTTAGGACCATGCCATGAATACACAACTTTTACTTTGTCATCAGAACTATCTGATATGACTGATCGGAATTTTTCGTTCATTTTTTATTTTCTCACCTGTCCAAAATTTTGGAATAATAATATCTGTGCCACACATGCACATTTCTTTGTAGCACGTAACTTGTTTGGGTCCAACGTTCTTTATATCTTCAAGTATGTGGCCAACGTCTCCACCAACACCACAACTTGCTAAACTCATTTGTCCTACTGGATTGATAAAAATGCAATCACCGACGTTACACTTCCATCCACTAAAAAAGTTTTGACTATTTACTATGATATCATTTGCATTACAAACCTGTTCTGTGCCGTCAGCATAACGATTATAAGAAACTGTCATTTCAGTACGTTTGTTTGGCTTTGGTACTGACTGATGTGATTCTATGTTGTGTTCTTCGATAAATTTTACTTTTTCAGAGTCTTGGTATTGCCACGGTCCAGTAACATGATTTAATTCGTCATAAAGAGGAGTCCATTCTAAAAAATAATTAGGCATAATTGATTTTAGGTAATTACCAAATTCAACACACTCCCAAAATCTTTCTTCATGTAATAGTATTTTTGTACTTAGGTAGTTTACATTTTCACACAACCATAAAGAGTTTTCTTCATAACGCTCTTTATTAGCATGTTCTACGTGAAAACTTGCTACGATATCATCAAACAAATATGCATGTTTCTTCCACCATGCGAGCGGTCTACTTAAATTAGTATTAACTGCTAGTGTTGCTTGTGGAAGATTTTCATACAAGTATTCGCAAATAGGAATAAAATTTCGCCAGGCTGTTGGCTCTCCGCCAGAGAAAAAGAACTTGAAGTTTTTGTATCCTGCTTTTTGATAACGGTTAACTATTGTAGACAAGTTTTTTAAATAAATGTCTAAGTTACCATTATTAGGATTTTCACCTGCCCAGTTTCCTGGGTTACAATAACTACAACTAAAGTTGCAGAAATTGTTTACTTGCCATGTTATTGCTAAGTATGGCTCAGGTGCAAATACTTCTCTTAACTCGCGGCCCACTCGTATACTTCCTTAATTTCTGGTACCAAGTCTTCAAATTTTTCGTCTCTAAATTCGTCTAACATGTCGTTGAATTCTTTGAATTCTAAAATACCACCTTTGTTTTCATCACCAACTGTTAAGTTATAGATGATCATTTTAAAGCCATTGTATATATCTACGTTATCTTTGTGACGTTCTTGGTATACACGATAAAGTTCTGCTAGTCTACGTTTAACGTGTGACGGCAAAATCATTACATTAGCATACCAAGGGTTTGTTGCTAAGTTGAAACGAGGTGCTGAGTGTTTTACATCAATAAAATCGTTATCAACCATATAATCCCAGAAGTCAGGAAAGTCAAAGATGTTCCAAATGGATATCGTGGGAGTAATTTGAAACTGAGCATGTGGCACTTGCTCTTTTACCTCTTTGATATTCCTGACGATTTTTTCCCAATCTGTTCCGGATCTGATACACTCTGCCACTTTTCCGTGTGCATCTAAACTAGCCCAGATTTTTAGTTGGGGAAACTTTTTCCAATACCCAATCAAGTCAACATTCTTTTTATAACTTAATGTTGAAAAGTTTGTAGTATAGGTTAATTCTACTTGATCTGTGAGTCCATTATCGACCCAGTAATCTAAACATTCATAATGTTCAGGTGTGATAATAATTTCGCCACCTGCAAAATAAACTTCTGTGACATCACTTAAGTAAGGTTTTAATTTAGTTAAAAATCTTTGGTCATCATTGTTGTTAATAACAATTTTGCCGTTGTTTGCTGGGAAGTATTCATTAAACACTTCTTCACCTTTTTGCTCCATAAACTCTTGTGACCACAGTGAAGAACATGAGGGTCCGCATGATCTACATTTCATGTTACACATATTAGAAAATCTAATATCCATATACTTCATTTCAAATTCTTTTAAAGAGCCATCATCGTTAGTAGTATTTGCGATGTAGTCTACGTAGTCGAGGCCTCTGCGTTTGTTGTGAGACTGACGCATAGTCCACTCCCCCATCAATTCTAAGTCGTAGCAACGCTTACAGGCGTCTACAGGCTCATCTTTCATCATAGCACTGCGTAACTCATTGTATTTTTCAGAGTTCATCATCTGAATAATAGATTCGTCTTCTCTTATTTCTCCCATTGGAAGATCCGAGTCTGCTACACAGCAAGGCAAGACTCGTTTATCTGGCCAAGCATGAAAATGCACCCAGGGCAAAACACAAAAGTGTTTCCCGTTTTCTACTAAATTTTTAACTACAATTTTTTCCATTAGAATTTTACTCCGAAATTTATGTTTAACACGTTGTTTTCAATTGGGTCTTTAGTGTATATGTTTGATATTCCAATTGTAAAGTTTTCTTTAATAACATAATCAAAACTAGTTTCATTTCTATAGTATTGATCACTCTTATCACCCTCTTCATATAAAAACTTGTTGATGAATCTTATGTTTGTTGTAATGTTATAGGAAAACCAAAAACTGTTTCTGAGCATCACTTCTTTAAACTCGTTAGTTTCTAGTCGAGCAAACGAAAGTTCATTACTTGCTTTAAATTTTTCTGTACGTAACAACTTATATCCCCATCCAAAACCTATACTATACCTATCTTGCACAGGTCTTGTTTGATCATAATCATATACAAGTTGACCTAGCACATAATGTTTGGGCATAGACTTAAACGTATAATTTGCTTTAGTGTGTGTGTTAAATTTTTGCAGTTTCTTTTCGTCCGAATCTTTATTCACATAATCTAATTCAAACACACGTTGCCATTGATCCCTTTCATTATTATAATCAATAGAGGCAGTTACAGTTCTGTCATCACTGTTTATGAATACTCCGCCAAGTTTGGCTTCTGCTTGTGCATTTGCATTAATGGACGCTATAGAAAACAAAAATGCAAATATTATGTAAAAAATCTTATTCATTTAAGTCCCTTAATTTGTTTAACTCTGGAAACACTTTCCAAAAGTCTTCGTCTCTTATTCTATCTATTGATTTTGTGTGCATAAGCATAGTGTCTTTAACATCTTTCCATGTGTCACTTTCTGCCGCAAAGTTTACAGCATCAATAACTAGTCTTGGTATACATGTTTTGTCATCTTTATTTAAATCTGCCCAACGCATTGCTTTTTCTGCGGCTTCTACTTTTAATTCTTTTGGTAGACTTTTAGCACTGTAATAATCAGGATGTACCGCAAGATACAAACTGTGATACCAGTCTTCTGTTCTAACTATGTTTTTGTCTTTTAAGTATTGATAAAATTCACCAATCATTGGGTAGTTAAACAAAGAAAACACTGTGTTCATTTGAAATGACACATAATCTAAATCTCTAAAGGTTAGTAAGTTGCTTTCTACTTTGCCCCAATCCGTTCCTTTACGTAACCACTCGGCACGTTCCCCAAAGTGATCAATAGAACAACTGAGTTCTATTTTATCAAAGTGTTTCCACAACTCTAAGATATCATGTTTCTTATATTTTATATTACTTGCGTTAGTATTGTAACGCAAAATGGGCTTTTTGCCTCGTCTAATAAATTCTTCTAACATCACATAGTGTTCTTCGGTGATCAGTGGCTCGCCACCAGCAAAATAACATAACTCTATGTTGTCAATCTGTTCGATAACTTCTTCTAATACTGTGCCTGTACCATCGTCAGCATGAATTATAATCGGGTGCTTGTCATCAAAGTTTTCACGCATTTCTTGCGCCCATTGAGAACTAAACTCTGCACCGCATGTTCTGCATTTAAAGTTGCAGATGTTAGAGAATCTAATGTCAAAGTAATGCATCCTAAAATCATGTACGTGCCCGTCGTCTTCAGTGTTAGGAACTAATTCATCAAAGTGCTTACCAAAGTGTTCTTTAGAATAATTTCTAAAACTATGCGGGCCTGCTTCTTCGTGTTTATAGCAAAATTTACAAATGTCGTTTTTACGTTCATTAAGCATATCCAAACGTAACTCTTTCATTTTATCAGAATTAAATGCTTCTTTTAAACTAATTTCTTTAGTGTTTCCAAACGGCGTAGTATAATCATTTGAACAGCAAGGATAGATATCACCTTTAGGTGTCACGTTTAAGTGTAGCCAAGGAAACATACAAAATGTTTTGCTTTCGTTTAATAAAAAGTCTTTATCGATTGCGGGTATTCTTTCCATTATGGTCTCATTGATGCTGGTATTTTATATAACATTGCAAGTTCAGGAAACGTTTCGGTAAAGTCTTCTTCTCTGATTGTGTCAATACGATGCAATTCTTCTTTAAACAATTGCTTTTGTTCGTCCCAAGTATTTTTAGATGTTACCCAACCAATGGCTTGTTCTATTTGTAGTATTTGTTCTTCTCTGAATTTCAAATCTTTCATGTATTGGATTGTCAATTCAAGTTGTTGTACTACTTGTGCTTTGTAATCTTCTGGTAAGATATGTACTGCTACATGTTCAGGACTACTCATATTATATAATGTCCATACAGGACTTTTTGGAGTGTAATAATGATTATCAATCATGTACTTGTAAAAATGTGATATAGTTAATGAATTAAATACACTCAATACAGTGTTAACTTGAAACACTACGTTTTTTGCTTTAATTAATTTCTTTAGGTTGGCTTCAACTTCGCTCCATTTTGTTCCATGTCTAACATATTCTGCTTTTGGACCATAATGATCTATTGATGCATAGATTTGTATCGGCTTTTCAAAATGTTGCCATAATTTAAATATGTCACGTTTCTTATATTTCAAGTTAGAAATATTAGTATTGTACCTAAGTTCGATATCAGTTTTCTTAACTCTAATCATTTCATCTAGCATTAGATACATTTCATCAGTAATTAATGGTTCACCACCTGCAAAGTATGCGATCTCCATGTCAGGTACACACTCTAATACTTCTTTTACAAAGTCTTTTCTGTTACCCTTAGGTAACTTTTCTGCATATAATGGGAAACCACATTGTTCTTTGCTTTTTAAATCTTCTTGTTCCCATAGTGTAGAGAAAGCAGGACCACATGTTCTACATTTAAAATTGCAAATATTAGAAAATCTAATATCAAAGTATTTCATTTTAAAGTTTTTAATAGCGCCTGTTTTAAGATCAGTATTATCTAACACATCGACAAAATCCTTTTTCCAAACTTTATTCGATTGAGTTCTAAAACTAGGAACTCCTTGTTCATCGTGTTTGTGACAGTTAGCACACTCAGGATTTTTTGTGCCTTTGAGCATATCCAATCTTAACTGTTTCATCTTGTCTGAATTAACAATTTCTGCTAAACTATCCCTATTAGAATTACCGACGCCCACATTATCAGAACATGATTTACCGATACAACATGGCGCAGCCTGACCTGTTGGAGTCGTGTGTATAGATACCCAAGGTATCATACAAAATGTTTCACTTTCATCAAGTAAAAGTCTGTATAAAAATTGTTCTGCTTTGTTTTTAGTAGCCATTATTGTCTCATTGGATTTGTTAAATTGACTTGTTGGCACAATCTATAAAAATCTAGCATCTCAGGATAAACAGTTAACAAATCTGTATCTCTACGATCATCTAATTCGTTAAACCAATTATAAAAATCTCGTCTACCTTCAATTAATCTTTCTTCTGTATAATGTGTTTCTGCCATATAGTCAACTACACGTTTGAATTTTTCATACTCAATCGTAGTAAATGCATCTGGTCTAGTGTCATCTATATTGTCTTTGATAAACTGTAACGACTCATGCATGTAAGGCATATATTCTTCTTTAGGTAAAATATTCATATCGTATTGCAGTGGTTCTTTTAGATATGGTGTATCAAACCTGACTCTATGCTTGTCTTCTGTTTTCCATTCGTACCAACCATATTGCTTACGCCATTCCAAAAACTTTTCTAACAGTTGTTTGAATGATGTTACTGCTAAAATGTTAAATGTAACCATAAAAGTAATAGGAGAATCAGTACGTGTAAGGTACGTATGAAAATTCTTTTCCCACAACTCTAAATCTAATCCAGTTCTGATATATTCTGCACGTTCACCCCAACAATCTAAACTTGTAAACAGTTTAAAACTTTCTAGTTTTTTGTCATCGCACAAACTTTTTACTGAATCTGATAGACGTTCTACTAACGCAGTCTTTGTGCCTAAATTAGAATTGATATTTAACTCTAACCAAGGCATCGGATCTTCATCAATCTGTTTTAACAAGCGCCATGTAGATACGTGCATTGTAGGTTCGCCGCCTGTCACTCGTAAAATGTTTAGTGTCTTACGCATTTCAGGCCACCATTCCCAGAACGCATCGACATATGGATTTTCTTCTTCACGTTCAAACAGTGTCATCCAATCAATATCATTTCTGTGATTTTTTACTGACTCTACGGGGCCAAATTGTTTAATTTCACTATGGTAACTTGATGAGTATTTAGGATGACAATAACCGCACTTAAAATTACATTCATTACCAAAGTTAATTTCAATATATTCTGGATTGATGTTTTGTTCGTAACTTCCCTTCGCACATTGCTCAAATCTTTCTTCAGTAAAAATAGAACCGTTTCTAATATGTCTGTCAGAAATATAATCTTTTCCTAATGCTTCTACGTTCCAGCAGTATTGACATCCTTCAGGCTTTTCGCCTTCTAGCATTTGCTTACGTTCCATTTTCTTTTCCCAAGTGTTGTGTAATGCACTTGGGTTTTCTTTTAATTCATGCATTGGAATCTTGTGCGGCCTAGGGTGATAACAAGAGTGTGTTTCACCTGTTTGCAAATACATTGTTACGTGATGCCACTTAGCCAGACAGAAGGTAGGAGACGATTCGTTTTCTACTCTGATTTGGATTGTTTTAATTCTGTCTGTTTCTGCTGACATTACCAGCCCTCTATTTCTCTAATAACTTCCATTTCTGTTACTAGCGGTCCTTTGTTATATCTGTCTGCTTTATAGTGTCTTTTAAAGAACGAACTTTGTTCTGGTGTAAGAATACACATAGGTAGACCTAATTTATTATTTAATGCTTCACCTAATATCTCTGCTTCGACATAAGGATCTTTATTTTTGTGTTGTTCCCACATTGCAGGATAATTTTCAAACCACATAACGTTAAGGTGATCCCATTCAGTAAGCATAGTCATGTGTGTTCCTAGTCTTGCGCCATAGATAGCCCAAATACCATTGTCAACATCATCACCTACATTTTGCCAAATAGTTAAGTTATCTAAGTTACGTGTAGCAACTCGTTGTTTAAATTCATCTACGGTTGCTCTAGCGCCCTTGTCGAGCACCATTTTTACACCCTCACGGAATCCTGCTCGCCATGCTTGAAAGGGTGTGTAGTTGGGATATGTTGTTGAGTAGCAATCGTACATAGCCCAGTATAAACTATCTGCACTATCCATACAAAAATCTACTTGCGTATGTGTGCTACCATCGGTGTGTTCATGTGTAGTCATTTGGTCTACGTATGTTTTTGTCCATGAACTCATACCACCATTACCATAACGTAGACCATTAATATTGTTAATTGCTTTCCATCTAAACTGTGCTAATTTATATCTAGGATCTTTATCTGTAAAGTCTAACTGAATATTAAAAAATTCTTCGTCAGGCATATTGTCACCATCAATAAGAATAAATCTTTCCGTTTCACTGGCCTCACCTGCGGCTTTGTGAGCCGCATCAGAACCAAGAACACCGTCAACACGTTTTGCCCAAGGCACCATGTTTTTAATTTGTAACCAAAATTCTTCTTTCTGTGGTTCATCATAACTAAGATAGATACAATCTAAATCTGCTACGTCAATAATGTTATCATAACTCATATGTTTCTAACTTCCAATATTGTGTTTTAACCTTTGTCTTTTCACTTGCTATTATACTTATGTCTTCAAAGCAAGTCAATTGATGCCCGTCATTATGTTTGATGTATTTCTGTGATACTGTGCCCGATCTAACTTTTGATATTTTACCATCCACCACTTTTACATCAGGTCTGGCTTCAGCATACTCAAGTTGGCTGATGACAATGTAGTTTCCCTGTTCTTCTTTAGAACAAGTATAGAAATCTACACTGCCATCTTCTTTATAATACAATCTAAATTCAGGTGGTTCAATCTTGGGTGCTTCCCAAAAAACAATGTACTCCTCGTTCTCAGTCGGTCTGGTATTTTCTTGTTCATTGCTCATTGAAGGCCTCCTGAATATCATCAGCAAAAGACTTGATATGATAATGGAAAGGGTACTGTTGAGGTACCGTATTCACTCTAAGAGTATGGGGTAATATCTCATAGACTAAAGTACAAGTCCAATCCTCTGATGGCATTGTATTAATAAACTGCTTCATGTGTATCATAGACATTTCTTTGAATTGCGGTAGTGTTGTTTGTTCTACTCCAATAACGTGTGATGCAATCGCATAAACAAAATCTGTTGTTGCAGGTTCATTTGGATTACATATAAAATTAGTTTTAATGTTTTCCCAATCTTCAAAGATGTGTCTAACCGTAGCAAAAAATTCTTCTGCTAATTTTGATTTTTTAAAATACGTAATAGCATTGTACGTATCAGGTAATTGGTTGTCTGTAACAAAACTTCTGTATGCTTTAATAGTTGAAACATCCTGATGATAATTTCTGATAGTAGTGGAAACAACAACGTCTCTATGTTGTAGAATATCCCACCAGTAATCTATCGATGTAGGTATGTATAAGTCTGCTTCTAATTTAATTGTATATTCATATGGACTTGCTTCGTATACTTGCCAGTCATTAAAATATCCTTTTAAGTCGCCGTAAGGCAGTTCTATGACTTTATCCCATACAGTAGATGTTGTTTCGTTGTTACTGATCAAAGATACTTTTGCATCAGGCATGCAACGAACTAAACTTTCAGCACATAACTCTGCCATACGTACATAGTTGACTTGGTCAGTGTTTTGTGCTATAATTACAAATCCCTTATTCATTTGTTCTCCATTATATTAACATAATGTTCTTTGTTAATAACATGAAAATCCATGTCTTTTAATTTAATATATTCTTTTCTGATTTTGCCACGCTTCCAGTTATCGTAGATAACAGTAAATTCAGTATTATATAATAGTGTGCCGGGAGGAGCATCTGGTATTTGCTGATCAATAAAATCAGCATGTACGCCTGTATTTTTTCCAACGTGTACTAAGTTCCATGGTATAAAATCAGTTGGATCATCTAAATGTCCGTTTACTATTTTAACTGCTAGTGTAAGTGCATAATCGTTTCTGTATGTGCCAGCAACAAAACTATGTAGATTAGCATAATGTTTGTAATTTTCTTGCACCATACGCAATGTGTCAAATATCTGCTTTGCTCGTTCAGACTTTTTAAACATGACAACTGTTGCCCACAAACTATTAAAACTGTATGAACTAAGCATTTCTTGTCCCGCTTCTTCGTTCATAAGAAATTGTGTTCTGTTGTGGCAACAAAACGTATCAGACAAATCAAATGTTTTTAATAGTTTATCAGAATTAACTACGTAATCTACATCTAATAGAATAGTTTCATCGTAAGGACTCAAGTCATATGCCTGATATCTACCTTTATTTTTCCAAACTTCGTGGTCTTTGATATTGCTATCATCTGCTTCTACAAGAATAACTTGATCAAAATACTGTTCTAGTTTTGAATCAATCTTGTCAGTAATTATTGAGGTAGGTAAATTTAAAAAGTGTTGTACACGGTTTGCACAATACACGGCCATGGAAACATAATCCCACTTATCCGTGTTAAATGCAAATACTAAAACACCTCGATTTAGCGTTTTGTTTCTAGTTCTTGCCATTCTTTGCACCATTCTGACATTACAGTTTCATATGTGTTAGTAAGAGTAGATAGAAGGTCTTGACGATTTACTTCAACTGGGTTATCAAACGTGTCGATAAGTACGACCTTCTCTGAGGTGAAAGAATTTAGAAATCCTATTGTTTCTGTATCGGCTTTCCAAAGTCCGCCTTGTTCAGCAACCAATAGTTTTGCTTGAAACTTTTCTTTTAAGTATGCTTTGGCTGAGTTGTGTGCAAATCTTGCTTTGCTCTCAGAAATTAATTTTTCAGTATCCATAGTCTCTCTTTAATCTATTACTCCCTAGAGTATTTAGAAGGATTTAGAGAGACTAAAA
>Ga0070750_10000749_pt1 | contig 17951 bp, 23 predicted proteins | sample VirMetDEL_Nov_24_FD_77013 | JGI IMG/M metagenome (GOLD analysis project Ga0070750, IMG submission 77013) | Aqueous microbial communities from the Delaware River and Bay under freshwater to marine salinity gradient to study organic matter... | ecosystem: Environmental > Aquatic > Marine >...
CGATCTTTAGCCGACACTGCGTGCAGCCGGTGCATAGGCACGCCGTAATGGTCGCCGCCTGCAACGCCGCACTGCGTGCCATTTTGCACGTCGTACTGCCATGCGCCGCCCGACTTAAACATCAGGAAATCAAGATCGATGTACGACCCGTAAGTGTTTGTTTCCGCGTGCACGCCAAACGTCGGGGACTGCATTCCGCCGGACATGTACGGAACAACTGCGTAAGAGTTGCGTTCATAATCCTGCACAGGATTAATGTGCAACGTCCCGGTTTTGTTGTCGTCAACTTGCAGCAGCTTTTCGCCGTACGACTCTGTCCGCGTATTAATCGTGTCTGCGTCAGAAAAATCGAACGACGCCAGCGTACTTGCCGGCCACTCGAGCGTAGCTACTGGCGGGTACGTGTCCAACGCTTGAAGTTCCGTTAGCGTTGGCAGACTGGGCAAGTTGCCGTGAATCCGGTAGTCCTTGTACTTGACGTACGCTGAACTCGCTTCAAGCAATGGCCCGAAAACAACGTCGCCCGGTATTGTCGGCTTGCCGTTAAGTACGCCAGTATCTGTCGGCGTGCTTGTCGTCCATGCACTAGCGTCCGACTCTACCCACAGCTCACAAAGTGTGGGGTAGGTCGATACCGAAAAGTCTGTCTGGACAAAAAACGCAACGCGGTACGCGGTTCCGTAGTTGAGCGCTCCGCTGTTTAACGTAGTTGCCGTGTACCTGTTTGCGCCAATCGTTTGATCGCCTACACCGTACAGCACGACATTCAATTGATACGTCGTAGGGGTAAGTTCAATTGCGTCTACGAAGTAATTGACGTTGTTCCCGTTTACGTCTCCCGCGTAGATCAGACCCGCGCCTGCGCTGCCCAATGTGCCGCCACCCGGGCCTTCAACCGTTGCCGTAAACACCACCCCGGAAGCCGCAGTTTCTTGCACCTGCAAAGCGTTGCCGCCATACAGCGCGGCGCGCTGGCCAGCACCTACGTGCATTTCGTTGCCCGCCACTGTAACGGGCGCGGGGTAATGAATTACGCTTTCAATGTTGTTGAGCGTACCGATGTTGTACGACAGGTTGCCGTACCCGCTGTGCGCGATTGCCATGTAAACCGAAGCTGCGCTGCCGCTGACTTGCGTAATTTGCGGCAGTATCTGGTTGCGGATAGCTGGCCCGCCAGTAGCCGGCAATGCTTCCCACCGCATCCAGTCAGTACCGAGCTGATTCGTATCTGTAGGCCGTTGGCTTAAGAACACGAATTCGCCGAGCACTCCGACAAAGTGATCCTGTGCAGCCTTGTAGTCGTTTGCGGGAGCGAATGCGCCAAACGCTAGCTTGCAGTCCCCGCTCGCTACACCGGTACTATTAGCAGTCCACGTAGCTACGCTACTTGCTGTCGGCGTTTCGGAACCGTTGACGAAGTACTGTAGCGTAGCAGTGGGAGTCGCGTCTAAGTACTCAAACTCGACGCACGCTACGTCGTCTGGATCTAAGTTCTCGACGCCAGTAACCGCTACCTCTTCATGGATCAGCGGTCCCGAAACTGTACGAGTAGCGTACAGCCTAAACTCGAGCTGGTCTTGCGCGTGGTGCTTAAGGTACAACGCCCACCCGCCAGTCTGGCCTGAGCCGGTACCGGTTCCGTAGTCAGTGCTGTCGCCCGTTACCCCCGCTAGGAACCATTGCGTGCCGACCGCGTGCGCACAGTAGTACAGCTTGTCGAGTTGCGTCACGTACAACCGCAGCCAACCACCGCGATTGCTGGAGCCCCAGTTGTCCATAGCCGCATTGTCGCTCGCGCCTTCGGACTGACTGATGTTGTACCCGGTGTAACGCACGCCTACGTGGCCAGCTAGCGGCTCAATAGCACGCTCCATGCTGCCGCGCCCGCGCATGCTGTGGTACGAGAAATCGATGTTCGTGATTTGGCTAGCCGACCACGTAGGGGCTCCAGCCCCTTGCCGTGTCGTAAACAGCCCTTGGAACTCTCGCTGCTCGCGCTCTTGGTAGCCCATGCCTAGACTCCGGTAATCCGATCTGTCGGCCAGTATTCAGTTTGCCGCCCAAACGGATTGGTCGTTTTTACGCGCCCAGATTTGAGCACGCGCATGGCACCAGCGTCGGGCCTGCCGTTTTCCATCATGCGCGACAACCCGCGCTGGAACTCCACCATGGCAGCGCCTTTTACGCTGTCGTTCTCGAACTCGAATTCGTAAGCTCGGTACTTAGCCCCCGCCACCACGACTGGGTGAAACCGCTCGGGGATTCCGGTGACTGCTTCGATTTCATCACTATCAGATACCGGGAGCTGGACACGACGCCAGTACTCACACGAGTACTTTCGGTCAGTGTCTGGAGGTGGGTACAGGTTGAGTCGCACATTGCCGTTAGCATCGACGCCTCGCGTGTACCATTCGTACGGCAGACCACCCACCACGTCGAAAGGGTTCGGCCATCGACGTTGACGTAGGTTGCCAGCCACTTTGCCCAGTACGCGCGGAAAAAGAAAATCCACCACATCGATGACAGTCTCCACGGTGTTGGGCAGCGTGATCATGTCCTGAATGATTTGGATGCTAGAGGCGGCTCCGTCTGCTTCGATGATTTCCGAGTCTAAAACAATGACCGAAGTCGATTGCGTCCAACTGACGATCTCGTACACGTTGCTGCCGGCCAGCCGAATCAGTCCGCTCTTGTACGCGTCTGCTTCGTCCTGCGTCGCAACGTTGCCAGTGTTCAGCGTGATCTGGGTGGTACCCTTGGTCCACGTCGCGGTACCAACAATATCGGCCTTGGACGTGAACGTCAGAGAGTCACGGTCCCAAGGCCATTGCGTGTGTGCGTGGATGTCGCGCAGAGAGTCTTCGATGAAATTGACGATTTGCGTGTCAATCTCCCCGGTCACTGCCCCCAGACTGTCGCGAACTCTTTGCTTTACTTCCCCGTAGTTCACGGCCTTTGCTCCCTTTTGGCTGCTCTGCCGGCGTCCGTGTGGGGTATGCGCGGCCCGACAACAGCGCCAGTCGGTCTTGCATCTCTTGGTCCGCCTGCCGCCGCTTCTCGATTTCTTGGGGTGTCAGCTCTTTGCTATACACGGTTTACCACTTCACTTTGTTGGCCCAGTAAGCTGCAGACATTTTGCCCTTTGCGATGTTCTTTGCGTGCCTCGCCTTAAAGCTACGCGCCCGGGCCGTGTTGGTCTTGTCTCCAGTCTTGCCCTGCTGGCCAAACCGGATTGTTTTCACCTGATCGCCTTCCTTAGCGACCACAATGTGCGACTTAGTCGGATGGTTAGGAGTCCGCTTGGGCTTGTTGTAGCCGCTGACTCCAGCGCGCTTCAGTCGCGAATCTGTCTTCTTTGCCACGCGTGCTCCAAAAAAAACGGGGAGGGGCCGAACCCGCCAGCTAACCCCTCCCCGCCCTGAAAGGCAATGGTTAGATGTAAGCGCCCCACGGCCCGCCAGTGTTGCGTTGGCCGCCGAAACAGACCGCAAACACTTTGCGCTTGTCGCCGGCGGTCGTCGCACCCGACGCGCCAATCTGAAACGCAACGGTGTGCACAGTGGCGCTCGCCGTAACTTCGCTCAGTTGACCTGCCGTAGCGCCAGCGCCGTACGACGTCAACTCCGCGTCAGTCGTGGCTTCGGTACACTTGGCCAGACACGGGCCATAGATGCGGCATTTACCCCACGTGTTGGGCAGAACGTCTTGCAACGCAATGCCCAGAGCCGCCGCGTCGCCGTCGGTTGAACTCCGAACGAGAGGCTTCATTGCGTACTGCGTCATGTCGACGTTCAGACCCTCAAGTGGCCCGCGCGTACCAGTGTACAGACGGTCCACCGGGAAGTTTTCCGCCGTAGCCGCAGCGTCCCGCATCACAACTTCGCCGGCAAGAATGGTCGACGCAGTGGAGTTGTAAAACTCGACGTCGATAACCCCGCCGGGGTTAGTCATCGTAGTAATGCTCATTGTTCCCCCTTAAGCCGTTCTGGTCATCAGACCTTGACGCGCACGGTTGGAACAAGTCAGCTCGCCTTTCCAGAGGATGCGGGAGAACCGCGCCCACTGGTTTTCGGCTTCGCGGAACGGCGTGTTTGCCATGTCCACATCGCTGTGCACGTAAAGGGTGATGTAGTTGGAGTTGAGCATGACCAGCGTGTTCGCAGGCATGTCCCGGTCAAACAGAATGGTAGTCGCCCGGTACATCAGCGACTCGTAACCAGCGTCGGCAGCGTTCGTGTTAACGAAACGCTTGTCGTCGACGAGCGCACTTTCGTACAGCTCGTACGTCGCTTGATCGCAGAGCACCAGATCCGGCGCATCCGAACCGCGCGAGCAGTCCAGATACAGCGTGCGCATTTTTTCGATGAGGCTTGCCGCGTTGCCGGCGTTGTTGTCCTGCGTTTGGTTTTTCCACCACGTGTTCGAGTTGGCGATGCCGCCGTACGGGCGGGTGCCAGTCGAGTGCTGGATGAAATCAAACAGACCAGTCAGGCGCAGGGGATCGGGAGGGTTGGTGCCAACACCCGCGAACCCGCTGTAACCGTTGTTGATCATGTCGCGGTTCATCTCTTCCTTGAAGCTAATCTCGGCCTGCTTGACCTTAGCCTCGAGGAGGTTGATGATCGCGGACTCGCCCATGTTGTCGGTCTCGTGATCGCGCGAGATGACGATGGGGACTTGGTACTTCTTAGCAATGAACGTCGCCGGCGCGATGCCCTCGGCAGGCTCGGTCAGCAGGTTGTCATACCCGCTGAACGGCTGCACTTGAGTCGAGCCGTACATGAGAGGAACTTCGATGCTCTGCCCACCGCTGTAGGTGCGCTTCCGCCCGTTGCTCGTCATCCACCACATCAGCGGAGTGGCGTCAGAGAAGTTGTCGACGAGCTGCTGACGGAAGTTCTGCAGCGTAGTGGTCAGGAGCGCGTTGTACGAAGTGAGGTTGTTACCCCCACTCGGATCAATCAGAGGCATTGCTCTGCTCCTTATCCTTCAAATTTAAGTGCCACGTCATGCGAAATGCCGTGGGTTGCCTTAGCCGCTCGCAGCGCATCCGCCATGGTGCGCACTACGGTCGGTGCCGGACTAGTCGAGCCCGGGGGCTCACCAACAGGGATGGGTGGGGCCGCGTTGGCAGAGCCCGCCCCCGTGCTCATTTGATCTGTGTTCGGCGCTGCCTCGCCGCTAGCAAACGCTTGGTCTGCCATCATGCCTTTTGCAGCGTAGTACAGATCGTCGAGACTTGCATGCGGCAGACGTTTACGCGCGGAAACCATCACAGTCTTGTATTGCTCCCAATCTGGATGGTCCTGCGTAAACTTCTGTACGGCGGCTTCCTGAGCTAGCCTAGCCCTCTCAGCCTCCAACCGCTGCACTCGACTCGAGATCTGTGCCACCTGCGGCGATGAAACGTCAGCAGTCGCCTGTACGTCAGGCTCAACGGTGCTATCCAAGCTGCTCGTTTCCTGCGGAGTAGTTGCGACCGGGTTGGAAACCCCAGCTTTCTGGCGGTAAAACGTCGCCAGATCGCCTGATTCCCTAGCGTTCACAAACTCCGCAAAATCTGAGTCTCGCATGCACTCGCGCATAATGCCGGCGTACTCAATGTCTTGCTCCAACGCTTTGCGCTCTTGCGCTAGATTTCGTTGAACCTCTTCGACACGTGAGTTCTTCTCGACAATCGCGCTACGAAGCACGCGAGCCTGATCCGCAGGTAGCTGCGCAAGCACAGCCTCCGCGTCCGGCGTCACGCCCCCCGTTTGGAGAGACTTATCAGGTTCCGAGTCCCCGGCTACGGGCTGCTCGTTCTGATTCATCTGCTCTTGCTGCGTCACTACACAGTCCTTTCGACGTACAAATTGCCAGTAAGACCTGACTGGCGCAACACTTAGTCTGCCGCGCCTGCCAGAATCAGGTAAATCAGGTTTTTAATTTCACTAAGATTTGGAGCTCCCACCGACGCGAGCGCAGCTCCAGTGCTGCCTGCGGTCGAGTGGTCAGCCAGAACTTCGTCCCAAACGGCGTCTGCAATAACGGCTGCGGTAGGGCCACTACCGCCTCCGCCCCCTGCAGCAATCGCCGCCAGCGATTCCGTAGTGTTAGTGAAGGTGCTCCACGTTGCCGGCGTGTTGTTGTCTGCCAGCAAAGCGACAATGGAATTGTTTGCTACGTTTGCGCCATTGACCGCAGTGCTGATTAGCTCGTCTAGATGGATGTTCGACAGCGCTGTCGCAACGTCCGTCGCCGTAGCTCGAGTCGAGACATTCACATCCAGCCTGCTGGGGGTCAGGCCAGTAACGGTTGCTACCGTGCCTACGTTCGTGACGTTCAGAACGGCGTCAGCGCCCGGATCAAAATCACTGCGACTGCTCACCGGTACGTCAAGGTTAGCAGCGGTAAGGCCAGTCACGCTGCCCACAGATCCATTAACGTTACCGCCCACGTCGCCCGTCACGCTGCCAACAGCACCAGTGACGCTGCCAACTGCGCCTGTCACGCTTCCTACCGAACCGGTTACGCTGCCGACCGAACCGGCAACGCTGCCTGTCACGTTTGTGACGTTCGCTACAGGATCGGCAGCAGGGTCGAAGTCGCTGCGCGAGCTGACCGCCACGTCGAGCAATGCAGCGTTAAGGCCCGTCACGCTGCCGACAGACCCGGCAACGTTACCGCCGACGTTGCCCGTTACGCTACCGACAGACCCGCCAACGTTGCCTGTCACGTTTGTGACGTTCGCAACGGCGTCAGTGAGTGGGTCAAAATCACTGCGACTGCTTACCAGTACGTCAAGGTTAGCCAGATCCTGACCGTTGACGCTTGCGACAGACCCTAAGACGTTACCGCCAACGTTGCCTGTCACGCTTCCTACCGAACCGCCAACGTTGCCCGTAACGCTACCGACAGACCCAGCAACGTTGCCCGTCACGTTTGTGACGTTCAATACAGCATCGGCGTTCGGGTCAAAATCGCTGCGACTGCTTACCGCCACGTCAAGCAGCGCAGCGTTGAGGCCAGTCACGCTGCCAACAGATCCGGCAACGTTTCCTGTCACGTTTGTGACGTTCGCTACAGGATCGGCGACCGGGTCGAAATCACTGCGACTGCTTACCGCCACGTCAAGCAGCGCAGCGTTGAGGCCAGTTACGCTACCCACCGATCCGGTTACGCTGCCGACCGAGCCAGTAACACTGGCAACAGTCGTGACGTTAGACACCGTGTCGGCAGCAGGGTCGAAGTCGCTGCGCGAGCTGACCGTTGCGTCAAGGTTTGTACGTACCGTGTCGTACAAGCTGTCGTACGTCACTGTCAGGTTGGTGAGTGGGCCAACCTTGAACGCGCCGCGAAGCTCCACAGGCGACGGCGAGACGTTGCCCGTGCCCTCTTGCAACTGGCCTTGGCCTTCAATCGTAATTGCCTTGCCAGAGTTAGAGTTGGAGATGGTGACGCCGCCGCTCCAGTTGCGCAGCGCCAAGCTGTTTGCGGCAGCAGCGGTCAAGTCCCATGTCATTGTTCCGGTGCCTGCCGTGCCACTAAAGCAATGGTCAGCAACTACAGGATTAGATGGCGTTAGCGTGCCCACGAGTCGGCACTGCGACAGTGTTCCATGGAAGTTGCTGAGACCGTCAATAACGCATTGGTTAAAGATGGTCGGCTGGGTGGTCACAGCCGGAGTTCCATCGACCTTGACGTTGCGGAAGCTCGTGTTGGCGCATGCCGAACCCGACGAGAGCGTAACTTCACACGCTGCGCCCAAACCAATGATTTCGTGATCACCTATGTTGGTAGTAACAGTAACGCTAGCGCCTTCTACAAGGTAAATGCGGTTGACGCCTAGCTTACCCACCAGAGTCAGAGCGTTAGCAATCGAGTTCGTTGGGTTGTCTGCTGTGCCGTGCTCTCCCAGCGTCGCCTGTGTACCCACGCCAGTGCCACTGCAGTACACCCCCGGCCCATTTGGCCCTTCGTAGAACCTGGCCGCAACCTCCGCCTGCGACATGATGACGCACTGCACGTTGCCGTCGAGCCAGTCCTTCGTCGCTGTTTGGTCTCTAATGCTCAGGCTCAACTGTCTACCACGGTTAGACTGATCAGACGGAGTGCATTCCGCAGCAGTCAGCGTCACAAGGTAGTTGCCGGCATCGCGGTGCGCGCCCGGATCGCTTGTCGCGCCGGCTGTCGAGGCTCCCCGCAAGTACCGTATGTCGCCCGACACCAGCGATGCACCGACGCGCAAATCCACGCCATCAGTTTCGTACAACGGGAATTGCACAGAATTGCTTTCGCCGGGAATTAGCTCGTATGGTCGTGTCATGGCTGTTCTCTCCTACGACGCAACGCTTGAATGCCTGAAGATGGCGCTGGACCCGAGAACACGTTGCCGAAACAAATAGCACTAGAACTAGTTGTCGTTTTCATGAATCGGTTGTAAGTCGTCGCGCTAGTGTAGAGATCGACACTGTAGTAACCGATTGATAGCGAAGCGGCAGAATTACCTGTGTAGTACGTTTCGTCGCCTACAACATACGGAGCTAGTGCTGCGTCAATTGTCGCTGAACCGTTCTGGACTATAAAACCTATTCCGCCATTACTAGCAGTCCCCCCCGTGTTGAAGTGCGTGACGCCCCAGCGCAACCACGGCGTGCCACCCCCGACGAGTGTGGGAGCTGTTGGCGTAGCTACGCCACGGCTTTTGTAAGCAGTAATGCGTGAGCCATCTAATTCGAGGATTGCCATCATGCTAAAAGCAGCACTGGACGTTGTTGCTACGACCGAAGCCTCGGTGCCTGTCGCTGTTTTTGAGTACATGGCACAAACTAGGCTGTTCTGAATACGGAAATTATTTTGCGTGAAAGACCCTGCACCTCCGCTATCAGCCACGGTTGGTAACAGAGACCCGTTAGCGCCGTACATCACAAACAGCAAATTGCCTGCTGTGGGCGTGCTTGGCCACGCAAGAGTATTGGTGGTTGAGCTTGGCTGGTAGTTATTCGTCTCTTGCACCACAAACGGCATTACACGTACCTAATCGCCCCTGTTCCGCCGTCTTCGTAACTCAACCACACCGCAGCAACCATCATGTCTTGCTCGCGTTCGATTTGCTCATACACGGCAAAATCGTGTTCCACCTCGTACTGCTTGCATGCCGCCGCCTCTGCGTCCTGTATCTCTGCCGGACTGTAGACCGGGCTGTACAGTTCGCACTGTGTAACGGTAATGTGGGACATTACTGCTGCGCCTTAGTCTTCCGGTAGTTGCGGTAGAGCACCGCGCCGGCACCGAGCAACGCACCGACCAGCAGCCCCCACGGAGGGGGCAGGGCCGCGCTCGCCACTTCGGCAGCTTTCTCCACCATGCTGCGCTCGACACCGTTGAGGACCGCAGGGTCGTTAGCTCCCGTCAGCCAATCGATGGTCTGGCACCCCGTCAGCACGAGCGGAAGTGCTAGAATCCACAGCTTCATTAGTCCTTCGCTTTCATGGCGGCAGCTTTCGTCCAACCGCGCACGGTCATGTACACAGACACCATGCCGGTAATCGCGATTACCAGTTCTTGCTCGCCGATATTAATGCCCAACGTTGGGTTCAACTTGCCCACGATGTACGCCGCAACGACGCCCATCGTGCTGCCCACCATCGCTTTGAACTCAGTCGTGCGCTTGCCCGCTTTGCGGGCAAAATCTTTGTCGTGATCGCTCATCTGTCGCTCTCCACAATCTGACGAATGACCGCTACGTTAGTTTCAATTGCAGCTATCTTCTGCTCTAGTGTGGCGTATCGCACATCAATGCGCCGCTCTAGCGCATGCCCCTGCTCCACCGTCATGGACTTCGCCTTGAGCACCGCAATCTGTTGCTGATTGCTAATGATGCCGTTGGCAGTCCACCCGATCCACATGAGTGTGATCGGCACCATGATCTTAATCAAAAGCGCCCACGCCTTTTCGCCGAACTCTGTGTGCGACATGTTACGGCACCACCAGCTCTTGCCAGCGTGTCACGCTGGATAGATTGCCAGCGGCGTCGTACGTCAAATCGACGTAGATCCTGTCGCCGTTTTGCAGAGTTTTCTGAAGACGCTGCAGGCGGTTGCTTGCGTCGTAAGTCAAATCCAATTGAGGATTGTGCGTGCGCTCGTCGTTTCGCAACGGCTCGACGACACGCACCGCCCTACCTCTCGGGCTTACTCGTTGACGGTACAGCACATCTGCTGGCACAGTTGGGTCTGCGGGAGGTGCAGGCGTCGGCGACACTGGCGGAGTAGCTGTGTACTCTACCGCGCCAATGTCGTAGACCTTATCTACTGGCTGACCAACGGTGCGCACGTCTTGCACGTTCGGCACCCAGGTTTGGCCACTGCTACCGAAAGCACCGGGTTGCGAGACATCAGAACCTACATTGCGTAGCCCGCTTGCTTCCAGAGGAGTTAGGTCTAGCGTTGGTTTAAGGGCATTGGCAAACGTTGTAAAATCAGCCGGTAGATTTGTGATGTTTTCTGATGTTGCGTCGTCTGAAGCGCAAGAGCCTTCTACAAACAAGTCAAAGAAGTTGGCCCCTTGAGGTAAACATTCAAATGCAGTCGGAACCGCTCCACCGGAATTCATGTGGCCTGCGTAGCAGTTTGCAAACCGCCAAGTGCCGTCAGTCGACGTGCCACGGACTGAGCCAGTCGCATTATCGCTAAGGATCGTGCAGTTAAACATCCAGTTAAACGTAAATTGTTTGCAGTCTACGCACTGAAAACGAAACACGTATCCGCCGCAGTGCCCTGCAAAATCGACGTAAATGATGCAGCCATGCACTGCAGTGCCCGTCTGCTCGTTAACGTACAAACCCGCTCCCAGAGCTTCGAAGCCTAATGGCGGTGCTGTGAGCGTAACGTGAATTAAACAGCTTTGCAGTTTGCTGTAGTCACATCCCGCAAAATCGTAAAGCAAGTTTACCGCGCCACGGGTCCGGCTGTCTGTCGTCGTAACGATCTGCAGGTTTTCGATCTGCACTGTAACGTCTTCGGCGTACACCGCAGCTTGGTCGATATCTGCCGCGCCAGAGTTGTCGATCTTCAGGTGCGACAATGACAGGTCAGGCGTACCCGTGCCGAGGTATTTGCCGCCTTCTGCTGGCCTAATGAGAATGCAGAAACCTTGCGCACCGTTTGTGATCCAGTCATCTGACCGCAAAAATTTTGCAGTTGTTGGCGATGTCCCTAGACCGTTCGCGCCGACCTCAATTTCGTAGACTAGCTGTCTTTGTAGATTACTTAGATTTTTTTGGGCTGCTGTTCTGGCTGCATTAGCCGCCGAGATGCTAGGGTAGTCACCGGTCGGACCAATGGTCACGATTTCCTGCTGTAGTACACCCATGACTTACCCCATCGTTCCCATAGTGCGAACGATAGATTTGCCCTCGGATTCGTCGTTCAGCTTTTTAATGATCGGGTTCTGACCGTCGCTGGTCGCTACTTTCTTAATGTCGATGTCGCGAACTACACCGCCAAGGCTGTACACGCCTTCGCCTTTTTCGCTGTACTCGTCGACGTCGAACTCAATCATTACTTGCACGCGCGCGCGGCCAGTAGCGGTGCGCAGCTTGTCGGGCATGTCCGCTCCGTACAGCATCACGTACATGTCAGTGCCAATCCATTTGCACCTTGCCGCCGCTCTTTTCGTACGCAGCAGCAATGGCTTGTTTTTCGTCTTTGCGCGAGCCGATGTACGCACCGAACTGGTGCGAGTAGTGCGGCACAATGTCAGGCCGCACCACGGGCGGAGAGTAAACCTTGGTAGCCATCGCGCCGCATTTGCACGGCGTCGTTGCTACTTTATCGCCCCACGTCTTAAGCTCGTCGAACGTGGCGTCGCACAGCGCGCAACTGTATTCATGCACAGGCATTAGCCGAACCCTCCACGCAACAGTTCTTGAATGTTTTGCCCGGTAGCTCCGCCAGACGCTGCCTGCGGCGTAGAGCCCCCGCCCATTGCCGCCAAGCCGGCGCCGCCGCTCGGGTTGTTGGTCATGCCCGGAGCCGGCCCCGGACTGCCGCCACCACCTTGCTGCCGTCGCTGCTGCACTTGCTGCATGCCCTGCATCGCCTGCTGTTGCGCGAACAGCATGCCCCGGTGAGCTTCAAGATGGTTCGTCAGGCGCTCTACGGTAGATGGCGAGCGAATGGTTTCGGGCAGCTCGAGCTGCTGCTCGTGCACGAAAATGTGCCACTCGTGATCGTCTTGCTCGTTTGGCAGCAGCTCCGCGCCCTTCTTGAGCATGGTGAACCACTCCTGCCCGGGGTCCATCATGGGCGACGTCTCGGGCATGAACCGAAGCTCGACATCTAGCTCCTTCGCGATTTCGCGGAGCTGTGGTCGGATGTCGATCAGCGGCATTGGACTGCCAGCCTGAGAGAATGGCGTCAAGAGCTGCAGAGCCTGTCCGGCTTGCGCCATCCGTTCCTCGGAACTGCGCGCCGCCATGTCTTCGATTCGACAGTGGAACAGATACTCGCCGGCCAGCCCGGAACCATCGTATTTTGCCCAGATGGTTTCGCCGCGATCTCCCGTCAGCTTCACTACGCGCTCTTTGTCGTAGTAACGCTCCATGACGGCTCTCAGATCTCCGGCAAAGTGCTCCAGCGTTGACTGCACCCTGCGGTACGTGGCTTGGCGTCTTGCGTTTGCGGAAGCAGAGATTCGGTTGATTTCCGCTGCGGGTCGTTCGCCCGGGCGCGACCCCCCCATGTCGAACTCCGACATGCCGCTGATTTCTGTGAACCGCTGTCGGATCTCCGCTGTAAACGCATAGGAATCGTTGCTTACGTTGGCGTCTTGCAGCGGCTCGATGGCCCCCGCCACTCCCATGCCGTTGCCGCTGACTCCGATGCATGTGCCGTCCTGTGGGTGTAGGAGCGCGTCAATGTCCTGCTCGCCGACCCTGTCTTTGTCGTACAGGTACTTCCGCTTGAACCGGTTCAGGTGGTCCAGCCGGTTGGAGATCGTAATGTTGTACTCTTCGACGAGGTTCAGCCACGGGATCATGGGCGACTGCGACCAAAACGTTTCGTTGTCGTCCGTGCCGTGAATTACGTAGAACGGAAACCGATCTACAGGCATGGTGAACGGGAACGTTCCAAGCAGCTTGTCGTGATCTCGCGTGAACACGTACGTCTTGCGGTCAATGATGTCCCAGTACTGAATGAGGCGAACGAGACGCCGCTCGGGGTCGCGTCGGTAACGAGCCCGGAAGTCTGCGTCCGTCATGCCGTACGGGACTTCTGTCTCGTCCGCCTCTAGTTTTTCAGTGTTGGTGTACTGCGGATCTTTCTTAATGCCCTCTAGATCTCGCACGTACTCCACGCCACACCACAGCGCGTTATCTAGCCGCGTAGCGCCCGGATCGATCAGGAAATTCCACGGACGGATCGGCAACGTGTAGATCTGCCCCGGCTTAATGCCGTAAGGCATATCGGACGACCGCAACGGCCCGGGTTGGCTGACATCTGTCGGCGTGTCTTGCCGTGTGCGGTCACGGCCCGGAATCAGCCCGCTGTCGTAGTAGCCGAGCTGGAAGATGCCAACTCCACACAGAAGCGCGTCCCAGATCGTAGGGCGCAAAGTCCGATCTCGGAACTTCGTGACGCGCAACTCCTGCGTGATAGCAGTCTCGACGGTCTTCGCCATCTCCTCAGACTCTGGCGTCAACGGCTCTGCGACAAACTTGGGGTTGTTCTGAACAAGCGACGGAACCATAGACTCGTACCACGCGTACGGGAAGTTGACCTGCAACTGGTACCCGTTCGGGTCGTACGTCGTGTCCGGTTCACTACGAAAGTAGTTGTAGACCGTAGTCCAGTCGTTCTTCAGCGCATCGCGGCGTTCGGTCGCAATGCGTACGTTGTCCTTGAACCGCTCGAGTCGAGCAGCCAGAGTAATTCGACCGTCTGTGTACGGCATTAGTCCGTCCCGACGATGTTTCGCCGTTCAAGCGGCATTTTGTTGATCGACTTCGCCGACACCGGCTTCTGCTTGGCCGTCACCGACCCGCCCATGACCATGCCGTCGTGCTTGACCAGCATCTTGCGGTCAGTGCCTTTTTTGCCGCTCGGCGTACCCATGAGGTGTCCGTTTGCGCCGGCCAGCGGCTCAATCCGCTGGTTGTCGCCGCGCTCCTCTTTCATGGGCTTGTAAAACGCGCCGCCTTTTTTGAGGCTCGCTTTTTCGTTCTGCATTTCAGTACCCCCTTGGTCGTGCGTTGCGGCCAAACCTGCTTTGGCCTAGACGCAGTTTTTGTTGTGTGGCTTCCGCCGCAAGCGCCAATGCATTCTCTAGCGTGCCAGCTCCTTTTTTGAAGTTGTGGAACGCTCGAGTCATCACTTCCCTACGGAACTCTTCTGTCTGATCTGCAAACTTCGACTCAACGTACTCTGCAATTTCTTTCAGCGTAGTGTTCATCGAGCGGAGAACCTGCGGTTCCTCCGCCTCCTTCCTGAGTTAATCATCTGCTGCATCTCGTACTCTGCCGTACCAGCCACCTTGCTGGCGTCCATTGGTCTGCGGTTAGACGGCGGAGCTGCAGTCCTGACAAGCATTTCCGTTGCGTCCAGCAAATCACGGTATCCTGATCGTGGGAATTGCAGAAGCTCCATACGCAACGGCTCGCACGACTCGTGCAAGTACAGCCGCTTTGCTTGGAACTCCGGCTGCAAACCCATGATTCTAACTTCCTTTGCGCGGTTGCCATGCGTCAGCGGGACAACCGGTACTTGGTAGCTAGCTTCGCCTAGTCGGTCTTGCAGGTTTTTGATCAGCCACTCTTGTCCGCCGATCACACCCTCAAAGCCAATCTTTTCGACGCGCCAACTCTGCGCCAGCATAACCACTTGCGTCAACATGTCGTCAGGTTTTAGCTTAGAGCGCACCGTTTCCAACACGTAGATTTTGTTGTAGCTGGTCATGCAACCCACGACGATCCCAGTCGCGTCGTCGCCGGCCCACGCGGGGTCGACTGCCATGAACACTCGGTTTGGCACGCGCTCCAGAAACTCGTGGCGGTCGCCCTTCCACGTTTGCCGGCGTATTAGCTCGCTCGAGAACAGCGCCGACTCTGAGTCCACGGGTTCGTTCATCATTTGGCTGCTGAACACCCACTCACCCATGGTCTTGCGCAGCTCTCGCAGCGTTTCCGGCGTGAACTTCTTAGGGAAGATGCACTTGCCGTCCTCAATGGCTTTTCGGACGTGCACATCGTAGTAGTCCCCAAGATCGTCCATGATGAACGAGTACAGATCGTGCCAGTGCCACCGTGTTCCGATGACGATCATGGTGCCCTTGACGGGATCGCGGGGATTCGGCGGGTCGAGCAGCGCTTGAAGCTCTCGAAACTTCTGCTTCGACTTGGCGAGCTGGTCTTCGCTCTGAACGGTACGGTCAGAGATCGGGTCGTCCAGAATCATAGCGTCAGGGTGGCGTCCAGCCGTAGATTCCTGCACTGACTTCGCTTCGACCGAAGGGTTACGGCTGATCAGGCCGCGATTCACGATAATCGCGCTACGATTCCACAGCCGGCGCTCGTCTGAGGGCGGACACAGCTTCGGCCAGTACTTGTTGATCACTGGCCCCTCGAGATGGTCCTTGATCTCGCGCAGGAACGCTTCTGCCAGATCTTGGGTCTCGTTGAAGATCCCGAATGTGCGGTCGGGGTTCTGCACCAAACGCCACAACGTCCACCCAATTGTGACGAGTGACGACTTGAGGTGCCCTCGGGGCAGCAGCAGCAGCTTCTTCAGCTTCGTCGTGTCGTTGACGATCCGGCTGACGTCGCCGTGCAGGTCGTCTTCTAGATCCTTGTAGCCAAGCACATGCCTGCAGAAGAACATGTGGTCTGTCTCTGCGCGCTTGCGGAACTCGTCGTCCAGTATCTCGATGTCTAGTGCAGCAAGCTCTGCTTTGATCTGGCTAGTAGAGCGCTCTACCACGCCACCCCCTAAAACAACGCCCCCGCAAGGTGGATGGAAGACACCTTACGAGGGCTAATGAGGATTGGGTACCCCTAAGCCCCCAATCCCCTACCGAAAAGAGATGACTGAATTACTCTACTCCATCGTGCACTTCTTTCTCAACAGGCTCGTCTGTACGAGCCATGCCGTAGGGGCGTACCCGCTCCCTCTCTCCGTCTAACGTCTCTTGTGCGCGTACAATGATCCATTCCCAGAACACTTTCGGGAACTCACTAAACTCGCCGGCGCTGTGTCTGTCGATGTCCCGCATGCGGTCTGTCACAGCCCGAAAGACCTTAAGCTCATTGCACTTGAAGCACAGCGCGTTCTGGTACGTATTCGCCGCACTGCCGCACCGCTGGCATTGCTTACTCACTGGACTCAACTTCCACGTCGACCACTTTGCCTTCTCTCGCCTTCAGAATCGCTCGCAGCTCTTCCCTGCGCTCAAACAGATCGTTCAGCGCCCCACCTGTCTGAGTATCTGGCTTTTCTGAAGCATGCACTGCACCCAAAGCCCGCTCTAGCAAGAACTTAAGCGCGTTGAACCGCACACCGTTGTCCGGCACGGAGTCGCCGTTGCGGTCAGTCTTGGTCGCTTGCGTCAAATGGTCCATGCGCTCCAGATACTCCATAAGACGGTTCTCTTGGAGCGTCTGGATACGCTGCGCCCGCTCAAACGCATCCACCTTGAACTGCGCCGGAAAACGCTGAACCACCATTTTCTCTTGCGCGGTGCCCGTCTTCTCAATGTCCGCTATGAATTCTTTCCACGGGCCGGGGTAGGTACACCACCGGTTCTCCAACCGGCGCTGCGCTACCGCCAGTGCGTCATGCGTCGCTGGAATGTTGCTCAAGATACGCCTTTCTCGCTGCACGCTGACGGGCAAGCTCCCGCTGGTGCTTCTGCGCGCGCCGGCGTTCCCGCTCCATAGCCCTAAACTCCGGGCTGCTGCGGATGCGCTTCATGTGGCCCAGCAGCCGCGCCTTATGAGCCAACGTACCAGCCGTCTTGCTAATGAACTCAAGATCTTTCTTAGTGACTAATTTGGGCCTCGTCACTGGAATCCCCAGTGTTCGTCGTAATCGTACTGCTGCAGCTCCAGCATCTTTTTCGGCTTCACGTACTCACGGAACTTGTAGACGTGACCTGCCGAGGACTCCCACTCGTACGAGTACCGAACCCCGTACAGCCGATCCGGCACCGAACGGACAATCTCTGCCGGCCAGTGCTGGACCTCCTCTACCCACACGTCTCCGTCAAACGGGCCACCCTGCAACTCAAATGCTCTGCGGAACATGCTACCTCCCTACCACAGACGACACGCCCTCGAGCTTACGGAAACGTCCCTGCCATGCCAAGCTATTCTCCGCTTCAACCGCCAGTCCCGCGTCGGCATCCACTCCACCACATGACGCCTCCACTCGCGCGGCCTCAACTCCACACCCTCCCTCTTGTGGAGCCACGGATTAGACGGCCCCTGAGCCTCACTCCTGCGCGTCCACCAACCACAACTCCCCGCCTCCACACCGCAAACCGCCTCCACACCACTGTGCCACAGTCCGCGAAAAAACGTCCCTCTCGTTCGACGCCACCCACTAAGTGGGCATTCCCCCACCCAGCAAACCTGCTCATCTTCTTCAACGAACCACACTTATGACCAGCCTCTCAGATTAGATTGAAAAAATTTTTACCCTCCCAAGAATAGGTTGAGGCGGCGGGAGTCAATCCTAGACCCAAATATCCTCTCTATCCTATCACTACGGCTCGGGTGGGTGGTGCTCGCCAGCCGTTGAGAGGCGCTCCCCCCACCTCGTCACACTTCGTGTGCCGAATACCCGAGCCGACTAAAAGGCACACAAGTACCCGTTAAGTAGGTAGTTTACTACCTACGCCCACACACCGTGTGCTTATCGTACGTCTACCCCGTAGGGGATCACTATACTGCCGGGTTGCGGAGTTAAAGGGGA
>Ga0070750_10000757_pt1 | contig 17900 bp, 26 predicted proteins | sample VirMetDEL_Nov_24_FD_77013 | JGI IMG/M metagenome (GOLD analysis project Ga0070750, IMG submission 77013) | Aqueous microbial communities from the Delaware River and Bay under freshwater to marine salinity gradient to study organic matter... | ecosystem: Environmental > Aquatic > Marine >...
GGGGTAGCGGTTGGGGCTGAACTGTGTGCTTAGCGTGTTGCTGGGTAGCACGAACTCTTCGGCTGACGTCTTGGTGAGCGGTACGTTCCAGTCCGTGTTCCAGCTCCAGCCTTCAGCCTGGACATCGCGGGACACCTCCCCCAACGTCTTGCGTGCCAGGGATGAGTCCGTGATCTCGTTAATTGAGATGTCGCTGAGCTTGTCAACCGGTGCCTCACCGATAACGCTCAGCAACGTGTTGACAGCTTCCAGCTCGGTCATCTTGTTCAGCCCTTGGTGGCGTAAAGCTTCTCGGCCAGCTTGATCAGCGCAGCCTTGGTCAGTGTGGTGTCCACATCATCTCCGTTCGGAGCGAGATACTCCACAAGCTCAGCCTTCTTCATGGCTGCGAAGTCGGGCCTTTGACCAGACGGCACCTCGGTCACGGGATCAACTGATTGATCCTCTACCCAACTGACATTCAACTCAACGCCGTCAACTGTGATGGCCATGAAAAAGAGGGGCATTGCTGCCCCTCATTCTGTAGTCCCCCTAGGCCTGATGCTAGGCCACGGTGTTGTGGATCTCGACGATTGCTTCAGGACGCAGATAGCCGAAGCCACATGCGTACTTAGCAACCATCAGAGTGGACTGGTACATGACGTTGTAGTCGTTACCAGTCATCTGCATGGAGATACCGCGCAGGTTGACAACACCAGCAGCACCCTTCTGGAAGGCAACCATCTTGGTGTTAGTCATGTCCACAGACGACAGCACAGTGTCGCTGCCATTCCATGTGAAGCCTTGCTCACCGGCTGCAGCAGTGACGTTGCCCTGCGTGATGTGGTTGCTGGGGTAGATGCTGAAGCCTGCCAGCTGGCTGATCTGGCCCTTGGAGTAGGAACCATTCGCACCCTGCTGGTTGAAGTCGAAGTTCACTGCACGGCTGGATTGAATCAGCGTGTAGTAGACCTCGGGGCTGCACACCAGCACGCGACCATCAGAGCTCACGTCCTTCTCGTCGAGCGCCTTGGCAGCTGCGAATACAGCAGCCACGTAGTCGTCGGCGGTAGGGGTGGCCTTGTTGATGTTCACCCGGGTGCCAGTGCGTGCAGCCTGATCAGGAGTCAGGCCGGTCGGCAGGTTGGCAGTCAAGTCAGAGGTGCTCTGACGGGCGCCCAGGGTCAGCACACGAGCCAGTCGCTTGTCATAGGCGCGGGCAAGGGCTTGGCCCAGCTCACGGCTATAGATCGAGCGAATGTCGAAGTGGTTCTTGGCCTCGTCCAGGTCGTACAGAGCGGCGTCTGCAATCAGCAGATCGTCGATCTTGATCACGACCTCGTTCTGGGCCATGTTGCCCTGGCCTTCGATCTGCTTCCCGGGTGTGTGGAAGCGAGCCAAAAACCTTCCCGTTACGGGAAACTGGGCGCTTTTCCCGGACTGAATAGTGCGTTCTTGCACCATCCCTTTGAAGATGCAATTCCGCTGAAACGCGGACAGCACCTCGCCGGAAAATACCTTGAGGAAAAGAGCGTTGTCCTTTGCCCAGGTGCCGGAGTCGTTGTTAATAACACCGGCCCTAGACAGGGTTACGTCGGGTGCAGCCACCTTCGGTCTCCTTGTTGTGGGTTTACGGGGCGCTCAACAGATGGAGCTCAGCTCCGCCAACGTCGCACTGCTGGGGTGTCGGCGCACCGGGCCCAGGTGGCAGATCATTTGGTTGTTTGATCTGCCTCAATTAACACCCTGCGTCAACGCGCTTGGAAAACATTGCTTGCGGCAATGCGACGCTCCACCTCGCGGATGTATGCAGGATCAGGATTATCACCCGAGTAACGCGGATCACTCATGGCTTGAACCACCTGAGCTTCCGAGCTGTAGCCACGCACTTCATTGCTCGGAGCACGACCACCCGTAAGCCTTGGCTCATAACCATTGGCCATCATGTAGTCGTACTGCAGACCCTTGAGCGTTGTCAGGATCTGGCCTTCATTGCCCTGAGCCAGCGCTTCGTTCCAGCTGTTGACGCGATCAGCGGGCAGGTTGCCGGCCACCCAGTTGGCCAGCCTGGTGTAACCGTCTTGGCCACCAGCCATGTCAAACACGCGCTGCTGAATAGCAGTCGCTGTCTCCGCGTCGATCTGACCAGCCTGACCTTCGTCCGCATTGTCGTCGTCGTCGTCGTCAGGTTCGGCTTCAGTTTCTGCGAGGGGCTCAGTCTCCTGTTGCTGCGCTCCTCCTTTAAGCCTGGTGTATTCCGCCTGCAGGCTCTTGTACGCCTCGGCTAGATCCTCGGCAGAACGGTACTTGCCAAGCAGTAGGCCACCGTCCCCTTCACTGGTGTCACCTTGTGCTTCGTCGTAGAGCTCAGCGCGTGCTGCTTCAACTCGTGCAGCCTCTTCCGTGCCGGCGCCTGTCTCGTAAGACAGGCTGCCGTCTTGACCTGTGATGATTTCAGGCACGATTGAATCCGTCGGTGATGATCATGTACCCACCGTCAGGCAGTGGTGACATATGTTGACCCTTGCCTAGTGGCAATGGTTTGTCAAGCTGCGATTCCTTCGGCTCCTGCTGTTGGGCTGGCTGGTTGAGCTGCCTCAGTCGGCGGCGGGGCTGTTGCTCCACTCTGGATAGCTCCTTGTGCAAGCTGTTGCGCCAATGCTACTTGCTGCGCTTGTGATTGCTCAGCCTGTATCTCCTCTTCTGTCTTCACTAGCCCCGCGATGTCAATGCCATCCGATGCTGCGAAACGACGAATGAGCTCCGATGGGTTGATGTACTGCAGGAACTGCTCTGGCCCAATGCTCGCTGCAATCGTCTGCAGGAACATCGTCAATCGCTGTTTGTCATTGCCGCGGCCAATGGCCTCTACCCCGGTTGTGATCTGAGGGTCAACCAGTCCGTTCGGGATTGGAGGCAGTTCGCCACTGCGCTCCATCATGAACATCACTCTGCGGATCAGCGGTAGTTGCAGCTCAGCACTCAGCACGCTGTACACCCCACCCAGCCCCTGCTCCAGCTGCTCTGCCATCAAGCGGATCTCTTCAGCGGTCACACGTTCTGCATCACGCTGCACCGCCTCGTTAGTGAGGAAGGTGAACTGAAGACGCCGCTCGAGCAGCTGCATCGTCTGCAGTGCTGTGGCGAAGTCGTTCTGCTTTTGGACCTGCAGGGCTTCCACGTCAGCGGCGTTGCCTGCAACGATTGCTCCGTTCTCAGCCCGTGCCAGCACATCTGCTCGGGTGGTGCCGTTGGGATTGACGAGGAACAATGCCTTGGCGCTGATCAATGCACCCTGCACGATCGCTTTACTCAGTGCTTCAAGTGACTGAAGATCACCAATACACTCCTCGACCAGGCCGCGGCCGTAGCTTTCACCTGCGATCCGGTGTAAGCGGAGAACGATCCAAGGGTTTGTAGCCAACCGGCTAAAGCCTGCAGATCCTTTGATGCGTTTGCCGTCGTATTCCTGATACCACTCGGCCTGATCCTTCTGCGGATCAATCGTCACATGCGTGTAGACATCTTCTCGATCATCGTGCTCACCATCTTCCTTGGTCTCCTCGCCCGCAACGCCAGGGGGCAGGTACTGATGAGCGACCTGCTCACGCACCACAATCTCCGTGACGTTCCCCTCGGGATCACGGTCCACGCAGAAGGAGCGCAGGCTGTACATCCGGATGCTGTCCTCCCCGATGTAGAGGAGGGCATTGCCACCGACCACTAGGTGTTTGACCGCCTCGAACATGGCGGGCCTGGCCTGCAGCTTGTCCAGCTTCTGCAGTACCTGGCGCTCCATATCGCTCAGGGCTACATCCATGGTGGACATGATGTTCTGCACATCACCACCGTTCTCCTGCACGAACTGCTCGATGGCACCCTTGTTGATCGCCAGGCGGAAGAACGGCTGGCTGGGTGGGTAGAGAGCAAGGAGCAGCTTTGCGCTGAGGCTGCTCACGCCGCGGGCACCTGCTCCTTGGTACAGAGAAGGGATGCTGTTGTGCGTCAGACCTGAAACTGGATCGTTCTGATCTGTCTCGGGGATCAAGGTAGGGATGGTCAGCGCTGACGCATCCACAGCGCGGCGTAGGTACAGCGAGCGATACAGCTCAAGAGCACGCCAGCGAGAAGCAGCAGTGGTGTTCATGCGATTTGCAGACCGGCGAGAGGACTGGCAGTAGCAGGAGTTGCGGTGACGCCGCCACTAACACCCATGCCCGTGAGGATCGAAAGGTTGGACAACGTGTTCGTGGCGGATGAGCGACTCATGTTCCGTGCGTCGCCCAGGGCTGGGGCTGCGGCGGTGGGCTCGAGGCCTGGTACATAGGCGTTGGCAACTGCCATCGCTTGCCGTTGCGCTTCCGCTGCCTGCGCCGCCATCGCTTCTTGCTGGCGACGGGCATCAGCCATCTGCGTTTCGTAGGCCTGCTGCTGCTGGATCATTAAGTCCTGCAGAGCCTGCTGCTGTTGCGCAGCCTGTGCCGCCATCGCCTCTTGTTGCGCGGCAGTGGCAGCCTGCTGTTCAGCAAGAAGGTCGGTGATGTCGGGGTAGGGATCAACCTGCTGGTTCTGCAGATCGTTGATCGTTTGTTGGGCTGTGTCTATCTGGTCGCGCAGGTCCTGGTAAGGATCATCGCCGTTGCCGCCACCACCATTGTTGTTGCCACCACCATTGTTGTTGCCACCTGTCGCGGTGTTGCGTGGCAGGACGATGGGGTTGTAGGTAGTGCTGCTCGGAGTGGTGACGACCCCGTAACCAGAGCCTCTGTTCTGGCTGCTGGCTGGAGTGTTGGTGGTACTGCTGCCGTAGTAGGCCGTGCCCGAGCTCATTTGCAGACCAGCCAATGGCTTCAGTGCTGCAACTGCGTTGATCTGTGCAGTGGAGCGGGCTGGCTGTTGCGGCGTTGAGTTGTACTGATTGACTAGCGCTGAGCCCAGGCCAACTCCTTTGGACTGAGCTTTCGCCATCACTTGGGCAGTTGTCTTGCCCGTCTGCTTGGCGACCTGCTTGGCTTCGCTTTTGCTCAGGACACTGCCGACGTTCTTGACGGCCTGGCTGAGCTTCTTGTTGTCCTTCTTTTTAGCCATCAGTGAGACTCCTCAAGAAACGGATGACAGACCGCTGCCCTGCAGCGTACCGAATCTGATCAATGGAGTCATTCAGTTCTGGTGTCCTCTCTGGATACAAACCATCCAGCGCATCCAGCACTTCATCTGTCAACTGTTGAACGATGATGCGCTTCAGTGTGTCGGGGGATTCCACAGTGATACCTCGTGTGTGATGAAGTCATATTCGCCATGACGCAGGATCCTCACCAGTCGCGCCTGTTGCGTAGCGAACTGGGATGCGTCGTATAGATCAAGTTTCTTCTTCCTTTGTGCCTCCTCATACGCCCGAACAATCGCTTGCCAGCAATCCACCGGCTGCCCGATGGGGAGATCCTTGGCGACGCGCTTCGCGCCAACTGCTCCCAGGCCTGGGCACCCGGGGACTCCATCGGTGCTGTCGCCCGATAGGTACTGCTGGTAAGTGAAGCGTTCCGCATGTTCAGTGGTATTGGTCTTGATGACATAGCCGTCACGGTACGTGACATTTAAACCTGGTTCCTCAGTCGGCTCCTTGCCGGTGTCAAACCAGACGTGTTCCCCAGCAATTTGCAGCAGGTCTTTATCCCCCGATGCGATCACCACGCCTTCTGATTGCAGGTCAGGCATCGTGGCGAAGATCCCAATGAGATCATCCGCCTCGATCTCCCGATGCAACCAAGCGCCATCCTCCTGCAGCAACTGGTTCTTAAGGCCGCCGTACCCCAGGGGCTTGGGCTTCCCTTTGCGGTTTGCTTTGTAGCCAGGGTCAATGCGCTTTCTGAACGTGCTGCGATCGGTGAAGCAATGCAGCACGTCGTCCAACGTGCAGCCGTACATCTCGCACCACTGATCCACTGCCGTCCAATACGCCTCGCGGGCCTCAGGTAGCTCGCTGTGTCTGATCCATACATCAGGCTCCAGCTCCATCTCCACCTCTGTCGCGCTTGTCACGCGGAACAGGAGCATGTCGGAATCAAGGATGATCTTCACGCTGCTTGGCCCCCTTTGATCTTGGTTGGCAGCGGCTCAGAGATGTGGCCTTTGAACTTGGTGGGCAGATCTTTCACGACCCTGGGGATAGTGCACTTACCTGCGCCAGTCCACTTGACGTCAACCAACGTCTCGTGATGTTGCTTGGTATAGAAACGATGGCCACAGTATTCGCAGTGGCGACGTCTTACCACGTGTTCGCAGGTGCTATCGAACTTGGTCATGATCACCTTTGTGATCCATGCCCCGCAGCCAGGGCAGTCTGGTGTCATCTGATTCAGTGGCATGATCACTGACCATCCATTTCGAGTACGTGTTCAAGTGCGCGGATGTAACCATCCCACCAGACTTCAGCCTGGCCGCCGCGATTGTCTTGAATGTGCTTGATTGCCGCACGATAGAGATCAGCGATCGCATCTCTTGGTACGTCAATAGGCACGGGAGCCTTTGCCTTTGGTGGTGTTGTCATCAGTCTTGTAGTTTGTGGAGTTCAGTCCAGAGTTCGTCGTCCTCGGGTACGCCTTTTGAGGCAAACCACTCGGTCAGTTCCTGGAGTGTGTAAAAGGTTTGGCACGCGCCGTCCGCGTAGCCGATGTACAGGTCGTTGAACCCAGCGCGAGGGATGCACTCAACCATGAGTTCCTGTTTACTCATCACGAAGTCTTCTGATCTTGTCTGCAATCTCCATGCACTGGAGATGGCATATCTTGGCGATCGTCTTCGACGGCGCCATTGCCTCAATCTCCTGCGCAACCAGAGACAGCACGCACCGCATCCGATCAGCAGCATCAATGGTGTAATCATTGTTGTCTGTCCCCCAATAAGCCTGGGTGCATCTTTCGATGAATCTCATAGTGGTGGTTGTAGTTTTTCAATGATGGCTTTGATGGCACAGCCATAGCCGTTCCAAAAGCCAAGGGGGAAATCACCTTTGGATTCGTTGAACTTGTGGATGGCAAGTTCATGTAGATCACGGAGGTACTCCATCTCGATTGGACGAAGGTCGTTGGCCTGTTGCTGTGCCTGGGTTAGGGTTCCGCCTTCCCCAGGTATGTCACAGCTTTTGCATCTGGGTAGCGACGCCTTGCGTATGCCAGTGCAGACACGTATGTCGGCGCCTTGATTGATTCGGTCATTGGCCTCATCGCTGGAAACTCGATCTTGACTTTCCATAAGGGGTGCTTGGGATTGTCTGAAAAGGTGATGCCACGGTTGCGAGGGTTATACCCCTCATTGCTGATGATTGGGTTAGTGGGTTTTGATTTCATGGAAGCGACAGGATTCAAGGAACTGCAACCTGGACATGAGACCAAGCTCCCCTTTGACTCGGTTCTTCTTCAGCCAGCAATTCGTTGTGTTGGCATCTACCTTGTCTTCAGCACGTGGATTGCGCTGAAGCATGACCACGAAGTCTGGGATCTGTGCTAGTGAGTGACTTCCTCTAAGCTCCGCAAGAGTCGGTTCGCCTCCCTCTTCGTGAGATGGGCCAATACCACTGCCTCGGGAGAGGTGGCATACGACGACCATCGTGAAGTTGAGCTCGACGCACAGCGTCTTGAGATCTTTGATGCACTTATCAATAGCCCGACGCTGATCAGTGTTAAGGGAAATACCATCAGCCAGCAAGGAGAAGTGATCGAGAAAGACAACCTGGCATTGTTCGCCAAGCACGTAATGTTTAACGGTGGCAACAAAACGGTCAAAGTCTTCGCTTCCGAACTGATCGAGTAAGAACAAGTTGTCGGCAAAGGTGTTGAGCGCAGTGCCAATTACCGTTGGATCACGGCGCGCCCGCTGCTCCGCTGTATCCAGGTGGAAGCCCGGTGCGTAGCCCAGCACCTCGCTGAGCATCCGCTCAAGGCTGGTCTCACAGCTTTCCTCCAGCCCGATGTACGCGCACTTGACGCCTTGTTTGCACAGGTTGAGGCAGATGCTGCGGGTGAACAGGCTCTTGCCGATGCCAGTGCCGCCGGCAACCATCACCAGCTGCCCCGCTTTCATGCCTTCTGTCATCGTGTTCCAGCCGTCCCATGGGTAGGGCAGGCCGTAGCGATGCTCGGGCTTAAGGATCTTCTCGAGCAGATCCGGGGCGTGGACAACGGTGTCGGGCCGGTGCCGTTTGGCAGTACGGATTGCCTCGCGGATAGCCTTGTCGTCGCCAGCCTGCAGCGCTTCGTTGGCATCCTTGTAGGGGAAGTTGCCTACGACTGCTGCCTTGTGGCCGATCACCTCGGCTAGGGCGTTGGCGGCCTTGGTGCCTGGCTCGTCCTGATCCATAAAGATCACGACAAGGGAGAAGCCCAACACCCAGCTCAGCTGCTCGGTGACGTTCTTCTTGGCACTGGCTGCACCGTCAGCGATGGACACCACGCAGAACTTCCGATGGAAGCCCCACTCGTGCATCACTTGGTAGACGCTCATGCAGTCGATCTCACCTTCGGTGATCACGAGCACGCCGTCGCTGCCTAGATGCTGGCCAAACAGCTGGAGCTTGGCGCCTTTGGGGCGGATCCAAGAGAACTGCTTGTCGCCGTAGCGGATGTGTTGGGCAATTACAGCACCATCGCTATCTCTGTAGTTAGCGAACTGTGCTTCGTGCCCGTTGTATGAACCGACGATGTAGTCGTAGCGCTTGCATGTCTGCTGCTGGATGCCGCGTGAGTCAAGCGCTAGTGCCTCACCTTTGCGCAGGCGAAGCGGTTCATCAGTGCGAGGTAGGTCTTTAAGGCTGAGTGGTGCCTCGTTGCGCACGCGGTCCAGATAGCTGGCCGCCGTGCGTGTACTGGTTTTCATTGGTCGCCATTCAGTTCCATCTGGGTTGAGGTTTCGATCGCATACAAAACAGTGGATAACTCCTTTGTCATCGACGCTTGCTCCGTCGCTGCTTTCGCAGTCGGGCGCGGGACATGGAATGTGGGTCTCTGTCCATGGAGCCATAGTTCCAGGAAGTCAAGTGGGATGGGGATCGGAGACCAGGCGATTCCATGCTTCTGGCACCACTCAGCGATGGTTGTTTTGCTCTTCTTGTTCAGCGTCGCAAAGGGGCGCTGCAAGGCCACAAAGATTGGTAGCCCAGGATTTGAGAGCATCACAGCCAGGAACTTGGTGCGTTCGGCAGGAGGCCACCAGCCTTTGACCTCGATGTACACATTGCCAACTCGAAAGTCAGGTGTGTACTTCTTGTGCAGCACATACCGGAACTTTTCCGATTCGTACTGGTAGTCGAGGCCTTGGCTGGTGAGCGCTGCGCCGACTTGTTCCTCGAGCTTTGAGCGGTATTCACCCGGCTTCCTGCGTGGGCGGTGCCGGTTGAAATGCTCAAGCATCTGCAGCTAGCAGTTGGTCCAGTTCGGTTTCGGCTCGCCAGCCCCCTTCGACAGCGGGGATGGAATCATCACGCTCGAATAGTTCCACTACCTGGAAACCACGCAAACCGAATGACAAACCCTTTGTCGTCGCTGTGTTGTAGGTGTACATATCAAAGACGGCCTTGCCGCGGCTGCCACGTGGCACGTCAGGAAGCTCAACGAACTTGCCGTCGCTGTCATAAATGCGGGGCGGTGTGTTGGTGGTCTTCTCGCTGGCACCACGCTTGCGGATCATGCGCTTGCGCTTGAACTTCAAGGTCACAAAGCCTTCTTCTGGCTCTAGCTCACCGTCTTCCCCTTTCTTCATCGCGGGCTGGAAGGGGAGGTAGAGCTTGCTGTTGTCACGCGGGTACTTCAAGTCCTTGGCACGTGCTTCAGCTAGTGCGGATTCGATCGCTGCGAAGATAGGTTCGCACTCCACTTCGGAGCAGACGAGACCAAGAGCCCATTCCATTTCTCCGTTGGCTTGGTTCTCTCGAGGCTCGACAAGGCTGCCCCAAACGATTCGTCCAATGGGCGTCAAAAGGTTTGTCACGTGTTAATTGAAATGCGTGGATGCGCCGGGCTTACGTGAGCTGCGTGTTGACCGCTCAGCCGCCGGCCGACAGATGATAGTGCGACTGTTAAACGGTGTCAACTAAAGAGGAACGGATTCTCCCCGATCTCGTTTCGGTCCAGGTCTCCCACCTTCGGCGGAGCTGGCACCTCCAGCTCCGTCAGCGCTGCCACGTAGCCCTGCAGGAACGTCAGGTAGTCCTGGCTGTAGAACCTGGCCCACTGGTCGTTCAGCTCACTTCGCATCGTTTCCACCTTGTCCACAGTCGTGCCAAAGCAGTCATGCACCGTGCTGATCGGGTGTCCATAGGCAGCCCAGTGGTTGACGAACTTGCGCAGGAACGCCCCGTCTTGACTGTGCACAAAGTGAGCCGCGATCCCTGCTGCTGAGCGGCGTGGATCCATCGGTGCCCCTTCGTTTGTCCTGGCTGCAATCCGTACTGTTCGGTTGGTGAGCACCAACTTGATCTGCTCGAGTGTCGTGACGCTGTGAAACACCTCGACCAGCAGCCCGTCCGGTGTGTACCAGTGCGGGCGGAACTCTTTTTGCATTTGGATGCGTGCCAGCTTGGTAAGCCAACGCTGCAGCTCGAGCACCCCGGGCATCACCTCCTTGCTCACCGCCAGTGCCTCGCTGGCCAGCACCGTGGCGAGCTCCACCACACGTAGGCCTTCCTCAGTGCGGAAGTTCGACAACTCCTCCCGCAGATACAGGGAGATGGTGTCCTTCATCCCTTGAAAGGTGCTGCCGTACACGAGTGGCATAAACACCTGCTTCCACAGCTTCCGGCCAGGCTTGAAATCAATCCACCACTGCAGTACCTGGCGCCTTTTCTCGTCCTCCTCATCACGTACCAGGTTCTTGAGCCGGGCCTCCGTCACCAAGCCGGCGCCTGTGTACAGGTCGGCTGGGTTCTGCCCGATGACGTTGGTGAACTTGGCCAGCTGACGATCGAGCATCAAGCAAGCGGCATGGCCGTAGCCGCTGCTCGTCTGGTCCAACCAGTGGATTGTCCCAGTGGTGTAGCCCGGATCGTCGATGTACTGGGCCCAGTCACGGCACAACTGGATGAACCTCCATGGTTCTTTCTGGTCAGCCCAGAAGGACACGTAGCCCAGGGGGTCTAGCCCGACGTCCCGGATCGTGGTGCTGTGCTCCTGCAGGTAGCGGTTACGCGTCTCGTACAAGGGCGGCAGCCCCATTGCCTCCCCCAGTGACCACGCAAAGCCGCGCTCGTGTCCCTTCATCGGCCCTTGCTGGGCGAACTTGAAGGTGGAGCGGTAGACCTCGCCACCCTGGATGTTCAGCTGGGCGCCACGGCTGTAGACCCTTCCCCGGTGGTCAAGGAAGTGCACAAGGTAAAGATTTGCGAACGCCTTAACGCGCTCATACCCGATCAGCCCGTTCACAAAACGGCTGCGCAGTGGGTCCTTGCGTCGGTCGGCTTTGTACGCCCAGTGCGCCTGCCAATAGGCCTCAGGGCCAAGCCCAGCGAACTTGAACTCCCTGTCGATCGGTCGCTTCATCCGATCACGCTTCGGCAAGTCGCCCACCTCATGCCCTAGCTCCCAGCAGCTGCGCTGCAGATCCACCACGGCGTGATCCAGGCAGTACGGCTGGGCCTGCAGCGTGTTCAGTGCCTGCAGGATCCCCGGCTTGGCCCGTCTGAACTGACGGTGGAACAGGGCTGGATCCACCGTGCTGACGGGACAGCGGATGGTCTCGTAGCCCCCGTCATTGGCCTCTGTGTACGGCCGCGGCGGCGCCACCATCGGCATGTACAGCGGGCGGAACATCACGACGTTCTGCCGCCACTGCCGCAGGAAGTCCCAATAGATCTCTGTCAGGTGGATCGTCTTGCGCCGCTTCTTGCCGGTGCCGCGCACATCCACTTTGACGAGGTGGGTGCATTGCGCCACGCACTCCACAAAGAAGGCGCCCAGGGCGATCCGTTCCACGTTGCTCAGCGGGCGATACAGCGCAGCCTTGGCAAAACCCTTGTCCTTGAGCCGCTTGATCAGCAGCTTCATGTCCATGTCACCGTTGCCGGCCAGCCGTAGGCCCTTCAGGTGCCAGCTGTGCTTCCAGATCGGGTGTGTCAGCCAGAGGGCGTACTCAGCACGCTTGCCCAGCTGGCTGCACACCTGGTTGTAAGACCGCTCCTCGTGCAGGTTGCCAAGCAGATAGAACAGCGACTCGAGGGCCACCTGGACGACGGCCTTCTCGTCGTGCATCAGCTCCCAGATCAGGGCCTGACGACCGGGTTGTGTTTTCGCTCGGTGGTACGTCTCGAGAACTTCTTTCAGGTAAAGGCGGGACAGGTGGTTGCCGAGTGCACCCGCTGCTCCTTGTTCCCATTTACCTGAAAGTACGCGGCCTGCACCTGTGGATTTGCACCACGATTCCAGCTCAGTTTGCTCTGCATAACCCGCGCAATCGAGTTGCTTGCCACCGTTCAACGGTTGATTCGACATTCTCAGGGATCTCAGTGCAGATCCCAGTGGTGGCCCGGTAATTGACTCGTGGCAATCCAGCTCTCGCTTTTGAGTCGAGTCCGTCTACCAATTCCGGCACGCTCCCACTGGGTTTTGGGCGTTTGAGTTGCGCATGGTAGTTGCGCGGCCCGCAACTCAGTCTCACACGCTGGACACCGTTTAACAGTCCACGAGCTCCTCCAGTGCAATAGCTGAGTGATGAACGTACCGCTGCGTGACGGCAAGTGATTTATGGCCACCCCATTGTTGAATAGCGCTGGCGTTCCAGCCCTTGCGAGCCAGATTGGTTAGGCACGTGTGACGCAGCGTGTGGATGCACCATTCATCCCTTAGTGAAGGGCTAAGGCCCAGACGATCACACACTTGATGCACAGCCTCCCCGTAATGATCGAGATAGGTGCGGTATCCAATGGGAAAAACCCGCTCCGGGTGCTGACCCCGCAACTGTTTCATCAGGGCTTGTACTGGCCGCGGCATGGGCAGACGCCGGGGCATACAGCCCTTGGTTTTCACGAAGCTGATCGACTTTTGCTCGAGGTTCACACGATCCCAGAGCAGGCCTGGTTTGTCGTTGCGTTTCAGAGCCTCGCCCACACGACAGCCCATGTGCCACAAGAACAAGGTCACAGCCACCTCGAGGCGCTGCTCCTTCTTCTCCATCACGTCGAGCAGCTCAGCCAGCCACTCCTCCGGCAGCACCAGGTCCCGCGGTTCGGACTCCTTGAGTAGCCGCCGCTCCGGGAACAGTGGCATTTCATGAATCATCCCGAGCCGCTGGGCACGCTTGAGCAGCACGCTCAGGGCTGACAGGTAGCGGTTGATCGAGCCGTTGCTGCAACCCTTGCCGTTTGGCCCCTTGGTGCGCAGCCAGATCACCAAGTCGTCGATCGCACGAGCGTCGATCTCACACGGCAGCGCATGTGCTCCGAAGTGGAGGCGGATCAGTCGCTCGGCTGCTTCGGCCTGGCCTTGGTGCTTGCCGGCCCAGTCAAGGCCAACTGCAACACGGTGCAGATCTCCCAGCGTGCCTTTGGGCGCAGCTTCGAGCCGCTCCCGTTCAGCCTTCTCCTCCTTGCCCCAAATGGCAAGCGTGCCGGCTTCCCACTGCTCAGCTTCATTCCTTGTGTCAAATGTCTTCGATTGTCTTTGGCCCTTGTATTCAGCAAAGGCTTTCCACCTAGTCCCCGTTTGTCTTACTGCCAAGGGTCAATTCCTCCAAGAGTTTGATCAAGTTTTTCCCTTTGGATGTCAATGAGACGAGCATGAAGCGGTCATCCTTTGGATCGGGCTTGGCCTGGATCAAGCCCAGGGCGCCGCCTTTGCCGTCTCGTCTGCCCCTCTCCCCCACGGTGTCCACCAGGCGGGACACAGCGGCAAGGGTGTAACCGCACTCGATCGCCAGCTCTGACTGGGATCTGTTCGGGCTCTGAGCCACGGTGAGCAGGAACTCAACCTGTGACACCCTTAATTGTGGGTGCACCTGCTTGAGTAACTGCATTGCTTTGACAAGAGATTCAAGGTTTCGCATCTGACAACTGATGTGTCAATGCTCAACCTAGGGCAACGTCAACGCAGCGCACGACCTTTGACACCGTTTAACCGCACCTTTTGAAAGTCGATAATGATGCTCACGTGCATCAGAAAAGTGGCAGTTAGCTGCACTGCAATGTGCCGCTCACCCAGACGATGCCCCATCAGCAGAGGCATCTCAAGGACCCGTTGGTAACTCCGGTAAAGGCCGAAGTGGAAGTCCACCGGCACCCACGTGCCAGGTTGCTCCTCGCCAGACGAAGTTTGTCGGAAATCGAGGCCCAGTAAGTGCTTCAAGGTGCTCAGCAGTAAAGAACTCAGGACAGCCAACACTGATCGCGCCACAGGACAACAGTAGTCCGGTGGCAAGGCCCGCCCAATGGAAGCGGCTCAGGATCATGACAGATGCGCCTCCTCACGCAAAAGGTTATGCAGAAAGTGCATAGTCGCCTCGGCTTTGTAAGCCTGTTTACGACTGAAAGAAGGCTGCAGGCCGCGGCCTACCCACTTCCAGCCATGCGCCACCAGCAGCTCAACAGCAGCCGCCACAGACGGGTTCAGATCGCTCTCCATGGCTCAGTAGCAAGTGGATTGAATGTTGCCCAGCAGATCCCGACGGATCGAGCACCTGGGCGACGCTGAGCCCGGTGCCGGCACCATCTCCCAGGTGTCCGGCTTGAACGGGCTCTTGTACAGCTGAAAGTTGCCCTTCAAGCTGCGGCACTGCCAGTTGCCCATCACGTCTTGGCTGCAGTCGGTGTTGCCGATCTGAGCCACGCAAGGTGCAGCTGATAGCAGCACAAAACAGCAAAGCGCAGCGGTTTTCACTGGTTGTCCTCCCGGTTCAACAGTTCGAGGCCTCTGTCAATCAAATAGCAAGCCAGATTCGATGCGGACCGACCCTGCTCAACAGCAAGCTGTTGGACCCGTTCAAAGGTCATGTAGGAGACGGTGATGGTGAGCCTTTTGGGCTTCCTTGTGGCGTAGGCGTAGCTGGTCATTTCAGGGCATTGCAAGGTGCAATACGGCAGCCAAGAGGGCTGCAGAGAAGCCCCGCAGGGCCTCAGTGCAGCCGTCAGGCGATCGCTTCAATACGGAACAGGCCCGGCTGTGGCTGCCACACCTCGTGATCGTGCAAGCCGCACTGGCTGACAAGTCGCCACACAGGGCCCTCGCCTTCGATTAGCACCGCTCCGTCGTATTCGGGATCGCCCACCAGGGCCTCGTAGGAGCCCTGCGCGTAGCCCAGTCGATCGCTGCAGATGCCGTAGCGAGTGAACAGCTCATCGCTGCGGTAGCCGTAAGCCATGGTGCGATAAAGAGTCTTGGCCATTGGTCTGTAGTTACAAGGTGTGCGGTGTGGTTGATCAGTCCTGGCATGTGAGGCCCCAGCCGGCTGCGATGGCACGGCGAGCACCACGGCACTCAGCCGCCAGTTGAGGCCTGTTGCTGAGGCGGTGGCCGTCATTCCGTTCCGCCAGACAAGCCAAGGCGCCGAGATTGCAGAGCAGGTGCCGAATCGCTGCAGGGTGAGGGTTGAGATCAGCTGCACAGCGCAGCGACTCGGCGGCTTCATCACACCAGCCCATAAAGTCCCGGCCCCTGTAGGTGTCGTTGGCCACCAGGGCCGCGCCGCGCTGAGCTGGTGTCAGCAGTTGGTAGAGAGATTGCATGGCAGAGATTGCAAGGTGTGCGGTGTTGACTGTTGACGTGTGGCAAGGCAAGGCCACTAGGAAGCGGTGCGCTCGTTTGCAAGCTGTTCGAACTGCCAAGCCAGCTCCTGGGCCATCCATTGGCGCTCCTGCGTCATCAGCTGCTGCACAAGCGTGTACACGTCGCTGGTCGGTTCAATCTCGCTGGGTTCGCGGGATGTCCAACGCTCGCCGATCTCAAGCCACGCCAGCAGCTCACTGCGGTACGGATCGGCCTCGCTTTTGATCTCATCAGCGAGATCAGTCGGGCAGGCATCCTCATCGCCGGCCAGCTCAGCCTCCTGCAGCAGGTCCAGCAGGTCCCCAGCGATGCGAGCGATCTCGCCGTAACGCCAGTCGTTCGGCAGCTCGCCATCGTGCAGCTCCCGGATGACGGACTCGAATTCCTCATCCCAGTGCCGGCTGTCACGGTTCGCGGCCCAGTAGGTGCTGCCGTCATCACGGCGACGGATCTCGAGGCAGTGGCAGAACTGCTGCACGAGCTCCTGATAGGTGGTGGTGCGTGTGGTGGTGGTGCTCATCGTTCGGATTGCAAGGTGTGCGGATGTGGCGCTGATCAGGATCCAACCCACCAGTAGGTGGTGCGCGGTGCCCACTTAGGCAGCAGACCGGGCGGCAGCAGTAGGCAGAGGCGGATCAAACCCAGCTGCATGTACAGCTCAGGGCACTTGCACCAGTGCTGCCTGGTGCACAAACGGAGCGACCAGTGCCAGCACTGCGAGGTGCTGAGCTGCAGGCGACGGATCCCAAACCCGTTCAGCCAGCACACATCAAAGAAGCCGGGATAGGAGCGGTTGATCACGGTCATCAGTCCAAATACAAGGTGCATCACAGCCGCATCACGCAGCTGCATCACCATCCTGCATACCCCATTGCCACTTGTCAACTGTCAAGTGCAACGCAACCACAACACACCAGCCGCCACAAGCCCTCGCCGGTGCCTCTCATCCCTTGCCACACCCTCACCACACCCCCACTGCACGCCCCCTGGCACCCATCACACAGGCCGCAGGCCCGTCACCACCACCACACCCCACGCAGCCCTCTCCTGGCTCCCTCAGGCACACCACACAGGCTCCCGTGATCACCTCGCCTCACCGGGCCCGTGAGGGCCCTTCCTTCCTCCCCTTCCCCATCACCTAACTGACACTCACCCCCAGCACTTCCGCATCACCTAACGCAGCACTTGTGCATCACTCACCCACTGCACTTGTGGTGCACTCGTGGGGCACACATGTTGCAGGGCATACGTGATGCAGGGTCGGCTGCAATTTGTATGCAATAGCAGCTGCAATCGTATGTGAAAACTATAGCGCAGCACGGCTGCAGTTGGAGGAGTTGCGGAGGCACTCGATTGCCTATCGAGAGCAACACCAGTCAGGGCCTGCCTAGTTGCGCCTACAGGAGAACGATGTGCAGGGCCTGTGTGAGCGTGCACCCCCCATGGGGGACACGCGGTCACACGTACTTACATACAGCCGCACAGGAATTAGGAACGGGATTGAGGGAGTCTACGCACAAGTGAAACGGGGAGTGAAACACGAGTGAGGCAGGTGTGTTGCTGTGTGTTCTTTATTTGCGGCAGTGGGCTGCATAGGTTTTCACATACGTGCAACATTATGAATAACACGTGATTAACACATGATTAGTCAAGGAATAACATTATGAATGACAGTTTGATTAACACACGTGTTGTTTATAAGAAAAAGAATGGGCCCTCACGGGCCCAGTCAGCCACGGGCTGAGCGAGGCTGTTTCGGGTTTTGTTCTCCAAAGTTATGAGGTGTTACTCCTTGAGGCACGTAAGTGACGTTGTAGTGCCTTAAGGGTGTTACACACGTGATTCACATGTGAGTCTACGCACGTGTGTCAAGTCGAGGTGTCATGCTGTTGCCATGTGGCAAGGCTTCTGCGGGTGACGGACGGGCTGGACTGGTCGAAACTTCTGGATCCAGCCCTAGGAGGGCCAGGAGAGCCCCCTGGTAGGCCTGAGCTGTTGGAGCTACTGCAGGAGGAGCGCAGGGCCCTTCCTGAGGGGCAGAGAGCTGTGTCTCCGAAGAAGAGGAGGAGAACACGTGGCAAGCGTTGAAGGGGGGCAATAGGCTCAACGGATGCAACAAGCCATCCCCTTGCCGCAGTTCATCACGCTCCTGATGCGTGAGCTGCTGATGGCTGATGCACC
>Ga0070750_10000765_pt1 | contig 17799 bp, 12 predicted proteins | sample VirMetDEL_Nov_24_FD_77013 | JGI IMG/M metagenome (GOLD analysis project Ga0070750, IMG submission 77013) | Aqueous microbial communities from the Delaware River and Bay under freshwater to marine salinity gradient to study organic matter... | ecosystem: Environmental > Aquatic > Marine >...
GTAGTCATGGTTATACACCAACCGTCTTTGCTGGGGCTAGAAAGCTATGGCAGGAAGAACCTGCCTACTAGAAACCTCGTAGCGCTGCATTGCCTCAAGAACCGACACGGTCAAGCGGGCATCACGCTACTTAAGAACAACTTAAGACATGGAATCTTTGAAGACTGGGACGGTGGAGATTCGCCAGCACGTAGAGACAACCCCTACGGTTTGTAAGAACTTTGTAGTGGGCAGCATTCTTGCCGAAGAGTGGCAGATGCATGACCTCAAACGTACGAAAGGTGAGACCGGTTCGTTCATTGTTTTGGGCCAACATCGTGTGTTCAAGTTTATTGGACACGACTATGTAACTGCCTCTGCACTAGCGGATTACACTGTAAGTTCGTCCGCTGTGCCTATCGATGATCCGGAACTTCTGTCGTATCTTAGAGAACGCGCCCAAAAGATGTTGGGTAGTCTGATTCAAGAAATAGAAGAAGGAGTATTTGATGATTGAACCACAGAAAATCACAGCGGCACAATCGCCGCAGCGCTTGTTCATTTACGGCAAGCCAAAGGTGGGTAAGACTAGTGCAGTAGCACAGTTGCCTAAGCACTTGATTATCGACACCGAAGTCAAGGGCAACAATGGAGATCAACTTGTAGGTGGCACCTCGTACTGCGAGGGAGCTACAAGCGTAGTGGTTGACGGGTTGCCAAAACTGAAAGAGTGCTTGACCTATCTGCAAGAGAACCCTACTACTCACGACTTTATCGTGCTCGATACTATCGACCACATCGAAGCGTGGGTGACTGAGGCTGTTTGCAGGTCACACAACGTCAAGCATATTGGTGACATTCCTCATGGTAAGGGCTGGTCTCTTATGCGTGGGCAAGTGATTGCCATCATCGAGCAGTTCGCTCGTGCATCCAAGCACATTATCATCGTCGGGCACCAGAAAGATGGGCACGATGAAGAGGGTGTAGAAGTGCAGAAGATTAACCTTACCGGTAAGCTGAAGACTCACCTCTGTTCTATCATGGATGGTGTGGGTCGTATCGTTCGTGAGGACAATAAGCTTATGGTGGATTTCCGAACTGGTGTAAACACTGACGCAGGGTGTCGTATCCCTACCCTTGCTGGTCAGCTTATTGAATTGAAGTGGGATACTGTATACCCTGATACTATCCAATAATGTACGGATTTGATGAACAAACCGGAGCCTCAGCTGGTGGCTCCCGTATCCCTGCAGGCATTAACGAAAACGTGAGCCTCAAAGACATCTTGTTTGAACCCCTCAAGGCTGACGGCACCGGTGACGATGTGCTGAAGTTCTTGTTCTCTGATGCTACCGGTGCATCCTTTACTCACATCGAGTTTCCTATCGATGCCGACCGATTGACCGAGTTGGCTAAGGGCTGGGGTAAGAGTCAGGCAGATGCCGAGTCTTACGTCAAGCAGCAATTCGATGCACAGGGCGAGCGCATCAAGCACATCCTCTCATGCTTTATCCCTAAGGACAAGTGTGTGTTCCGTGCAAAGAACTTCCAAGAGTTTGCCGAAGGTGTAATCAAGATGGTTGGCGACACCTATGTTGACGTGCCTTGCCGTGTCAAGATTGTCTACAAGAAGAACAGTCAGTACACGACGTTCCCGAACCGCGCATTCAAGCCGTTCATTCAGCCTATGCGTGAGCCTAATCGCCTTGCTATTGATCCCAAGTGGGACATCGTCGAGGCTGCACAACCGGACTCGTCTGGTGATGCATGGGCGGCAAGTGAGTCTACAACCCAGGAAACAGCGGACCAAGCTCCCTGGTAATGTATCAGCTCAAGCCTGACCTAACTGCAGAATACATCCTCAGTCAATACAGTCAGGAGCAAATCATGGAGCACTACCTCGGTGTTCCTATCAAGCTCCGGTCTAGGTTCTTGTCCCCTCTCCGTAAGGACACCAACCCGACTTGTGGATTCTTCTACACCAAGGAAGGCTCGCTGATATTCAAGGACTTTGCTGGCTTCTTCAGCGGCGGTTGCTTTAAGGTTGTCATGCACATGTACAACTGTAGCTTCCATGAGGCGCTGGAGATTATAGCCAACGACTTTGGAATGGTTGATGGAGTGCGGGTAGAACGAAAGGACTATCCGCACCTCATTACCTTCCAACGTAGAGAGACCATCATAGAGATCAAGCGTCGTTCTTTTACCGACGAGGACAGAGAGTTCTGGACTCAGTTTGGTATCACCAAGGCGACGCTTCTGCATTTCCATGTACCACCTCTTGAAGCTGCTTGGCTAAACGGCAAGTGCATCTATTCCTATCGGAAAGGTGACCCAGCCTATGCATATGACTTTGGAGATGGACAATACAAAATCTATTTCCCAAAGCGCAAGACCAACCGGTTCATGTGCAACTGTAGCATTGTCCAAGGTTATCAGGTACCCCGTGACCTTAGTGACGGGGTAGTCATTACCAAGAGTATGAAGGACGTCATGGTTCTTCATGAGTTTGGTATCACAGCTTTCGCACCACAATCCGAAACCGTCTATCCAGACGACGAGTGGGTTGCCGGTTTGTTACAAGAAGCACCCGTGGTAGTAAGTCTATACGACTTCGACCGTGCCGGTGTGACTATGGCAAACTACATGCGAAAGAGGTATGGCATTGAGCCTCTGTTCTTTACGAACGGACGGTTCGGTTCAAAGGACTATCAAGCCAAAGACATCAGTGACCTAGTAGAACGTTGGGGTAAGGATAAAGTATCGCAACTCGTATCTTTATCATATGGCGCATATCGCAACGGTCATCGTACCGGACTTCATCACACATGTGAAGATGAGCAACCGGCGGCGACCCACCTACTACACAGAGAAGGATAAGATTCCTAAAAAGTATCAGCATCCTACCTTCCATTTCGATAGAAAGGGACGCCTCTGCACTGATGACGGACAACCGATCATCCGTAATGCCCGGAGTGTAAATACTCCTCGCATGAAAAAGATTAACGGGCAAGACTTTTATGCCGGTTCTACCCGGCCAGTCATGCGCGTTAAGATTGTCAACGCAATCAAGGACGCTTTCCGACCTTACCTTAGGAAGGTTAGGAAGATTCCTAAAGACAAGTTTCCAATTCAAATTAGCTGTGCCATGTTTGATGTGCCCGGTAAAGCTGACTGGGACTTAGATAACAAGTGGATCTACCTCAAGGTGTTCCAAGACTTGATTGTCCAGGAGAAGATTATTCCCGATGACAACATCAAGTACGTTAGCAAGGCCGCGAGCATGGAGTTCTTTCCCGTCGAGAACGAGGAAGACCGCAAGCTCGTCTTTACCATTACATCAGACAGTAGAAAGCACACGTACTTCTATGTATGATTCATGTAACAGCGAAGGTTACTGACGGGCAACTGTACCCGCATGAAGACCTTCAGTTCCACAACGAGCTGCGTAAGCTCGAAGGACACGACGTCGAGGTTATAGTCCGTAGCGTTCGTATCCGAAGCAACCCCCAGAACAGATACTACTGGGGTACCCTATTGTATATGATTCGAGAAGAACTCGAGTCAGCTGGCTACCAAGCTGGCGACCTGGTCTCTGGTGAGACCGGCAACCTTACCCGTGATCTCGTCCACGAGGTGATGAAAGAACTCTTTGCCAAGAAAGAAATCTATCATCCCGAAACTGGACGCGTGATTGCAACCACCAAGCGGTCTACCCGTGATATGTCGACGAAAGAGTTCAAGACCTACATCGACAACATCCGGCAGTGGGCTGTAGAGAATTTGAGTCTGGATGTACCAGACCCAACCCACCTTTATTCCATACAGTAATGGGCAAATTGAAAGAGTACTACCACGATGAAATTAATAGTGGTATGCACGGCGAAGACAACAACTACGCTGTTGCAAACATGATGCAAATCCAGGGAGCCACGGCCGACTGGGTGCAAGGACGTATGACTACAGCAAACTGGGTCAAGACTATTATGCGTGAGGTTCAGGACTTTGAAAATCGTCACGACCCATGTCAACCGAATTGAGCCGCCAGGAGCTATTCAACGCACTTAGAGAAGACGCTCCATATACACGCGGTATGCTTTACGGCTACCATAGCATGAGTGCGCTATGGGACTGCCAGGCCAATACGACTTATCGATTTGGTATCGAGGCAGAGAAAGAAGACCACGAAGGGTGTGCAGTAGCATGCTGGTATCAAGGAGATCGTGAAGACTTGCTACCTCACAAATGGCGTGCTGAACGCGATGGTTCGCTAGGACATGAAGGCTTGGAGCTTATCAGTCCTGTGTACAATCTTAAGTCTGACAAGTGGTTGACTGACTTGTCCAATCCGGTATTGAACTACCTCATCCACTGCAAGACGAGCTACCGGTGTGGCGGACATATCACCATTTCTGTATCTGGTAAGGACCAGCAATGGTATACGGACAAGGCTGCTCAGATTATTCCTCTTCTGTATGCGCTATACCCTAAGCGTGCCAAGCGCCGTGGGTATGCCCGATTCTACAAGAAGGGTGACTACCATGACCGATACAATGCTATCAATCTTGGCAGCACTGGCCGCATGGAGATTCGAATCTTCGCAGGCATCAAACACTTGAAGCAGCTAGAATGGCGCATCAAGTTGTTGCAGCTTCTCTTTACTACGGAGAAGTATGACGACCTTAAGTGGGAGACGATCTATAAGGACCTCCTCAATGTCGCTGACGGTATCGGTAAGCATATCTACGACCTCTACGGTAAGAAGTACGGCGAGAAGATTATGCTTTCTGCTGCCTATGCCAAAGCCTTCGAAAACGAACGTATCGAATGGCGCACCTACAACAAAGTGCGTACCCTTATTCCAACTGGTGTACGGAACCAGCTGATTGTTCAGCCCGACCCAACGCCTAAGTCTAACGCTCAACAACTCACTCTCGATGTGTGTGATTATAGTCAAGAAGCAACCAGGGAAGCTTGATCAGTCCATTGCGACTCAAGCCCTGTGCTACAACCCCCATGGTTTCGGTATACAAACCTTGGACGACGGGCAGGTATACCACACGATGGACATCAAGGAAGCTCAGGACTGGCTGCAGTCTGAGCGTCCCTACGTCTTTCACTCTCGTCTGACTACAGTCGGCGAGACCAACCTGGAGAACTGCCACCCTGTGCAAGTCAACGAGCACAACTGGCTCTTCCATAACGGTACTGTTGCAGTGCCACATACATGGGACAAGAAGAAGTCTGATACACGCTTTGTGGCAGATACTCTTCGTAAGACCCCGTGGCAATCATGGAAAGATATCCTGTCTCTTACACCCAGCCGATTTGTGTATACCCGCAAGTCTAAGTCTGGTAAGATGTACGTCAACCGCATCGGTGACTGGCATGAGAAGGACGGGGTTTTTTACAGCAAGCCTAACGTACTTGACAAGAAGCACCTCGTTGCTGTCTACGGTACGCTACGCAAGGGCTTTGGCAACCACCGTCTGATGTCCACTGCTAATCTTTTGGATAGCGGCAGCACTGTCGATCAGTATGCTATGATTGCTGAGGGTATTCCTTACGTCCGCTCGGAGGTACGAGAAGATGGTCACAACATTGCCGTTGAGGTATATGCTGTGGACGACTCTGAGCTGCTCGACATGGACAGATTGGAGAACCACCCAAACTGGTACACTCGTAAGCAGGTACCTATCCATCTGGATAACGGGCTGGTTGTGCATGCCTGGTTGTACTTCAACGATACTGTTGATGTCGAAGGGCATACCTTCTTGTCTGACTTCGAACACTACCGCAAGCCAATGATGGAGACGCTACACCGGCGCTCCATCTTTGACGAGCTGGAAGAAGAGAAGCAGTATGACTACGGCTACGACTTCCTGTGGGATGACAACGAGAAGATGTGGTTTAACCTGACCACTGAGCAGTATCTTACAGACGGTGAGTACAAACGCATCACGAATGAGCAACTCTCACTATTCAACCTATGAGTTACTTCGACATTAAAGCTGTGAGCAACAGCTCCTTGAACTACATTGATCCGGAGAGCGGGGGTAATCCCCGTCTCTTCCGGAAGTTCTTGGATGGACAGCTGGATGAGAAGCCTTCCAAATCTTTTGAGATTGGAACCCTCATCCACGAAGAGCTGCTCGAACCGGGCAAGCTCGATATCGTACCGGAAAACACACCTGGCCCAAAGACACAGGATATCATCGACGCTCTATGGCATCGGCTATATCAAGATGTGGATGCAGGACAGGCAGAAGAGTTGGACCTCGATAGCTTAACGGATGAAACATGGCAGGCTGTTATTCCTGCTGACTTCTACCCTAAGTACACACTCCAAACTAAAATCAATCGTATCGTTCGAGACGGTGGACAGTATTGGAAAGCGTTGTACAGTAACCAAGGCAAGAAGATTGTTGATCCTGCTACTTGGCATATTGTCCAAGGCTGCATCGAGTCAATCAAGATGCACGAGGTAGCTAACGAGCTTATTCTTGGCAACGGCTTCAATGCCTTTGATGAAGCCTATGCCGAGACAGAGATTACGTTTGACATCCAATGGCAAGCTCAGGATGAGCCAGAAGTCACTGTGCCTATCAAGGCAAAGCTAGACCGCATTCTGCTCAACCATAAGGAGAAGACCATAACGTTGGTTGACCTCAAAACCACAGCAAAACCTTTGGGTAGGTTTGAGGAAACAGTAGCTATCTATCACTACTATCGTCAGTTAGCCTGGTATCAGATGTGTTTGCACACAGCATACCCAGACTATACTGTCAACGAGTGCTACATCGTTGCTGTACAAACCAATAAGGAGTATCCATGTGACGTATTTAAGATTGACGCTAGCTATCTCAAAGCCGGCATTGATGAATACGAGAAGCACTTGGATCGCATTGCCTTTCACATGGCCCGTAACAACTGGGGTAACTCTATGGAGACTCAGATGGGCTGCATCCAAAACCTAGTACTACCCGATGATTCACGAGACGTATGATTTCGTAGTCGGAGAACAGTGGGCACCTCACCTCGACCGTGAGTTTAAATCAAAATATATGCAAGACCTGAAGCAAAAGCTCGAGGTCTGCTATACCTATGGCACTGTATACCCGGCCAAGAAGCACATTTTCCGTGCTTTCCGCGAGTCCCAGTTTGATGACACCCGTGTGCTCATCCTCGGTCAAGACCCGTATCACAACGGAGCTGCCACCGGACTTGCATTTGATGTAGGGAACTACCCTACTATCAATCCCAGCTTACGTAACATCCTAAAGGAAGTAAACAACAGCGTGGGACAAACACAGATTGAAAAGGGCGACCTTACACCTTGGGCTAACCAAGGAGTATTATTGCTCAACACAATCTTGACTGTAGACAAAGGACAACCTAAGTCACATGCCGAGTTTGGTTGGGAGCCGTTCATTGCAACAGCATTGAATGCGCTGAACTTCCGTGGCGGTGACAAGCCGTTGGTTGTTATGCTGTGGGGTAAAGACGCACAACGCTATTCGCACTTTTTCAATATGCCGAATCAGCTTGTGTTGACAGCTCCTCACCCAGCCGCCGAAGCATACAGCGGAGGTAAAGCCGGGTTCTTTGGTAGCAATCATTTCTTACAGGCCAACGAGTTCTTAGCTCGTGCAGGGTCTGATCCTATCCGCTGGTAAGGTGGTAGGCTGAGTGGTGGAACGGTAGACACGACAGACTTAAAATCTGTTGGGCAGTATTGCCCGTGCGGGTTCGAATCCCGCCTCAGCTACATATCTTTGTTCTTTTAATTGAAACTATAACCAGTTTCCCATACTCAAAATGGTAAAGCCTACGAAACGTCGTGGGCTTTATCTTTGTAGCATGGCAAAAGTACTTAGCAACTATATCGAGAAGAAGAAGATCAAGCGTCCTGACGTTCACGCAAAGACGAAGACTTCTAAAAACAAAGCCTCCAAGAACTACCAGAAAGGGTACCGGGGGCAAGGCAGGTGATTACCTGAACAATGTAACAGACCCTTGTAGGTCTAAGGTAAGAGCATCGTAACCCTTTGCTCTTAACGTCCATACGTATATCCCGTCAGCTGCGTAGTGACTACTCTGCAAAGATTGTCCATACCAGTACTCGTCGGGGTCATTGCTTTGCCATACAACCCCGCCCCAGCGGTTGTATACGGTAAGCTCCCACTCCAACCAACAAGTAAAGGATTCTGACAATGCATAGAACGCATCGTTAATCCCATCGTTATTTGGGCTGAATGCATTCGGCACGAAGACAGACCGGCAGTCTTCTGCCCAGAACTCATCTTCGCAGGGAAGCCCGGTATCACAATCAACAAGCTGCGTCACATACTCGTAGACTGTATCCGTCTCAGTAATGTACTCGTAGATCACTATTTCTTGGAAGAGGGTATCTACTTCGGTTACTACAAGCGTATCAATTACCGGCACTTCTAACGTGTCTGTTACATAGACGTACTCTAACTCTACCTCTGTCACAATGATGGTATCAAGCGTGTTGATGTAGATAGTATCATATACGTCTACATACACAGTGTCATAGATGTACCACTCCCAAGGCACGTAGATTGTATCTACTGTAAGTATCTCGATTGTGTCAGGCGGTAAGGTGACAACCTCCACAATAGTGTCAGGCGGTAGATTGACAAAGACCGTATCGGTCTCGTACACATAGACTGTATCTGTAACAACAGGATCAGGACACCAACTAATACGGTTGTTGCTCAAGTCAATATCCGGGTACATCTGTGTAGCATTACCCTGTGTACCAGCACTCCAACCATCATCGGGAAAGTCATCGTACGTTGCGGTCTGGCTTAAATTAATCTGCCAGATAACTACCTCATAGCAGTAGCCATCAATAGGGTTATCGAGCATGCATTCCCACGCGTAAGGCACATTGATGCCTATCGTTGTAGACATCCCCGATACCCAACCCCCTGGTGGTGTAGTCAGATTCAGCACATAGCTCCAACCCGGATGGAACGTTGTACTAGTGCAGTCTCCATTTTCTCCTATGTCCAACCCCGTTTCCTCATCGACATAGTGCAGACCCATGACCAGATGACTAATGTTGTCATTATTCCCAACGTGCGTGCTGCTGGACTGATCGCAGGTACTCGGTGGGTCGTCTGACTGCGTGTAGTCATTGCACCCACAGTTTTCTGCATTTGGAAACTGAATAACAAACGTATGAATACCATTCGGTACAGCCGAAGGGGTATACCCCGCCAATACTACATCGCAGGTTTGAGACCAAGTTTCAGAAAAAACTGAAAGCAGTAACAGGAGGGTGATATGTCGATACATTTAGCGCAGTTCCATAATTCGGTCTAAATTATTTGCAAGTTTCTGTATCGCAGCAGAGTGAGGAATCAGCTTACCACCATGGTGTAACATACGGTATTTACCTGCATACACACCTGTTGGAATGGTATCGTCACCTGCTAACGTTTGACCGGTGGCTTGAGCAAAATTCTGTAAATCTGTAAAGGCCCCAAAGATTGCGAGGCTGTTTGCACCGACTACTAACCTTTGGAATGCTGCGGGCTTCAAGAAAGACCCCAGGTCATTATCCACACGGTTAGCGATATTCATCACAAAGTTAAGGCTTTTGTCATCATCATCATCATCTAACATACCTTCTAACACTTTGATAAAGATGTAGAGGTACATCATCTGACGGAAGTTTGCAGCACTCTTACGCAGGTTTTCCTGGTCTACCTCACTGATGGTATCATCGAACTGCATCTTTCGATTCAGAATCGGAATCATACGTGGCAGGATAGCCTTGATTGCAGTGAATGGCATTTGAATCATGGTGTTCCAACGCCCCTTGACATTACGATCCAGCAGCGGATCATACCGTTCGCTCTGTACCCGCTGTGCAATAGCTTCAGGCAACCAGCTTTTGAACTGCATCAACAGCGGTCCAATCATGGTAGCCTTAATCGGCATAGGACTATTTGGGTCATAGTTACCGTGGATACGTTTGTTAACCTGGTCGACCTTCGCCATCAACGCTTTGTGCTTTGCCTCACCGGGGCGGTATCCCTCTAACTGAATAATACCGTTTTCATCCATCGCCTCCCACAACGTTTTGCCATCTACAGTAATCGATTGCAACAATGCAATGGTTGCAGAACCATAGACCATATACTCTGAGCTACGTTGCAGCTCATAGATTCCAAGCTTACGTAATCCCTTACGTCCTCCTGCACCCAGACCTGCTTCGGTAGCACTCTTCACAAACTTGCCGGGCTGGAAACGAATCTCAGTGAAATCCTTCAGCACATCCAGCGTACTCATCATACCCTGAATCTTTCTTGCTGTAGCGTTCGGCGCATAGTTCAACGTGAACGAGTTCATTACACTATTCATCATCAGACCTAAGCCACGACGGTAGTGAGTCTCATTGAACTCTGCTTGACCAGCTGCATATTGCATACCGGCTAACGTGCCATACACCATGTTTGTTGCTGCAGCAGGCAAGTTCCATCCCATACCCTTTGCTTGAATCCATTGCTGGATACCATACGTTGTCTTTGCTACAGATATCTTTGGCGTTTTTGCATCAATCTTATCCTGGATTGCCTGCTTCTCTTCAAGTGTATCTGCAGTAGACATCTGCTGCTCCAGCTTTTCAATCTCTTCTCGGATGTCTCTCGGCCATGCAGCACGTGGAGCGTTCCTCTGTACGTCCGCCGTAGTTTTGTGACCGTAGAATCGGTCAACAAGAGTGTTGACGGATCTCATAATCTTAGACCGGTCATCAGCAGTACGTGAAGACAACGGCATACCCATCTTGTTGCGCAACTTAGACATACCAATTTTCGGTGTCACATTAATGTTGCCCATCAACGACCGAGTCATCCGCACAGTATCCTCAATCTTATTCTTGCTTTCGTAGGTAGTCGCCATCATTGCAAATCCCAAGAACGTACGCTCCAGGTCGTAATCTTGCTTTGACGGATCTGCCAGCTTGTTCATGAAGTTGACAGGCAACTCCTCACGCTGACGTCCTGTAACCGGGTCGATGAGATACGCCATGTTATCCTCTTCGGTTACTGTCATTGCCCTCAGCATTGCATCAGTCATTCGACCTCCGACCTCACTCATACCACCATCGATAATTTCTTTAGTGAATGATTTACGAATCGCCGGGATGAAGAGACCATTCTGCATCTGTGCTTGACTTGCAGCATCCCCCATCTTATGCACCGGCAACATGTGCATCATCTCAATCATCTGCTGTCGGTACTCACGGTAGAACTCTACAGCTGCGGGGTCTTTCTGCAACTCCACAAAGCGAGCATCATAGTACCCGGTCTTCTTGCCGTTGATTGCCTTCTTAGGCATATTAAACAAGAACCGGTTGAAGACACTCTTATTACTCGGGTCGTTTCTCTGTACCCATTCATCCTTTGCAGCTTGACGCGCTTCTGCTCCGTCAACTGTAGTTTCAATAATATCAAACTCCGCTGTACGTGAGAATACATAGTTCTCCATCAGCTTATCCTGACGCTTTAAGAACTCCTCAGCACCAAGCTTGCCGTACTTCTTTTCAAGCAAAGCAATAGCCGCCGGATTGTTCTTACGCACCGCCGTATCTCCGCTGTAGTCATACAGAGTATTGACATCAATACGATCTGTATTCTCAGCTAACCAGGCACGCATCAACTTAGGCTGCTTACGGTACCGCTTCTGTGCTTTTGCCAACTCCGCTTCCCACTTACCACTAAAGGAGTGGATAAGCTGTGGTGTAGGATTACCGGTTGTATCCAGCTGCACCATGCCTTCCCACTTATGCTTCTTGTAGTAATCAGTTTGCTTGAACGCTTTACTCTTCTTTAAGAAGCGCAATGAACGGCGGTTGAACTGCGCTCTTTGATCTGCTGCAGCATCTCGCATCACCCCATCTAAGAAGTTCAACTCCATTGAACCCTGACGCGTAGCATCCAATGCAAGGCTGCTAAACCATGTGGTGTCTTCCACACGTTCAAACGTATCCTCATTGATATAGTCTACGCCCTTAGTACCCTTGAAGTGCTCACGAGCCATCTTGCGGCTCAACTCCCGCGCCTCCTCAAAGTAATCTTGCCGGAGCACTGAAGCCTCACGTACCATCTCATCAATAGACGCACGTGCTTCGTTGCTCTCCTTTACAATACCACGCATGTTAGCATAGAACTCAGTAATCGTACTGACGTTCTCCAATGCACTCTGAACAAAGCGCATATCCTGTTGGCTACCCGCAGCGTTATCCAACACCGCACGTGCATCTTGCAACTCCCTGTCTGCCACTGCGACCAAATCCTGCAAGCCTACACTATCATCAGCCAGCAGTTCCAAGTCACGCTCCTCTAATCCAATACGCTGATTCATCCGCTGCACCAACACTTTGTTGTCACGGTACCTACTGCGCATCTCCTTCAACTCCCGGATACGCTTCTCCTTGTAGTCCCTGAACGCTTGCAGGGTATTGTCCTTCAGCCCAAAGTTGTCTACGTCTGTATTCAACAGCATATTATCTACATCTCCAGGCGGCCTATCATTCTGAGCTTTCTTCGACTTCTTGATTGTTACCCCACGCTGCTTCGCGTTTGCTACAATCATATTCATTGTCAGCGCGGCTACTTGTTCCAATGCCGTTTGGTTATCAGCGATAATGCCCAAGTCCGACAGGATCTGACTGAAGTATGCTACCACACGATCCAAGAACGTTTCGTTCTTGTTCAACTTGATGTTGTTCAGACCTTGCTGGAACTGTGGGTTAGACATTGCCTCTGCCACAAACTCCTTTGTGTTGTACAAGCCATAGTATCGCTTTTGATTCTCTTCTTGAATCACAAAGTCATATGCTTGACGCTCTGCTTCAGTCAGAGCATCCAAGCTTGTTCCAGATGCCACACGTTTGAATACCTTGACGCCCTCCTTAAACAGGTTTAGCTCACCGATGTCCAGACCCATCAGACGCAACAACTCCGGGCTAGCAGTGATCTGGTTACGCAAGTTGTCTAAACGCTCTACCGTCGTCCACATTGTCAGCGAAGGGTTATCTATAGCCTGCACCGTATGTGCGTGAATCAGCTCGTGAGCTAACTCTTGTGCTGTCAGAACACCCTTATTGTTTTTGCCCTTTGTGATATACAGAATATGATTGCCGTCATTCCGGTAGTTTGCCTTTGCTCCCGACGCCTGACTTGGCTCCACAATGACAATTCTAACCTTCTGCTCTTGCCCCATGCGCTTCTCAAAGTCCAAGAGCTGACGTAGAATATTTGAGCTGTCTTTCACAAATTTATCCGCATACTCTGACGCAGAGTAGGTAGCACGTAACTCAGGCTCTGACTCCTCTGCCGGCGCAATCGGACGACCAGGACGACCGCTTACCGGTGGCGCTCCAATATCTCCAATGTTCCCAACGTTCGGTCCGTCGGTATCCTCTACCTCTGATTCTGGCTGTACGCCGGGACGGACACGTCCTGCCGGATCTCCGAAGTTTTCGTCAACCATAGAAGGCGGTCCGTCCAACTCTTCAAAGCCACCAATCGGAGCCATCATAGGTGGCATACGTCCATCTCCCTCGTTTTGCTGCTTGATATCCATGGTCTTTGTATACCCCTTAGTATCAGGCGCATACTCTGCTGAGAAGTAATCTCCCAGCTCCTCCATTTCAGTCAAGCGGTAAATTGGCATTCCCTGTGGATTATTGAAAGCCGTATTTCCAATCTTATACAACTTCCTACCAACGCGCACATACCCAAACTCAATAACCTTTCGGGTTGCCTCATTACCATAGATTACATCCCGCGTTTCTGGGATATTTTCTTGCGCATACTCTGCGTTCAACTTTGGCGCAAGCTCCGGCATGTGACGAACAATTTGCTCATGCATGATACTTCCGCTGTCGAACATCATGTACTCTACAGCACCAGTACCCACTGCATCGCGTATACCCAGCTGCTGCAACATAGCTGCAGGAATATATTTATTATAGCTCCGTGCTCCAATCGACCCACCAAGAAGCAGACCGTATACAACTAGATCTTCTGCAAGCTGACGAACCTGGGCATCCTCACTGCGTGCCAATGCTAAGAACGCACCATGCATCTCGATAGGTGACACATTAATCACGCGGTCACCAGTGAACTCAATACGGCTATACCCCTCCTTGGGGTTTACCATGGGGATTAATTGCTTGATAAACAGGTTATCACGTACCTCTTCTTTGGTCGACCGCAGCGTCACCAAGCGCTGAGCCATACCATTCGTTTCACTCAGCATTTCCGCACGTACTTGTACTGCTGTTTTGCCCGTGATATCGGCAATCCACTTAGCATTCAGATACCGGCGCACCTCTACTAAGTATCTCCCCAGTGCTTCATCTGCTTTTCTACCCGTCATATCCGTATAGGACTCGCTCATCATATCACCATATGTAGAAACAAGTTCTTCAAACATGCCTGTCCTGTACACGGACTCTCCAGGAATATCCAGCACGGCTTTACGAACTCGCTCCAACGTTTCAAAGAGCTGTCCGGATACTGTATCAGTTGTAAGCAACTCCATGGTATTCGGATCAGTAGCCCGAAGATTACTCTGACCATCCAATCCCGTAACTTTACGGAACAGATTACCGTTATACATATCCAGCTCAAGCGCTGCCCGAGTCTTAGCATTCTTAGTATCGTGCTTCATCATATTCTGAAGCGTCATAAGACCATCACTTGCCAGATTTAACTGGTGGTGCGCATGCGCTAACTGCACAATGAATACGGCTGATTGCACCTCAGTACGTGAGCCTTTACCCTGAATAACATCAAGCATAGTACGCTTGTCCAAAGGCTTCCACTCTGCCAGCTGCTTGTTGTACTTTTTACCTTGACGCTTGCGCTCATCCGTAAGCACCTTGCGAGCATCTCTCAGCATGGCACTTGCGTACTCTGTCCCACCTCTATTGACCAAGCCGGCACCATTCTCCTGATCTTTGGCAACAGCTTTCATGTATGGCGTATTCATGAATAACGCAATGGTCTCCATGTTGTAGCCCATATGCGTCAACGTCGACCAGTATGCCCAGTTACTTGCGTTGATATTCAACATCCCCAGCAGCTGGTTATTCTCGTTGTCAACTGCGTGGTTCAACAGAACACTGAATTGCTCTTGACGTGTGCCGGCTGTTGGCGGCGTTTCATAGTCTAACAAGAACGTAGTGTCATGAATATCCCGCAGACCCATATACTTAAAGTCCTCATTAGTAGTCATCGGGGTATTTGGGTCAATTCTAATCTCTACTCCCAATGAATAGTTCTCGATGACTTTACCCTGGAAGTCTTTTTTCAAGTGCCAGAACTCAAACTGTCCCGGAATCGCCTGCTCCACCTGTGAGTGCAATACATTTTGCGAGGCAAACACACCAATTGCTTTCTTAGCACTCCTAGCAGTATCTGCTTTACGGTCATTGTAGAAGACCCCAAACGGTGACAGGATAGGAGCCGTTTCTGCCGTACCCAATAACTGTGCAAGCTCTTCACTGTAGCCGTCAGTCACAGGACGATGACGCTCTAAGGAAGCATTAGGGTCAGTGGACAACAAGCTCTGGTTGTAGATTTCAACCATCTGGTTATGCGCCACCCGGATTTTGGACTCGTCATCTAACTCGTTAAAGCCCTCAGCGGTAATGTCCTTGTCAATGATCAGCTCTCCATCGATTTCTGTTGGCTCAAACAAGAACCCATACATCTTATCAATATCATAGTCCTGACCGATTTGTCCAATCAGCTCTTCCGGTACAATTAAAGTGTCCCCGTATGATTTAGGTAAGAAGCCTACGATTTCAAAGGTTGCTGAGCTACCCTTCTTTTGACCTGGAATACGGTAAGCCATAGCCTGCAGCATTTCTGCCGGCAGGTCTTCCGCTTTAACGACTCCATCTACAACCGGAATTTTTGCCCGGTACTTCCAAGGCATAATGATTTGGTTAGGTCGACCCTCTTGGGACACCTTCAAACGTTTACCATCATATAGCTTCTGACCATCGCGTGTAACCCAGCGAATATCACTTTGGTCCATGTCCTCCAGCTTTTCATAGCGCAAGCCAGTTTCAGGACGAATAGGACCACCGAATCCGTAAATCTTCGGATTTATAATTTCACTACGTAACAAGCTAAGCATCAGGCTTTCCACCCGTGAAGCGCTTGGCCCTTGTGTCAGCGGTGTACTAAACGCACCGTTTTCAATATCGTAATGCAGATGCTCAAGCTCGTTGACATCATAGTTACGCTTCACTCCCTCCTCATACAGACGCTTCGCAATCTCTTGACCGTAGCCCTCTCCTTGTAAGAGTGTGCCGTCTTCAGTAATCGTCAATCCATAACGCTCTGCAAAGCGGCTGATCTTCGCCATGATTTCAATCTCCCGGGCCTCCATATAGCGACGATGCATTTCCCGCCCTGTAACGCCCGGCTTACCGTTCATGGTAAACAAGGTCTCGTCATCAGCCATGTTTGCCAATAACAACTTTGCTACTTGCGAACCATGCACCTTATCTCCCATTTCACTAGATGGTACCTCCTGCTGGATACGCATGCTTGTACGGTCATACTCAATAACCTGACGTAAGGCGCCTTTGACATTTGGATCTATAGCTGTATCGCGGAACTGCTCTACCGCTTCCATACTAATATCACCATTGTCATCATAGACAGCTTTCATAGTCTGGTCCGCCTTTCGACCTTCACCTTGCTCAAACAATGGGTTACCCACCTTCAAGCCGCTGGTATGTACTGCCCGCTGGATGTTGTTCTCCTCCATAAAGACACGGAGCTTATCCAACTCAGTACCTTTAGTCAAGCCTGCCACCAATGGGAACGACGCAGACTTAATGTAAAGCAAGTGACCATTCAACTTCTCTACCGTCACCGGTTTCATGGGTTGGAAGAAGACCTCTCGTTCTTTTTGAGAGAGTGTACCTGCATTTGCCTTGGACAGAATCTTCTGCATCTTAGCCTGCGTAATCTTTCCCTGCGCATATAGAATGCTCAGGTGCTCCTCTGCTGTGGTATACTCTGCACCATCAGCACTTTCGTAGCCAGAGTACATTGCCAGCTCTGCCTCATTCAAGCCAATACGCTTCAGGTAGTCCTCATGTACAGCCTTCTTGACTACACGATCAGGTAAGACCAATGCACGTACGCGATGGTTGTTACGCTTAACGCTCTTACCACCAACTGTTTTCTGCCAGGATACACGTGGAATAACATTACCCGGTGCAATCAAGGCAGCAAAACGTTTACCCATTTTAGTAGCCCCACCAAAGGAACCTGGGTCACCTACCAGCATAGTGGTAGCATTAAGATTGAAGTCAAACGCTTCAATGACGTACTTACCAATAAAAGCCTGGTAAATGAGCTTTTTCAGCTCTACGTTGTCGTCTTCAATTTCGGTAACGTCATAACCAAAGTGCGCTCCCATCGCAGCATAAGTGTCTAACGATGGGTCGAAATAGTTAAACAAGCCTTCGTTCAAATCAACAATCCCACTATCCTTAAGAAGGTTGATCATCTTAGTGTACTCGGTCGCAATATGCCGTTCAAACAAAACTTGTGCTTCACGGTGTAATGCATCCGGGTCACCCACCAGCTGTGGGTCAAGCACTGGGAAGATGGTAAAGCGTTTTGCCTTCTTCTGAGTTGCAGTCAACGTGTCAAATATCTCTCCCGTACCACGCTGAATTGCAAGTATCCGCTTACGCTCCATTTCAATAGCTCCCCGCACCGTCTTATCATATGCCTCTTGCAA
>Ga0070750_10000767_pt1 | contig 17764 bp, 23 predicted proteins | sample VirMetDEL_Nov_24_FD_77013 | JGI IMG/M metagenome (GOLD analysis project Ga0070750, IMG submission 77013) | Aqueous microbial communities from the Delaware River and Bay under freshwater to marine salinity gradient to study organic matter... | ecosystem: Environmental > Aquatic > Marine >...
CGTGATTAGGTTTCCATTGAGAAGCGTCGTGCTGCTGTTTGCTGTCGCACGGACAGCGGGACTCACCGCGTCCGGCCTCCCTTCGCGCAACGCCTCCGTGTTTGCGCTGATCGCGTTCATGCTGGCAGCGGTCAGCGTCTGCCCAGCGGTGAAGGTCTCGGGAGTCGTCCACGCCATTAGGACGCCTGCCCGAGCCAGACGGCGGAGAAGAAGGTGCCCGAGGTCGTAGTGCGCGACGTATTCGCGCTGTTGTTCTGATAGACCTGCATCTGCAAGTAGTCATTGACGGCGAGGTTCAGCATCACGGACACGGTACGCCCGCCAGCCGTGTTCGCCGGTCCACCTTCGTCACGGACGACGAGGGTGCCGTTCTCCAGAATGGTGATCGATGCGTCGTCGCTGATGCCAGCCGTGTACCTGACCGCGCCGACGACGAGGTAGATACCCGCCGTCTTGATCGTTATGCGATCCTGATTCGTAGAGAGATCGTGCATCGTGTCCGTGTCCCACGCCTCTTGGTCCCAGACGATCGTTGCCGTGCTCGCGTCGTACACCACCTGCCCGGTCGCGCGTTCCAGCCTGCACGACGGCGGGACGCGGTAGTTCTCTACGTTCTCCAGGAGCAGGTTATGCGCGGCGGCGGTATAGACGTCCCCGGTGCTTACGTCAGTGAATGTGTTGTAGTCCTTAGCCATCTGTGTCCTTAATAAGCAAAGATGTCAGAAGAGTCAAACTCAAAAGTACCAAAAATAATTGGCGGGTTAGTGGGCACCTGACTCAACTGGTAGGATACAGAATGTACCCTGCCTGGGCGCACATTGTGGGTAATCCCCTCAATATAAAAATCAGAGGTAGTTGTGAGGACTGAGTCACTAACTGTGATTTTGCTGCCAAGGTCAAGCTCTAGAGCTGATTGCAACAAACTACCAGATATGTTAGCAGGAAAAGTGAGTGACCGCAAGGGAAGTTTAGGGTCCTTGCCTTGACTCACGAGCCATTGTGCAAGGTTTAACGCCTCTCCATCTGTGTTTAGGTAGGTTGAGTCAATCTTTGAGTAATCTGAGTATCCGTAGTTTGTAGCAGAGGGGTAATCAACTGCAACCTGTTCTGTATTGCCCGTCTTTTGGACAGTTGCCCTGTTCTTGATATTCGTCAGGTCTACAGATGCAATTCCCTCAGTAGCAACATCTGTGAAAGTCGCAGAGACAGTTCTTGTGTACCTATCGTGCCTGTGCTTGTAGGTAGCAACGCCTTCACGGGAAATGTAGAACTCTCCGCGTTCAGTTTCTAGGAGTTCACCAATCAAAGAAAGTGCTGACCTAGTTCCATCTGCTGAGAAACCAGCAGTGATTGTATCCCCAGTTTCTAGAGAAGTTACGTCTGGGTCTGTCCAGTCGATAGCAGTGAGGATTTCTTGGATTGCTGCGCCCGTTGTTGTCGCACCCGTATCCTCAATAGTTGGTTGAGTGCGCGTGAGGTGCAGGAAAAGATCCTGGCAGTGAACAGTAGTTGTTCTGGTATCGAGGTTTGGGTTGTGCTCAATAGACCTAATGAACCCACGATACTGCCCGTACTCTACGCCTCCATAAGTTGCCTGAATCAGAACAGGCCGCCCAGGCAAGACGTTGGGGTAAAGAGGTGAGGAAGTGTTGAGAGGAGAGTAGGTCCCGTCTGGGTCACTCAGGACAATTGTTGCCTCACCGGCATTAAAGTTAGAAAGGTTGTCATCTCGTCCCCTCTTCACTGAGTACGAAATAACAGAGTTACTTACATCAGAGTAAAGAGCGTCGAAAGAACTTGCGAATACGTCCTCTCCCCCAAACTCAGAAAGGCCAAAGGTGAACAAGTAAAGAGAGTCAGAATACTTGTTGGTCAGTTGGTCTGTGCTGTTAAGGGTAGAACCATTCAGGACAAAGGCATTCGAGGGGATAGGCTCCCACGCGATGAATACCTGGTAAGTTGCTTTTGCCATTAGAAGGTTGCTACCACTTGTCGGTCAAACGCTGCCTTGATGTCTCTCGCAACTCTATCTGCTTGCTCACGACTCATCCCCGCAAACGTCTGGTCAGAGACATTGACGACAATAGCACCTGCCCCACCTGCCCCTCGTCCCATGAGGGCACCAGGTGACGGCGTGACTGCCCCGTTGACCGTGGCTGACAGAGGTCTAGTGTCTACACCTTCGAGGAGTGTTTCTGAGAAAGGCGTCCACCAGGTGTTCAGGTCAGACAAGGGTCCTTCCTTGGCAGGAGACCTGAGTTTCAGAACATTCTCGATTGCCTTTGCAATCAACTTAGCCTTACTAACAACCTTCTTTCTTGTTGCAACAAGTCCAGCAGCAAACTGGATACCAAGAAGTTCACCTGACTTCTTGTAACCCTTGTCGAAGGAACGGATAGTTCGCAAAATTGCTCTTTGGATATTTCCGCTCTTAATCTTGCCACTCATAAGGTTATTCTCAAGTGCAGTCAGTTGGTCCTCAAGCGCCTCACGCTGGATAAGGCGCCTCTCGTCCCAGTTCTTGCGCTCAAGTTCTGCTGCTGACTCAAGGTTCGCCCGCTCAGCCTCAGCCTGCCTCTCAAGAGCAGCGCGTGTCTGCTCATAAGCAATGTCGCCCAGGACTCTCTGCGCCTCAACCCTGTCTGCCTCAATGCGAGTAAGTTCTTCTGCCTTTCTTGCAGCGAGTTCTTCTGCTGTCTCGTTTTCTCCCTGTTGCAGAGAGTTCGCTGCGGCAATTCGACCTGCGATAGCAGCAAGTGTATTGTCAGCCTCAGCCTTCCTCTCTGCCTGAGATGCAGCGGTTCTGCCTTCCTCGAGTTCTCTGAGTTGCTTTTCAGCAGCAGTTTCGCCTTCCAATTGTCTCTCAAGAGCAGTTGGCAGGGAACTAATAGCATCGAACCCGCGAAGAATTCTGTCCCTCATTCTGCCGAAAGCAACCTGCAACTTGTTTCCCTGAGCAGTTACAGTTCCCCTGGCATTCGTGATTGCCTTCCGCAACCCTTCCTTCATCTTCTTGTCAATAGCTTCATTAGTCAGGATAAGGTTCCGGATAGTAGAAGCCTTGTACCCCTGAATAATTTTGTTTCCAGCTGACTTAGCGGCACCAGTTCCCCTGATTGCTGCCTTACTCATGGTGCTGGCAACTGCCTGAGACACAGAGGTAGAACCGTCAGCGATACCGACAGCAATACCTTCTGTAAATGGGTGGCCAATTTCTTCTGCTGCAACCTGCGACGGTGACTTAATCTTTGCTGAGGCCTTCGCCTGTGCAACTGCACCCTTCACTACAAGAGCAACAGTTGCGTAAAGTCCACTAGCACCCCCAAGGATGCCTGACTTAATTCCACCCAGGAATCCAGAACCAATCGTAGGCCCAGAGTTCTTAAGTTGAGTAGCAGTTGTTTCTGCCTTAGTCACAATTGACTCAAGTTCAGAGCGCAACTTAGATCCATCTGCGCCCTTCAACTTGGCGGCGAGATCCTTAATTGCTGGGTTCAGGTTACTCTCAAACGTCCCTGAGGCAACACCAGCACTTTCGTTTGCGTTGTCAAGAGCAATAGCTTCTTCACCAGTCAGGCGGGCAAGAGTTGCAGTTGCTCTACTAAGTTGCTCCTTGTTTTTCTTAACATCAACACCCCATGCCAAACCCAACTTGGCCTGACGAGCTGATTCTCGTGCCTGCCTGATTGCTTCTTCTTGAGTCTTATTCGCATTTTGCTGAGTACTATCAAGGTTCGCCTCAGCAGACCTTCTGTTTCTTGTTGCCTGGGTAACTGCCTTCCTGAGAGGTTCTGCCTTCTTGTCGAGATCGTTAAGGCGAGCCTGAGCCTGGGCACTCGTGATTGCGCCAGATGCCTCTTGCTGGCGAACCTTGTCTGCCTCTTGCAGAACTTTATTGAGGTCTCTCTTGGCAATGTTTTCTGCAGTCGTTGCTTCCTTTGAGGCGTCAATTGCCTCTTCGTAGGCAACAGTTGCATCAACAGAGTTACTGAATCCCTCGTTTAGTTCGTCAATGCCAATTCGTGCATCACGGGAGGCATCCGTGAGCATCTTCATGCCAAGAGTCAACCCAGCAATCGCGCCAACAACAATTCCTACTGGGTTTGAGGCAAAGGCAGCAGTCACAGAGAACGTCTTTAGAGCAGTTGTTGCCTTTCCTATCTTAGAAGTGAGGGGAAGGATAGCGTACTTAAACACGCCAAAAGCTGCTGCAACAGCAAGAACAGGCTTAGGCAGGTTAAAGAGAACACTCGCCAGGTTCTTGAGTCCCGTGACCAGAAGAGTCAGTGGCTTAAAGAAAGCAACAATCGCGTCTGGGTCAAGGTTAGCAACGAAGTCACTAATGCCCCTGACAACTTCTGTCGCTGCTGGAAGCATCTTCTCGCCAAGCTCAATAGCAAGAGTCTCAATCTGAGAAATCAGTCCACCGACTGCACCATTAAATCCCTTTGTCTTCGCCTCTGCCATCGCCTGGGCCTCTCCGCCCTGCGTGACAGCATCAGTCATCTTGTCAAACTTTTCAGTACCCTTCGTGAGCATGACGTTTGCTGCACGAATAGCATCCGACCCGAAAATGACACCAAGAGCAGCCTGACGCTGTTCTGTGGTCATGTTCTTAGTTGCTCTCGTAAACTCGCCAATAATCTCACGCATTGGCTTGAACTCACCCTGGGCGTTAAATACCTCAACGCCCAACTTCTTCATCTCATCTTTTGCTGCCTTACTCTGGGGAGTAAGACGTCGCATCATCTGCTTAAGCGAGGTACCAGCGTCTGACCCTGCGATACCTGCGTTCGCCATAAGAGACAGAGATGCTGTCATGTCTACGATACTCTGGTTGCTTCCAGCGAAGGACGTACCTGCCATCTGGAAACCAAGTGCCATGTCTCCGACTTCTGCTGTGGACTTATTCGCAGCAGCAGTCAAGAGGTCAGCAACCTGAGTCGCCTTGTTACCCTTAAGGCCAAAGGCAGTCATTGCCCTTGCAACTACAGTTGCAGAATCAGCGAAGTCAAGGTTTGACGAAACACCAAGTTGCAGAACGCCTCGTGCACCCTTAAGAGTGTCTTCTACACTCAAACCAGCCTTGGCGAGTTCGAGCATGGCGTCTGCAGCATCCTTAGCAGAAACATTCGGGATGCGAACATCTGCACCGAGTGCCTTTGCCTCTTTACCAAGTGCCTGAAACTCAGAATTCGTTGCCCCTGACACTTCCTGGAGAACATTCATGCTCTCCTCGAAGTTACCAGCAGCGCGGATGGCCATGACTGAACCACCCACGAACGCAACACCAATACCAGCACCAACTCGCTTAGCGATTCCACCTGTGCGGAACATGGCGGCATCTGCAATAGACATCGCCTTAAAGAAGTTAGAAGTGTCAGCAGTAAGACGTGCTGTAAGCTGGGCAACTGTAAGAGCCACTTAGGACTTCCTTCTGCTTCTTTTTGCTCTTTGATCCTCTGCGTGGTTTTCAGCAGAGAGTGCGAGCAACGCCATATCGTAAAATGCTGCTGGTTGCTCTAGGAGCTCCCATGGCTTGCACCTGAGCCTGTCAGATGCTTTGAGGAGTAGATACCATTCAGGGACGTCGCCAACAGCGCCGCCTGTTGCAAGCCAACGACCTAGGCTTCGTCCCTCTGTGGGTTTGGGCGCCCATCCTCCTCGATCTTAACCATAATGTCTGCGAGGAAGGAAAGGGGCACCAACTTAATGTCCTTCGCCTTGACACCGAGAGGCTTACCATCGTCTGCCTCTAGGTCCCATCCTGCAAGAAGATTCTCAAGAAGCACAAAGATTGCCTCGTTCTCAGAATCAAGGCTCGCCTTGCGAATCTTCTCAGAAACATCCAAGGTGAGATTCCCGGGACGATAGTCAACCCAGATCTTCTCCGTGTCACCATCATCTCCGGGAACCTCAACCCAGATCCTACTGGTCCTACTCTTAAGAGTAGATACCTTCACGTTGACTCCTTAGTTCGACTTGTCCTTGGGGGACTCGTCAATACTAACAGAATCATCCGTCTTATGCACCTTCTTCTCTACCTTGGGAGGCACAGGAGGTGCATCCTCGGGCCGAAGCGGGCCCGGATCCTTGTGAGGGTCCTTACCCATCTATCCTCCTAGAGGCTCGTAAGCTGGTTAGTGACAGCAACGTAGTACGCCTTGCCCCAGGTCGGGTCGTGAACCATATCGAAGGTCCACTCAATAGCGTACACACCGTCCTCGTCCGAGAACTCGCCAATCTCCTTAATCTTCACAGCAGCGTCCCACTGCCACAGGTACGGGTAACCCGTGCCTGCCTCGTCAGCAGAGGTCGAGGTGATGCGAAGGAAGTTAGTCGAGGTGTCGCGCATGTCCGTAAGCAGACCCATACCCTGCGAGTCAGCCTCGACCATGACAGAAATCTCAGCAGTCGGCTCGGTCTCAAGAGTAGCGACGAACGAGTCATTCGCTGAGTTGAGGACCCAGACAGGACCAAACCTGTCAGACACAGACACAGTCGCGCTGAGTGCGCGAACGAGCTTGGTCGAACCCAGGCCACCAGAGGTAGTGTCGTAGTAGACGTCTACATCGGTAGGAAGCATGGGCTTCTCCGCGATGCTCGTGGGGCTAGACGTGAGGGTGATACCATCCTCCGTGTCCTGACCCATCCCGGACCCGCTAACCGCGACTCCGTCCCGCGTGAACTCAAACTCAACACCAGTCACGATACCATAAGCGAGCTTGTGGGCGCGAACAGACGACCCGTGCTCAATCGTGTAGGTCTTCACCGTGTCCGTAGCAGTAGACGACGGCTCGAACTCGTGCAGGTAAGCAGTAGTTGCAGCCTGCTGAGTACTAGTCGGATCAGCAAGGCATGAAGCGAAAAGGTAGACGGAGTCGTTGTACGACCCGACACCCTCAATATCAAACTCACTCCACTCCTTGCCAAGAATCTCAGTCGTGGCGTACTTGGTCCCCATCGGGCGATAGGGCTCAATCTCCGCCATGACCTTCGTCTCGATAGAAGTAGAGTTGAGCTTCTTGTTAGCAGCGACAGCAGTACCGGAGGTGCTCTCAACCCCCAGCTGCACGCCCTGCGTAAGAGTAGCCCTCTCGGCCATAGTGTCTCCTTAGATTTCTGTAATCACAGTTAGGTACTGTCCTCCGACGTGACGGTACTGTCCACCATCATCATCGAGCTCTAGCATCTCGAATGGCCTCATCCGAGTGCAGTCAATTCGCAATCCATCAGCAGTTCCCGTTGCACCGTGTAGTGCAGCATCTAGTGCATTGGCAATGGGAACAAGTGGGGCAACCTCGAGACCTTCGCGCACAACAAGAACAGTCCACTCTATCTGAGTCATAATGCGCGTGCCCTCGATGGGCATGGTGTCCTCGAGAATTGCAGCAGAATACCTGACAGCAGGAAGGCTCGCTTCCTTCGGGATAATGTCGAGGAAGGCACCCGACACAGTGCCGCCCAAGGTTCCGATGGTTGAGGTAAGCCATTTAGCACCTACCAAGTGTTCGTTGATAGAATCCATTACCAGGGTACGATAGCGCCAATAATCGCGCCGTTGAGTTCCTGAGCATGTCTCTGAAATGCTCTTGTCATGTAGTACTTAGCGACAATTCCGCGGGACGTTCCGTACTCCTGCCATGCTGCGTACTTTGCCCACGCAAAGACCTCAGCAGTCTTTCCCCTCTCGAGTGACTGCACCTCAATAGTGCTTTTGAGGTGTCCTGTCCTGTGAGGGGCAAGTTGCTTTGCAGTCCTCTGAATCTCCTTTGCAATCTTCATCGGAGCGCCACGAGACGCCATCTCAACATTCGCCACAACCTGCGGAATGAAGTCAAAATCTACAGTCAGGTAAAAGTTTGCTTTTCCAGCCATCACACACCCAACCTTGTCGCAGCAACACGGCGCTCGAGTTCCCAGGACTCTGGAGCAGTAACTGCCCGAACCCTCAACTCGATATTTCCCATACTAGTGAGAACAACCTTGTCATCCACCTGGACATCCTGGTTGTAACCAAAGGTGATGTAAAAGACCTGAACCTCACCAATAATCCCCTCAAGAGCACGTTCCTGCTCGTTTGAGGGGCTAGACTCGACAGAAACAGCGTTACCTGAACTCACGAGAACGTAAGCGCTCGTGGTTCCGTAACCCCCATAGGCATCTGCACTACCCGAAGGCTTGCGATATACAGAAGCAGTGTCCGGACGCCACGAGGTCATAGCGCCTCGCAGGTCTGTGAGTTCTGCGACTGATGGGGTGTCTTCTGCCATTAGAAGGTGTTGTTCGGAATCGGGTCAAGGCCAAGGCTCGTCGGGCTCAACTTCTGCGCCCGAACACCTGCCTTCATAGAATACTTGTGGTACTGCTTCATGCAGTGCTCATAGTACTGATTGCGGGAGAGCATCTTTCCACCATCCATGAACAGGTACCGCGGAGCGAGTCGTGACGACTTGAGGAGCCATGCTTGAGCGATTGCGAAGTTAGCATTGTAGGTTTCTGTCCAGTCAGCATCAGTTGGCCAGACACCAAACTTGTCTGCCTCCTTTGCCATATCAAGGAGGGTGTTCTTCTCGTCGCTAGAAATGACGGGCTCGGTAGCCGTCTCTCCAAACAATTCCAACCGCGAGAGTGCTGTGGCTCTGGTCATACTCAATGTCCTCCAACGTCCACTCGTCGTACTTATCTACCACAGTTGCGCGGTAGTTGAGCGGGTCCCAGTTGTCCTCGAGTGTCTTTCTGTTACTCCCAGGAGCAGTCAACTGGGACTGCAGGGAACGCTTAAACTGCTTACGGGCCCGACGGGCCGTCTGCCAATCAAGCGCTCTCTGTTCCTCAGCGGTGAGCGCCATTACTTCTTACGCCCGCCCTTACCCTTCTTACCACCATAACCCATACTCTTAGGCATCCTACTCCTCCTGCTCAACTTGGAGCATGTATAGAAGAAATCCCCCATGTTGCCTCTCCTGAATAGTGCCACCGTCGTAAGGACCAACAGAACACCCAGCGTCTAGAAAATCCTTATAGTGGTCAGGAGAGGCAGAGTTAATGTGCTGCACAGAAACGGACCTAGCGGGGGCGGTGTGGTTACCAGCGGCAGTCACATCCGCCCCCGTTGGGTTCGAGACTACTATGTGGTAGTCTTGCACTAGGACCTATCAGCCAGCAGCGCGAGGCTGCTGCAGCATGTAGAGCAGAAACCCGCTCTGCTGCCTGTCCTGCATCGTCTCTGGGTCGTGCGGTCCAACCGAGCAACCACCAGCGATGAAGTCCTTGAGGTCTGGGAGGTCAGTACTGTCATCCAGAGTGAGGACGGTTGCCTCTCGGGCGGTCGCAACGTGAGAACCGATGGTCGAGGTAATGTTACTCGCCGTCGGGTTAGCGACCACAACCTTAAAGTCAGCCATGTTTTATCCTTTCTGACTTTCGAGGTTTACGGGGTCAGGAGAACGCTGAACGGGTACCGGGTGGCAGCCGAAGTGTTCTCGTAGTTGATGGGGTTCGCAACCTGCCAGGCGAGGCGCATGACGACACGCAGTGCCACCATATCCTGCTGAGCGAGGTTGTACTGGATCGTCCCCGACCCGTCCTGAATCACGGCCTGGTCCAGAATCTTGTAGGTAATGTCCTGGCGGACACCCAGCATCATCTGCGACCAGTCACCGGTGATAAGCTCAGCAACACCCGAACCCGACGGCCAAAGGCCAGGCATGACGTAGTACACGGGCGAACCCTCGATGGTGTCGTTAGACACATCGAGAAGCTTCTGCCCCGTGGTGTCACGCGCAGAACGGAGAACCGACCGGAACGTGGTCTTGGTGACCCAACCGTTCACCGGGAACCCGTCAGCCTCGACCTTCGCCATGGTCTGGTTCAGGTCCTCAGCGACGCCACCGCTAGCGGCAGCAGTCGTTCCACGGGTGTAGGTTGCAGAAGCAGCAGTTGCAGACGCAACAACGTCCGTGGGCCACGAGGCTGGCTTGTTCGTCCCGAAGAAGATGGCAGCGTCAATCGTGCGGCCAATCGACTCAGCGAGACGAGGCTGGATCGTTCCCCACACATCGAAAGAAGAGTCATCCAGGACTGCCTCCGGAATCGGGACAATCGCAGCGACTTCCTCCACGTTGAGGAACTTGTTCTCCCACGCCATCTCCGTCGTCTGCTTCAGACCCGTGTCACCAGACACGAAGTAGGCAGACGGGAGCGCAGCGAGAGCTGGCATGCGCGTCTGGTTCGTGCTCATCTGCACCCGGGGGAACAGAGACAGAGCAGCCGACGCGACAGTAGCCGACTCGATAATGCCAGAAGCAACTTCCTCAGGGATGAGCGACTGGACATTCGAGCGGCTCACAATCGAGTTGTAAGGCACTAGATTCTCCTTGTATTACTATTCCCTACCCGCGGCAACGCGGAGCAGGCTATTCATATCCTGACCAGTGCTGCGGGAACCACCTCGTCCCGCATCAACACCAGAACTAGACTTACCAGAAAGGTAAGGCTTTGCCTTGACCAACTTCTTCAGGGCAGACTCTACCTCGTCGTCAGAATCTGGGTCCGAAATAACGGACCAGTCAAGAAGAGCAGCAGCATCTGCGCGGGCCTCGGGCGCGATACCAACCTTGGCACCAAGCACCTGGGCGCGAAGGCGTCGGTTCTCGTCGCGGGCGTCTGCGAGAGCCATCTCGTTCTCAGAAACCTTAGACGACAACTTCTCAACCTCCGTCTTACCAGCGCCTTCGAGCTCCTCAATCCTCTTCTGCAACGAATTCCGCTCCGTGCGGTACTTCGCAGCTTCTGAGCGAAGACGACTAAGCTCTCGACTAGCAGGATCCTCCTGGGTGTCCTGCGTGCCCTCCTGGGGCGCCGGCTCGACGGGATCAACCTGGACCTCGTCACCGGGACTTACGTCAGAGTTCATAATAGAGTATCTCCATAAAGATTGTCAAGTTACTGGCGAACACCCCTGGTGTTTTCACCAGTTGGTTGGGCGTTCGAGGGTTGCTGCGCGCCTGGCGTCTGCTCACCCTGGGAATCTGCCTCCTGCGACATCTGCTGCAGGGCAAACTTCTGCATTGCTTCAGAATCCGTTTCCTCTAGCATCTCATCTACCTCTTCATCAGAAAGTCCGAACTCTCTGAGGAGGTATGACCGGGAGAATCCGATTGCCTTCTTCTTAATCGCGGTGTCCGCGAGTTCAGACTCGGATCTTGGGGTGGCGTTGGACCAGATTGACGAATACTCGAGCCCCTCAACCTCGCCATGCTCAATCTCATGGGCAAACAGGATCACGTCCTCCCAACGGTTACCCCAGGCCACCTGAGAATCCTCAATCCGCGTGGAAAAACGTGCCTCCGCTGCCTTCTGGGCCTCGCCTGACGGGAAATCCCCCTCAGTAATGAAGAAATAGTGCAGGGGCGTACCGGAAACCCTTGCAATTGACGCCCAAAACTTCTCCTGAACCCTCAAGAACTGCCCAAGATCCGTAGCATCGAACTGACCAACCTTGGCGTCCTCGTTCGGAATCGCCATCATGCGGTCAACTCCGTAACTCTGCATCGTCGCGTCCCTGGGCTGACCCGTCTCCTCGTCCAGATCCACCTCCATGCCGATGATATACCGCTGCTTAAATGAAGCGAACTCCATAGCAATCAGCATGTCCATCACTGCCTTGTTAAGGGCGTCCTGGATTGGGATGACGTCCTTGAGGTCTGAACGCCCGAAGGAGTTCTCTGCGCCTCGTGCGAAGTGGAAAACAGGGACACGCATGTAGGGATTGGCAATTTCATCTGTGAGTACGAAGTCAGTTGCCTGCTCAGGAAAAAAGTGCGAGGTTGTCTTGCTCTCATACTTGCAAACTGAGTCTTGTGTGAAGACGTTGATTCTCCAGACACCTGCGATTCCATCAAACCATTTCTTAGACGCACGATAAACCACTCCCTGCTGGTTCGGATCGTACTGAACAGATACCTCGTTAGCAATCTGAGGCCAGATGCCGGCTGTCCCATCGTCGTTCGGCCAGACAAGGACGTAGGCATCGCCCATTATCGTCGCCTCCCTGTGGACGTCCTTCGACCTCAGGTCCATGCGGTTGCGAGTCCAGATGTCCCATGCCATCTGCCCGTGGTCATCAACAATAAGAGTACGCTTGCGGCCTGGCATCCCTGGAATAACAGAAGGAACCTCCTTCTGCTCTAGAACGGCATCTGACGAACGAAAACCCAGTAGCTTAAGCCGGTCGACAAGACTATCCACAACAGCAGGGCAAGAGTTTTCAGCAAACTCACGAAAAAGATTACCAAAACTCTCCTTAAACTTGTCCGTCGCAAAAGCGAGGCGGTGGTTGCCCTCGTAGTAATTCCAGTAGAGGGAATAACGGCGCATCCTCTCTGATGGCTTGTACTGAGCAACAGCCCACTCTAGGTCGTCATACTCTGCCATATTCTCCTACCAGGTAACGAGTTTGCCACTGCGTGCTGTGAGGTCCTGGTAGGCGCCTGACAACGCATCTACCATATCGTCGTGCTTGCCGAAGGGGAAGTGCTGAACCTCATGCAGAAACTCTCTATTCCACGGCGCTTTAATAATAAACACCTCTCCGCGTTCTGTGGCCGCTGCAACTGTATCAGCGCGGAGCATCTTAGAACCTGTTGAGGGGATGGCGCGGAAGTTGGCACCGCGAAATATCCTCTGCGCTAGGTGTCTTGCGTACAACTTTCCCTGGGAACCTGGTTCTCTCTCAACTGTAAACTTAATGTTAGAACCGTAACGCAGCCTATCATTCCGGAGAGTTTTATGCAACAGGCGTTCTACTCCCTCAGGAGACGTCCTGTCTCTCACAATGTCAAGGATGTAGTAATTTCCGTCCTCGTGCAGCCCGAGGAGGAGCCCGACTGTGTAATCAGGATCCTCACCTGGTTTCGCTTCTGTTGCTGCGAGGTCCCAGCGTCTTACGAGTTTCTTAAACTTGCCACCTGGGTTCGGAACCTGCGAGAAGTTAGACGCCGTGAAAAGACCGCCCTCTTTCGGAACTGGGCGCTGTTGGTACAAGGCGGTCCAGGTTGCTGTACGCATGAGGGGCTTGAGTTTTTCCTTCGGCCAACGCTCTGGAAACAAAGCGTCTCCTGGTTGCCTGCCGAGGGGGTCAGGATCTGGAAACTCGTCGTCGGGTTCCTCTGCAATAGCAGGTAGGCGAACACGAAGAAAGCGGTCTCCATCCGGGTCGTAAAGGTGGTGAGTTTCTCCTTCACGCGAGTCCCCCTGGACAGCGAGGAGTCGACCGATTATGTCGTCCTCGTGCCAGCGGGTCCCGATTACAAAAATTACTCCGTCTGGTTCCAGGCGAGTACGGAAAGTCGTCTTCCACCATTCCCACAACCTTTCTCGCATGAGTTCAGAGTTTGCCTCTTGGGCGTTCTTCACAAGGTCGTCAGCGATAAGAACATTCGCGCCCTTACCCGTAATACCACCGCCTGCACCTGCGGTGAACATTCCGCCCTTGTGCCCCTTGATATCCCATGCGTCCATGGCAGACGCTTTCTGGTTAACTTCTACCCCAAACGCTTCCTTGCCGTATTCCGTGAGCGTATCCCTTGCCTTCTTGCCCCATGTGGAGGCAAAGGTAGCTTCGTAGGATGCCAGAATGATACGGTCGTCCGGCCGCGTCCCGAGGTACCACGCTGGGTTGTAGTGCGAACACAACTCTGACTTCCCGTGCCGTGGGGGTTCTTCGACAATGACCCCCACATAACCCAACTCGCGGTAGACACCAGCATAAAGGTCAACCAGAATTTGGTCCAGATAGTCAACGTGACGAGCGTGGATCCAGCGTGAGTCAGCTGGAGTGAGAGGACTCCCGTCCTTCTTCTCCGTCTTCGGCAAGTTCGCGTATATCGCCAGGCCTGAGGGTGACATCTGCGCCACCTGAGGCCAACTGACGGAGGAGGTTTCGGGAAAGTTCTCTTGCTGAGGCATCCTCGAGAATCACCTGGTTGAGTTGTACGGTAGGACGACTGTTGTTTTCTACCTTGACCTTATCATGGCGTCCCCAGGTTTCGGAGTTGCGCCTTTCGAGCCACCACGCCGCTGCCTGCCAGGAACCAGTATCTGCTGCTGTCGTAATAAGAGACACGCGGGACGCCTCATACTCCGCAAGCGCCTGCTCCACATCTGCGACGAGGCGGGCGAAGTGGGGATACTCCTCTTCACGCTCACGTCCGAACTTCATCCACTCGTACCCCGTGTCAGGAGAGATGCCGGCGAGACGGAAGGCGTTCGTCTGAGAGTTGCCTGACCGGACAGCGGAGACGATTGTCTCGTGCGGGTCAGCGTTGTACTTGGTGGGGCGCCCGTAAACAGAGCGCATTGGCAGATTGTCGCTTGCCATGTCCCCAGCATAGTAACAACTACAATGGGGGACTTAAACCCTTTATTAAAGGGGTATCCTTTAAGATTTTTCTCTGCCAGAGCCCTTGACTGAAAATGTGCAATATTACATCGCCGGTTACATGCGTGTTACATGCAACATACATCGCGTGTGTTACATCACGTTTCACAACGTTATGCAACACACGCGACGTTGTTACATATTACGAATGACGTTCGCGCGAATAACGACGCGAACGCGCATCGCGCATCATGTCATCGTACATCGCGCGCACGCGCGTGTGTTCGTCGTCGTTGTCGATCGCGTTGATATCGCGCAACGTCGTGATCGTGTACGTCGTCGCGTCGTCACATGCGCGCAACGCGCGCGTGCGTGCGTTGTCGTATGCGAATTGACACATGCGACACCAGGTCGATGTGTTGTTGCGATGCGATTGCGCGCGATCGACGTGAAACGCATTCACATGCAACGCACGCGCGTCGTCGTGCGCGTCATATGTGCACATCGCGTTGTGCGCGCGCGCGTCACATGCGAACGCATCGCAAAACGCATCGAACGTCATTTCGCGAATTTCGCGCGTTGTGTATTTGTAATTACGTCGTGACATTTCACACGTCATTTCGTCGTTGATTGACATATGACAATCGTACATCGCATATGTGTGCATTTTGTTATCGTCACATTAACGTTGCATTAATCGTTTTTGCAATACCCCTCGTTTTTTTCCCCTTTAAACCTCTGAAAACCTCCCCCTTTTCTCCTCTTTAAATCCCTCAAAATCTCCCTCTTTCTCCTCTTTAAATCCCTGTGTCGTTCTCCCTTTTCTCTCAGGGAGCGCGTGGGACAGGGAGGTCTAGCTTCCAGGGGAGGGAAAGAGGTCCTGCCCGCAGGCTTCCCTAAGGGACAGAGTGGCACAGCGTGGGAGGCCATCCCTAAGGGATAGAGTATGTGCGGCCTATGAGTGGGTGCTGTCCCTAAGAGACAGAGTAGCCTATGAGTGGGTGCTCCCTAAGAGACGGCAGATGGTCATGGCCTGACCGGTGCCACGATTCCCTAAGAGAAGTCTGAATAGTGCAGAGAACGGTCAGTGACCGTTCCCCACGCTGTCCTACTCCTCCGAGTAGGTCCCTGTGTAGGGAGAAGGCTCGTCGTCAAAGAACGCAGAGTCATCTCCCTGTGCGTGCCACTCCGACCACTCCTCCGGAGTCCACTCTATGTCTTCAGGGCCTGGCATCTCACTCTCCGGCGTTGTTTGCATAATTCATTATTGCACACCTCTGGATGAGATGCAACCAGCCCCATGTAAATATGCCACTCACCTATCCCTTAGGGACAGAGTGCCATGCGTAGGCCACGCGAGTCTCGTTCCCTTAGAGAGCGCGTGGGCGAGAAAGGTCTAGTCAGGAGCCTGTCCCTCCCATGGTCTGCGGCCTATAGGCCCCATCCCCAAAGACCAGACCCTAGTCGTTTTTTCCCCCCGCCTGGGAAGACACAGGCCGGCCTGGTTCCCTTAGGGTGGCCTCGTAGTGGGTCGTGGCGTGGCCTGACGGGTACCAGGATCCCTAAGGGAACAGTGACAACAGGAGAGAACGTCGTATCGCACGCGACGTTTCCCCCATTGTCCTCTATGCGTCGTACATGCGTGCGAGGAGGGGATTCCCCAACATGATGTACGTTTCGGCCCCGAGGTTGCGAATGTCGTCGTCACGCTCTCCGCGCTCCAACGTATCGCACATGCTCTCCGTCATAACGAAAATCAACGTCCCTTGCACGTCGGGGATCGCGTGCATGTTCTCCAGAACGTCGATCATCGCATCGCGTCGTCCCCATTTGCTGGAGACGTCGTTCGTGCGAATGTCGTTGATCCCTGCGTTGATGTTCCGGAGACGTCGTGCGACACGCGCACGCCTCCCCTTGTACTCTCTGTGCGAGTAGAGATTGTGCAAAATCCCTGTCGTAAGAGACATCGTGTGATTCCTCTCCGTCGTTGATTTCATAATTCATTATCGCATATTCCCTCCTCAGGTCACAAGAATCTCTTTGTTAATTTTGCCAGGGGGGCTCCCTTAGGGAAATGGTGTTCCCTCACCTCCCCTTCCGAAAGTAGAGAACCCCCACAACGTACCCAGCAGAGAACACGAGCGCAGAGAACAGAAGAGCGATTGCGTAAATCATTTCTTCTCCAGCGTTGATTGCGTAATACATTATCGCATATCCCTCGTGAAGACACAACAGTCTCTTTGTTAATTCTGCCACGGGGCCTCCCTTAGGGATAAGCCTGACCGGTACCAGGATTCCCTTAGGGGTAGGCATGACCGGTCCTGGGATTCCCTTAGGGACGGCATACTCGTTCCCTTAGAGAGACCGTGATACAGAGAGGTCTAGTCCCCTTTGGGACCGGGCCCCCTTGCCTAGTTCCCTAGCGGGTTGATAGGAGAGAAAATGATGTTGTCGTCACCCCTGATGAACGCGACGTGGAGAGCGACACGCAACGCCTCTGGGGCAGACGTCGTTTGCGCGACGAGATTTCCCCTGGGCGTTATCACCTCCCACCAGGGACCTTCCACTCCGGGCATGGAGGAATTGTCGTGTTCGATTACGGAGATCATTAGAGGTCGCCCAGGGTCAGAATGATGCGCGGGGTGAACCCAGGGTGCGGATGGAGGACAGCGGGGTCAACGGGCGACACGTTGGGGTCGTCGTAATCGGTCACCCCGATTTCCTTTCGGAGCGAGTGCGTGCCCCTAATCCCGGAGACGATATCGTGACGGAGACGGTAATCGTCGTGTACGGGGCACGATGTGATGTCCAGGGTGTCACCCTCAAGGTAAGGGTATTCGATAATCCCACCCTCGTAGAGCAAATGCACGAGGTCCCTAGCGGAAATCGTGTCGATGTAGGGCTTGGAGTCGGACATTATTTTCCTCCGTCGTTGATTGACATATGCACATCGTACACGATGCACAAGGGATGTGGCCGCCTCTTTGTAAATTTGCGTGACCGGTCCCAGGATCCCTAAGAGGCGAGAGCGTGACCGGTACCACCCTCCCTTAGAGAGATCCCTTAGGGATTCTGATGCCCACCTCCCTTAGGGAAATTATTCCTCCCTTAGAGAAACCGTGACAGAGAAAGGTCTAGCTCTTAGAGAAACCGTGACGGAGAGAGGTCTAACCCCCGGGGAGAAAAAAAAATCTCTTTTTACACGGAGGGGTTCTGGCCCTTGGGGCCAAGTTCTTCCCTTAGATAGGTATAGGAAGGAAAAAGAGATGCGGGCCAGGGGACAACGACGAAACCCCCAACCCGCACCCCTTATTGGGTCACGCGGCGCTCTTGACCTGCGTGCCCTTCTTGCGCGGAGCGCGCTTACGCGGAGCGCTCTTC
>Ga0070750_10000769_pt1 | contig 17757 bp, 21 predicted proteins | sample VirMetDEL_Nov_24_FD_77013 | JGI IMG/M metagenome (GOLD analysis project Ga0070750, IMG submission 77013) | Aqueous microbial communities from the Delaware River and Bay under freshwater to marine salinity gradient to study organic matter... | ecosystem: Environmental > Aquatic > Marine >...
GTTTATTTTAGGATAAGGTAAAGCGAATTACGCTTCACTTTTTGTTTTTTTTGGAGCAGTCGCGTCCAAAAGATTTTTTAAAGCCTTTCGAAGTTCTATATTATTTTTATTTAATTCTTCAATTACTTTTTGCTGCTTTATGATGGCTGCATTTAGTTTTTGTTTTTCTGTCTCCTGAGAGATATCTTTAGTGACTGACCACCCTATAAATACCAACATACAAAAAAACATAAAGATATCGAGGTAAAGGCCATTAACGTGTCTTTTTCCCTCTATCTCTAAAAGTCTTTTATATATTTCCTCTTCTTTCATTAAACTAAATCGCCTAACTTAGCTAATTCGTCTAATTTAGCTTGAGGCCTTTCTAAACCTGCTACAGCACTGAACACCATAAGTGTGGGCTTATCTCCACTATATATCCCTCTATGGACAACACTGTGTGGTTTAAGCATCCTTGATAATTGATCAAAAGCTTGATCCAAACTAGATTGAGGGATGGTGTTTAGCTGTTCGGTTCCTCCAATCATAACGGCGGCAGCACAGTTCCCTGTTGAGAGATCAACTCCTCCAGTAAGAATATTATTTTTAAGATTCTCTCTTACTGCTCTTGAGATGGCGACGGGATCATTCCAATCATTAACTGGAGATGCTCCAAATACCATCAGTCCCGAATTCAACAAGCTGCCGTAATCATTAGAATCAAAAGCTGAATAAGTGCTATCTTTCGAAGCTGTGTGATTAAATAAATGAAATAGTCCGGCCATACTATGATTCGCCGCTTTCCAAAATTGAGAAACAGCTAGGTTAGGATAAAGCTTTCCTATTTTTTCGTTGTCTATTAAAATTAAGGGAGAGACTATACCTTGCTCCACTAAATCATAAGCTTCTCTTAACACTTTATGAGCGTTGGCATTTACTCTTTTTCCTTCGGAATTTTTAGGTAATGCTAAAATAACCCCTACTTTTGGATTATCTACCTTAAGTGTTTTTAATAGTTCTTGAGAAGACTTCACTAAGGGAACAACTGAGCCAGAGCCAGTGCCTCCTCCCGCTCCAGCGCAAACAAAAATTTTATCCACTTCGTCACCAAAGCTATGTCTCATAAAATCTAAAACGTCTTCAGATTTTTCCTCATAACACTTAGTGGCAACAGCAGGGTCTTTTCCCGCGCCTCCCTCGCCAATACACAACTTATTTTCTAATTTAATAGTATTTAAATCTTGTTGCGCGGTATTAATAACCCCTAGCCTTCTGTAGCCTAAGTCATAAAATGTTTCAGCGATTCTCGAACCTCCTTGACCTGCTCCTATGAATCCGAACTTAAATGCTACGGCAGCAGCGTCTTGAATAGTATTTTTCTTTGCTTCTTCTGCGGGCGGAGGAATCAACAAGTCAGGCATGGAAATATCCACAGGCTCATTGTATAAAGACTTAACCTGACTTTCTACGACTTCTTCCTTTTCGTTATTTTCAGGAAGGGAAATGTTTTCTGTGTTAATGTTTTCGTTTTCCATGATTTTTAAAATTTACTAGCTAATAAAAGGCTTCCCAAGTATATATCGACGCCATGCTCTTCGCAAATGCTATAAACTTGATTAACTCTATCTTTATTTTTATCTTGAGGGTTCTTGCAATACGAAGAAAGACTACTCTCCCAATTTAATGGCTCTTCATTGCAGATAACAACATCACATATTTCTGCAGCTATTTCTTTTTGCTGCTTGTTGAGTCTTTTTACTTTATGTATTTTTCTCAACTCTGCTTCCGCTAAAGAAGTAAGCTTTTGGGAGAGTATCATATTTTCTTTTAGTTTATTAAAATCAAACTGAGTTGACGCTTCCCCTTGTCCAACCGGAGTTATAGTTCTGTCTTGTTGAGGAGTACCCTCTGTACCATCTGGGCGTCCCGCAGGTTTTTTAATCTTAGGATTTTTATTGCGGTTTACGTTAATATTCTCCGTTATTCTTTTACTACCCATGATAGGCTCGTAATAGCCGTCGTCCTTGGCTCTTTTGAATTCTTCTTGAGATTCTATAGAGTCTTTACGGTATGGGAGCCTGTTAGTTTTTAACGAGTCAAATAACTCGTCAGCGGTTATCGCGCCTAGCTCGTAAAGTCTAGTGTATACTCGATCTTTAGTAACTGAATCTTTCAAGCTAATTTCTTGGAAGTAAGGAGTGGGATAATTTTTCAAGCCTAAAGATTTGGCTATCTTTTTAATTTCTGGAATTAAAAATTTATGGAGAAAAGCTTGACGACCTTGCTCTAATCGAGCGAGGAAGACTTGAACTTTACTTTCTTGGTTTGCGAACTTTTCTCCTCCTACGAGAATGTTATTTAAACCTAAATTTATGTCTCTATCAAATATTTCATACTTTTTAGAATCAAGTAGCTCGGATATTTTAGGAACCACAAATTCAGCTTTAGTTGTATAATCAGAAATTAAAACTCTCCCGACAGATTGGTTTTGAAATAACTCTTGCATGGCAGCAAGGTTCCTTTGATTAATCCCACCCTTATCGGGATCATTACCCATTGTCACAAGTAAAATAGCTTGCTGCATTGTGCGAGCTATAGCCATATCCATCTTTTTAAGCTCACTTTTAGCGTCAATATCCTCAAGCACTGGGTATCCCATTGGAACTCCGTAAGGCTCGTAGTCTTGTTTCTTGTAAAATACAGTTATAACTCTTTCCATATCCAAGGGGATTTTAAGTCCTTGAGAAGAGCTAACATTCATATCTTTTATCTGATTTTTTACCTCTTCAGGTAGAGAGTCAAAAATAGTAAAATCTTCTTCCGAGACAGGGTTTCTTAATCTGTTAACTTCATATCCCGTCAAGTTTTTATAATAAACGGGATTATAAAAGCTTAAGTTTCCGGTAAGCCTTATGTCTGCGGGATTTAACATTACGTATTTCAATGGCAACGTAACGCTTTCATTTAATGCCTGACTCAATGAAGAAGCCCCGAAAACTTGAGTCATCTTCTTGATGTCTTCTTTTTTAACTTTTCCGTCAAACCTGTATAAAAATATATTTCCCGACCTGTAGTATTCTCTAAAAAATTGATCCTGAATACTCCATACATTTATTTTATTAAAGAAAGCTTCGAAAAATTGTCGAGACTTTTTACTGCCGTCTTTAAAAAATAATGAACCGCACGAAAACTCAGTCATTAAATCTATTACATTTCTAAACTGAGCAAAGTTATAATAAGCTTTTTGACAAAGAATTACAGCGTCCCTTACGCTTATATCACGCTCACCGCCGTAAATAGCAGAATACTTCCAAGGGATTAAGCCGTCATCAATATTTTTATACTTGTCCGTGCGCTCAATATCTGCTGCACGATTTCTTCGAGTCGAAGTTCTTTGGGTGGATAAATTAGCTGCAGTTGATTCAAAGGCCATCAAGGGAGTAATGTCCGAAGCCTTACCCGAAGTATCCTTGGTCTTAGGGGTGCTGCTATTCCCTTGATTTTTTGCTTTTGCCCTCATAATTAATATTTATTACACTTTTTTAAACCATTCTTGGTAAAAAAGTGGTAGAAAAATCTTCTTTGTTGTGTTGCATTTCAAAATAGCATTTTAATGCCCAATTAGCGAGCATTAAAGCAGTATAGTTATCTCTTCTAGCTCTATTGGCTGAAGTGCTTCTCTTTAAGTGCTGCGGTAAATCAAAAGTTTGGGTTCCTTTGGCTGTGCTTTTTACCTCAATAAGAGCGCACTGCTTTTTAGTCTGGTACACTAGAGAATCTTGAATTTCAATTAAATCGCTAGTAGTTTCTGATCCGGTTAATTTTAAATTAATTAAAGAATTATTCTGTTTGTCAAAAGCTGAACCATTAGCTGTGGTTCGAGAGGCAAACCAAATTTTCTTATGATCAATGCACGCCTGAAGGTGTTCATTAGCCTTCCGAATAAACTCGCTGGTAAAGTTTTGCTTGAAGCATATTTTGTAATCACTTTTATTATATGAGGTTTTACATCTCCTTAATTCTTTAGAATACTCTATTCCGTCTTTTACGGAATCAAATTCTAAAAATTTAAGATTTATACCTGCGTTAACAAAATTCTCCGATTCATTACAGCTATCTAAGAATTGATAACCTGCATTATCAATGCATATCATTTCTACATCGAAGTTTGTTAAAACATAATAAAAATAATTTATATGATCTTTTAAATCTCCTCCAGCAACAGCATAATTATGAACTAGTGTTCCCTCTCTTCTTTCTTCGTCCATTTCCAATACTGAGATAGCAAAATAGTCAGAAGAAGGACTATTACTAAAGCTTGGGTCAATTCCTATAATATACTTTTTGCCTTTCGCTCCTTTTACGCGAGTAGTGGGCGATTCGCCGTCAGGGATAGTACACTCGTGCATTTTCTTAGCGCTAAAATAACTATCGCTACCGTCAGTGAATTGAGCGCAATATTCTCTCAGGAAAGAAGAATGGGATTGACCTCCTCCTTGAGCTTCTTCAATAATGGTCTTATCTACCATTTCGGAAGGAAGAGCTTCGTAGCCAAGTTGAGAAATAAAATATTTAGCGTCATATTCCTCACCGTCATAAATTTTGCCTAGCCACTCTTTATAAGTTTTATATAAATTTTCAAACGTATAAGAGGCAGAAGACAAAGCGATCATCTTAGATGTATTTTCGAAAGTTATTCTGTCTGCTTCTTTCATTTTTCCTGCGGCTATTAGCTTATCTTCCATTTCTCTAATCTCGATCCTCTCCTTCATATTTTGAGGAGCCACCAAGAAAGGCATAAGAACAGTTTGAATTATTTCTTCTGGTAATAAAAGATATTCATCTAATACGAGGATGTTCGCTCTAAAGCCGCGAATTTTTTCTCCACTTAGAGGAATGGCTGTGATGGTTCCACCATTAATCTCCCATTCATATTGATCGTTTCTTTTGGATGGGCGATTCGCAAAAGCTTGCTGTAAAAGCTCCGCGCCTTTTGTCTTAACTAATTTTTCTAAATTATTAAATATAAAACGAGCGGTACGAAATGTAGGTCCCGCGATTAAAATTTTCGTACCCGGATTGAAAATGCATTGTAAAAAACAAAACACAGAAGCTATGAACGTTTTACCACAACCACGACCCCAGACGCACATGGAGAAGTTTCGCGTCATCAATCCTTTTAAAGTAATTTCTTGAAAAGGCGCTAGTTTTATCCCTGATATAAGTTCGGTAGTAAAACCTAAATTAGCATTTAAAAATTTAGCTAAAGAAATGCGAGCTTCTTTATCGTCTAAATAGCCCTCAAGTTTTAGTAATTCTTTGTTAGTATTACCCGACTCTATTTTATATTTTTCTGGCGCGTACCACATTATTGAGGGCCTAATATAAGAACATTGTTAGAATTTAATTCTGCTTTATTATTGTAATACCCTTCTCTTTTAAGTTGACTAAAGCCATTGTAAACTTCGCAGCTTGGCTTGGGGTAATAATCATCGAACATCACTATGCCGTCTTTCTTTAATAAATTAGAACTAAACTTTCCATCTACATAAACATTAGCGAAATCATGACACCCATCCACATATATAACATCAAATTTATCTTCTAAAAAAGGTAATACTTCCCAAGACTTTTTTCTGAAATAAGTTACTTTTTTGCTATGTTTTTCTAAAATATTTTTTTTAAAAATTTCAAAGGTTGTCTGGTTGGTTTTTTTTCTATTTTGATTATCGGGTCTATTGTACCAATCATTTTCTAAATGCGGGTCTATACAAGTAATTTTCGAAGATTCATGAGTTAAAATTTTTTTTATAAACCATAAAGTTGATTGACCTTCGCAACTACCTATCTCTAAAAAATTTAAATTTGGAGCATTTTCTAAGTACTTCAAGCATTTAGCCATTGGCTTCCATCTACTTTCTCTAGAATGAAAATTAAAATAAAATTCTCCCCCCAACCAGCTTGTAAATGTATTTTCCATTTATAGAATTTTTTTATCATAAGCTAATTGAAGGTCGATAGATTTATAAATGCAATTAGATAAAAATATCTTTTCGCTTACTCTAACGGCCTCTTTTCTACCTTTGACAAAAAGAAATTGTACATAAGGATACTGTTGTATTATTTTCCGTACATTATGAAAAATAAATTCTGGGGTAGCTTTTATTTTTTTAGAGATATGAGGTAAGAAAGGAAAACTCAAAGCCTTACTCAAACTTTCCTCTACTAATATAATTAAATTTGCATCCTGCTCTCCGGCCCTTTCTATTTCTCTGCAGAATCTTTCATAGTTTAAGGTGCTTAAGGTAGAAATGAAATCAGCCAAAGACTTTCTTTCTATGTAGCAATTGCAGGTCATTTCTTTATCGTTTAATGTATAATCTCCAAATTTTAAGCCATAAACCTCAGAAGGAATATTAAATTTTAAAGGCTCTTTTTCTCTGGAGTCTATGAGAATTTTATGTCCGGCATTTAATTGCCCGCTAACTTCTATATTTTTAATTTTTTTATATTTATTATGCAAGCCTAAACTTTTACATAATTCGTAATAATCTTCAAAGTACTGCTCGAAAGTGACAATAGAAGGAATTGCCACCGTCCTTAATTCTATCTGACAAGGAGAAAAGATAAGTTCTTTTTCTCTTTTTCTTTTACTGAGTAAGAGTTGAAGATACTCTTTGGCTTTTTCTAACGGCTGCTCCTTGAGCCATTTTAACTGATTAACTCTACTGTTAAAATCATTTGAAAAATAATAATCTTTAGATTTAAATTTTATAATTGTTTGATCATACAGATCGTAGCGAGGAAAATATTTTTGATAATATGCAGCTACGCGAAGCTTATGAGCTTTCAAGTGAGCGTGTAATTGACGCTCAGTTTCAAAAACTTTATCGCATACTTTGCATTTAACACTCATTATTAAGTTTCCAGTATCTCCTCTTTAGTTAGGCCTAAAACTCTAGCTTTTATTTCGTCCATACTTGATATATTGTCAATCTCTTCAGCTATAGCTTCCTTTCGCATTTCGGCTAGAGCTATCATTTTTTTCCGGCCCTCTTCTTCTTTCCAAACTTCTACTAAGTTTAAAATACTGGCGTTTTCTTCTAATTGATTTTTTAATCTGTGGCTCCTCTTTTGCTTGAGATCGTCTAGTAATTTATGCTGCCTATTTACCGATTGATGGTATTCGTTTTGAGCTGTATTAATAGATTCCACTAATGCCATAGATATTCTTCGACCTTCGGTATCGTTTGCTGCGTCGTCAAGCAGCCCTTGTAGATGCTCAACTCTACGTTGAATATTTGAGGCTATTACAGTTTCTCCAGAAAGAACTATATATTGGTCTACCTCTTCTTGAGTTAAATCTGGTTTGTCATGAGTATATCGAATGAAACTACTTTCATACAATTCTCTATCTACATTAGTAGATAAGTGATTCATGTGGTGTAAAAATCTAAAAGTATGAAGATATCGAATGAGAGTTTCGCAATTCTTTTTGTCGGAAGCGGTAACTTTAGACCTATCTATTCCCTCTAAAATATACTTGTTGATTTTACTTATAGCCCGATCTATTGTTTTCGGCGGCTTGTATTCTTCTTGAGGTATTTCTCCGGCTTGAAAACTTTCTTCAGGATTTAAGTTTTGAATGTATTCTTGTACCGCACGAGCTTCTGGACTCAAGTTAGAAAGGTTAGAGTCGTCGAAAAGCAATCTTGCAATTTCAACAAAGCTCATCATACGGTAATTATTATCTATAAACTCAGCATCCTCTTCTGATAGTTTTATTTTTTCTTTAGGCTGATACTGGTGAGAAGCTTTAGCTTTTAAACCTCTTTCTACTAAAATATCTTTGACTAATCTTCCGTATTTACTTCGACCATCCTTCATGTTGTCAGGTTCATCGGGGAAAAATTTATCCACAAAGTCAGAAGTAAGGGGTTTGATATCAGTAATTCCCTCTTCAAATTTTTTCCAAATAAATTCCTTTTGTTCTTCGCTAGCTTTCATATTATAAAATATCTATTTCGTTATCTTGTAGGATTTTCTTAACCTTGCAGATTATGGATTTTTGAATATTTTTTATCTGCTTGTAGCCCGGTTTCCTGTCTTTTTCTGAAGTTTTATAACCTACAAGCTTGGCCGTTTCTTCTTCTGTTAAATTTTTTATATACAAGGCTTCATAAACTTTCCACTCCAACGGCTTCAAAACTTGCTTCATTCTTTTGTGTAATTTTTGAGCATTGGAAAAAAAATTATCCTCTACATAACTTTGACTTTTAACTTCAAAGAGGTGATTTTCTAAAGGTACGGCTATTTTTACATCATGAGCAACCTTTTTTGTCTTTTCCCATTTAGCCACTAAAGGACAACCATTATCCTGCTTTCCGTAAACCAAGCATTTATCCTCTGCTTCGGCGGCAGCACACCTTGAGCAAGGTTTGGAATAATTTCCGTAATTATTACGTATTATATTTTTTATTTGATTAGTTATAATTCTATTAAGCCAAGGAGCTAAAGGTTGGCTTGAATTATACAAATGCCATTTTTTAAAAATATGTAATTTTATAATTTGAGAAACATCTTCAAAATCAAGCCAGCTTAAAGAATGGAGAGTCCACCTCCCTTTTCTTTTTTCTATCTCATTGTCTATCAGCGGGATAGACTCCTCAAATGAGGGGTTTTTCTGTTTTCTACGTCTAGCCATTATTAGGTCTTATAGCGCCCGCTTCTTTTTGGAACTGCTCTAAAACCTTTTTCTTGGAAGTTCTAGGAACTTTTTTAGTAGCTTTGCCTTGAGGATTGGAAGGTTGTTGAGGAGTCTGTATGCGACTAAGAGCTTCAAGCGAAACTCCCTTTACTTGCTGATTTCCGGATATGTCAAAATCTAGTTTATTAATATTGGGAACTACATCTGCATCTCGCTCTTCTTCGGGTAATGAGGTAGAGTGAGTAGTGCGGGAAGCCTTTAAAGTGCCATCAAGTGAGTTACCACATTTTTGGCAGAATTTTGGCTTTTGCATAGTGTAACTATTATCAGCCCCGCAAGATGAACAATATAATTTCATAATTTTCTCAATATTTGTTTATTTTATAATAAAAACATGAAAACTTCAAATAAATATTTACACGAAAATATTAATAAATTAAAAGAAATTTTAGAAATTTCTTATCCTTTATGTAAGCATCAGGATAGCAGCATCTCTTTGTCAGCCGCCAAAGTAAATAAACTAGCTAAAGAGTGTTTAGATAATTTACAAAAAAAATCAAGATAACTTCTTTAATTTTTTAACTAAAAACTTAACTAGTTCGGACCTCATTATGTCCTCTTCATCAAATTTAAAGTTATAAATTCCATGATTCACGCTTTCGTCATCAGAAAATAATTTAAACATTTTTTCAAATGCGCCGCCGTTACCATTTCTTAAGTCAGTTTGCAATGGGTCTGCTAAAATAAAGCATCTGCTGTTTTCCCCTAATCTAGTAAGAACTGTGGTTATCTCTTTTATCGTAGAGTTTTGAGCTTCATCAAGTATTATGCATTTATCCTTCCAGTTCATTCCTCTAGCAAAGTTAACCGGAAACATACTTACTCTTCCTTCTTCTTCTAGCTTTTCAGCCTTAGTGTCTAAAAGTAACTCGTCTAACTTGTCTAAGAAAGGTAAGTTGTAAAACCTTAACTTTTCTTCTGCTGACCCCGGAAGAAATCCTAAACTTTTATCTGAACTCTCTACCGCTGACCTAAGATACATTATATCCGAAGATACTTTCATATTTAAAAGTTGAAGACTACAGTAAACAGAAAGCAATGTTTTAGAAGTACCCGCTGGACCTTCTACAAAAACTATTTTAGTAGAGGGATGTAAAGCGATTTTGAAAAACTCTTTTTGCTTTTCTGTCCAAGGAAATTGATTTAACTTTATCTGCCTTTTAATTGGGTTCTCTACGGGTACTTTTTCATGACTTTTATTAATGTCTGTAGCTACCTGTTTAGCGCCTCTAATTGTAATTCTATCTTTAGAGTCTTTTCTCTTTGAAGCTCGTTTGGAGCTTGCAGATTTTTTTCTCATCAATTTATATTACACTTCGTAATTATATTTTTCAGAATAATATTTTAAAGTTAAAAATAATCCTTCATTAAAAGTGATTTTAGATTCCCAATTTAATTCTTTTTGAATTTTTGATGGATCGATAGCGTATCGATAATCGTGACCTGCTCTATCTTTAACAAACTTTACAGAAGAAGTATACTCTTTATTTAAAGCATTACAAATACTCATGATTACTTGTAAATTACTTTTCTCGCAATTGGCTCCTACTAGATAAGTTTCATTGATTTTTCCTTTAGTTAAAATTTCCCAAATGGCTTCACAATGGTCTTTGACATATATCCAATCTCTAACATTAGTTCCTTCTCCATAAACAGGAATTAAATCATCGCTTAATAACTTTCTAATTATAGTCGGAATAAGTTTCTCGTCGTGTTGGTTGGGTCCGTAATTGTTAGAGCAATTTGAAATAGTGGCTTTGATTCCATGAGTGTTAGTATATGATTTTACTAAAAAATCAGAAGCCGCTTTGGTTGCTGAGTAAGGATTGCGCGGATTATAAGAGGTATCTTCTGTAAATCTTTTTCCTTCTTCAGCTTCGCCATAAACTTCATCAGTAGAAACGTGATGAAAACGAGTTTTAAATTTTCTTGCAGCCTCTAAAAGAGAATGAGTCCCCACAATATTAGAGCTTACAAATTCTTTTGATCCCTTTATAGAATTATCAACGTGAGACTCGGCAGCTAAATGCACTACATGAGTAATGTCATGCTTGTAGAAGGTATCATAAGTTTTATCGTAGTCGGCTAAATCGTAATTTTCAAAAATGTATTTTGGGTTTTCTGAAAATTTACTGACATTATCTAAGCTTGCTGCGTAAGACAAGCAGTCAACATTAACTACTTTAGACACTTCGTCTTTATCTATTATCAACTCTATAAAATTAGAGCCTATAAAACCACATCCTCCAGTTACTAAAATATTCATAATTACTTATTTTCAACTTCGTACTCTGCTGGGCGGCGACCTAGCTGATCGCTAAACCAAGCTTTGTATTGTCCTAGTATTTTATTTTCTTTGCAACTTCCCCATGCGTTTGACATTTGAGTATAAACATCAGCATCTAAATCTCTGGTTTTTGGAGAAGCAAAAGCTAAGTCATCTTTTACGAAATTTTCCCTTCTCCACGAAACTTGGGAAGCGTCCACATGGCAGCAAGCTGTGTGTAGTTCACCCTCACGATTTAGACCGTGATCACTGGGGCTTTGTAACTGGGGAACTTTATATAAATCTTCAATACAGTTAAATTCTCTTGGGTCAAAAATTGAAACTTTACAGTAAGAGTAAATGGTTTCAACATTATCTAAATAATACCGATTTAACTCTTTTAGATAATCCTTATGTAAAGCGTCATCGTCGCACAACATTAAGCATATATCAGCGTCAGAATGTTGCTTGATGGCTTCATTGGTAAAGCGGCCAAAAAGAGAACCTCCTCTTTCAATCTTTTCGGAAAGAGTGTCTCCGGTTTTAATTATTTTAATTTTATTTTCTAGCTCAGGAGGGTAGCGCTCTTCTTTCTGTATAAACTGCTTAACTAGATGTTCGGCGTTTTGATCTGAACTATCGTCTATTACACTTAAAGACCAATTTGAATACTCGTTATTAAAGACACTTGAAACCGCGAAGTTCATAGCCATACGCGGTCTATCGTAATAAAATAATAATATTTCAATTTTAAGGTCTTTGGTCATGTAGTAAAACTCTTTGGGGAAATTCAATCCCCCTATGTTTATTTTGTTTCCAAGATAATACTATAGCCTCTTCTTTAGGGCAATAAAAATCTAATCCAAGTTTTTTCTTTATCAAATTAGTAAAAGGAATTTCTCCTTTTTTCTCATGACCCAAGTCAACTCCACGATCAAAATGGAATGGTAAACAACTTCTAGATAATTCTTCCGAGTAATTTAAATTTTTAATTGCCTTTAGAATTGATCTCGTAGTTATCCCGCAGCCTCCGTTACAGTGAGTTTTTTGACACCCCACAACCCCATAAAAACCTATTTTATTATCTATGCTTGACATTAAGTCCATAGCATTGCTCAATATTTTATTTTTTAAAATAATCTGATCGTCTTCTATAAAAAACCAATAATCATATTCGTTTTCAAATTTATTAAAAGCAAAATCAAACGCCCCAAAAGATGCGCCTATATTCTCTCTAGAAAAAATTCTTATCCTACCATTTTTCGTGATTTCGTTTTTTAAGGAATGTATAAAGTCTCCACACTGTTTATCTTGAGGGTAAATATTATTTACAAGGATAATATCCGTGGGATGACCGTAATCAATTTCTTTTTCTTTGTTCCACCAATACTTGAGCATTTCTAAATTATCTTCAGCAGCCCACTTCTTTCCGGCGAAGTTTCCTCTCCGGGGGCCGTACCAAGTACATATTACTTTAGCGGCCTTTCCCTTAAGAGTATTTAGCTCTAGCTCCATGTATAAATCATTATCAGTTTCCTCTTTTATTTTAAATCCTAATTTTTCATAAAGACTAAGCGCAACAAAATTACTTTTTAAAACTCGCAACGTAGCTTTGTGATACATCTTAAAAGTGAGACTTTCTAGTAGCTTGCGATAAGCTGCTTTTGCATATCCCTTACCCCTGTGGTTGGGTGATATGTCCATTCCTATTTCAATGCTTGGGTAGCTTGATACGGTTCTAATATAGCCCACCTCTTCATCGTTATGTAAAATTTTTAGCCAATCCGGACTCTTGCTTTCAAACCAATTTTTAAATTCATCTTTAGAAAACTTTTGAGAGTCATGCAAGAAGCGGCGAGTAGAATCATCATTGCGAATTTTTAAAATAAAGTCACAATCCTCTATCTTAATCTTCTTAAAGCTTATACGCACTTTACGCTTTCGTGTATAGGAACAATTAAATCTTGGCCATCTTTATTACCATAACTTATTATTTGGCTATTATGGTTTAAAAAAAGGTTTCTATATCGGTCTCCAGTATCTCTAACGTGGTAGCCTTTTCCTGTTAAATAATTTAAAAAAGTTTGTTGATTATGTTGCCCCCCGTCGTATCCAGCGTGTTGAAACACCTCAAAACCTCCGGCATCAAAATAACACTTCATATTCACAACTCCATTTGCTATACCAGCATGATATCCATTATTGTCCCACCATAGTTGACATACATATCCCAAACTCTCATTTTCGTCAAAATACTGTATAAATTTTTTGTCAAAATTATCAACTATAGGAACGTAATCATCTTCAATGAGAAAGCTATAGTCATAATCATGACCATGTTTTTGTAAAACATCGTTCCACGCTGCATAAGACATTCCTAAGTTTTCTCTAACAATTATTTCACACTCTATATCTTCATAGTTATCTATTATGTATTTGGCTTTTGTGGTTTCTGAGGCGTATTTCGCTTCTTCATTAATAACAAAAAATATTTTAGATACATTGTGATTTAACGTAGATAAATTTTTTAAATGCTTCTTTATATAACTTAGTTTTTCCACTCTATACGCTGCCGCTTCCACTCGCCGCGCACCAAAGTAAGCTGCTACTATATAAGCTATTTTCATGACTTTAATAAAAACTCGGCAAATTTAAATTCCATTTCCGTATCTATGTCTACCGATTCCAGCTCATCTAAAACCCATAAGAAAGGATTGTGGCCTACTACATTTCTACGCGCTATCATTAAATCTCTTGAGATAATTGATATGCCGTAACTTATTCCTAAAATGTTTGGCAAGTCTTGACTATTAGGGGAATTTTCAGGATCATAATTAATTGGACTGCCATCTAGCCACATATGATGTTTAACGGGAAATGCTGTAGCCAAACTATCATACTCATTTTGTTGTAAAAATTTTTCTATTGCTTGGTGATAAGTATCTACTTTTATAAAAGGGCAAGTGACCGGAGCATACATTATATTATCGCTCTCAGTGTTTTTGGCTACATGCTCAAAATACTCGCTATTATTAACTTCGGAGCTAGCGTAGTAAGCCTCTCTTTTGTACGTAGAGACTCCCATGTTAGTAGCTATAGAAAGCATTCTATCGCAGTCTGAGTTAACAACTATTTCATCTATTGTTGAAACATTTTTAAGAACAGAAATTTTTAATTCTAATAATGAAGAGTCTCCAAATGGTTTAATGTTTTTATTTAAAACCCTTTCTGACCCTTTTCTAACTGGAATTAATGCTGTTAACTTAGGCTTCACTTTTTTCTCCTAAAACCGCTAAAGTTTGGTCCCACGATGTGAAGTGAATTCCTTTGTCGTCAATGTAGTACTTTGCTCTTGGTTTTTCACAGGTGACTTTCGATATATATTTTAATAAATCGTGTTTCTGTAACCAATGCGTTACTAATTGCATACCAGTTTTACCATCAACAAGGGGCCTGTCTTTTTTTACCTTTGCGGTAAATATAATAAGAGTATACTTTTTAGAAAGAAGCTGTAGAGCTTCCTCAACTCCTTCGATTGGCTCTCCATAACATGTTCCGTCGTGATAACCCTTGTCGAAGGTGTGAATGACTCCATCAAAATCTATAGCTAAGTTATTTTCTTCAGATTCAAGACCCGGAGGGGTATGCTTAATCTCCTGATCTCTGGCGAACCAAGGATAATCTAATGGATGTATATCTTTTTTCATTTTTTGCACTTTTTTAAGATCGAAGGACAAGTGAATCCTGCTCCATGAATTAACTCATAAGTTAAAGCTAATGAAAGAATTTCGGAAGTATGATATAACTCTACGTTTTGAACTATTTTTATAATATCCGAGTTGCCGCATGGGTTGTACTGAGCGGATATCATGGCAGTAGAAATATTTTCCTCATCACACCAATTTAGAGCAGTAACAATCGCATTAGAAGACTCATTGTTTAACGAACATGAAAATCCAATAGCTAAACATTTAGCATTGTCTACTCCGCGAGTTCGCATTTTAATCCAGTTCATAATCCAATCATTAAAATTGCTATCCGCTATAATAGAAGTGCAAAGAGTGCCGCTTCCCGGAGCTATAACATTTTTATTTGTAAGTCTGGATGAATCTATGGCGGCGTGATCAGCTACAGCCATATTACCCCCATGACCAAACATTAATACATGCTCGCTCTGGTTGTACTTGTTCTGTAGATTTTTCCATTCAGCCGAGGAAACTATCTTCTTAAACTTACTCTCTATTTTTTCTAAATTTAACATTTTAATTTATTTTTAATAAAAGCATAACTCCCCATTGATCTCCAAAATTTTCTGTAGAATTCCATTCGTTGTTTCTTAGGTTGGTGAATAGAGTATCTCTAGTTACGGGGTATTGAGGAAATGTTAATTTTTCATGTACCATTTTATCGTCATCATACTTTTTATAATATCCTACGCTTTCATCGAACAATATGGGAACGTAATCTATTTTAAGATTTTTTTCTTCTGAAAAGTTTTTTAAATCTTGTAAAAGGGGTTTAAGCTTATCTTCTTGTTGAGCTAAACCTACTAAAAATGTTATAGAGCTATTTTTACTGTATAAGTCTTTTACTATAGCGACATCTTCAATATACGTAGTGTAAGTATAACAAGTTTCTATGTCTTTAATCTCTGTGGGGCTTAGTTCGTGAGAGGTTGCGTTTATAAGTTTTCTTTCGCATTGCACGGATCGATTCAAGTTAGATTGATACCAACTATTTTCCATTTCGATAGAAATTAGACTTTTGGCGTAGTAGCTTATTCCTTCGTCTATTTCTCCACCCCTTGATCCCACATGTAAAACATTTTTATCAGTAATGTAAGATTTAATAAAGAACGGAGTCATTAAAGGGTAGCGCCAATTTATATGCTCATTAGATAGCACTTTTCTTTGGAGAAAAAATTTATCGCTAGCATTGTATATATCTTTTAGCTTTTTGCTAACCTCTTCTTTGAAAGAAGAAAAACTTTTATTCTCTTTTTCCATATCCGGAAAATAATCAAAGATAACATGCTGAGATGGGAGTAGTATATTTTTCATTAGCAAGTATAAATTTCTTCGAAGAACCCTTTTAATCCAACTGGATTTACGGATATTATTTTTGTTTCTACGTGACCCTCTTCCACAAAAGCTTTAGCTCTTCTCCATCCATTTAAAAAAGGCTCATATCCAAATTGAGCGCCGTTAATTCCTAATATATTATTAAAACATGTATTACCGGAGCAATCACATCCAACTATATATATTTTAGATACTCCAACATAAAAAAGAAAATTTAAAGCGTGAAATATTATAGATTCTCCATGAGTAGGGTTTTCAGAAATATCTTTAGTAAACTCAGGATAACTATTCATTACAGACATTCCATAAGCTCCAAGCTGCTCACCTTCCTCTTGAGATAAATGTAATGGATGTGGCCTCCCGTCTACTTCACACGCGCAAAACTTATCTTTTTTAACTTTGAATGAAGCGTCCATATGTCTATTTCTATCTCCAAAAAAATAATAATCTAATAAAGTATAACTCTCTAAGCTTTGGTCAAAGAAGCGGTGTTTGCCTATGAAATTAGTGCCTACGCTAATATCGGGATTTACTTGTGTTGAATCGTATAAGTCTAGAGAGGGGCCAGTGCCAAATAATACCGCAGCTTGGCCTTTGTATTTATTTTCGTACTTTTTAAAAAAGTTATTAATCATTTCTCTGATATTAATGGTAAATCTTTAAGATTAACAGTAGTCAAATTTTCTTCATTAGATATATAATTGACTATTTTTTTAAAATCACTTGCAAGGCTTTTTTCTACTAATCCATGAAAAGTAAATATTGCATAAGCATTGTCAGGCATTTTTGTGACATCTTCTACAAAATCATCAAATCTATAGATGTAATTCAAAACTCCAGTAGATTTTATAAGCCAATTTGATTCGCAATGATCGGGAAAGTAAGAAATAGGAGGCCGAGGAAAATTAACATCTCTTGTCAGATTATTCCAAAAACTCCAATAAGTGTCATCATATATATAACCTGTTCTAGCATGAGTAAATCCTGCAGATTTAATTAGAGAGGCAACTCTATAGTCAGTATGGTATCCCGGATAACAAAATGTTTTAACGTCATCGATGCCAAAAAAAGAAAGCAAATCATTCATTCCTTTAACTTCTTTAATTATATCTTCATCTTTTAGCGTTCTTAGGTCACGGTGCGTTAAAGAATGATTTCCAATCTCCATTCCTTCATTAACAAAATCTTTAAGATTATTAAAGTCTAAGGCTTCTTCGCTCATACCTAGAGAGCTATTTTTCCAAAGGTTTTTAATGCCGCAGATGAAGAAAGTCCCTTTTAATTTATTCTCCGCAAGAAGGGGTAAGGCAACATCATAATGAGATTTAAGGCCGTCGTCGAAAGTAAGGCATATGTTTTTCATTTTTACCACCCCTCTTTAATACTAGAGACAATATGCTCTCTGTCCTCCTCAGTTACCCACCATCCCACTGGAATAGATATCAAGCGTGGAGTAATTTTATCCAAAGAAGGAAGATGAGCATTAAACTCTTTTACGCATGAATGAATATCATTTCTTTCGTGAACTTGGCTAACCATAATGTCGCATTTTTTCATATGGTTCATAAAGTCATCTTTTCGATCTACTAAAAAGCTATAAATCCAAAATGAAGATTGATGATCAGGCTTCCTAGTGAGTAATTGAACTCCTTCTACTCCAGCTA
>Ga0070750_10000772_pt1 | contig 17674 bp, 20 predicted proteins | sample VirMetDEL_Nov_24_FD_77013 | JGI IMG/M metagenome (GOLD analysis project Ga0070750, IMG submission 77013) | Aqueous microbial communities from the Delaware River and Bay under freshwater to marine salinity gradient to study organic matter... | ecosystem: Environmental > Aquatic > Marine >...
AATTTGCTCATATGTCCTATAAATATAGGTAGTGACTATAAATATCACTTACAGACTATTAAATCCTGCTGATATTCTTTAATACATGTTATCACAATCTCTAAATTTCCTAATGAAAATTTTCCAATCTCTCCGCTATCTTGTACAATTTGAGAAAACTTCTGAATGTAGTTAAAATCTTCTTGATTAAAAGTTTTACCATCGATTTCCACTAAGATTTCATTATTCTTCTCGTTATCATAAGGTTTTATTTTCCAAAATAGGTCGATAGAAGTATTAGGTTGCTCTAACGTAATATAATTGTCTACCATCGATTTATCTGCTGATTCATCAATATAGAGTGTACTACACCAAGGTTCTAGTGCACTAAGTAGGTTAGCATTGCAGTTTTTAACTATAAGCCCTATATCGTATTTCGGAGGAACTATTGGCTTCATATACGGATCGTGCATTACAGGAGTGCCCCACTTACGAAGAAAGTTACGCATGTTCACAGAAGTAGTATGTAGCCATTCCTCACTATTTTTTCCTGCAGCACCTCCGGAATGTTTATTAAACCTACTACCCCTAGAAGTAAAATGATATACTAAGGCATCCCAAGACTGCTTTAGTTTATATCCATTGAGATAAAATCTATTAAATAAATCGGAATCTTCTTTAGATTGAGGGGCAAATAGTTCGTCGTGACCTCCGATAGCTAAAAAGTCTTCTCTGTACATGCACCATGGAGCAAAAATACCCTCTGTCTGTCTATCTTCTTTTAGTTCTTCACTTACTTTATACCAAGAATTAAAATTAAATTCTTCAACCTCTATACCAAAATTTCGAATAATCTTCTCTGGACCTTCTGGGTGCAGAGGAGGTTCTACTCTAGTAGCAGATACAACTGTACCTTTTTCTAAATGCTTAAGAATATTAACATCAAAGTCTTTACAAGCTACCATATCAGCATGAAAAGCCATAATGACTTCTGTACGAGCCATCTCAATACCTTTATCAAACATTCCTACAATACCAATACGCTTTGGTCCTGAATTATGATAAACAATTAAGTCTTCATCCTGCTGTGCTTCAATCCACTCTTGGGTACCGTCTGTGCTGGCATCATTCAATACTAATACTTCGTGCTTAGTACCTAAGTGGCGAATAGATTGATATGCTAATTGTAAGAACTCTAGATTGTTTCTAGAAGGTATAACAAATGTTATTTTCATTTAAAATCGACGCCTCCTGTAACTGATGTTTTCATTCTTTACCTCTTGCGTATTCGTATAGATAATTACTGTCCTTGTATGTGTCTGAAAGATAGGAAATCTTTTCCGGGCCAAAAACTTTAGTAAGTTTATATCCCAGTAGACTTTGCTGCAGGTTACCAATACCCCCGATATGATATTTACCTTCGGCATCAGGTTTAGGTTCTTCCCAAATAACTTCAAAGTCAAAAATATCTCTGAGGTGTTTACGAGTTGTGCAAATAAAGCTTTCTCTTAAGGTAAGTACAGTGCCACTTTGGTTAAATAGGTGCTGTGCTTCTGGTTTTATGAACTCTAGAATATTCTTACCTCGAACTGACTCTTCTAAGTTTATGTTAGCTGGATAGTTTCTACCATTACCCACAAAAGCATACCCCTTACCTAATCTGGTAATACATTCGGTGATAAAAGACCAATCCTTAATCATAAGATCGTCATGCATTAAAAACAGAATAGTATCATTAGATATGTCTAAATAATCTAACGCCTGTTGATAAGCTCCGTCTTCTAGTCCTAAATTAGGAAAAACTTTATAATTAAAGCTATCTTTAATAATCTGAGATGGTTCTCTGTGGCATGACCAGAAAATATCTACGTTGCTATTATCTTCATTAAGAGCTTTTAACCCTTGAATTAACTCTGGAAAGGCATCAAAGTGCCATCCTACTATAATAAATTGAATATTTACCATCCTTTCTTAATTAACTCTATAATGTTCTCTCTATCTTCTTGACTGACCCAGTACCCGACTGGAATGCTTAACATAGTCTTTACTGCTTGATCTACTCCTGGTAGTTTAGACAAGTACGGTGACATACAGGAATGGTTATCATTACGTTCATGAACCCTTGAGGTAGCTACTCCATGCTCTGCTAGGTACCTCATTAAATCATCTCTACGCTCAGCATGTAAAGTATATAACCAGTATGCTGATTGCCCTACTTCTGGTATTACCGTAATACCTTCTACATCTTTTAGTGCCTGAGTATAGTAAGCTCCGTTAGATTGATTAGCAGCAGTAATGATGTTTGCTTCTGCTAGATTACATCTACCGATAGCTGCAGAGATATCATTCATGTGGAATTTAAAACCTGCCTCTGGGATATCAGCTTCACATCTAAAGTCTGCTCGAGGACCTTCTCGGTCAATTCCATACCAACGCAGTAACTTAGCTTGTTCTTCGATACTATCGTAAGGAGTTACAAAAAAACCTCCGTCTCCTGAGGTTATATGTTTGATGGCCTGTAAGCTAAATGTAGCAAAGTTTCCTCTAAATCCGATGGGAGTTCCGTCAGCGTACTTACCTCCAAAGCTATGAGCACAGTCCTCAATAATAGCAATTGGACGTCCATGTAACTTCTCAGCATTACGAATAATACCTTCTAGCTTGTCCATATCTATAGGATTACCTCCCCAATGTACTACCGTTACAATTCTGGTATTAGCGTTGATCTTTCTCTCTAAATCTTCTAACGACATATTCAGAGTTAAAGGATCTACATCTACCCACCTTAGTTTAAGATTGTTATGTACGATAGGCCAGTTAGTAGCTGTGCAGGTTAAAGCTGTAGTTAAGACTTCATCGGTAGTTTTTAAAGCTGGCCAAAATGTCTCACCAATACCCCATTCAGACTTCTGCGATAGCACCCTGTCAGATTTTAGCATATAGTATATCAGATGCTCAGCTGATGTAGCAGAATTAACTAATACGATCTTACTATGAGTATCGTTAGCCATAAAGTACCTTTTAAGATCTTCCTCAAAAGCCTTTACTTGAGGTCCTTCTCCGATAAAGCCACTTCGTAATACTTTCGCTACCGCATCAGGAGCCTTCTCGCTCATGTAAACTTTAAATAAAGGGATTGAATTTGTCTTCATTATAATATGTCTGATATAATTCCTGTGCTTGGTTACTGCAATGCTGATAAAATTCTGTATCTAAATCTAACCTAAATATCAACTTTCTAGCTTTTTCTAGATCTCCATCCTGTACTGTAAGTTCAGGGTGTAGTATACGCTGTGTGTCTAAGCCTTCGTATCCTAGGCAAGGTATGCCCAAGTAAGCACAATTCATAGCAAATGTACCGGCTGCATGAGTTCTCATCATATGAACTCCGATACGTCTCTTAGAAAGCTCTGATATCCATTCGCTCCACTCTAAGTAAGGAAGCTGTCTGATGCCTAATTGCTCTTCTCCTTCAATAGCTCTTCCCATCTTAGGTGAATAGATCTCATCTGTAATAGTTTTAGCTAACATGAAAGAGTCAAATCCTCCATACCAGCTTACAAAGTTACCTCCTATCATTACTCCTGTTCTGTGTTTAGCGGGAGTAATATCTCGGATAGGATCTTCTATCATTAAAGAGCGTAGTACTCTTACGTCTGAATGGTTTGTAAGTCCTTTATAGTATTTACAGTCCTGTTCATTATGAGCTAAAATAATATCAGCTGCCATTAAATTATTAAAATAATGTATCTGCTTATCTAAAGAATAGTCTTGAAAGAGCCAGAAAGGACCTTCTTGCATTACAGCTACTGTCTTACATCTGGTCTTTACTCTAACAATATCTACTAACTCCGAATGTTTCTTAGAATTAATAACAATGCCGAGGTCATAATCCTGATCAGGGGTCTGTGTAAGATGATAATGGTCTGCATCTAGAGCTACCATCCAAGCAAACTCTGTACGCATGTTTGTATGCGTGCGAGATACTTTGCCTGTAAAGCCCATCTCTGTAAAGAATGCTACTTTCATTGTTGATTAAATACTTCTATGCATAGAACATTCTTATCATTAATCATGATCCATGTTCCATCTTTCTGTTTAAACTTTGTAAACTGTCCTTGGCGTATACTCTTAGCTTCTATGTTGTTAAAAGTTCTTTTCTCTCCTCCTACAAAATGAATGATTTGAGTAACATATTCACCTACTGTCTCTGTTACAGAGGATTTTAAATCTATTTCCATACGTCCTTCCACGTCTTTGATTTGTAATTAGGGTTAAAAAGATTGTAGCAATTTTCTTCTGAATACTTATTTGCCTTTATATACCAGCTGTTACTTCGTCTCTTCTGATTCATCGTCTCTCCACTCTCTCCTTTTACGTACATCCTCTTCTTTGGATGGTTCCTATTGTGGACAACTAGGATGTTCTTAATAATGTACTGAGGAATGCTTTCTAAAAGCCTGTTCATTATAATCATAAAGGCCGTATCTTCATGTACAAAGAAAACTGATGAAGGAATGTTAACTCCTGCTTTAATAACCTCAGAACTAATAATTAAACCACATCCATTAAATTTATGCTGAGTAGTGGCGAGTAGTTCCAGCTGTTCTGTCTCACTATTAATACTGTTCATCTCCTGAATCGACATGGTATACTTAAGAGACCACCAATTGTCGTAATCGTTTTCAATAAACGGCTTATCTGTAAATTTAGGATGCTCTAATACTTTCCAGCTAGCGTCCCACATCTTGCATATACTAAATGTAGCTACGTACTTAGGTGTTTGTACGTTTTGATGTAAATGATCTAAGACTGTAAATGCTTGAAGAGGTACTAACATATCTGACTCTCCCCATACTAGAACGTCAACTTTTTCACAATACCTTTCATTAAACTCTCTCCTGTGGTCCGCTATACTATATACCTCGTTAGAAGCTTGAGTATATTTGTTAAAACAATTCCAATGTACCTTATAATTCCCTTCTAAAGAAGTAATTTTATCCATCAAAGAGTCTAATAAAACTTCAAACTCCTCTTCAGTTCCATCAAATTCTTCTAAGATTTGATCTTGGATGATATCAAAATGTATTAAAACGTTTTCACTTCCGTAAACGTCAACAGCAGCCTTTAAAGATGAAATGTATTCTCCTATTATATTTACCTCGTACCATTGTACAAGACATCCTATTGCAAACTTAGTTTTCATAACTTTTCTAACTTAGAGATAGCTATACCGGCTTCACCTCCGTAGCTGTAAAGTAAATATAGAGACTTATCGACAAAAATACAAGGGTCTCTTAATTGATTTACGAATCCTAAAGGCATACCAAAACTAGAAGGAACTAAAGGCCGATTACTACCTTCCCACCGGTACTTTGGTTGCCTTAATTTGTAGTTATCTTTAACTTCCCAGTCTACGATTTTGCAAACATAAAGACTTTCTGGAGCCTCTCCAACAACAGAGTAGAAGATATATAACTCGTTACCTTCTACGTAAACTGCTGAATGTCTTATTTTGTCAATAAGGTTAGCAAAAGGTTCGAAATCTCCTGCTTTCGTCATTTTGTAAAGAATGCCGCTAATATTTCTATCTTTAGCTATAGAATAAGTTTCTCCTAAATAATCAAAAACCCTGAAGTAGAACATACCTAAAGGTTTGTTTTCTGATTTAAAGGAAAGTCCGTCATAAGATAAGGCTCTGAAGGTTAGTTGCTCTGTATCTGTGTCTCCGTGGTAATACATTACTATACTGTCGTCCTTAATATGCACATCAGGACTTGCTATATGTGTTTTACATGGTGTTTGACTTAAGTGTAATGTTCCTGGTTTATATAAAGTCCAAGGTCCTTCCAAATTGTCAGAATATGCCATTTTAATAGATACCCCGTCGTGGTGAGCAAAATACAAATAGTACTTTCCTAATCTATTTTTAAAAGTCTCCGGTACTTTTATAAGCGAGGGTCCGTTAATGCTTTTTTCTGAAGTAAGATTTTTATCTATGATAGGTTTTGGACTTTTTACTTCAAAATCCTTTTTAAAAGAATATCCAAATAGTTTTAAGTCCGTGGCATAAAAATCTTCTACTAACTTTCTTATACTTTCGTTATAAAATTCCGAATAGTGTTTTTTGTCTCGAAAACCTCCTTTTAATGTCGGTAGCTCTAAAGAAGGTATGCCTATTGTATCACATATGTAATTTACATCGTCTTCAAGAGTTTCGTAGTGTCCTATAAAATCTAAATCCAACCTACCGTTACTACAAGTATACCTAAGAAGAGAATCTTCTTTGAATAAGTTTTTACTCTCAACCCAATGTTGAAAATCTTTGACGGAAGTCTCTTCTTCGTTAATTACTTTGCCTTTTTTATTCCAATGATATCTTGAAACTGCTATATCGAAAGGATTTCTTACTATAGCAAACTTAAAGTAAGAATTCCAAATTTCTTGACCAACAAAAGACTTAACCGGTTCTAGCTCAGGATGTGGGTGGTTAGTAAAAAACCTGTCCATATTCAATCCTGCAGAATGAGAATTATCATCTACTCCAAGTCTATACTGCCCTGTAATAATATCATCAGGACCGCAATGTTGAGCTAAAGCTACCTGTAAGCTAGATCCGGCTGTTTTTCTAGTCTTAAAAAAAATAAATTTATGCTTATGAGAAATAATCATTCGTATAAATGCTTGTAAGTTTTTTCTATCCAATAACCCGGTGTAGGTTTTACTCCTGCATTATAATGACTGATAAATCCGTATCTGGAATGAAGAAAATCTTCTGTTAAAACTTCTAATCTGGTCATATCTTGCATATTCCATTCATAAGGTAAAACTTTAAAATCATCTGGGATGTCTCTATTAACAAAGTAGTTAAGGACGGGTTGGTCGTTACCTACTCCAAAAGTAGTTTGCATCTCTACAATAGCATTTCTGTTAGATTGGTAGAATTCTTGTAAAGTTTTAAAAAAAGGAACATGCTTTTTATTAAAAACCATTACCCCGGAATTAAAGTACTTATAGAATGGGAATGTAAAGCCGTTAAAAAGAAACTTGGAATAGTTCTCCATACTTCTAAGAACCCAGTCCATGTCTCCATAGTTTCGTACTGCACAAAATTTACGATCTGTAAGAGTAAAAATATCTGGAGCGGTTGGATGAATCAATGTATCTGCATCGACGTAGAGAACTTGATCGTAGTCTATTTGATTACCTTCTAGTAAGTCGAGAATAAAAACCTTATACCATTGAGGTTTCATATACTCTAGATCAAAAAGAGTACTGTCTAACACAAATAAGTTATGTCCATACTTTTCAGCATACTTTTCCCAACTTTTTATAGACCAGTTATAACCCTGGTTACGTCCTCTGTCATTATGTACTATGTTAATTATAAAAATAACGTTGCTACTCATAATACCCCTTAGTAATGTCCCAGGTTTGCTTCATCAAAGTTTCCCTATGCCTTCTATCAAAACCACTAAAAACCCAAATATAACCGTACTTAATAAAATAAGGAGTTTTATCTTCCTGTAACTGCCAATTATGTCCGAACCAACCGAACCTATTCATATGCATTAACCAGTACGAAGCAGGTAATGTCTGCTCAACCGTTACATTCTTAATCAGTAATAGATGGTTATAAACCGGCTGATCTGTACCTCTACTGACTTTCTTCTGCAAAGGTAGTATATGATCTAAATTTTCAAAGTAGAATTCCCTAAGTTCCTTAAGAAATTGTTTATGCTTCTTAGTAAAGATTTGAAATCCGCAGGTCATATACTTCTTTAGATCAAATGGATAGAAATTAAAGAGTTCAGTATAACCCCTAATTCCTTCATCTATCCATTTTATATTTTCTAATGATCTAAATGCAGTAAGTTCATCTGAGGTAAGTTCAAAAAAGTTTGGAGTATCCCATTTTATCATAATACTTCCGTCTGTGAGAAGTATTTTCCTATAATCTATTCCAGCTTCTTCTATTTGAGTAAACACGTCAAACCATCTTTGCCAAGTAACTTTATGTTTACCAGTATCTTCTAGACCGGGTTTGTTGTACTCAAAAAACTCAACATTATTCTTTTCACACCACCACTTCCACGTATTCTTAGAATAGTCTAAATACGAAAAATTTCCATGTTTTTCTATCAACAAAGGATCAGTACTCTTAACACCAATCCAAAAAACAACATCTTTCATATCTCTAGACCTTTTACACCAACATTACGTTCTACATTGTGTGCATATGCACTAAGTTTTCCTGTAGGTTTAATGTCGTTTACCAAATGTCTTTCTCCTCCACCTACTCCCATAATAAGTTGATCATAAAAAATACCAACGGAAGAAAGCTGCTGTTCGGTAACTTTTCTCATAGACTCTTTACGGCCAGTCAGTAAAATAATATTATAACCTTTACGCTCCCATTCTAGAAGTTTCTCTATAGCTCCATCCAGTAGTTTAATTTGAGCAAAAGATAAAGCAGTAACTGATGGTATATTGTGCTCAACTAAAGTGCCGTCTATGTCGCAAATAATAGTTTTAGGTCTCGTATCCATTAGCTTGTAAATAAACTTTTTTAACGTATGTCTTAATATGTTCTTGAATTTCTAAATCAGCTTCAGGAAATTCTTTTTTTATTTTTTCCTTAAAAGCTGATGTGTTAAGTATATAATGCCCTGCGGTTAGAACTAGCTCTTGCGGACTAACTTCCTTACTAATCCACTTTTCCCATTTTCTACTTTCATAACACAGTAAATATAGACGTTCAAATAATGAACTATTTGAACCTATTTTGTAAATATAATATTCTGTTTCTATCTGGCCTATTTCTGGTGCTATATTAATTCCATGTAGTCCAGACTCAAAACGAAAAGCAATACCAAAGTTATCTAACAAATAATCTCCATTATGTTCTTTACTACATACACCAAAGGTATTACATACTTCAATAAAGTCTCTCAGCCTTTTTATATCAAAGTTTCCTGTATTCTTTCTACATGGTAGATCTAACTCAGTTCCTGACTGCACTACAGCAAAAGTAATGTTTTGAAAAAAACTTCCTAGTTTTACTTTAAGCTGAGAAAGAAAATAGAAAAGATTTTTTGGAGAGTACGGAAAGATAGCTTCCTCTGTTCCTACTTCAAATTTTAAAGATGGGTTTTCTTGTAGACAAAATGTAATAAGATTATAAGTCTTTTCTATTGCTTCATCTATACTAGAAACTTCCTTCCAAGGATCTATGTGCACTACATCAAAATACTTAGAATCCTCCTTTAAAGAAAGGAGTCCATCATCATACGACGAACCTTGATTAGGACCGGCATGGTCTCTACATAGAGTAACCTTACTTCCTCTAGTGATTCTATATAACTCTTCCGTAGTCAAACCTACATAGCCGGTGTTATACTCTACCTGTCTTCTTGAAGGGATTAAACCTAAAGGAATATCTAAATCTAAAACCGCATTTACTATATTATAGGACATCGGTCCTAAAAACACTTTAGGTATCATAACATTACTACTATCTGCCTTTCATTTTCTAATGGTTTTTGCAGTTCATACTCTCTCCCTGTTCTATGAATCCATTCATAAAAAGCTTTTTGTTCATGTAATCTATTCTGAGGGATATCTTTGTGGTTGTAGAACCATTCGTCGAAAACTATAACGGTCCCTGGTATTATAAGCTCTTCTAAACTTTCTAATACTGTTTTTGTTGAAGAATATAGGTCACAATCAATATGTAGAAGCGCTATAGGTTCTCCTATTTCTAAGTATCTAGGTATTGTATCTTTAAACCAACCTTTATAAAAAACTACTCCCTCTATATCCGAAACTACACCTTTTGCACTGAAGTCGCTGGGCTTAGTGTCGGTCCCTACCCAGGGTTCTGGTAGACCTTCGAATGAATCGAATCCGAAGACCATAAAATTTCTACTAAGATTATTCCTAAGTGCCTGGATGCTAGCCCCTTTGTAGACTCCAAACTCTAATACATGAGTAGGTCCTTCCGGTAAAAGGGTTAAAGCTTTTTGTAGTGTTTTATTTTTCATTACTCAATTCTCTATGTAGATTATACTTTCCAAAATTAAATAAAAACTTACTAAGAGGATATTCATGCAAAGGAGCCATGTTAATCCAAATAACTGCTGTAAGTATCTTAACCCTCTTAACGGAATAGTAGTTATCTGAAAGGAATTTATGAAATACTTCTTGACAATCCAACAGTCTTTTACTAACAAGAATATCTACGTTAACTGTATTTTCGATTTCCTCTATAGTATAGAGTTTTTTATTAACTATATCGTGGTTAAATATAAGGTTATGGTTAAATTTAGACAAATCATAATATACATCACCATACTCTACACTACCTCCAAAGTCTTGTCTCCAATCTATTAATGTATGGCCTTGCGAATTGTAAATAATATTGTCTAAAATGAAATCACCATGAAAATAAGTTTTAACCGAAGAGTAAATATCTTGTAGTTCTAGCTTTGCTAAGAGTGCTTCGACAGGCGGTACTAGAGTTCCGTTAATATAGTTTTCGGTATCGTAAGACCTGTTTGTACTGTCTAGGTACTTTTTTACTCGGCTTTTAGTTTTCTTAACATAGAAGTGATGGCAAGTATCTTTGAAAAACTCATCTACTACTTTCTGTGACCAGAGAGAGTTTTGTATGTTATTAAGAAAATATTCTAAAGAAGAAGGAGTGACAGTTTTAGAGAAAACATCTCCTTCTATTAATTCGTATTTGTAAAAATTATCAGAATATCCCAGAAGAGAAGGTCCGTTACCTTTTAAGTAGTTAGCCCTCTTTACTCTATTTCTACATATATCTGTATCATGAAAAAATTTTATAACATAATCATCAAAAATAAAAATGTTTTCATCTACTTTATCTAGAATTTTAAAATTTGATCCTAAAACCTCTCTAGCTTTTTTAAGCGAATTAGTATTTCCAATATCATACCAAGTATTTAATTTCAGTATTTTTATAGGTTTACTAAAATTAGCCAAGGCATGGCAATCCGATAATGCAGTATTTTGAGAATCTTGTTGATAAGCTTTTTCTAAACTGCTCCAGAATAATGTATAGTCCTTAATTCCAGCTAAGCCAACATAAACAAAATCATAATTAATCTCTCCTTTATCGTTAATCTTAAATACTTCATCTCCTCTAACCTTAAGTGTTCTATATTGAGAACTTTCCAGTTTACTATATCCTGCCATCCAATTATAACTTGGTTCTTGTATAGTATCTTTAGTAATAGTATCGCAAGCATGAAAAATGAATGGACATTGAAGTAAATGTTTAGCCTGTAGCATCGAATAACCCAAACTTGATCCTTTACCAGAATAGTTATCTATTTTAACAAACTCAAAAGATCTGGTTGGATAAGCTAGTTCTAAAAACGATTTTACGTGGTTACCAAAGTGGCCTAAAGTAATAACGAATTTAACATCTTCTGAATAATTTTCTATTATATGAGATATAGCAGGTTTGGTACCTATTCTAACTAGTGACTTGTTAGTAAAATCTGTAATACTTCCTAACCTGCTTCCAAGGCCGCTTGCGGTAACTAAAACCTTAAAATTCATAACCAAATAATTCTAAATCCCTTTTGTAATAGTTTTCTACTATCTGTATATCGTCTTTACTTTAGTCACTCACGCTCGGCCATAACTATCCTCAAGTCTTACAATATCGTCCTCGCCAAAATAATCTCCAAGTTGAACTTCAATAAATAATAAATCTTCGCTACCTGTGTTTCTTATTTGATGTTTAGCTTCAACTGGAATATGTAGGATGCTACCTGGTTCGACCTCTATAACTGAACCATCTAATTTAAGCTCCCCTTTACCTTTAGTTATTATCCAGACTTCTGAACGTTTATAATGGAACTGGTAACTTGGAGCCTGTCCAGGTTTGATTATTATCTCTTTTACCTTACAGTAGTCTGTATCTAAAAGGTTTTCGAAGACTCCCCAGGGTCTTTCTTCTTTATAGTTATTTGTCCTCATAATACATTCGTCTTACTTCATTATAATCGTCGGGTTTTTCTCCGTACCCTCCAAAAGTATATTTGAATTCCGGAGTTAACTTAAGCTGCTCAGCATGATGCTTAACTAAAAAATGACTAGAGATTCCAGCATACTGCTGTCTACTTGTTAAGGTACCTCCCGGTCCCATATATGTAGGAATAAGTTCGTATAAGGAAGCAAATTTATCCATATTTGTTGAGTTAGAAATGAACCACCTATCCGACCATTCCTTATTTACATTAAGCCCTGCTAGTCCAACATAAAGTCTATCTTTATTCATGGTTTCAAATTCTATTTTTCTATTCCAGCATAAATCGAATCTCTGCACTAGAATAAAATCATATTTAAAATTATGAGCTTGTTCATATTCCTTCTTAAATCTAACTAATTCTCTAAAACTGTACCATCTACTTAAATGACTAAAGGCTCTTTTATGGTCAGATTTAATATAATCAGGTACTTTAAATTCTATTTGAGGTTCAATATTAAATTTCTTAGGTAAATATAAAGAGATTATTTCATCTCTAAGTTCAGTACTCCAAGAGTGTACAAAGACATCTACATTCTCAGTAATAACAAACTTACTATTATGATTCAACGATAGACTTAGTACCTGGTCGGATCCTCCTAAAAGATCTCCGTTTTTACCCTTAGTACTACCTACCAATCCATGTAAACAAAGTGCTATTTTCATTCTATTTCAGGTAATTCTTTGAAAAATTTATACCAATAAGTTACTAGTGTTTCAGGCGTATAGTTTTCTAAAAAGTATTTTCTAAAGTTATAAACACGTATTTCGTAGTCACTAAAGTTCTCTAAAACTAGAGTAAGTACTTCTTCTATATTAGAAAGGTCTCTTTTAAAACTCACGTAGGTATCTTGTGAATTGTATGGGTTTGGAAAGGTGTTTAAATGATCCATACTAGGTTTAACCATTAATACACCGTGTTGCATAAGTTCAAAATCCCTGAAGGTTACTTCCCCCATACCGAACGGAGCTAATGCTATCTTTGATCTAACTAAAGTTTCAAGAAATTGCAGCCTAGGTAATTTGTCTATTAAGATAGAATAATTTTCTAAAGATTTTATCTTATTCCATATACCTTTTCTATGTTTAGTATAGAAAACATCGTTTCTAACCGTATGTTCGTAGTTTTCGGAATGCTCTCCTTGATATACTGCACATATGTCAATTGGCTTATCTAATACAAATGGAAAAAAAGACCTATATTCAGGCCTTAAAAATCCTAGATTAAACCCACTAAGCTTGATTCTGCCCCAGTCCTTTTCTGTTATATCGTAACCAATATCTAAATCGCTTTCTCCTAAAAAAAAGACTTTATTAAACGGAGTACTAGTTCTATAATCTTCTCTGTTATTAAGAAGTTGATTCTTAAATAAGTACCTAGCATTACTGTTTACTAGTACCTCGTAACTACCGAGTAATGAAGTAGAATCTGACCCGTCGAAAAGAAAAACATCTTTCCCGTACTGCTCAACAAAACCTACACCTTTGCTTATACTTTCTGATAAAGGTTTTTTTTTAAAAAGGAAATCCTCCATTCCCAAGAAAACAAAATCATAGGTATCTGATGAAGTAAATTCGATTCCTATATCATTAAAGTAGTTCTCATAGAGAAAGAACGGACGGAAAGTTGGTTCGTTTCTACCTTTAATTGGATTTATAACCTTTATTTTAATCATAACCTATGAGAGTGTATTGTAGTAGTTATTCTGTCTTTCCTGTCGTTCAATATCTTTCGGATGTAGTAAACACATCCAATCAGGTAAGTAAGCATAATCTTTATGTCCACTAATTACTTCGTGTACTTTATTCTTCCATCTTATATGCGGAGCATTTTTATATAATCTGCCTTGATAATCAGGAAAATTTACTCTACCCTGTTCATCTACTCTCCAGCCCCACTTACGTATATGTTCCTGTGTTAACCCTTCTACGGTATTCTCTCTAGGTATGTAATATAGGTCTACATCTGTATCTACTACTAGTTTAATGTCTTCCATTAGAGCAGGACTTACTAACTCATCCGCATCTATCTGAAAGATGTAGTCTTCTTCTACAAAATCAAAAAACCTATTCTTCCAACTAGCAAAGTCATTTTCAAAGGTATGATAAAACGTACCTATTCTTCGATTATATACATGATGACCTAAGACAGCTCTAACCTCAGGGGTAATTTTAGGCTCATCTGCTAACACATAGATCCTATCACCTTGGGATAACTTTCCCATTATACCTGTTTTAAAGCTAAGCAGTCGTGAAATCTCTTTATGCTCATTAGCAACCGTTATACAGTAAGCAATACTAGCCATCTAATTGAAAAAATCCTATATGTTCTAGAGCATCCATAAATCCTTTCTGTCCGTAATGCTTTACGCCTTTCATATCCATCTTATGAGTTTGATCAGAAGGAAATCTATCTCTCTCTTCCTGTAGTATAGGAACGGCTAGTACTGCAGCCCAACCCCACTGGTCTTTATTGTTACCATCTAAGAATACCATTCCTTTTGCCGGTAGTGTAATTGTAGAAGGAAGCCATACATGACCGGTAGTATCTACAAACTTAAGATCTTTGTAAAGTTCAGGTGCAGTTTCTATAGCTTCTGCTACTATCTTTGAGTCTTCTGTTTGAATGGTTGATGATGTAAATCCGCATCCGAAGCATAGCCAAGTTGTAACTTCTTCGATTTGCTGCTCTAGACAGGCATTACTACCGCATCTTTTACAGTCTACTAATTTATCCATTATCCTATTTTCTTTAATTTAGGTAAGTTAAGTTTAGGAAGATCGAGTTTGATTTCCTTAGGAAACTCTGGTAGGTGTAGGGTAAAGTGTTCTTTAAGTTTAGCTTTCATATGTTCAAATGTAAAATTATTAAGAACATAACTTTGCTGCTGTTTAGCTCTACCTAAAAATACTTTATACTCTTTTACTACTTTTCTAAGGGTAGTACCAACTACACCATCGTCCGGTTTATACCATTGAGCTTCCGGTAATATTATATCCTTAACTGCAGCGGAAGAGTGAACATTTTCAAGTTCACCAGGAATTAAAGCACTGAAGTCTGGTCTTAGAAAATCGATATGGCCTGACCAATTCGAAGCAATAACCGGCTTACCGGTAGCTGCAAATTCAAGCATAGGTCTGCCAAATCCTTCACCTTTAGAGAGCATCACTAAGGCTTTTACCTTTGGATGATTATAAAGTTGATTTATTTCATGATCTTCTAGGTCTCCATGTAACAGGTATATGTTAGGAAGTCTTCCTTTGACTGATCTTTTGATAATATCAATTTTTGTAAGGACTTCATCTCTGTCTATAATAGATGAGGTAGTTTGTTGTGTCTTAAGAATAAGTGCAGGTTGATTTGCTTTATTCTTAAATGTTTCCAAAAACGCTTTAATTGTATATCCGATATTCTTTCTATCATGACCTAATCCTCCCTGCATCCAATGTCCAATGCACAAAAATGCAAACTGTTCACTAACTCCAGATAAATCTATATCCACTTCTGAACTGGAAAGCTTTTTGTACACTTCTGTATCTAATCCTTCAAAAAGAACTTCTACTGGTTTCTCTACCTTTATATTCTTTTCAATCTGACCTGTATTTTTGTTCTTTACCTCAAAATTACTTCCAGTAAAAACATCTTTAGTAAAATTAGAAGAAGCTAGTGTAAGGTCCATTCTATTAATGCCTTCAATCCAAGTAGGATGACATACAGTTGTTTCAATACCGGCAGTAACTCCAACATTAAACTTACCCACTCTTTGATATTCATTCGGAATAGTGATCTGCATCCAAACATCGGGTTGGTAGGTAATGTTTGTTATAAGTCTTGGAAGGAACAAAGTATCGTTAGTGTCTTCTAGAAAACCTTTACGAGTATTACCCCATCTCTGCGGTAATATTTTGATATCCCAGTCTGGATAGTTTTCTATTAATGCTCTAACAAAATCTCTGCTTCTTGCTCCATATCCTGAATACGTTGAGATAGGGCAACTAACTATACACTTAATACTCATATTTTAATAACCACTTAGTTTATGCTTTACTACACGATCGGGTTTACCGTCTGCAACTATAAGTTCATATCTGCTTCTAGGGGTTAAGGTCTCAAAAGCTCTGTCGCAACATTCGATGATTCTATTTGACATTGACGTGGCTGTCATGTTAGACTCCACTGAAGTAGCCCATTCTCTACCGGCCAATCCTCTACGTTTTCTATCTTCAGGATCTAGTTCCCATACGAGCTTGATAGAAGTAGCAATATCGTCCGGTCTAACTTTATCGTCAAAGATGTATGGTGTTAAAGGGGAACCCTGCAAAGTCGTAGTAGCAGGAAAGATTGGTACTGCCCATTCACCGCATCTAGTATAGGTACCTCTGTGATTGGAAGGTATGTCTGCAGAAGGAGTATACCAATTACCGTTATCATCTACAAACCTCATTTGATCTTGCATACCTCCTGTAACTGTGGCTATAATCATTTTTCCAGCCATCATACCTTCGGTTAAAGAAAGTCCCCAGCCTTCATTAGAAGACGGTAAAATCACTGTATCTGCAAGGTTATACAGTAGGTTCATTTGCTGAGCTTGTAATCTATCTCTTGAGAAAAAGATATTAACATACTCGGGATCCGTGAGAGAGTCCTTAACTGCTTTAAGGTCGGTTCCATGCTCGCTAGAAATTTCGGTATGCATAACCAAAGCACACTTCTTAGCTGCCTCTTTACCGATCATGTCGCAGAATATGCGATAACCTAAAACTAAGTCTGCAGGATTTTTACGCCTAATATTTCTAGAATTAAAAAATACTGTAAATTCTATATCTTTACCGCCAAAAATTTTCGACTTAAAATCTAGAAAGTCGGTATACTTTTCATAATTATTATCTATAGGAAAAAATATTTTCTCTTCAATACCATGCGGTACGTATTCGATAATCTTATCTTTGGCAGTTTCTCCTAAAACTAGCTCGTTAATGAGCTTAGTCTGTTTTGAAATAGCCATAAGAAGGTCAACAGACTCATAATAGGGCTTATTGTACATAGGAGCTGGAAAGTCGTCCCATATATTAAGCCAAAAAATAGGAATGCGAGTTCTAACCTCTCTTTCTATTTCAAAGAGCCAAATCCAATATCTCGGGTCTGTAAAGATAAAAATAGCATCTGGTTTTTCTTGCTTCATTATTGCTCTAACCAGATCCGGGTTGCCGTACCCCTCGAACGGCATGACTTTTACGTCTGAGTCGGTAAGACCGGTTATCTTATTTACTTCATCGGAAAGATCAAGTAACTGTCCGGTCTGAGGATGTTTTATTCCTGCTCCTACGTTAAACCACCTAAAATGTTGAGCAGTATTAACTACAAACTCTCTACCCATAGTTCCAATACCAGAATGTAGTCTGATATCATCACATAGGAGTAGTATTTTCTTACGCTCATCTTTGGGTAGATGGCGGAACTCATTCTTCATATAACTACTTACTTAATAACAGTTTATGTACTTTTACTTTAAATTCCTCGTCGTTAAGATAAAGGTAAATGCAGCGATTAGCAAGCTTTTGAAATGAGAAATTAGTGCGAACACATTCCTCTTTAAACTGTATAAATAAGTCTTCCTCTACCTTTACACT
>Ga0070750_10000773_pt1 | contig 17670 bp, 21 predicted proteins | sample VirMetDEL_Nov_24_FD_77013 | JGI IMG/M metagenome (GOLD analysis project Ga0070750, IMG submission 77013) | Aqueous microbial communities from the Delaware River and Bay under freshwater to marine salinity gradient to study organic matter... | ecosystem: Environmental > Aquatic > Marine >...
CTAACCATATATCCTTTTTCTTTCATACTTTCAATATATTCTTGTTTATTTTCAACTAATACTGTAAATAACCAATAACTAGCTTTAAATTCTTCATTATAAGGATGAAGAATTTTTCCATCTTTATAATTGTCAGTTAGATATTTAGCATTATCTCTGCATTTTTCAATTATTTTTGGAATACGAGGTAAATTACATAGCCCAATAGTAGCATTAATATCATTCATGTGAAATTTATAACCCCAATCCTTAACATCGTGTTCTAACCTAAAATCTTTGCCTTTGTAATTTCTCTTTTCTCGGTCAATACCAAACCAACGTAATAATTTAGCTCTCTCGTACTCTTCTTCATTAGGGAGAAAAATTAACCCTCCGTCGCCAGTAGTAAAATGTTTAATAGCCTGGGTACTAAACACAGCATAATTGCCATGAGTGCCTATTTTTTTACCTTTATATTCACTTAAAAAAGCATGCGCACAATCTTCAATGACTAAGGGTCTAAAACCTAATTCTTTTTCTTTTCTATCTAATATTTCATTTAATTTATCTAAATCCAAAGGATATCCTCCCCAATGCACAAACATAATAATCTTGGTGTTTTTGGTTAATTTCCTTTCTAAATCGTCTAAATCAATCAGGGCATTATCTCTATTAACATCTACCCATTTTATTTTTAAATTATTAGCCAAAATAGGTTCATTGGTAGCCATACAAGTCAACGGACTAGTTAATACTTCATCATCGTCTGTTAATTTCATTCTATCTTTAATTAATCTTAAAGCTAATGTCAAACCACTGGTGGCTGAATTAAGAGTTAAAATATAAGGATAATTGAATAATGTTTTAATTTCATTTTCTAGTTCTTCTACTTTTTTACCCTGGGTTATAAAACCAGATGTCAGGACTTCTGGTACTTTTTCTTTAACATCTTCGTGCATATAGACTTTGAAAAGAGACTTCATTTTTTATCTATTTAAACTATTAAATAGATAACTAATTAATTAATGTAATAGAGGGTATTGTACCGATAGTAGTATGTTCTATATTGTTTAAAAAATCTTTAATAGGAGTTTTATTATAAGTTTTCATCCATTCTACTTGATCTCGTTCATGACTACCTCCTTCCAAAATCATAATACCGCCCGGCTTGAGTCTTTTTCTATAATTATCATATGCAAATTTATAAACATCCCCGTCGTTAGCTATATCTATATGTATAATATCGTAATAATTATCTTCTAAGCTATTTAATTTTTTATAAAAATCTCCATATTCTATACTAACATTATCATAATCTTTAAACTCGTTTATTATTTCTTTTTTTGAACCGTTACCGTTAAATTCTTCAAAAAGATCATAAGCTTCTATAAAACAATTATTTGTATTTTCTAAAAAGGTTCTTAAACTATAAGCTTCTAATATACCAAATTCTAAAATTTTCTTAGGTTTCTTTATATAACAAATAGTTTTTAATATATCTCCGTAATTTAGATTTTTATTTAAATAAGAGCTTTTCATTTTATATTTAATATATGTTTATATGATCTTAAAAAATATTCATTAAAACTACAAAGATTATATTTTGTACCCTTTGTACTATTTACCTCCTCTCTTACGAAAAAAGCTCATTTTTATATTAATAAAATGTTAGACGCTTTGTTTATAACTTTCATAGTTTTTGCTTTCATATTATTACTCTTTTTTATCTATAAATTCAGAGTAAGAAATAGTAATAATAATATTATCGTAGCAAATAATCATGATCATCTCAAAAAATGTCACACCACTCCCAGGAGTGCTCTCAATGAAATCAGAAGAATGCAAAGTAAAAATATTAAGGGCAGTGAAAGATTAAATGCTTATTATAGCGAGAGTAGAAAATGCTGGTTAATAGGAAAAAGTTCACGTGTATTTAAACAATAAATATATTATTAACTAAAATGTATACCGACCGTGAATTTTTAATAAAAAAAGAAAAAAAATCATTAGATTTATACACTAAATGTATTATTACTTTACCGGCTATTTCTCTAAGTATTTGGTGCTTAGCCAATACTGCATATACTGTTTTATTTTATCACCATATTCATAATATTTTAAAAAATGTAACTATACATATCGAAACTTAAATAGAAAATAATTAAAATGAAAAATACGCTTTATTTTCTATTAACTTTAACAATAATTTTTACCTATTTTGCTTATGTTTGGAAAGAAAAAGTACATTATGATTATTTGAGTGAAGGGGTCACTGACAGTACAATTCAAAACTTTTTACTTAATTCTTTCAACGGCATGATGCTTTCTACTATCCCTGAAAAATTTAATCAACCTGTTTTAGATTGGCAGGAAATTATACCCGAAGCACAGATATTAAAAGATCATTTTGCTATTATTAAAGCCGAGGCTCATAATTTAATAAAGGATTATCATCATATTCCTCGCTTCAATGACGTAGATAGTATTCAAACCCCGCTTATTGATTATGATAAAAGAGATTGGAAGACTTTTTTCTTTAAATTTTATGGTGATTTTAACGAGACCAATTGTGCTAAATGTCCCAAAACAGCTGAATTACTTCGTCATTTACCTATTGATTTAGCTATGTTTTCTATTTTAGAGGAAGATAAAAATATACCCCCGCACAGGGGGCCGTGGAAGGGTCTTTTGCGCTTACATTTAGCTATTGATATACCTAGCGAAGCAGTTATAACCATCGATGATAAAGATTATCGATGGGAAGAAGGGGGACTTTTCCTTTTTGACGATACTTATATTCATAGTGTCAAAAATCCCCAAGCGAAAAAAATAGTACTTTTTATGGACATAAAGCGCGATCATATTCCTTCTATTTTTCATAACATCTTAAATATTTTAGGTGATGATTATTTTCACAAAGTTAATAAGGGTATTGAAAAAAGAGCGCAAAATAAATTAAACTTTATAGAAACCCAATAAGAGAATAATTACCAAGAGGGATAAATAATTGAGATTTTCAAAAGTAGCAAATGTTATACCTAAATTATTATCTTCTGCTTGACTAGTAAATACTTTGCTTGATTCTTCTTCTATAATAACAGGAATAAAAAGAGCAATAAAAATAAGAATATTAAAACCAGCTAAGATAAGAGGTAATTTAGTCTTATAAGTTTTATATAAAATATAGTAAGTATATAAATTATAAGCAAATACTAAGGTAAAAGCAGTGGCAGCCAAAGCCATATGGGCATCGTTAACAGCAACGTCGGCAGTAACGGTACCGTCTTTTTGATAGGGTGTAACAAAAACAATAGAAATAAATAAGCCCAAAATTATAAATATAGCGATATCGCGCAATATAATTCTTGGTTTTAAACCTCGTAAATGATGCAAATAAATTAATAATCCTGCACCGATAATAGCAAAAACAACTGTAGCGGCAGTAATACTGTTGCCGTCGGCCACTGCCCGAGAAATAGTAAAATCGTCTTGATCAGTTTTGTATTTATCCAAGGCATAGCCAAAAATATACAGAGATAATAAAAATGACAATACTGAACCAATGGCCACTGATTTGATTTTTGTTACTTCATTCATTTTATTTATTAAAAAATTGAACTTTTAATTATTTTTATAATAAATATAATACAATGCCTATTTATCCAGAAATATTAATTAAATTACTTAATCAAAGAAAAAATGGCAAAAGTAAATTTGAAACTCATGCTCATCGCGCTGCTCTTACCCGGAACAGTAACATTCTTTTTAGTGCTGATAACCATTATGTTAGTAAAGGTTTATCATCACATGCTGAGACAACTGTCTGGGATAAAGTGGTTAAGCGAGGAGGAAATAAGAGCTACAATTTATACGTGGTACGGACAGGCGCTGGTGATTGGGGAGGCAATTCCCGACCATGTATTGACTGTCTTCGACAATTACATAATGCCGCTAATGTTAATCATGTCATTTATACTAACGGCATCGACTATACTGTCACGACATTAAATAAATTATTATCAGAAGATAACCAGCATATCAGTGCCGGTCATCGTCATTTTAACTGTTCGGAAGAGGAGGAAGAAGGTGAAGAAAATAAACCTAATTTATAATTAATTAATTATAATTATAAATTTAATCTTTTATTAACATTAATGCCATAGCGGCATAATTATGCAAATCCATAAGGGTATCGTTAATTTTCTCATCTTCTACTAAATTAACACCGTTTTTAGTAATAGATAAAGCCCGTTGAATTTTGTCCTCAATACGCATTAAAACACCCACCACGCCAAATTTAGCAAAAGCATCTCCATAATCGGTATTTTTCCTTTTAAATAATTCCAGTGCTTCTTCTTGCACTGCTTCCATTTGCTCTACTCGGTTCATTTTACTCAGCTTCTAATTTAAAGCTTTTCATTTTATTCACATTTAATTCAATAATACGACCATTGGTTTCTTTAACCCACTTGCGTATTTGGGTAAAATGTTTTCGCGTGATTCCGTGCTTATCGTTGAACATAACAATATTAGGAGTATCGGTACGCATACCACGCCCTCGTACTTGTTCGAAAGGCGCCCAGCTAGCAAAAGTATAGCACATGATTAATAAGTCGGAAGGACGCCCGTCAAAATCATCGCAAAAATTAGCTTCATCAAATCCTACTCCCATCTTGCTACCGGTGCCAATTAAAATATTCTTAGTTTGATAATTTTTAATAGTTCCATATAATTCAGAACTGTCCAAACCTTCGGCGATAATCATTTCTTTTAAGGTTTCGCAATGCTGTGTACGGGCGGTAGCAATCATGGTTTTTTTATCTTGATTAGCTTTCAAAAGCTCAATAATTAACTGGTTTCTCTCCTCACTTTCGGTCTGTTTATTCAATAATAATCCAAAAGGATTTGCGCCATCGGTGATAAATTCCAAATTTGTTTGGATAAGAAAAAAATTGTATGGTTTGGTACTTGTCTCTTTTATATAGTGAGTTCCGCATATACTTTGAATTACCTTGTGTAAACCGTTTTCTTTGGTCGGCGTAGCTGTCTCGGCAATGACATAAGTGGGTGTTAATTTAAGGAGAGCTTTCACCTTCCCAGGAGCACAAAAACAATGAGCTTCGTCGATAATCAAAGTACCTATGTTTTCCCTTAAATTTTGTGGTATTTTATCTATACGACCATCCATGCAAATCATGATTTTCGCCTGAGGGGGTACCCTGTCGTTAACGAACCAAACGTCATCTTTGCTCAAATCCATGTATTTTAAGAAGGTTTTAACCCATTGTTTCCCTATATTTTCTCGATGAACTAGGACGCAAGTGCTTTTATTGATGTACCAACTGAGCATAACTCCCATAAAAGTTTTGCCAAAGCCCGGATACAAGGCAATGGTAACGGTACGATATTCCTTCAAATAATCCACGGCTCTTTTAAAAGGTTCTATTTGTCGACTCAGTAATTTGCCTGAAAATTTACCTCTTTTTTCATGAATATTAACATATTTACTAGTATCTTGATTAAAAAATTTATTATAATAACTACATGCAAATCGATAGGGCAAATGTACCTTGCCTTCGGAGCAATAAATCATACGCACAGAAGCACCACTAGACTGAAATCGCATAGCTGGATTAAATTTTTTCATAGTTGGCTCGGTAGGTAAAAAAGTAAGCAAATCATTAATTTTTTTGGACTCTTCCTCGTCAAAGGTTTTTATATCAAAAGAGACCGACATTTTACTTCTTTAATTCTTAATTAATTTCAATTTGATAAATAGCATTTTGCTTTAAAGAAATGATTTTAAAAATAAAACAAAGTCTTTAAACATGTTTTATGAAAATTGCCAACACCAATTTAATGAAAATGTCTGTGAACATTGCGGTTTACTAATAGAAACGGTCTTTGATAATAAAAAAGAGTCACCGGGTCATTTTAAATATTTAGATAATAAAACCAGTATATTAGATAATCTTGATGATATACCATTGGATGTACTTACTAAAACTAGACAAAATATTATACGCAAACAAAGCGAAACCGGTAAAAAAGTAAGAAATGATTGTAAAAATACCTTTATTCAAGTTTACGAAGCCTATATAGAATGTGGTTATAAAAGTTTTAATCCTCATATCTTGGCTAAAAAATTAAACTTGTCAAGAAAGGAAATTAACTGGTGTTTAAAAGTTACATCGCGTACTGCTCTTATCCCCTCGGTACACGAGGAAGTAAATAAATATATTTCTATCGTTATTATGTCCCCTATCGCTTATATTGAAAGTATATGTAATCGTAATAATCTTGATAATTTAAAAGAACAAATCAAAGAATTAGCCAAATATATTATGAAAGAAAAAGACATACTCTATTCGTCGCGACCAGAGTACGTAGCTTGTGGTATAATTAAAAGATTTTGCGATAGTCGTAATATAAACACTAAAAGTTTTAGCAAAATTAATAATATATCAGACAATGCATTGAAAAAGATTATCAATGATATAGAAGAATTTTTTTAATATGCATTTTAAAGTATATTAAAAATGAGTTCACCATACAGTAGTTATTTTCAGATGACTAATAAAGATCCAACTAATTATGTTTTATTCAAAGATTTTTATTTTTATTCTATCTTAGCTAATTATCTTTTTTATTTTTGGTTCCTCGTAAGTGTCTTATTGCATTATGATGATTTTAAAAGAACTGATTATGGTACAGTTGTTGTTGTTTTCGATATTATCGTAATAGTTGGTACTTTTATAGTCTTGGCTTTATCTGTGGTTAACAAAGACAGGTTCCCTTATCCATTAGCTGGTATTATTTTCATATTATTGTTAATTGAATTAGCTGTGCTTTTCTTTTACTACGATAAGAGAGATTTAGATCCCGAATATGCCAGAGATCCAGTAAGTATAGGGATTAGTTTCCTTTTAGCTTATGCTTTTGTCAGTTATTTCACTTGTTAATTCTTCTTCTAAATAAAACTTTATTAGTTTTATTTCTTTTTTATATTTATCCAATAACCATTCTTTATCACTGGCAGAAAATTTATTTTTATTATTAACTAGTGATTGTAGTACTATATTAAGATCATATACTTTATTATTTAATTTAACTTTATTCTTAAAATTAATAATATTTTTATCTTTGATGAATTTTTTTCTTGCTTCTATCAAATACTTCCATTCGTATTTATCGTTGCCCAAAATCAATCTGACTAACCATAAATTATGGGCCATACTTTCTTCCTGTAAATAATTAGTATTATAATTAGTAATTATTTCGTTAAATTGATCGAAATTATTAATTATAATAGATTTCTCTATTTGTTTTTTTTCACAAAGAGAAAAATAACCAACAAAACTGTTATAATTTAGTAGTACTAAACTATTAAAAAAATCATCTTTTTTCAATCTCATCATCCATTCTGATAATATTTTTCTTTCTTGATAAAATATATTATCAGAATCTTTATTACTATTTAATATATAATTAATAATGGTATTTTTATGATGATAATTACTATTGATATGTTCCATTTTTAAATCTTAACAATTTAAACGATAAAATTTTTGCTTACATCTGACATATAATCTGGTTCTTTATAATCTTCTTTTAAAGTACTTGTTTGCATATTAACATATACTGGCTCTTTAATTTTTACTATTTTATTTTCAGATAGTAAATATTTGCCTATTAACAAACCAGCTATTATTATGGCAACAGCTAGGGTAGAAATTCCGCCGGCTAAACTAATATCTAGTTCTTCTTGATTAACTACCACACTGACATTTTTCAAAGAATCTTTGGCACTATCATAACCAGGATCTGATTTATATTGTAATTCTAAATAATAGTAACTTATTAACATAATAATGGCTACCATAGTTATACTGATTATGAGGAGAAATTCAGAGCGCGAATAATTAATAAATTTAAAGAAATAGAGGGACGCAATAAATAGTAAAAATACCCCAGCTAAAACTAAAGCTCCCAGGGTAAGATTTTTACTTGTATCGGCATGGTCGCTACCCGTATATGTTTCTGATACATTTATTTTGCTATAATTATAACCATTTAATATTACTTGGGCCACAAGCAAAAATAGTAAAACTACAAAACTAATCATTTTTAATATAGTAAATTTTTTTTTAATCAACAGATAAACTGAACTTATAATCATTGTATTTTGGAACTTCCAAACCTTCTATTGTTTCGGTATCATCTTTTCCTGAAAAAAATAGACTCATTACTACTATGGCCATTAAGCCACCGATTAGCATCTTTTTCCAAACTTCATTATTAATTTTATTCTTCATATAAGCACTGAAAGACAATAAAAATATAGTTAAAAAATTCAAAAGATCGCCCGCATCTTTACTTTTATGAGGCAATATAGAAGAAGATTTAAATAGTTGATTTGGTTGATAAAGCCAAAATGTCATTTTTCATATACTTTCTTTTAAATTAAATTATTTATTTCATCTGTTTCTATAATACGCCCGGAAAAAGCTTTATCTTTACTCTGTATAATATCTTGTCTTTCGGCCAAAGAAGCAGTTATTTTATTAATTTCGCCGCACAAGGGTAAGATATCCTGTATCATAAAAATATGCTCATTGAAATTCTGGAAGCGTGCATACATATTTAATGACACTTTGTCAAATTTAGTTTTATCAATTTCATTAAGTTCTTTTTTGCCATATTTATCATAATAATCTTTGGCAAAAGAACCTAATAAAGACCAATCGTCTACGAGATTATTAGCATATTTTTTATAACTTTTATCAAAATTTTTCATTTGTTTATTTAATTTTTCCATACTGTCTACTAAATGAGTAAAGCTGTATTTATTACTTAATAATTGTTGTTGTTGAATTATTTGGTAATTTTTCTTACTAGCATTAATCATATATTGTGGTTCTTTTTCTAGTTCTTCCAGACTAGCAACCAGATAAGTCTGAGTCATTTCTAACATATCATTATTACTTTGATTTTCTAATAAATAATAATCATAATAATAATCTCCATTATCTTCTCGGAGAGCAAATAAATAACTACCATTTTCATAGAAAACTAGACCCTTAATATCCATCGTTAATTTTTCTAATAAAGCATTTTGATAACTACCTAATTTGGGTAATTCTTGACAAGAAGTAATCTTGGCACTTTTATGGGCATGACAATCTGTTTTAGCTTTTTTATCCAAATTAACGAAGATGATCTGGCCATTGGGGTCAAAACAAATAACATATTTTATACTATTAGTATCTTCGTCAATAAGATATTTAATAATAGAATACCGATAATTTTTTAATTTTTCTTCTAAATCTATATCTTTGATAGGTAGCTTATCAAATTTAGCAGTAGGTGTACGCGGAGTTTCTATTGTAAAACGTGTAGGTGTATGCGGGGCTATATCTTTTTCTTTGCTCTTAACTTCTATTTTTTCTTCTTGATAGAGACTATTTTCGCTTTCAATAGTCTCTATTTTTTCTTCTTGATAATCTCGTACTGGACTAATTTTGGGTATACGTACCGGGCTCCGTGATGGTGTTTTTATTTTACGTCTAGCTTTGCGAACAGGTTTGCTATTTTCTTCGGTTTCGATATCTTTTTCTTCTTCGTGAAATGGGGCTAAAATTTTAAGACTTTCTTCTAAGGAGAGTTTATTCATTTTTTTTAGAGAAATATTTAAACAATTAAATGTATAAATATTAAATAAAAATTAGTTTGCTTTCAAATCATCCAATAAATCAGTAATATCAGTGTCTTCGTCTTCTTCTGTTTCTGCTTTATAGGGATCATTATTTTCCGCTACCGGAACAGTTAGTCCGGCTGTAATATCATCTTCAAGTTTAAGTTGCGGGATAATCTCCTCTTTTTCTTCCTTTTTACGAAGAGGTGAATATTTTAAATTAAAACTTGCCTTGATAGCATCAGAAGGCGGTTTTAAATTATCGAGATAATTTTCAGAATCAAAATCTTCACTTACACCTAAAATCACAGGTGAAGGTCTTGCTTTGGGTGTACCGTTTTTAGATTTATGATAACGAACAACTACTGTTTTTTCGTCTTGTACAACAGGCTCATCCAAATATTGATCCTGATCAATATAATTATTGTCAGATGTAGATTTTTTGGCTTTGGCTTTACTGGGAGTAGTGATTACGTCCACTGTATTTCCAGCCAATACTTGTGCTAATTGAACGTCTGGTTCTTCTTCGCTTTTAGCTACAACCACGGAATCATTTATTTTACCATAATGTTTAATAACTAAATTATAACCTCTGTCGGTAACTTTATCTGCTTTACGGCCACTGTGTGATTTACAACGAAGCAAGTAATACTCTTCTGGTTTCAAATCTATGGTGTTTTCTCCCATAGCTTCACCTTTAAAAAATAGAGTATCTGTTTTATTACAAAAAAGATCTTTGTTAGCACCAGTTTTGGGACAATAAGAACAAGAGTATTTTTTAGATTCCATTTGTTCAATGTATTCAAGTAAGGGCAATGGTTTTGTTACATTTTTAGGTGTCTTTTTAGGTTTTTCCAAAGCTTCTACTCTTTTGAGGAGAGCCTCAAATTCTTCTCTTGTGACAGTAGCCATGATGAATAATATTGTATTAATAATTAGTTAATTAAAAAATCAATTTTGTTTTTTTAAAAATGAGTAGAAAAAATATACCTAAGACACTCAAAAATAAAGTCTGGGATAAATATATTGGTCCAGAAAAAGGACAAGGAAAATGCTATTGTTGTAAGGGTTTTTTGGATAGTAAAAATTTTGAATGTGGTCATGTTACCCCTGTTAAAAAAGGAGGGCAAAATATATTAAGCAATCTACGTCCTATTTGTTCCTGTTGTAATAAGTCTATGGGTACTAAAAATTTAGAAGTTTTTAAAGAAACTTATTTTCCTTCTCCTCTCAGCGAAGCTAAAAACTATATTAAAAAAATTGAAAATTTAATTACAATTATAGATAATATATTGTAATATTGTATAATACATAACCATGTCTTCTAAACAACCTAATAAGTTTGATAAAAAATCAGTCGCTGAAAAATATAACAGCGATAAGTTATTAGAGTATCTATATGACTCGGACGATGATTAATTCTCCTCCCATCGAGGAAAATAAATTTATGTTGCGTTCTATTACTAGAACATGGATATTTTTTGGTTCATTATTAACTAACCAATGAGTGTATATTTTTTCCCCTTTAATAGGAAAAAAATATTTATCTTCATCAGTTAATATTTCCAGACTTTGTGTTGAATCTTTAATAGTACCAACTATTAAAATTCTTTCCCCTTTATTTAAGATCATGTGATGCTTATAAATAGTACCTCCGTGCGGCCATATATTTTCTCCTTTAATTTTATCTATATTTTGTATTTGATAGTTATTATTCTTTAATTCTGTAATAACTTTATCTATATATAAATTATCTTCAGAATGATAATGAACTAGTGCATTATCCTGTGATAAATAGGGCGGTGCTTTGATTTTATCAAAAGTAGCTTGTCGGAAAGTAATGAAATTTTCCGGAGAGATAGTAGTTAGAAAAAAACTATATTTTCTATCGTTATCTAAATAATGAGTATGATTATATTGGCCAGAAAATAACAAGTATTTCGGGCAGAAAAAATGATAGATTCTTCTTTTTTGATCATCAAAAACATCTAGATAACATTCATCGTCACCGTAATTAATAATTTCTATAATGTGATTTTTTTTCATTATATGAGCCGTATCTATATTGGGATCAAATAACTTACTATCACTGGGGGTATAAACATGATTAAAATCACTAATAATTGCTTCATTATCATTTAATTTATACCAAGGTTTAAATTCTTTATATTTAATCATATAGAAATGTATTAAAAAAACAGTAAATAAACAAAGTGTTAATAAATCTAACATTTTTAAGAGAAAATAATTAAAAGCATTTAAAAATGTCAGTTATAGATAGTGACGAAGAAATAGATTATACCGTCGAAGATATTGAAAATATATGTCGTCGGGAAGATGAGATTAATTTAGAAGATTTACTCTCTACTGGCAGAGATGATAAAGAAGTATTTACTAGCGAAAAAGAAATAAATAATATAATTTATGATATTAATTTAGGTCAGGATATTATCAGTAAATTTGATTTGGCTAGCGAAACCAATACTCCAATAAATTTTATTTTAAGAGATAAAGAAGATAATTATTTTTCTCTTTTTAATAAATTAGAAGGAGAAGAAGAAATAATAGAAACATTTAATTATTATAATAGAAAATTTAACTTAACTGTTCAGAGTTTCTTATTGGCTTATTTCATAGCCAATAAAAATGCCAAGAAAAGTTTTCTAATCGAAAAAATTAACTGTCTCAGTAGGGTCAGTAATTTAGTATTAGATGAAGAAAACTTTGAAGATAACGCAGAAAGATACGAGAGCAAACTTGTTATTTTAAATAAAAAAACATTAGAAGAATATAAAAAAATTAAAGAATTTTATCAAGATTTAAGTAAGATGAGTTATTCTACTTCACCAGAAGAAATTTCACAAAGTTTGAAATTAACAGAGACCAAAGTAGTAATTAAAGTCAAAGACGGTGAATATGATTTTAATGTTGATACAGGGTCTATTATATTCAATAATATGAATACTAGTTATTATTTTCCTTTTATTCAATATCAAGGAGAAGAAGATAAATTTTATAAATTATATGATAAAGAAAATTTAGTTATCGAAGAAGTAATAAATGCTAATAGAAAAATCAATATATTAAGTGAAGAAGAAAAAGATAAAAGAAAAAATTATATCTTTGTTCTAATGAGATTGCCATTAATTAATGGTGAAAAATATATACTTTTAGAATTTAATCTAGAAAAAAGTAAAGTTATATTTAGCTATCCAGGAAACACTATCGAAGTGGTGAAGAAAAAATTACCCAATTTATTAGAAGATATCATAATGGAGCCAGAAGAAATTTTAAATATAAGAGGAAATTTTGAAATTAATTTTCCTAATTACGATAATACTAAATTATACTTTCTTTCTTTATTTGAAAAAGTTTTCAATAAATTTTTATACGTGAAAGAAGAATCAAAACCTCGTTCTTTGGTAAGTGAACGAGACAAATTTTATTTCAAAACTTATACGGAAGAAAAGAGTAGTCGCGGCTATAAAGCTAACTTTTTTATTGAACCTCTCTATGGTGACAAATATTCTATCATTTTCCGTAGCAGTGCCGTTAATGGCAATAGTCTTAATGAATTTGCTTTAATTATGTCTAAATTAGCTTGGTATTATAATCATTTAGATAACGAAGAATTAAATATGAATTATGAGTTAGTAGTGGAGCCTTATACTGGTCCGGATGGAAAAGGCTTAGGTGCCCCTCTCAGTGAGAAAAGAGAAAGAACTACTTTTTTTAGAACTAATAAGATCGACAATTTAATTACCGCTGCGCCTCAAATATTCCCTAAAAGCGAATACTCTCGCAAATGTGGTTGTCCTAAACAACCTATTATTATCGGAGATGAAGATGTAGTTGACTGGCAAGAATATGAATTTGATGGTAAAAAACATAATGTAGTTAAATTTCCTCCTAATAAATCTGAACAGGGAGGGAAAAGGTTTAATTTTGTCTGCCCTGGTGAGAATAATATTTTAAGTTTTATCCGCAACCCAGATCAACTTTCCGAATATCCTATCTTACCTTGCTGCAGTGCTCAGAAAAAAAATGATCTTTATGATCGTTACGATGAAATAAGAAGAGACCCCGTAGCTTTTTTTAATGAAAGAGAAGAAGCCAAAGGCAGGTCTGGTCAATTGAAAACAGTCAAAATGTTAACCACTGATCAGATAGGATTTTTGCCGCCAGAATTACAAAGTTTCCTGAAAAGAGCTTATCCCAATACTCAATTTACCAGAACAGGAGTATTGAAAAATAGTAAAAATTCTATGATTCATTGTGCTCTTTTAGCCAGCGGACATTTGGCCAATTTAAAAGATAAAAGTAAAAATATGAAACTTAATGAAAAATTAGATAAATTAATAAAATTTAGAAAGGTTTATTTAGAAAAGAATATTATCAAACGAGAACAAATAGTAAATATTATGCGTAAAAATTTATTTAATTTTGTAGAGTTAATTAGTGCTAGTCAAGAAAATTTCAATTTAAATGAAAAGCAATTAGAATTAAGAATTGCTAATAATGAAGAAGTATTTGATTCTCATTACTATTATAAATTATTAGAAAATATTTTCCATATTAATATATTTGTCTTTGTTTATGAAGATGGTAAAATTAATTTAGAACGTCCACATCATCGCTTTTTTCATAATCGCGAAATTAATCGTGGTCTACCAACTTTGTTACTTTTCAAACATGTTTCCAGTAAAACTTTCCCTATTTATGAATTAATTGGTCACGACGGTACTGTAAAAGGATCAGATTTTCCTTATCTCTATACAGATATATTAACCAAATTTTTGAATAATTATATTGATAAAAATCCTTATTATATTTGTGAAAGTCATCGTGACGAAGATTATACGGTGCGGGTTAATTATTATCAGAATATCAATTGGAATTATTTATTGGCTGATTATAAAATAGTAGGTCAGGCTATTAATGATAGCGGTAGAATTTATCGTATTAATATCATGGTAGATGAACAAGAATTAAGTATTTATGTCCCTCCATCTTTCCCTCTTAATGTACCACTACGAGATAAAATAGCCTGTGGTACTAAAAAATTAGCTATCGATATATTTGAAGCAGCTAGTAAAGAAGGTTGCGGTGGCATGTGGTTCAAAATGAATGGTTGTGACAAAGCTATATTTGTGCCCTGTCAAGATGTAAAAAAGAATAAAGATCCCTGTGTGGCTTATGAATTAGAAAAAGAGAAAAAGATTAGTGATAATAATTTCTATCAAATAAATGTTATTAATCGTAATGCTAATATTATCAAACAATTAATTGTATGGTGTTGGAATTTATCTAATTTAGAAAGTATAGACGATTGGTTTAGTAGATATGTCATCAGGAACGATAATAATGTAGAAAACAGTACTTTTAATAATATGCCTATCAGTATTAATTATCGTTTTCCTTTGAACATTGATGATAGTGAAGCAGGTATTAAATATTTGAGCTATTATGTACCTATTATTTTTCGTAATGGTCAAATTCATTTATATAATCAACTTTACGATGCTATTAAACAATATTTATTAAATTATAAAGCTATGACTTATGGGTTACCTAAGATAGCTAATAAAGGTATTATTAACGCTTTTTCTAATGAACAAGATTTTAAAGACATGCCTTTTACTCGTATTATTGTCGGGGAAAGAAATTGGCAAGAATGGGTTAATTTTGTAACGGTGGGAGAAATAATTAGTCAACAAATAGAGGAAGAAGATAGTAATAAAATTAGACCTTTTACTTACCAAAATGAAAAAGGTCATATTTATTTGATACAAAATAATGTAGAAGGTAAGATAGAATTGGCCTTATTAATTAGTAAAGTTTGGGTTAATACTAAAATAAATTTAGGTTACTATACTACTAATATTAATATTTGGAATTGTTTAGAAAGAGATGTTCGTATCTTAGAAACAGCGGGACTAACACGAGATGCGGTCATAGATAGGGCTAATCAAATTAGTGACCGTAAAATTAAGACCTTTTGCGAGGCCGTGCAATTCTTAGATCGCAACGAAATCAAATATGAAGATAAGCGCATTTGTCATTATTTCCTACACAAAAATGACGGCAGCATCAGTAAGGAAGGTGATTGTAAAAACGAATTTCAAGAAATCTACCAATATGATAATGGTGACTATGCTTCTATGTTACGGATAATATAATAATTATTTTTTCTAGTAAAAATGATTATCGATGCATGGTGGATGAATTTAATAGCTATGATTTTGGTGATTGTTGTTTATATATGTGCCTTGGTTTTATACTTGCATATGAATAAAGCGCAACAAAATGAAAGTCGTAATATAGCACTTCTTTCTGTATCTTCGGTCTTCTTTGCCCTGGTATTAATTATTTTACTGACCGATGTTGGTTTAGAATATACCAGAGATAAAAGGAGTGAAGCTGAGAAAAATCGTGATACTTTACGCAGTATGATGAAGGCACCTGTGCCGCCGCCTAAGCAACCTTTTGAAGATAATGATTATAGTACTGTTAGGAAAAGTTAAATTTTATTTATATAAAAATGGACAACGTTCAAACAGAATCTATATTAAGTAGACTCAATACTCATACGCAAAATTTAAATAATCATCGTCTTTTCTATCGTAATTTATTAATTGTTTCTATTTGCTTGTTAGTAATTTCGATAGGATTTTTATATGGTATTTACGGGGTGGTTAAAAGCGAAGATCGTAATAATGCTTTTAAGAATTTGACTTATATTGACACCGGGGTAATCGGTGGTTCTATATTTATATTAGTTATTATTTTATTTTATCGTTTCAATAAAGAAAGTAATCAACAAATAAACGGTATCAACGGGGCTATCAAACAAATGGGTAATAATATTAAAGAGGCTCAACAGCAAGCTAAGGATGAAAAAGATAGAGGTGATCGTATTAAGAAGGCTGCACAGGATATGAATGATAGTTTGAAAAAAATAGAAAGAAGCAGAGCAGTTATAGATAATAATTAATTTATTTAATTAAATAAAATGGCAGATATATCTTCTGTTAATTTAGTTAGCAGATTATCTTTTAATTTTAAAGTTCTTTTAGGTATCTTTTTTATATTAACATTAGGGTTACTAGTAGCTAGTATAGTTTTGATTATATATAATTATGAAAATATTATCAGAAAAAGAGGATCAAGTAAAGAAAAAACTATGTATTGGATAAGCGCCCTCTTGTTAGGTATAGGTTTAGCGATTATAATAGTTTTTCTGACTTGGTCTATAATTTCTTTAATACCTGGTTTAGAAGCAGGAGACGAATTTATAACAGATATTAATCGTATAAGTACTGCCTCTATCTCTTCAAAGGATTTAAGAGAAACATTTCGCAAATATTTAATAGCAAAAACAGGTAATCCTAATATAACTAACGAACAAGTAAGAGAGTTTGCTAACTATTTAAAAGGTGATCATTTAAGTTTCAAAGAGGCAGCAAAAGCAGGTGTTAACTATCCTAATTTATTAAGAAGTAGACTTTCACGGGCTTCTTATAAAGGCGGCAGAGGTAATACATTTATTAATCCCTTATTTAAACCGGGAAATTATGGCCAATATGACGGTCAATTTATCGAAAGAGAAGAATATCCGGGTTATAATGAAAGGATAGAAGAAGAACGTCAAAAAAATTTAGAAAACTATCAAAGGATAGAAGAAGAACGTCAAAGAAATTTAGAAAACGATCAAAGGATAAGAAAGGAATATGCTGCGGCAAGAGCAAGAAAATCATTAATTAACAACGCTCGGGCAGAACAAAAACAAGAAGGTAACGCCACGACAAAAAAAAGAGAAGAAAGATCAGAGGAACAAGCTAATCAACTAGCGGAAGAAAGAAATCTTTTGTTTAGCCCATATGGCAAGGGCGAAAGTATACCTCTTAAAACGAACGAAGAAATGAACGTAGAAAGAGAACAAGAAGCAGAAGACCAACGAGTCCAAGAAGCAGAAGACCAACGAGTCCAAGAAGCAG
>Ga0070750_10000775_pt1 | contig 17640 bp, 2 predicted proteins | sample VirMetDEL_Nov_24_FD_77013 | JGI IMG/M metagenome (GOLD analysis project Ga0070750, IMG submission 77013) | Aqueous microbial communities from the Delaware River and Bay under freshwater to marine salinity gradient to study organic matter... | ecosystem: Environmental > Aquatic > Marine > Coastal...
GGACAGGATGATCTGGTCGTCGGTTCTGAGGTAGAGGTAACAGGAAGTAATAACATACTCTACGGTTCTGACTCAAGCCTGTCTGGAGACAATATTATATCTATCGGTGCTGGGAACGACATTATAAATATTGTTAGTGGTGTTTTCATCGGGTCAGACATTGATCTTAACAATAGTGAAAAATCTGTAGTTATTGGTCTAGCAAATGCAACTACAGGAAGTCTCGACACTAGTGTTATTTTAGGTCTTGATAACACAACTACCAATGGCGATCCTACTGGTATCGTTGTCATAGGACAACAGAATACCGTAGCAAGAATGAAAGATACAACTATTGTTGGAAATAGCAATCAGGCCAGTGGACTAGTGCTCAATAATGTTGTATATGGTAACTTAAATTCTACACCTAGTGACAGCCGCAACAATATTATAGTAGGTGTAATGAATAATACTACAGGTAATATTTTATCTGCTGGTACTTTACAGCCGAGTGGTCGCATAGATGGCACAATGGTTAACAGTGTTGCCTATGGTGTGAACAATATAATTAATAATGTAAGCGGTAGTAATGTACTAGGAAGTAAAAATTATGCTTCTGGAGAAAACATTAATATTTTAGGTTCTTTAAACCAAGCAAAAAATTCCTATGACACACAAATCTTAGGACATTCTAACTTGAGCCTTGGAGAGAAGAACACAATTATAGGCAGCCAAAACGACATCATCGGGTCACATTCGGTATTACATGCTGCTTCTCAATATAGAAACCAGTTGTTCGGTAGCGGTAATATTTCAATAGGAAATACTGAAATTGTTATTAGCGGCATGAGCATTGGTTTTAATAATGACATAGACGCTCCTCAGTGTATTGTTTTTGGTAGTGGTAATCACCCCGGAATTAGAAGACATCTATTTACTGTAACTAATGACGGTAGCACTCAGTTACAAGTTCAAGGAGATGTAACAAATACATATCAAGAACAGATGAGTGTCATGATTGCTTTTGTCAATCCAACCTCTGCTGATGATCCTATTAGATTTAGAAGTATTAATTCTGTAAATTATAACAATGCTGGTGGAAGTAATAATTTTACTACAATTACCATTAATACAGCACTTGATTTACCCTCGACAAATCTAAAAAACTATACAGTCAGCGAATTTTTTGATGAGCCTACATTTCAAGAAGGAGAGAATAGCGTAATCACAGGCTGGATAATGCCATTCCAATCTGGTGAGACAACCTTTGACCCAAATGAGTTGATCAATAATCCACAGTTCGGTATCTCTTCAATCATACTCGGAAACAACAACAAATCCCTACATGCCAGCGGTTTGATATTTGGTCAGGACAATGATGTGTCTGGAGTAAGGCACGTTGTAATTGGGAATAGCATTTCTGGTTATTATAATAACGCAGTACAAATTGGAACGAATAACACTAACAAAATGTTTTTAGATGACGATCAGGTAGTATTCAATACAGGTGGTCAGCAAAACGATATAGTCTTTAATAGTAGTACTGAGGGTGTTGCAGCATATATAGACCTCATAGACAATCAAGTAGGGATCAACAACTCTGATCCACAATCGACACTTGATGTTTCTGGTATCATTACTGCTGAAGGCCTAAAGTTATTAGGAGACTTTTCAGACAATAGCGGTTGGATACCTATTAATACTGGAGACGGTGGAATACAGTGGCAAAGACCCACTACGTTGTCAGGTATGAATAGTGGAATAGTAATGAAGGTTAGTGATTATGTGTCAAGCGGACTAGAAACATATTACTTTAATCCCTCTCTTGCAGAAATATCTTATGACAGAAGTACAACTCTTAGAGATGAAAAGTTTGTTTGGCGAGAAGGAGATGCTAAAGCAAATGCAATTAAGATTGATACACTGGGAATGTATCTCAATCAAGATGATATACTTCGTGATAGAGGCTATCAGTTTATTGTTTATGGCTCTGGAACAACATCTCCGCTAAATAACAATGATGGCACAGATAATGTTTATCTACTTAGAACAGACACAAACAGAGCAGAAGTACAAGTCACTAACATTACAGGTCTAAGCGGAGCATTGAACCAACTAGATGTTAATGATGGCGTAAAACTTCCTGCTAATTTAACTGGTACATTCTTGTATGTAGATAATGAAACTGTTTTAAAGTCTCGGACTACGCCCAACTTCAGTGTTCTGTTTACCAGAAATGACAGTTGGCAGTCAGGTAATGAAAGTCTAAGATATTACTATAATAGTGGAATATTTACTATTGGTGGAGATGGTAGTCAAGTTGGTCTTGATAATGGTTGGCAGCCATCAGACGAAGACAATAACATTATACTTGCACAAAATGAAAACACTCCAACCATATTTAATAACAGAGGTCTCGGACAAGACCTAATTATTTGTGAAAGTGGAGCAGGCATTTCGCAACAGGGTTTGGTTTATAATACTGAAAGTGGAGTTCTTGGTATAGGTGTTACTCCAGAAGAACTTATTTTTAAAACAGATGGTACGGCATCAAACAGAGTTCCTTTCTATGAAGCAGACCCATCATTAGTTATGTATGCAAAGGGTAAAGTCAGGATAGAAGAATTGCAACTTGGCAATAATCAAGGAGGCTTTCCATCCAACCCCGGACGTTATTTACGATTAAAAGACACAAACGGAAATATAGAACTTGCAGAAGTACAAGTAACAACAGACTTTAAGGCTACGCTTCCTATTACCACCGACCCATTTGACACAGCAGGGGAAGAAGTTACATATATGCTTGCAGAGACAGGGCTTGCTGCAAATGGTCCTTACGGAACGCAAGCACTAAACGACGGTGAAGATGGTATTGTGTTAGCATGGAATGGAAGTAGTTGGGTTCAGAGTGTTAATGTAAGATTCTGCCAGCCTCCTGTGCAGCAACCCGATTCGACTTACGACACTGAAGGCACTGCTTTTGGAACATATGCTACATTACCTACTGGTCTTCAGGCTGGTTTTGTTGTGGCTGGTAAGCCTATTGTTACTGAAAGTGAAGCCAGAACTAACCAGAATTACCGTAGAAGCGTACAGCAAGAAACTGTATTCTTAAAGGCTATTACAAAATCAGACACTTCGGTAGAAATGACTACTAATTTTGCCAAAGAAAATAATAATAATCAAGGAGGAGGAGGTGCTGGTAATACTATTAATCTAATATTGGATGAATATACTTTCTCTGACACCAAAAAACACATAGCATGGCGTTTTGAAATTGAATATACTGCCATGATACAAAAAGACGGATCAACCGCTGGTGATAAGTTTGATTTGGTCGCATGTCATGGAAAAACCACAGGAGGTATAAAGTCATTTGTAAACTCAGACCAAAGTAGAGGTGCTCCTGCTATATACGGACAAACCAATGAACATTATAATTCCGACAATCTCAGTAACGGTGCTGTACCATTTGGTACTACAAATTCTGATCCTAATCCCGCTATTACCACTTCTATTGTTTCTGGAGGTAGTTTCCCCAGACTTCAGGTTATTGCACAGGCTCCGGGTGTAGGTTTTAGTTGTATGATTACGGCAGTTGTTAAACTAACTCAGTTGTCTATGCCAAATAATCTTGAGTTTACAGACACAAGCGTATAGGAATAAAAAGGAATAAAATATGTCAGCAACTCCACCTGATCGTGCAGGTCCAAACATAAGATACGGAGACTTTTATTTTGATCCCATCAACGGATATCCCGTTCCACAGGTCAGTATTAGTCAAACTGTAAATAGAAGTAGTGCTGGAACACCGTTTTCGTATGCTACTACCGTAACTTTAGAAGGTCTGATATATGCATTCTCAGGATACAACAATGACTGTGAACCTCCTAACAGTTTAGATCAGAATACTGGATTCGGTTTCTTGATGCAACAAGCCAGTGGGCTTAGTGAAGTTTTTCGTAAAGACTTTCAAGAATTTGTTATAACTTGTAACAACGGCACTAGCGAAACAGTACTGGTTTCTGGAGACGGTAACGACAAGCATATTACCAAAATTAATAGCATTAACTTTAATACGTCTCAAGACTATTGGGCTGTTACTATTCCGTATACAATCGAAATTTCAGTTCAATCTGCCGATGGATTCATGGGATCAGGAGAAGGATATCCTAGCGGAGGAGGTTTCTTTATTAGTAGTTTTACTGATAATATTAGTATTAATGTAGATACTAGTAAAAGTTATTACGCCGCTAGTGCAAATGAACCTGCACCAGACCCTTTTCCTAACCCTTATCAACAAGGCAATCTTCAAGGTGGAACCAGAATGCTGCCTTTCCCTGTGGCTACAGGTTATCCCACATATACTGTCACTAGAACTGTTGGTGCAGCAGGTATACAAACCAGTGGTCTTAATTCTGTTAAGAATGCACAAGCATGGGTAGTAAATCAGTTATCACAATTTCCTATATCTGGTATGACAGAGGGACTAGACCTGTACAACCGTGAAAGAAGCATCACTGCTGATTCTGCTGCTGGTACTTATCAAATTGTTGAAAATTACGTAGGTGTTCCTGATGTGGCTTCATTTGGTTATCTAGAAACTTTTGAAGTTAGTCAGGATATTAGTTCGAACGGAACTAGAACTCTTAGTATCAACGGTAATATACAAGGACTAGAAACATCAGATAGTGCTGCTCCAGATATCACTGGTGGCTACACAGGAAGTATAACTCCTACACACACAGGAGTACCGGCTAAAGACACTAAGTACCGTAATGCACTCAGTGGGTATGTATCAGTACAAGACGACTTTTTTAACCGTGTTGTAAACACTATGCCCTACTATTCTCCTACTCCTGATATGTCGCAATTTTTTTCTAGTGAAAATTGGGTCAATCCTGTACCAGTAAGCAAAAGAGAAGGTTTCAATCCAGCACAAGGTTCAATTAGTTATAATTGGAGTTACGATAATAGGCCTTTAGCCTTAATTAGCGGTGCTCAAGGAGAGAGACTAGATATTAATGATAATTATTCCACACGTTCCGTAGCAAATGTGTATGTAATAGGTAGAAGATTAGGACCAGTTACACAAGACTTAGGAACTTATACAAAGCCGAAAAGGAGAGTAACATATTCTGCTAGATTCCCAAAGCCTTCTGGCTTTCAGGGGTATAACATAACGGATACTGTTTACAACGATGTAATAAATACAGTAGCACAATACGACCCTGCTTTATTAAATCCAGATAGAGACAGTGATAATAATCCAGTGGGACCGATTATTAGCAATATTACGAACGATAGTTATTCATTTAATCCTATAGATGCTAGTGTAAGTTATACAGTTGAGTGGGAGTATACAAGGTGTGCGTAGTAAATTAAAACATAGAAGGAACAAAGGATGGCAGTAGACAACGGGCCTGTTACATGCAGTGAGTTAAGTGTTAATCAAGTTGGGCCGTTTAGCCAAACTATGGCACTTGGCTGTAGTATCAGTAGCATAACAATGAATGCTGGATGGGGTTCAACTGCAAGCACATGCAATCTAGGGCTTGTCAGAGACACCTGTAAACATTGGAGGAATGATGCTTATAGTGAATCGTTGACTTTTAATAGTACTATATTACAGCAACCACAAGGTACTCCCAAAAGCACTGCTTTTGAAAGAAACGATCAGGGGCAATACACGTTTCAACCAGACCCAAGAAGACAAAATCAAAGAAACATAGCGGATCAACAACTTAAAGAAGAAGCCTATAAAACCAATCCCGGCAATCAGGATAGTAATACAGTTTATGGAGACTTTGGCAAACAGATATGGTATTTAAATAATGGAGTTTTTGAATCATTAAACTGGTTAGAACAAGACTTAGGGTTCCCAGCCGACCCTACGAACGATTTTAGTAGAGCACTAAATAATGATCAGGCTACACAAGGATTTGACATCAATGGTGTTCCTGTTTTTGTAAGAATGGAAGATTTAGTTTTTGGAGGAATGATTAAATCATGGGAGCAGAGAACAGGACAACAAGGAGGAACATATAATGTGACTTTAGAGGGTATGGCTAGTCTACTCAAAGGTTGTAGTTTAATTATCAATAATTATTCTGGTTCAGTTGCAACTAGATATAATACTCTCTTCACTGATATTCCAGTTGCCACTCTTCCAAGCAACGAACCGTTTGGAGACTATTATAACCCTAATAGCCAAGACAGTTTTAATGGAAGCATCAGAGGAGGCAATCATCCAAATGTTATTAATTTGATGGGTTTAGCAAATTATGTTTATGGTTTTACTGGTGCTGCTTGGCAAGGAAGCAAAGGCGTAAGTGCAGCAGACATTTTTGTAATCCTTCGTTCTGTTCTATCTCCTGAAAATACTGTAAGAGCAGAAAGTGCTTATTTTCCCTATGGTGCTCTTGTAGGTAGAAGTTTAGTAGATAGAGATAGCGGACTTATACCTAATGTAAAAACACCTGTATTTGAAGGATTAGACTTTAGAGCATTTGGCTTTATGGACACCAAACTAGCAGTTGATAACAGATATAGACCGTTGTTTGCTTTAGACCTTAGCGAAGTGCCAATGCCGCCAAATGATCTCTATTTTACTGAGCCCTCTTTAACTATAACCGGATTTTTAGATACTATTTCTAAAGGAGGTCAATACGACTATCTTGTAGAATGTTATCCTAGCACCAACACAGCATATAGTGCAGTTATAAAAATTAAAACAGTTAATAGGTCGATTGCTGTTCCACCCAATAGTCTTAGATCAACTGTCTATAATGCTGATGATATAAACAATTTAAGTTATGGAGAAGAATTTGATACAGCAAATGTGAGAAAAGTGATATTAGGTGGTCCACAACAAAGAATGTTACAGTTTTCTACAGTAAGCAAGTCTGTGTACCAAGAGGCAAGAGCATACGACCCTTATTCACAGGATGCGAATGATTCGGTTGTTCCTTATTTAACACAAATGTCTACTTTTGCACAACCAAGAGCAAATGCCTATCAAGATATTACCTCTGACGTAAGATGGTATAAAAGTTATCGGGTTGGGGCAGGTATTGTAGCACAGCAAACTACATCAGATCAATTTTTTCAAGACACAAACAATCAACCTCAAGCAGTTAGAAAGAAAGGAAACTATGCGTATAATAAATTAAATATTAATTATCCGCAAAGCGACCCTGCTTCGTCAGAGCCAGATGAGGGAACAGGCAATGTAGAGTCATTAGGACTAGGTTTTTCATATCCTTTATGTTCTGACTTAATCAGTCCTTATTATGGACAGGACTCTACTGGAAACATCAGGCTTGTATATTATGATCGTGCTATGTGTCAAATACAGGTTATGACTTCTATTATGGATTGGAGAACTTGGTGTAGTTATGACACTCCTACTTTTGCACAACCTTCGGAAGCAGTGGAGGACGAAGATGATGAAGGAGAAGTAATTGGCGATGATGATAATGAAAAAATTCCTTTTACTGTAAGTGGTTCTCAATGGATTATAACGGAATATGAGATTAGGGCAGCAATGTCTAGTATTGAAGTTTTTCTAAGTTGGCTATATGATGATTACACAAAAGGTTTTCAAAGCATGACAGCCGTTTATTTTTACAATTATATAGGACAAGCCTTTTGTAAAAGCGTAGCAGACAAATTACTGAAGGGAACACCCTCACTAGTAAAAGATTTAAATAAAGCAGATAAATTTGGTAATATAGACTCAGCCGCAAAAAAACTACTCGAAGATGCCGATGGCACAGATGCATTGACTATTGGTGCTCAAAACGATGTTTTAACTGACTATAGACTTAAATTAGAAATACAAAAACTACAAAAGTTTATTGCTGAAGATATAGGTCAATACCACTCAAAAGAATATCTAATTCGTATGCCTCAAGTTTTTTCTTTCATAGACCGTTCAGGAAATCGTGTTTATAATTATGAGCCTGCTGAATCTGGATGGGAAGAAGAAGGAAATCCTTTAGATGATACTATGGTTTTTGGTGGAGGATATGCTACTTATCTAGCAAATGAAAACGGAACATTTCCTCCTCTTCTAGGTTTTTTAGCAAATTGGGAATATGATCCTCAACAACAAGTAGTAACAGATGACGATATTACAGCAATGCCTTTGCCAGAAGTTTGTCCTCCTAAACCGGAGGTAGATGATGATGATGATAATGGGGGTGATCCAGATGATGCGGACGAGGGTAGAGACCCTGATGGCGAGGGCGGTGCAAACACACCTCCTGCCAAAGACCCTGTGGGTGATGCAGATGAAACCAGACCAGACAACGGAAATCCTGAAACGAAAGGCCTAACAAAGGGGACAAATGATAGACCATCTGTAAATATAGACCCAAGAAAAAATGGGTGGTATAATCCTTTAGATATAGAATCATTAGACAAGTCTGAGGCTATCTATTTTAATGCTATAGGCATGGTCAACGACAGAAATGTTTTTTATGCGTCTTTAGGATATCCGGTGAGTCAAAACAGAGCACCATATAATGGTATTCAAGAGGCACACCAAGAGATGACAAGACAAAATACTCACTACAGAAAGGTATATACCAGAGCAGGTCTTAGAGATATTAATCCTAAAAACAAAGTTAAACAGTTTGGTTTTTCTAGAATGCATGGAGGTGGACCCTGCGTGGTAATTACTGGAAACAGCAAAGTAGACCAACAAGCAGAAATGAGTGTTAAGTTTTGCAAAACTTTGCAAAAATTTTTATTACAGTTTTCGGGTTATCAAATTCCTAGAGAATCAGGTTTTAAAAATGATTGGAAATGGGGAGTAACAATTACAGGCGAGGATGGCAAGCCAGCGACAAAAAAGGCAATGATTGCAGAGGTAAAAAGGCATAGGCAACAAAGAAATAATTTTGCAGGAGGACTGAAATCGGGTTCAGGAACAAACACAGAAGAGGACAATTATGTATTTACAAGAGGTCTTTTCGCCATACCAGTGTTTGCAGCCGTACCTGTAAAATACAATACACAAAACTATGGACCTTGGGCAAGCGTTCCGGGTACTGTAGAGACTGAAATTTTTAATGTTGGTAATCCTATTTTTTCTGCAACACTAGCAGATAATATGGTAGGAGGAGTAGATGTAAAATATGATGGTGCTGCTGTTCCTTGGAACTATGGTGGAATAGAATATTTAGACTATGCTAAATTGACAGAAGTTACAGAATCACTTAAAGCACAACAATCTTTAGAGAAAGCCAGTTTTTCAGTTCCGGGTATACTTGCTGCCGATGGTGTTCCAGTAACAATAGGTGACTTTCTTGCTGGGGCTGGTCCGGTTATTAATAGTCTCAATGCAAGTATCAATGCACAAGGAGGATTTAATACCAATTATACTCTAAGAACTTATGTTAAGAAAGTAGGATTTTACAATAACGAAAGAGCAAAAGAGATTGCTGAATTAGCGAAAACCGCAACTGAGTTTAGAAATGAACAGGCTAAACTTCAAGGAGAAATTCTTCAAAGACCTGAGAATCAAGCAAAAAACACTGGTTCATCGGGGGATACGGATGTTAAAATTACTCAGTCTCCAATTTTAGAGACCAGCCCTGTTGAAGCAATGGTGGGAAGTGCTGCTCCTTTCATTGCAGGAAACACAAGTTTGCCAGATATTAATAATTTTAATCCTTCTTGGCATTTAAGAACTTCTACTGGAGGTTCTAATACTGGTCCTGAAGAGACCTATCAGCACGTTTCAAGAACTACTATCTTTAAAGCAAATGAATTTGCAGGTAAGGAAATTAAACCAGAGACATATAACCTTACTTCTATGATGAGTCTAGATGGCATAATATCTCCTATATCTTTTTATCCTAGTCCATTTGGTTCTACGTTTAATATTACTAAATACGACAGACAGCATTGTCCATATTGTCGTGGAACAGGACGTTACAATTACAAAGTGTCGCAGGACCAAGATGAAGGCAGCATTCCAGATTTTCCTACGTTTGCAGGCACAGTGGATATAACTGTTACTAGAACAGCAGATTGTACATTCTGTGTAGACTCAGGAGAAAAAGCAAAAGAAAGATCGGCAAGTGCTGGTTTATCGACTATGCGAACACCTCCGTTTATCATAGACAGAGGAACTGATTCAGAATTAGCAGGTAATTCAATCACTTCCGCTGACGATCCATGTCAAGACTCTAAGGTTTTAATTAACTATACTACACTAACGCCTGTGGTTATGTCGTCAAGCACTGGTGAATTTGCGGTATCTGTTAATAGACAAGCAGGAGATTTGTGTGCTCATTCTATCAGAATGGTTGGCATAGGCTGGCTGCCACCAGATTCAGATCAAGGCCAAGATTTGTTTATAGACAACACAACCAATAGACAGAAAAACTATTCAGATTATGACATTAGTTATCAAACGAATCAAAGTACTCCTGATGACTTTCAAGCCTCTAACAATGCAAGGTTTATGGGTTTGCGTGGTCCTCTGATGATTCATGGATGGGGATATGATGTGGATGGCTATCCTGTTCCTAATGCTTCTGGAGACATACAGTATGGAGACGACGGCTCGCCAATAACAGATGCCAATGGGGGAATAGTATATAAAAACCAAACACAACTCGCAGATGGAACATGGACAGACCCATTTCCTGAACAAGCGTTTGCAAAAAACTGGGCTAGTGCTCCTAATACTTGGCCTGTAGGCCCAGTTGACCTAAGATGGAATAGTCAAGCAAAAGTTTGGACTGTTGGCACAAGATACGATGATGTTTATGTTACTTTAGAGAACGACCTAAAGGGAGACACACCTGTAAGAGCAGTCTTAACCGACGCAGCAGATGGAAACGACCCTCTACCTGATGGCTACAGAAAATTGGTTTTTGTACAAGACCCCAATGGCTTTTTTAGTGCTCCTCGCGGAGCAACTGTTTATGCGAAATATAATACAGATTCAGGGTTTTACAACCCCATATTCAATAATACAACAGTAACATCTGGTGTTATTAATGCTGAATCTAGTGCTTCGGTGTATATTAATAATGCACAGTATGATGTAGGATTTATAAACCCTCTGCAAGTAGGAATAAACATAGGATCAGCCGCTATTTTTATGTTTATAGATGGAAACTGGGTTGTTCAAGCAAGTAGTTGTTAATGAGGATTACTAATGGCATGTTGTACTTTAAGTCAAAATCGAACCTATGATATTCAAACGACAGCAGGATTCAGGTCTATCTTTAATAGTGCTTGTCTATCAGCAACTAGTAATGTTACCGTTCCCGGTTGGCTACCAATTATGGCTGATGAATCAACGAAGCCATATCAATTTTCTTACACTCAAAACCTTAGTTCTCCGAGAATTACAGGCTTTACTCTCTTCGACCCTATTAATTGCCAAGACTCTGATTTTACAGATCGGTCTGTTGATGATCCTAATTTTACAAATCTAAACACTTCTTATTGCGATGGTTGGTTTCCTGAATTAAATAGTGATATTGCAAGCACACAACTATTTGCAAACCAAGGGAAAAGAGGTGCGACTAGACAGGGTGGATGCGAAGGAGGACTGTGTGATGTTACGACTCATCAAGGTGATCTTAACCACGGAATACCCTACCTCTTAACACAATATGCAGAAGATATTTTAGACAATAAGTTTACAGGTAAGTTTCCTTTAACACAAGGCCAAGGAGTAGGTTTTGCTACTGTTGCTAAATCAGATTCTAGTGATGGCAACGAAAGATATACAGATTGGTTAATTTTACCAAGAATGGGAGAGACAGACTATGATCCGTCTAGTAGCCAATATCTAAATGAAAGAGATCATGGTCTAGCCCTAAAAAAAGCACAGATAGCACATAAAACCGCAGGTAACTTCATACTGTTTAATATAGGTAGCCCTTATTACAATGCAGAAGATTGGGAAGTTAAATATTCTGGATATAGCGGTATTATGGATGGAATTATCGGAGAAGGCAAAATAGAGAATGGAGGCTCTTGGAAATTAGAATTACCAGAACCAGAAGTTTTTACAAAACCACATGGCTTTGATGGTTATACTTACAACAATGTTTTTATACAAAAGAAGAAGAGGCTATCCTATTGGAGATGGGATATAAAAGAATGTCCTATCGCTTGGGTTCTAAACTCTGATCAACCAAATGGCTCAGAGTTACCTTATCAAACCTATGTTCCTTCTGGAGATTGTTTTATAGCAGAAATTGAACCCGTAGAACCTGAGAATCTATGTGACACCCCTCAAACCACTAGAAGAGGAGAAAAAAGGTGTCCATCAGGTGTAAAATTTATGGAAAGCGGCAGTGTCTATACTATTCCACATGGCAGTTTGGCTGTTTATGTGTCATGTAACCTATATCCTAAATTTTATCAAGCGTTTAATGAACTCAAAAAAACTCTAAGCCAAATCGAATATGCTGGACAACAACCTCCTAATGAACTTTACAGTTTAGTGAAGCAGGCAATGTTTGTAGCAACTCATCCGTTGGTAGATAAAATTACTGTAGATTTGCACAAGTCAAATCCACTAACCTCAGAAAAACAAATTCCTTGGGAGTATGGTGGCTATTTACAGCCTCAATATTCAGACATGAATGCCTTTGATAAAAAGTATGCTAGTTTTGGAAATCTTTATTTATGTAACACTTGGGACGATCTGGCAAAAACCATTAGCGATAAATATGGAAGTTACTATTCTCCTCAACAGAGTATTAATTTTTCAGAAATAAATACTTCTGAAGCCCATATCGGTTTTGATTTTTTGTATGATTGGACTTCCAAGCCAGAAATATTAAACTCCTATTCAAACAACGCAAGCGATGACTATCGTGGCTTTATTCCTTGGTATCCAGATTTTAGCATATATTATAACAATATTAAAATAATACAAAATTCAGACGGAAGAAATATTATACCCAGACACAAAGTGATCTGTGAAACAGACGATGGTGTTACCAAATGCGACCTTAGTGGACCAGTGGCATTTAGTAATTTGCGGTTTGAGAACGGAGCGGGGGTAGAAGGTACTTTATATAGCGAATATTTACAATCAGGAATGTACAATCTCAGTAGTTATTATCCTCGAAGCGTTAATGCCAGTCAAAACAGTGCTAGATCATTTTGTGATGAGTGTGATCAATATAGTAGTTATGCTAATTATGGTGGGGCCACAGATTGCTCTGATGTAAAACTGTGTGATTGTCTAACCAACGAGTTCGATGAAGAAACAAAAGAACCAGACCCTTGTTATGCTATATCAGATAATACTTTAAGGTTGTCTAGATATTACAAAATTCTTGTTGATAATAATTCTTTTCCTCTAACCGTCGCCATGAACAACCAAGGAGGTGTTTACTATAGAAGTAAAAATTTAGAAAAAGTCGGTTTTGGTGGAACAAATTTTACAAGTAATTCTGCGAGTTTAAGAGTGTCTTTTAATTCTTTTAGTAACAGCAGAAATTTTAATCAGCCTAAAATATATGTTCTAGACGCATACCGAATACAAACTGATAATCCGTCAACATTTCGTTGCGAAGCCTTTCCTACGCTAGAAGATTGTGAACCTAAAAAATTAATTTGGGATAGCACCTATCCTATAAGATCGGATGGAGGTAAACAGTTTTTTGAAACAAATAGTACATCACCATATGTTAGCCAAGTAAGCGTAGAGAAAACGCCTTGTAGAAGGATGAAAAGTTACGGAGGTTATAGTGCCGAAGTTTTGAACGAACTATTTCCAGATGCTAATCTAGTGAGCCAACCAGTTGTAAATATCAGTTCTTCAAGCGTGGTCAGACGAGACAGTGACAATCCTTTTGGGTGTACTTCATCAAGCAGTATTGCTCATGAAAACTATGTTAACAACACTATACGAATAAATATAAAAAATGTAGAAGATGTAGACAACACCAATACCAGATTATCAGATATATTTATAAGCACCACAGAAACGGTGAATTTTACTAAGCCTAGATACGATATAGTGTTTGAACCTTGGGGAGATGAATACATAGTCAACAAAGACATGAAAAGATTTTCAACCTCAACAACTATTGTACAAGACCCGAGTGAATACGTAGGTGTACCCGGATTTGGATCACAGGATACAGTATGGCCCGGAGGAAACACGCATTTAGTTGATACAAAATACCTAAGCGAAGGTTCGCTTTATTTGCAGTTTCATAATCCTTTTCTTGTTAACATGATGATTCTGGCAGGTGTCACTCCAGAAAATGAAATGGGTTATGGTCTTAATATATATCCAGATGTAGAAAATGACAATGCTTCTTATGATGATTATTTAGGCATACCTAGAACTTGGTGTAATAGACGAGAAATGTGGTATAACTTTGGGGATCAAACATCCAGAGTTAGCGTAACATTTACCAAACGTCCAAGGCCCACTATTGCAAAGTTGGCTTTGGGTCCACCTAAAAAAATATCATTAGGAAAAGGTGCTGCGTTCGTCAGAAACGAACTAATTCTTGCTGATGCAAAAAAAGTATATCCTACTAATTTTAGAAATCAAAATAATCCTGATATTATACCAAGATATACATTCAATAACCCTATACAAACAGACACCGAAAATAAACCCGAAGCAGCAAGTTACTTAATAACTGGAAACGACGCTAAAAGTCTTGCACCACTCTTTGTGAACACTCACGGATTTAAAGAAAATAGAAAAATAAAAATTATTCTTCAAACCGATGAAGGAAAGCACTACGAAATATTAACTAAGCCTACTAGGTATTTTTCGTATGGCAAATCTTATGAAGGTTATCCTCATTTTGTTAAGGTTGTACCAGATGGTAATCAAAATAATTATCTTCCGGGTATGGTTCCATTTATTCAGCGTACAGACTCATCATATCCTAGCAAATGGGAGATTAGACCTAATACTAAGTATGCTTTTGATAAAGCAGGTATGGGTAAAGGCGTTGATGCCGAGGGAAACCCTTTATTGTTTGATTATGCATGGCCTTTGAATCTGAACTTGAATAATTATGAAATTGATGTAGACAAAAGAAAGATCGTGTTACCCGGAGCCAGATTGTTCTTCACATTATTTCCTAATACGACAGTAGTAAACGATGATGACAGGTCAGCAGAAGTAGGCAGTTTTGTTACTTTTTCTGGAAACGATACGCAAATATATTACAAATTAAGAAGTCCTAGCGATGGGCAGGGAGAGAAGTTTCAAGATTCTTATACCCCTATTAATCCCTTTGATAGTTATACTTGGCAAAAGTATTCTGATCTACATATGGATTTTTCTAACACTAGTTTCTTAGGCTATGTGTATAACTCCACAATAGAACTTCCAAATATTCCTTTTTATTTTTATAGAGAACCGTATGGAGATAGAAGTAAAATAGCAAAAACTTTGGCTTACCAAGCGAGATTAAAAACAACCTTAGTAGGCTCAGATGGAAAACCAGTATTTGCCGGTTCTTTAATTGATGGCTGTATAGACTATTGCCAAGATGGAAGTGTAACCTTCTTGAAAGTAGAGACAGAACTATTCTTCAGAAACAATCTCAACAAACAGTGGAAAGAAATAAATCAAGAAAAAACACCTTTAGCGTCCTACCACATAATCCACCAACAATGCGTAGGGGCTGAAAAAGATAGGCTTTTAGTTAACGAAAAGTATACTAGTAAATGGTCTGATATATTAAAATATGATGGAATTACTTTTGATCATTCTCTTGATCCTCAAGTCGGCCCCACATACTATCCGGGTACTGTTTATGATAACGTGTTTTACAAAACTATTGTAGACAACGGCAATTATATTGCTACAAATAAAAATTCTATACTGCCAGAAGCAGGACCGTTTAGGTTTATGGTTCATCAAAAATACAGCGTGGATTACGAAGGAAATGAACCTGTAGCAGCCAGAAGAATTAGCGGCGTACATAATTATTTTCCTTTTATGGACATCAACGATAAGAGCAGCATACAGTCAGCAAACTATCTTATTACTGAGCCTTTGGTTCCTGTAGACGACGGTGAACACATCTGGCCTAAGCAACAGGAGGAAGGAGTTTTCAGGCCCGATTTAGAATTTATAGTCACTATTCCTGCTGATTGCACAGCAAGAGAGATTTATGTACCTCACAATACAAGAATAGAGGATGCAGTTTTAAGCGATAGCGTAAGAGTGGATACTCCTCTTTATTATCTTAATAATATATTTAAAGATGATCAAAGAAATTCTTTTGATGTTCAAGATATAAGACCTAGCCCTAAAACAGGAAGAAATTACGGTAGACCTGCAAATCCACCACAAAAAAACAATCCTTGGGACGCATCCACGGTTTATCCTGTATCATTCTCAGATGATTCTTCTCAATTAAACAACAGAGAGACATGGACACCTGACCCCTTTGCTAGATTTCCTTATTATTCAGATTTTGATCCAGAAGAATGTTATAAAGAGACCGAGAGGGACCAGAGGGAACCAGATGTAGGTCAGTGCAAATTGCGTCCTGCTGGATCATTAAACTTAGAAGGAGAATATAAATTAGCGGTAGTTGATGAAGTACCATTTTTAACTATAGCAAAACAAGTATCAAATATTAGTTTAACCTATAACGCTGGTATGTTCAATGGCCTGAACAGTGTGGTCCCACCAAGAATTGTTCGGAGCATGGCTAAACCAAAGAATAGTATAAATTCTACAAACGATGTTCTCTATAGTAAAGCCTATCCAGATCAATGTCTTGATAACAATGTTCTGCCTCCTCTGTATGCATATCCAGAGTGGGATATGGAAATTAATGACACTTTTATGGCTGGGGTTAAAGACATTCAAGACCTTGCCGATGGCAACAGTGCAGATGCAGATAGAGCAAAAAGTGTTTTAACTGTTGATAGACTCGCAGAAGAAATGTTGTTTCGTTCTATATATGGAGAAACAGAATATATAAATAGACAGTCCATAGATGGCAAAAAGAAACTAAGCATTGATCAAATTCTTAATTTTGTTGATCCAGAAATTAGTGTTAAAACTTTATGGGATCAGGTTTTATGGGGCTATGATGGAAACACACTTAAAAACAGTATACAAACTTTTAGTTTTAATGTTATAGCACCTAAGCAAATAGGGGAGCAAGTATCTATAGACAATGGTGCAATCACTGCCCGTATCGTTGCTTCAAACTCTCAAGAATATACAGGTGCGGACATGGAACTGAATTGGTATGGAGAAATATACCGTTGGCCCATATCCATGACTTCTGCTGCTTTCAACAGGTATATCTCGGTTGAGTCTGGTGGAGAAGAACCACAAGTATCTGATGGAGACAGCATAGAAATTGTACAAGAGGGACGGGTTGTGGAACCCGCGATTACAATAGATGGTGTAGGATGTACTATGCTGCATGAGAGTTCTACTTTTAGACTGCCAGAAAGCACTATTAGTGAAGAACCCGGAGAATGGTCTACAATATACAGTCAAGGCGAATCTGTAAATATGGGCAGTATATATCATATGCTGCTTGATTATACAAGACCATATGCTTTGGGTTGGTTTGATTCACCAAATAATTGTCAGGGTGAAGATGATAGATTCGGTCCTTACACTCGACGCTGTAAGCCATATTCCTATGGATATTGTTCTAATGA
>Ga0070750_10000777_pt1 | contig 17618 bp, 15 predicted proteins | sample VirMetDEL_Nov_24_FD_77013 | JGI IMG/M metagenome (GOLD analysis project Ga0070750, IMG submission 77013) | Aqueous microbial communities from the Delaware River and Bay under freshwater to marine salinity gradient to study organic matter... | ecosystem: Environmental > Aquatic > Marine >...
GATTTTGTTTATGGTACGCTTACCCCTGGCCATTGAGATCCTCGCCTACATCAGCAGCAAGAATACCCAATACATCGAGCAAGTCAGACACAAGTTCCTGCTTCTCTTCAGGAGTAAATCCGCCCTTTGCATAAGCAACGAGCTTAGCAATAAGAGCAAAAATCTTTCCCCAGCTTGCAGGTTCAATCTTTATTTTCATTAGTAATCCTTATAGGTGTAGCCTTTAAAAGATGCAGATGGTTTCTTCATTCCACCTTTCTTGGGCTTGATTGTTTCATAACGTTTATCAGAAGACTTCTTGGCTTTCATATTACCTCCAGTTGGTTTAGACATATCACACATGTTACTTCCTCGTTCTCTTTTTTGCAGTAGGATTCTTTGTTTTTTTATTCGATGGCCACAAATCTTTACATGCCCAGTGACGAGCAGACAAAGTATCACTAGCCGATGAACACTTGTGCCGCGCACGAAAAGACTTCTTGGCAGAGTCAGAATAGTTATGCTCGTATCCAGCAGCACCATATTTTATGAGCTTTTGTCTGCCAGATTTACATCCAAGCACAACTTTTTTCTTTACTCCATATCCAGGTTCTCCCTTTCTCAATGGTCTAGGAGAGTTACAAGACATTGCATCCTTATTTATTTTGCCCATCTTTTATTGCCTTCACATCATTTGATATTAAGTCTAGCTTGTTGGATAGCTTCTCCATGTGCTGTTGATACATTACTCTATCATCATCACAACGCTGCATCATTGCTCCAATCTGATCTACATATAGTTGAGAGATATACCACAAAGCAGCACAAGCAATGCCCAATGCACCACCCTGCCCCATAATATGTCTCACCCATTCTTCTTTTGTCATATTGACCTCAAAAAAAATGCTCCCTACGCATCATTATAATAACACATAGGGAGCAAAAACACATTACTATTTATTAAGCAACGTAGAACGCTACAAGAAAATCGGAAGAAGTTGGAGCTGCACCCATTGTGATTCGTCCAACACCACCAGCTCCACCAGTTGCAGATACAGTAAACTGATCAACACCGCTTGGAGCAGATTGTACTTGTTGAAGAGCAACACCATTACGGAAAAGAAGAATAACAGTAAAGTTAGATTCAAGTGCAACAGCCAAATCAAAAGTAGTAGCACTTCCGTTTCCAGTAAAGTTGTCAACCTGTGTTCCAAAAGAAACCTTTACAGGAGTAACAGCAGAGTTAGCAATCTGTGTAGAACCGATTCCACTATCGGCAACCTTCACACCACTTGCACTTACAGAAAGAGTAGAGCCATCAGCAAGTACAGATGCAACACCATTGCTTGCAGTCAAACCATTGCCTTTTGTTGCATTTACAAAATCAACAATAGATTCCAACTTAGTTGATCCATCATCATCATGTAAAATAGCAAGTTGGTCAACAGATGGATCAACAGTAACAGACAAAAGAGAAGCAAAGTTCAAAGACAAATCAGAGACAGCAGCAGAACCATCATAAGAAGTCATTGCAATACCACCATTAGTTGCCTTAGATAATGCTCCCAAGCTATTACCAAGTGCCACACCTGAAATAGTAGAGTTAGCAAGTTTGGCATTTGAAATAGCAGAGTTCGCAATGTAAAGACCATTGGCATCCTTACTGATTGTTCCTCCAGCCTCCGCTTTAACTTGTACAGAAAGTTTTGCTGTATCAAAGTAAAGACCTGGAGACGAAGTCGCAAGATCAACAGAAATAACATCGGGATTACCTGATGTGTTGATATCAATACCATCACCACCTGAAAAAGAATCAGGTACTTGTGCATCTACATAGCTTTTGATTGCAGAAGCAGAAGCAAGTTTAGAAGAAGAAGCAGATACAGCAAGATCAGTTTCAATGTCTGTAGAAAGAATCTTAGCGTATGATACTGCTCCATTGTCCAGTTTATTTACGTCAATAATGGCATCAATAAGCTGATTACGTACGAGTTGAATAGCCATGTGGCCTCCTATAATGGAATGTACACTGCGACCAATACAGTTCCAGTCTCAGGTACAAATGATGTTGTGAACGTTCGAGCATCGACCACAGTGATTTCCACCCCTGTTCTTTGTCTCACTCCATTGTAATATACCACCAAAGTGTTTGTATTAAACGCATCTGGAGTCACAAAAGTTTGTGAAACACCATCTATTTGTGACGATAAGTCTACCTCTTTACCAAGAGAACCAAACGTACCGGAGCTAGAACCAAACGCATCTACATTACATGGGATTGCCATCACACCCTCCAAGTGATTTTTATCTCACGAATGTTTACAGTACCTGTATCTGTCTTTACCCATACCTTTGTTGGCCATGTATCTGCCACATCAATCTCAATCCTTATAATAGATGATGTGCTAGTGTTTGTTGTAATACCCTCACACAAACCAACTTGTGTGTCTCCAATAATGCACCTATCTCCATTGGCATCCTCTGTAATACGCACAGTCAAACTATTTGCACCTGCATTGGTGTCACCATAGATTGTCAAAGCAGACAATGTACCATATAAACTAGGAAGAGAACGTAGCGCTATGTTGGAAGGCACAATCTCAAAACCATGAAAAGCTGTGCCTACCGAAGTATCAAAATACTCTACCAGTTTATAGTGTTCCATATTTACTCTTTTGCTTTTATATCACGTTCCAATGCTTTCAAACCATATTCCCATTGACGCTGTACAGATTGTGTTTTTGTTGGAGTTAACAGACCTGTATAATATGCCATGAACCATGCACTTGACATATCATTCAGATTGTTTTTATTCAAACTTTTTAAATAAGCTGTCTTGTCTTTTATAGGAATCTGTCCTTCACCTGTAGGAGACGGTATCATTGTATCTGTTTCAGCAAACATCTGTCCTCGCCAAAACTCTTTGATACCTCTAGGCTGTGCCGCTGTATACCCCATCGGATATGCAATAAGATTCGCTGCTGTCAATCCCAATAGACGATGCATTAAATACAAACGTACTTTACGTTTACCTTCTTCTCCTTTGGGAAAATCATAATACACTCCTTCTCTACTCAATGGTCGGCCTGCAGTACGTCTTCTCTCTACTAGTCCATAAGTCTTCTTAAGTTCAGGTAGCTTGCCTTGTTCTTCTGCTGCATATACCAGCTCAGAAGGCATAGGCTTCCATCTTCCATTCTCTGCATCCCACATTTCAAGAAGCAGTTCTGTTATAGGATTGCCCTTTGCTATCTTCTTTCCTATAGCAGCACCTGTAGCAGGCAAGTCTGCATAGATCAGACTTGCTTCATACAACTTTGCTTCCATTGTACGTTCATCTGAAGTCAACTTATCTGCTGCATGTAACATATACATTCCTGCTGTAGACATGATGTCAAACATCTGTATCTGAGGATTCATCATGCCTGAAGCATACATATCTGTACCATCCACAGTATCCATGTAAATGCCAAATACTCTGCCCAATGTATCATTCTGAGCAGATTCATAATCACGCATAGTCTGACGATTCAATCTGTCCTGCATCTGTAAAAACTTTAATGGTACAGAAGTCTTTCCTGTCTTGATAGCTGTATACACTGAGTTGATTACAGCTGTACCCATTGTTCGCATGAAAGAATAGAACCACATATATTTTTTGATTGTTGTTGCTTCTGCACCTTTTAGAAGATTGTAATCCAAAATACTGCGACTAGCCTTATTAGCTGCCATTGCAGGTGTATCACCCTGCATAAGAGCATCTATAAATACAAACCTACGCATCTGTGCATCTTGATTACGTGAATACTCAGTCATGTAGTTTGCACCACTCGGAGAAAGATTGTCTGTTACTTTATTCCATAATCCTTCACGAACAAAACCACTTGCATCTTTCTTTGCTCCAATAAGTATCCTATTAAACTGTGCAGACTGAAACTGCGCATCAATATATCCACTTTCAATACCATAATACTCAGACAAATCTCGTAGTTCTTTTGCTGTATAATCTCGTACTGCTCCCTCTGCTCTAGAAATAATAATCTCATTATCTGGTGCAATCTTGTAACGATTAGACTTCGTACCCTTACCAAAAATATTTTGTATTATCGGCACTTCCAATGCCTTTGTTGTCAATCGTTGTACTCCAGGAGCTTGCATTACTAACGAACCAACAGCATGGCCTGTAAAACCTGCAAGCGTAGAGATTCGCATATTACTTGGCAACGTTGTCATAAAGATTACAGGATTCGTAAAAGCGTTCATACCAATAAAACGCATGGATGGAATAACAATACCACCAAGCATTTCACCCATTGCCCATCTACGCATTACAGATAATACTTCAAGCATGTACTGGCCAGTATATCTTGCTGCATAGGATGTCGCAGCAGCCTCTTGTAAGTCTTTTAAAAAACGAACTGTCTTTGAATCCTTTGCCATTTCAAGTATCTTTTGCACATTTTTTTCATGTTCAATGCCATAAACAAGAGCAATGTTTTTATTACCCATGTAATCAATACGTGGAGCAAGTCTATTGATACTATCAACTAATGATTCTGACGTAACTCCATACCTGCTCATGTAATCATTTACTGCTCGTATCTGACTAGTAAACAATCCATCCATTACTCCATCATTGCGAAAAGTAAGGTTATTAAGATACTGATCTTTAAACATATCAGTAACAACATATAAATCATTTTCCAGTTGTTGTACTATCTTTGCTTCTTCTGTTGTAAGTTCTCTTGCTGTCTTTATCTCTTGAATATTTTTGTGTGTTGCATCAATAATCTTTTGTACTTTTGCCTCTACTTTTTTAAACGTATTGCTCTGTAATACTCCTGATGCATACATATCCAAAACAAAATCATCCATATTATCAATAACAGGAGTTTGTTGTTCTATCATTCTTAGCATATACTTTTGTAAGAATGTTTCCTGTGTACCTCTATCGCTCATTCTCCATACGTCAGCCATCATACCATCAAACAATGCTTGTCGTATATTATGCAATGCAACAGTAACAGCATCCTCTGTTAAAAAACCTTCTTGTACTGCTCTGCTTGTAATGTTTAAAATTTCTGTACTCAACTGATTTGCTATTGCCTGTGTTGATTCAAGACCTACTGCCTGCTGTGATGTTCTTCCAAGCTGGACAAACAAGTCAGGTTCATTTTGTAAAAAATCATCAATAGTTTTTTGCATGTTTGCTTTACGCTGTATGTCTACCATTCGTTTATACAAAGGCAAAACAAACATTTCTTTGCGTTCTGCTCCTGGCCTTATCTTGATTTCACGAAGACCATAACCCTTCAATGCTTCATAACGATTACGCAGCTCTTCAATAACTATTCGATAGTTGTCCATCGTCAATGGCATTATATTGTTATCTGACCAAAATGGAGCATTCTTGTCCAAGCGTATGATGTCAGTCAATCCATTAATCCACAGTCGCTTTAAAGAAAACTCTACTGTGTCTCCACCCTTTACAGGAGTCTGAAAAAAATCATTGACCACAGTAACCCATTGATTCTTCAAATGTATCTGACGCATGGCCACATCCATGTTCTCTTCAATAAATGCAATGTTATCTACAATGTTTTCATAAGTTGGTTCAATGCCCTGTGATTCCATAAACTCATTTATATTATCTCGGCCATACTTATCTGCAAGTAGCTGTGTCTGACGTTGTGCTGCTGTCTTCTCGCTATTGATTTCTTTGCCTAAAAAATCAGGTTTTGTTTCAGGAGTAACCTTTCCCAATGCCTCTTCTGTTCGTGCTGTTTCTTTTATCTTTTGTAACTCCAACTCTTCATCCATACGAAGATAATCTGTCAATACATTATCAAAATGCATTGGATCATCTGCACCACGAGTCAATGTTTCAGATACCTGTGCAACAGCAGCTTGTTCTGCCTGTAACATTTCATTTTGAAATTTTCGATATGATGCAGGAAGATCATCTGTAATCGGAAAAAATGTATTACGAATAGAAAGATATGCTTTGCCAACTGCTGTATCCTGTGTTGCCAAACGGATTGCATTATCTAGTTCTTTTACTCCAATCACAAAAGAAGGAACATTCTTACCAGATGCAAACAACTCAGTACGTGCTTCCAATGGTGCTTCTGCTCTCATAGCTGTTAGTGCACCTGAACGCAACTGTACCCCACAAAGATAGTCCATTGCCAACTCAGAAGATATTTCTTGTTCAAGAACTTTAAACTCTGTCTGTGTCAGTCCTACTACATTTCCCTCTGCTGTCTCCAATACTTTTTGCTCTACTTGTTGTGGCAATGTAAGACCACTTTTACGTTGATACTGCAAAATATTTTTTGCATTCTCAGGATTCAATGCTCTTGTGCCATCATCAAGTATCTGACCATCAATCAAATCACCAAGTTCTTTTTGATATGCATTAAACTGTATAGTCTTTTTACCTAGTGTAGTATGTATATTCTTTACAGGTACAGCAACTCTAGGAGACACATAGATTAAATCGTCTGTAAAGTGACGAAGCATATTATCTTTAGCAACCTCAGCAACTGCATTACGTGTAGCTGTATAAATATGTCTTGGAGTCTTAAATACATTTTCATCAATGTTATTCCATACTCCTTTGTTATCTAGTTCCTTCCATATATTTCCTAAGTCTATCATCTGCTGAGGCGACAACGGTTTAATACTAGACTCAATGATTAACTCTTTACCTTCTGCCAAGAGAGCTTTTGTCGCATCATCAGCACCTTCTGCTGCCATTTCCCACACATCAAAGTTCATCATCTTTGATGTATTGATTGCTCTATTAATAAGACTAGCATTATGCTGAGGTGCTTCTCCTGTTTGTATTACTTTTCGTACTTCATCAGCTGTATCTTTCAGGTTTCGCAAAATAGTAGAATCTCTTTTGCCTACTCCTGTTGTTTCTTCTAAGCGTATACGAAGTCTATCTGCTTTATCTTGAACTTCATCTAATGTAAGAGAGTTCTTATTACCAAACATACTCTCTACAACAAGAGAATCAGGAGTATTTATATCTTCTTTAGTGATTTCATCTACACCACTCTTTTTTGCATTCTCTATTGCTTCATCAATCGCCTGAGAAGATGCATAAGTATCACCCGCAAACTCTGCTTTCTTTGCTCTTAATGTATTGTCTGTTACAGTCTGACCTGATTCATATATTTCCCTTTCCAAGTCTGCTACAGTCTTTGACTCATCAAGAGCATTCAATGCTGTATCAATCTGTGAACGTATACCTTTTAGTTTTACTGCATCTAAAACTGAACCTGCTCCTTTACGCAATACACCACCTACTGATAGTTTAGGTATCATCGCAAACTCACCCAAAGGTGTTAAAGGAGCAGCTATTTCTCCTGACAATCCTAATGCTTGTGATCTAAATGTACCTTGCTTTAATACACTTGGACTATACAAAGGAGCAAATGGCATAGTAGTCAATAGTGCTATATCTGTTAGATAATCATTTAATCCATTGTAATCTTCATCAGGAGGAAGAAGTTGTGCCTGTTGTTGATTAAATATACCTTGTCCTAGAAGAGCATTGGTAAGCATTTGCCCACCAACCATATCCATTTCTGTTTTCTTGTATCCAGCACCTTCTCTTGTAGATACAGGAGCACCTGTTGCCCATCCAATCATATCATTGACTGCCTGTACTCCTTCTGCCAATACAGCAGAACCTGTACCAAAACCTGCACGAAGCATTGTAGCCAATGGTGTTTCTACTACAGTTACAGGTTCATCTTCTTGTTCTTGTTTTAACACAAACCTCTTTTCATCTTCTTGTGTAGGAGGAACTTCTGTTTCCAATGCCCATTTTATTATTTTTTCGGGAGTCGATGCTTTTGCTTTTTCTTCTACTATCTGTTGTTGTGACTTTGTTTGTTTACGTTGTCGATACGGAATCTCTTTTACAAGTTCCCATTGTGTAGCCTTACGTACTTGTCCTGTCTTGGGATCACGTATCAATCCCTTTACAGGATCAACAACATCACTTACTCCAATATAACCTGGCAATACTTCTTCATATTCTCCTGTAGTAAATCGTGATGGAAGTATTTCTCGTTCAAACTTTTCCTTACCTCGAGCAAACGCTTCTTCGGGAGATATATCCTCTCCTTCTCTTTTTGCTTCTTGGGTTATCTGTGATCCATATTTATAAATAGGAGAATATGGACTCATACCTGTTATCTGTTTCTTTGCCTCCAAAGACTTTACTTCAGGCTGTTCCTCCAATGTCTTGATAGGCATAGCAGTTTCTTGATAAATCAAATAGTTTATCTGCTGCATCAAAGGACCAAGTTGTTTGCCATACTCAGCTAAATCAATCTCACCAGCTTGTAACCTATTGACAAGCACATCAATGTCTGCTTGTACTTCGTCTCTTGTTCTAGCCATCTACTTACCCAATGCTTTTAATGCTTCTAACCAATCTGTATTCTTCTTTCCATCTTTCAGTACCAATGGAGCAGAAGCACGTGACAATGCCATCGCTCTACTATTAAATGCTGCCAATGCTCGAAGCTGGCCTTCGCCATCATTCTCAAAGTTCTTTTCCATTTCTGTCAAAACATTTTCATACGTCTTACCATCTCTGTATGTTTTGGTAGATGGATCAAACATCTTCTCATACATCAACATACCAAACTTCTCAGGTGCTCCCATATCACGAAGAGTATTGTCGTCTTTCTCTGACAAATCCAATGCCTTACGTTCTACTGCAAAATACTTCTGTTCCATCGGAGACAATGCAGCTTGTTGTTTTGCTTGGCTTGGTTCAATAATGTCTGCTGCTCTACGCTGGATTCCTTCATACGATTGCATCTGTGGTTGCATCTTACCTATATCTCTTTTGCGAGACATTAAATCAAACTGTCTCTTCAATGCAAGCTGGTCCAGTAATAGTTGTTCTTCCTCTGTAACAGCCAAAGGATTCCGAATAACTTCCTCTTGAAGTTGTCGATATGCTTCCAATGCAGCAGGTGCAGACTCTCTTAAAAACTTTGCCTCCTGTGAGTCTATCTGATAATCATCACGTAATGCATTGAATACAGGAGCAGCAGCATCCCTCAATCTCGAAGTGTATCCTGTATCTACTTCTTGAATCTCAGGCTTCTCCAACAATGGAGTAGGAATATAATCACCTATGGGAGCCGATGGAATAAATCTTTCTCTACGTAATACTCTATCTCGTTCTGTTCTTGGCCTCTCAGGTTTATCTGGCCGAACACCTATATAAGCATTTACTTCATCTTGATATGCAGAAGCAACATCTTGTGGAGATATATTCGCAACATCTTGTAATACTCCTGAAGTATTTGTTTGATCAACAGGATCAACTGCATATAAAAATCCAAGAACTGTATCTACTTTTTGATTACTCGCATCATCTGTACCTGCTGCTCTACGTAGTTGTGTTTCAATACGATGTGCCAAATCTGCCTTACGAATAGCTAATGATTCGCTTCTATTATATTGTGTTGCATACCCCTGTTCTTGTCTTGAAGATTCAGCAATAATCTGATCTAATGCTTGTGCCAATCTTGCAGATTGAGTCTTTGCATCATAGTCTGTCATCCTAGGATCACGAATCACTTGTGACAAATCATTTATATTTCTTGCTACATCGCCACTATTTATCAAATCATGTGCCAACATAATCTTTTGTGCATGATTCTCTGCATCATTTTGTAACTGTGCTTCTTGACCAGCTTCATATTGTTGCAGTTCTTGTTCATATTGTGCTTGCTCTTGTGGATCAGCAAACCTTACACCTGGTGTTGAAGCTTCAAACTGTTCTTCTCTTGAACGTATACTTTCTCGTCTACGTGCATCAGAAACCTGTTGTCTTGCACGTCTCTCTTCTACTTTTTGTTGTCCACGTAGATTTCTTAGTTCTATATCCTTATTCTTTTGGTCAGTCTTTGTAGATTGTTCCAACTGTTTTCGCACAGATGTCTGTTCTCCACGAAGAAAATCTCTACGTGCCTTCTGTAGATTGCTCACGTACTTATCAAAAGACTTCTGTTCTATTTCCAAAATCTTTAATGCAGCATCCCTTGCAGCAGATTCAGATTGATATGCTGTCAGTGCCTCTTGATACGCTGCCTCCATACCCATCTTGATTCTATTCGCATTGTCTTGCTTATAGGCATCAAGTATTCTTCTTGCTGATTCAAAAGACATTAGTATGCTCCCATTGGATTTGTATACATCATCAATAACTTTTTAAAGTTTTTACCCTGCAACATTTCATCTAGAAGTTGTTCATCACTTGAAATCATGTTTTCTACTATCCTATTTCCATCGCCTCCAAGAGAAACATCTGTAGCTCTCATGCCTTCTACTGCTTGAACAGGTTTATTATATCCTTGTTGATGATCTAGTCTTTCTTCATTACCTGGAATCATACCACTTACTGCCCTGTTTCCATCGCCACCAAGAGAAGCATCTGTAGCTTTCATGCCTTCTACTGCTGCCATTTGTGGAGTAATACCAAGCATCTTTCGTGTAGATTCTGCTATAACTTTTCCAGATTCCCTCATATTTTTTAAACTTTGTTCGTATTGTTGTTTGGCCATTTTTGCTTCTGCACCCATTTCCATTGCCCCAAGACCACCCTCAACAGCTCCACCCAATGCAGTCATTATTGCTTGACGTTCCATTGCTTTTTGTTGTTTTTGTTGTTCTTTTAATGCAGCAAGTTGTTGTGCTTGTTGTTCTGCTATCTGAGCATCACGAGCAGCTACAGCCTTTGATACCTCTGCTCTTGCTGCCTTACCTGTATCGGCCAATGCTTGTTGTTGCCGGAATGATGCACCTTGTCCAATGTCAGCAATCTGTTGTGACGCACCAAACCTAGCCATTGCCTCACGTTCTGCTGTTTGCACAGGAGATAATGCCATGCTTCGATACTGCTCTCGTTGTGGGTCTGTCATACCTAGTGCATCCAGTCCTTGTAAACGTTCTAGTTTTTTTAGCCTAGCAAGTTGTGCAGGAGTCAACTTCAAATCTTGTGCTGCTTGCCATTGGCCTACACCACCAATAATACCTCCTAATATTTCTTTTCCTGCTCCAGCTAGCAATGCCATAGTTAACGGATCCATGCTATTCTCCTACATATAAAAACATTCTACGGATACTGACCAGCTTACATTCTGACATTTCCCCGTAGTAGATTGTCCTGTTAATCCTATACTATATTGAAGAACTTGGCTTGATATATCCTTCAATATAAAACCATTTGTGACTCTTGTTCCATCCACAAAAACATTATGAGAAGAACCATTAGGCTGCTCATATACCAAGTGATCAACATTGCCACCAGTAATCTCTTCACTATTCAATGCAGCATGGAGAGTTGTAAGTCCTGTTGTTCCATCACCATCTCTTTGACTCTGATGTACCATGTGCCATTGAAAAAATAATGTACATGGTCGCAGTATATCAAACGTAATGTTTGTATATGGGATGTAAACCTTTCTACTATTGCCACCTGTACCTTCACTTATCCATCGTGAACAATAAGAAAGATTATTCAAGAAGGAACCATTATTCCTTCCACCAAATACACCACTCACATTTACTGTAATGTTCTCTGTAGAAGAGTATCTTCCTTGCATTATGTGATGCGTATCAATCCATTTATTAGCCAAATCAAAATCTGAACCGGATAACTTATTTTGTTTGTCTTGCATTGCATCAAGATTACCTCGAACATCGGAAGCATTCAGCTGCTCTGCTGTCCATACTTTGGGAAATGATACACTCATTGTTCCTCCATAATCATGTACGCAATGTGACTTGCATCTATTGTAATGGTATAAGCATCAGACGCACTACTAGGAACTAAATACCATGAGTTTATAGGACTTCCTACATCTGGGTTATCATTAAAAAAATTTATCAACAATCCTCTACACATTAAACGCAAACCATATATTACATAGTTCTGATCTGCTTTATATATCCATGATCCATATCCAGTACGAGCTGGTTGAGTATCATAATCAGTAGTAGCACTATGTCTGTGTATATATACTTGAGAAACAAATGTAGTTGCATAAGTATTATCAGAAGATGCACCATAAATATCATATCCACCAGGAGTTGTTGTTGTTTGAATCAAGTCTTCAAAATCACTTTGATTCGGAACAGGAGTCCATGCACCTCCACTTGATAGTTGCCACTCTAACCATACTGGCCAAGTAACTGCATTTGTATCTGCATCAATCGGAGAACCATAACTATTTGCACTTACTTCATTTTCAAACTGCCAATACACACGCATTATTTGATTAGTTGCGTATATTTGTAAAAAGTTCCAAGTATGAATAACTGTTGACGAAATAAATGGAGGCTCTTGTTCTGTATTAGCGCTTATACTTATAGAACTATTATTTTGATCTTCATCTGCTGCAACCAAAATAATGCCTGACTTACCATCATTTGCATCTAAATCAAAAGATGGCTGATCTAATCCCTCATTACGTACATTCTCTGCATTCATAGGAAATGCATCATTTACTTCTGTAAAGACTTGATTCAATGCAGTGCTTGTAAGTTCTTTCCCTCTGCCTGGAGGATTTGTATTGTTTATTCTACTCATCGCCACCTACCAATAAATAAATGCTGCATTGATAATAAAGTAAACAAACACTTATCATTCTCTCTATCTGACGGAGAAACACTTCTCGCTTGTACTGTAGCTTTATTCGGTGATGCAGTATATGGAAAGTCACATACCATGCGAAATGTTATAACTGGATCAGGTACTTGATATAAAGAGCATACCTCTAGTCCATCAAACAATAATCGAATACTCACTGACTTTGGATTATCATCAGAATGATACACATTATTGTATATGTGAGAAGAAAACTCCCAGTGCATCATTCCATCTTTCATGCCTGTTAAATCAATCTCGTCTACAGTAAGCCATCCACCACCATATGTATTATAAGAAAGTCCACGAAAATCACCAAGAGTAGTTCCTGTTGTGGAATCAGTCTGAGGAACATCCATGTCACCTCTGCGTTTTATCACAATATAATGAAACGCTTTATCCTTTACTATATCCTTATCAAAGGTTTCAGATGGAGTCATTGTTCTATCAATGCCACCATTAAAAGAAGACTTGTATGCATTGTATCCTTGATTAAACTGCTTGTAGTCTACAATCGCATTGTCTCTCGGATATGCCTCTGTCCACTTCTTCATAGCTTCTTACCTTGTATTACACGCATACCTGCACTTGTAAAATCTATGGCATATCCTATCACAATCACATCTGCCTGTGTATTTATTTTCCATTGGAAGTGAGAACACGCTGCACTGTGTACATCATATCGAATCGTTGTTATCAATGGCTCTTCCCAAAACTTTCCATTGTCCAGCTGAACCTTATCATATACCACTTGATCTTCAAAGTCAGGACGTTGTTGTCGAAGAGCAGTAGTACGTTCTTGACTGTTGTAGTTAAAGTCCATGTAGTATTGAAGAGGAATGTCTTGGTCACCTCCTGTAGCTATAAATAAATACACATGGTGTATCTTCTTCTTTACAGCTGGATCTCCCAAGTCAAGCCACGCTGAACGCATTGTCGATACCAAAGGAAGATTGTCTGTCATAGTTCCACCTTGAATAGATGAACCTGCTGCTCTCTTCTTTGATAATACCATAATGCCATGCTGTTCATTACTGTTCGGAGCATCATCATTCATGCCAAACAATACATCACCACCTGCATTGACTATAAGAGAACCTGCAGGAATACCTTCTCTAGTAGACCATGAACCCTTATCCGTATGATACACCAATGCATAGTTATTCACTGGGCTACCATCAATAGGAAAATGCACAATGTATTCTCGTCTCTTCTTGCTGTATACAGCAGTTGCTTTACATAATGAATCCTTATTCAGTTTTTGAAATGTGTCCTGTAAGTGAGGAGTAAGATTATCTACGTCAGGATTACCATAGTCAAGGTTTATATTTATTCTGTAAATGCCATCATAAGAAAGAAATACCAGACCCAATCCGGCAACAGCCACAATAGTATTCGTTGCTGTTGTGCCTATATATTGCGTCAAGTTGGTAGCTTTGAAGTTGGGATAGTCACCGCGAACTATATCAATGCTGTACTCTCGGAAGATCAACATATGATTAAAATAGGAAAATAATCCTGTCAATCCTCCACCTTGCCGATGTGATAGCGTAATAAAGCTCAACGCTGCATATTTATCAGGTTGTGCTGGATAGCTGTAGTACAACGTCAAATCATTATCTCGGCCACCATCAATAAACAAACAGTCCTTATACAATCCAAAGTATCTACACTTCATAGATGGGAATGGAATAGAGTCAGAATCATTTTGAGCTTCTGATCCCAATGCTGCATCTGGAACATCATCTATAAAAAAATCATCCCTGTTGTTAGGAATCTCTGCAACAAAATAATAAATGTCACCATCGTTGCCTGTGTCTTTGCCAAAGTTTTTTGTACGGTATACACGTCTAGCAATCACATCATTGCTGCCTATTGGAATCTCTACAACCAATGCATAACGAATAGTTAATGTTGCTAATGTCCATTCTACAGTATTGCTCTCTGTACTCAATGGTGACTCTGCACCTGCATGATTCACAAATGTTACCTTATATTTATACTTATTCTCTTTGTCTGTTTCAGGAATACCCAATCCCTTTCCTGATGGGTCAAATAAATAAAACCATATCGAACTTTTATCTCCACCAACTAATGCAGAAGCAGGGTTTTCTTCTACTCCCCATACTACTGGAGCTGGAGGAAGAGAATCAAATCCCAATGGATACTCTATCAAATAACTACTAGAAACATAAGAAGTAACTGGCCATAGTGTTGTCTTGCTAGGCCTATCATAACCGTTTGTGTACAATATAAATCTACCCACTTGGCAATACTGAGTTCCTACCTCAGAAGATAATGGAATCGTTCTGTCTTCTGACAATACCTCTTTCTTGATTGTCGATACAAAATCATTCAGATGATACAAAATACCACCTTGTTCAAACAAAATAGAATCTTGTGCTCCCTGATGTCTTTGTACATAAAACAGGCTATCTATCTTCTGTTGTCCAAATGGAGTAAATGTCGATGCTCCTGTTTTATATTGCTCATATCCAATCTTGTTTGTCCATCCTCCTGTATAAGGATCAACCTCCCAATTTACTATCTCTTGTAAAGAATCAGCAGGTTGAGGATACTTCTCAAACAATCCTTTTAGTACATCTACTTTATTGTTTGTATCGTTCATGGCATACGTCTCAATGGAGTCCACATCGGAACAGTATCTACACCACTCTCCTTCATAAATCCTTTCACAAATCTACGAGGCTTTTGTGTAAGAAATCTTTGCTCCAGCTTTACAACTTCGTCTTCATACTTACGTCTGTATATTCCTGCTAATGTGTTGTTATCATGTTTTGTAAGAACATCCATCAAACAGGCGTAGGCCAATACAAGATGATGCGATGGAGGAAGCTCAGGTGTATCTGTATCCTCTTGTAATCTTGCAGGTATGTATATGTATCGGAATGAAATCTCAAAGTCCTCACTCTGTCTTGGATACAATCTAACAGTCTGTCTGTAACCTTCAGGATACTCGTATCGAACATTATCCAAAACAAAGATGCCATTCTCAAAATCATCCAATGTAAATGCTGTTGTCTGTGAACCATTGAATCCAGGATCAACTTGATCAACTCGGTATACTCCCTCAAAACTGGGAGTATCACTTGCATCTACAATATAAATGCGTCTACCATAAGGCTTTGTCGATGGCAATGCTGGATATGTTATGTTCAACACTTCATCATCGGCCAATGTAATCTCACTGGAAAATGCAGACAATGCAGATTCTACTTCTGAAATCTTACCATTCTTTCCATACTGAACATATGTTTGGGCAACACGTACTGTCCTCACTCCTTGACCTGGAGTCGTAGATGATGCAGAAACAGTTGGTGCTGCTGTCGGAGCAGTCAACATAAAATCATCTTGCATAATCCAGTAGTTAGGAATGTTCACTTCATCCAATGGCAAGTTGTAGTATTCATCCTCGAATCTTGTCAACGGAATAAATCTCCCTACATCTGTAGGAGCAATCTCCATTGATCTTCGGCCAGCTTGTAACAATGCCACACAATCTGTAGGAAGACGAATATATCTTTCCTTGAATCGTACTTCTTGTGTACCTGACCATGATACATCTCCAACTACATAACATTCATAGTTATTGTTTGGATTATTTAATAATACATCATATTCTGTACCATCAATCTCAATAATATTTCCTTCTGCCCATTGAGGTAAAGAAGAAAATACACCTACTGATATAGTAGTTCTATTAGTAGAACCACTATATGTTCCTGTAGCTGATACAGTCACATCTGTGTACACCATTACCTTACGCTCACGCTGTGCAAACGTAAACTCTTTTGTGGAAAACAACATGCGATAATGGTGATTGATTACATCGTCAATCTGTTTTGTGTACTCTTTGTTTGACGATGGATCATAGTCAATGATGTTGGCTATGTACTGTCTTATCTCTCGTAGATTCATGTTGTATCCTGTAAAAAAGGGCTAGGCTAATCAAAAGAATAACCTAGCCCTAGTACTATGGGAAAGGATTAAAACTGTGGATATACATACACAGTAGCAATGTTTGATGTATCTGCCTCAGCAGCAATAGCAACGATTGGATACAAGTCAAAAGTTGCTGCACCAGCCTCATCAACTGCAACAGTACGAACTGCAAGTTGTCCTGCTGTTGATCCGATTTGAAGCAAGTCTCCTGCAACAGTTGTAGCCACATTTGCTTCGCAGAATCCACGAATACAAACACGAACATTATCACCTATTGCAGCATCAACCAAAGCAATACCAATGCAAAGTTTATCAGTAGCTGTTCCGCTATCTGCCTTTACTACCTTAAGTGCTTTATCACTATCAGCTGTTTGAGACATATCCAATGCTACAGCATCACCAAGTGTGATTGCCTCTGCTGCAATAAATACTTCTTCGATTCTGCGATCAGACGCATCTGCAGAAGAACCTGTAGTATTTGCTGCGGTATCAAGTCGTTGTAAAAGATTTTGAGTAGCCATGTTTCACCTCTTAAGTATTGATTTCTGCAAAAGCGTTAATAAGGATGCCATGTCCACTCAAATTTGCTGTGGCCAACTGAGTACGTGTCATGATGTTTGCAGCCATAGCAGCATAACCACTAATACGCTCAAACTCGCCCATTTCAAAATAAGCATCACGATCAAAGTACAAAGACAACAACTTACTGTTGAGGAACAATGCATCAATAGTTCCATAATCATTTGAATCTGTTTGATACTGACCTGCAGAACTACCAAAAACAATATCAGTTCCTGTCATATCTTTTGCAGCACCAGTAGCAAGATCAGATTGAACAAATGAAAATCCAAGATTAGGCTCAACATAAACCTTTGCACCATTGAACATAAGTCCAAGTTTTCCGGCCATGTCACGTTCTTCTTGAATAGAAGTATATCGCTCTTGTGCAAACAAGCTATTCTTGTAAAGTTCGTAGCAACGTGGTGAC
>Ga0070750_10000784_pt1 | contig 17547 bp, 29 predicted proteins | sample VirMetDEL_Nov_24_FD_77013 | JGI IMG/M metagenome (GOLD analysis project Ga0070750, IMG submission 77013) | Aqueous microbial communities from the Delaware River and Bay under freshwater to marine salinity gradient to study organic matter... | ecosystem: Environmental > Aquatic > Marine >...
CATTGACGTATCTGAAGGGCAAGAGGATCTGGCCACGGTCCTAGGTGGGGTCGTTGGCCTGTCTGAGGTGGCGCTTCCCTTCCGCTTGTTTGGCCGCATCAAGCAAACGGCACCGCAAGCCTTTAAAGACAAGGCGGTTTTCACGATCAAGGAAGCCCTCAAGTCTGGTAGCACCGAGGCTGTTCAAGAAGCCATGGCGGGCATTGCCCAAGAGGCAGTGGCCAAGGGCGTCTACGACGAGACCATCAGCATTGGCGACTCGTTTGCGCAGGACTTCACTGTTGGCGGCGGGGTCGGTGTGGTGGCAGACCTCATCACCTCCGCTGTCGGTGGGCGCCGGTCCAACGTCATCACTGATATTGAGCGCCGGAAGGAAGAGGAGCTGCGGCAGAAGCGGGACGCCGAGATCGCTCGCATGCAGCAAGAGCGCGTCACGCCGCCAGCACAGAAGGTGGCAGAGTCCGTTGCTTCCATCGATCCGGCATCTATCGAGCCCAAAGATCTTTCCCGTCCTTCGGGCATCAGCCAGTACGCCATAGATATTGCTCGGACCATGGGCTACTCCTTCCCCGAGCGGGTACGGTTTAACGTACAAGCCACTGGCGATGGCGCCATGGTGGTGGACGAGAACGGCGTTCAGTACGGCGTAATGCTCCCTGATCCTGAGCAGGCATTCCGTTTAGCCGGTGAGCTAAACGAGCAGCTGGTGGATCAGGCTGTACGCAATAACGTACTCACTGCCATTGATCTCGACGCTAACGTTTCCGAAGACAACATGAGCACGGCCCTTGAGTACGGGCGCCGTGTCCTCGCCCCGTCTGAGAACACCGTGAACGGCCTTGTGCTGAACGATCTGGCCGGGACTACCCAAGCGAACGGGTACCTTGAGTTCGTCCTTGAGGAGGACGGTACGCCGGTCGCAGCCACCCTTGCACAAGCCCGTCGCCGTAAGCGCAAGCTGACCGCAGAACAGCGTTTAAATGCTGAGCGCCGCAAGAAAGGATTGCCAGAGACCACCAACTTCACCATGGAAGAGGTGCGTTCTGTCCTTGGTGACGAGATCGGTGGACTTGTGGACCGGGCTAAGCTGTCGCCCGGGGTGCGCAGCGTCCTGACCAAGAAGAAGCAAGGCGAGAACAAGATCCGTCGCCTGCTCCAGTCGAAGAACATTACCTCTGACCTCAACGCGCCGGAAATGAAGCCGGTATTTAAGGCGTTGGTTGGCAAGGAAAGCCTTTCCGATTTCAACGGCAATGACCGAGCGCTCCTATACCAGCGCCTGTCTCAGATGCCCCGCTTCGCCGAGCCTCAAAAGCTGCCTGACTTCCAGCCTCGGATCTTCACGGCAGAGCAGGTCAACCGGGTGATTGATGCTGGCGCCCCCGCTACGGTGGACGAGGTGCTTGAAGCTGCCCGCATCCCTGAAACCGACCCGGATCGGGTTAAGAAGGCTGAGGCGATCATTGAGGCGGTCAAGGCGAAAGGTCTTGAGCCTAGCCCAACTCTCCTTCTGCCTGCGCCCGAGGACTACAAGAGTCTTGTTGACGCAGCACGAGCGAACCTTGATCAGGCGGGACTCAAGGACATTGGGGTTCGCATTGTCCGCAGCCTTGAGGAAGGGGTTGAAGGACAGTTTGATCCCGTTGCCAAGCAGATCTCGGTAGCTGTTGAGGCTATCGATCCTGATGGCACCTTGGATGAGGCGACCCGGAACCAACGCATTGCGGACGTGATGGGTCATGAGACGTTACATGCGCTGCGTGAGTACGATCTCTTTGAGCAGAACGAGTGGTCTAGCCTTGAGAGCGCAGCGGTCAACCTGCAGCGTCCTGATGGGGCTGGGACGTACCTCGATTACGCTATGGCGAACTACCCCGAGCTGAGCGCCACCGAGCAAATTGAGGAAGCTGTCTCCGAAATTGTAAGGGACGGCCTCCAAGGGCGGCTCCCGGTAGCTGGGCGCCCCCGTACGTTGATTCAGCGGATCGTGGAGTTCTTCAAGAACATGGGGTCGGCTATTGGCATGTCCAAAGTTGATTCCCTTGAGGGTGTGATCAAGCGCATCGAGACCGGCGAAGTGGCTGGCCGGGAGCGCGGGAAGATCCGTACGCTATTGCGTACCGAGCAGGCAGCAGGCCTTGTGCCAACCCGCCTTAGCGGTGACATCAACCGTGCGTTGGCAGAAGGAACGTTGGACCAGCAGGCGGTTCAAGAGATGATTAACCGTGGGGTTCAGCGTCAGGTCGAGTCTGGCAACGTCTCTCCTGGACCCCAACATGGTCCCAGCATGGATTCCCCGGACGAAAGATGCTCGGGTCTTCGCTCTCAACAAAGATCCCATTACCCAGAAGCAGAAGGCTGAGAAGGCAGGCTTTGATCCCACCTTCACGTGGTATCACGGGACGCTCACTGAGCGCCTGATCGATGAGGAGGTTCGCCTTGGACTGCCCACCGGGTTCCTTGGCCGGGGCTTCTATCTCACGTCGTCTATTTATGATGCGGAAAACAACTACGCTAGCGTCCTTGGCCCTGATCAAGCTAACAAGATTAGCAACGAGAGGGACGTTGTCAGCGACGTTATCTATCAAGAAGTTTTGGAAGGCGAGCCCGGCGAGATGTCCTTGGGCTTCTTTGATAAAGCGGCACAAATAAAGGCGGCTGCCGACGATATCTACGGGGACTGGGAGATCGCCACCCGGGAAGATATTGAAAACATTGGGGACAAGTGGCGCGAATACGATCCCGCCGACTTTGAGGCGGACATCGATCCCGCCGAAGTCGAAGAGTTCCTTAGCAATACCTTCCGCTATAAGGGTCCGGATGCAGATATCTTTAATGCTGCGCTAGACCGAGTGGCGGCTGATTCCCTTGGCTTTGACTCGGACGGCCTCGTGTTCCCTCTGTACACGAAGGGGCGCTTTGCAGTCATAGGTCAGCCTGATCAGTCATACATGGAGGGAGCTGAGCGCTTTATCACTCCGCCAGAAATCGACGCAAGCCCTGAAGAGTTTGCGCAGATCGTGGTTGATCTGATCGACGAAAGCTACACGTTAGAAAACCCGGACAATATAAACACGTTCTTCAGGAACATGGAGCAATACGAAGCTGATGGTACCCCCATGGATACCAATCAGGTTTATGAGGTTCTTCGTAACTCCTTTGGCGGCGGGGTAACGCTCAATCCCGAAGAACAGGACGCGCTCCTTAATCGCGTAGGGTCGCAGGCGGAGCAGTATTTAGAGGGCGATGTTCGCGGAGACCTCATTGCTCGGACCCTGCAGGAGCTTGGGTTCGACGGGGTCGATATGGCGCCCGGCAGCATGTTCCCCAACATGGATCACGTTGAGGGGCAGCTCCACCGGATTGTGTTCAATCTGCCCAGCGTTCGGTCTATCGATGCAGACTTCGATCCTGCTCGTGCCACTGAGCCAAGGCTTCTTGCGTCCCGTCGAAATCGTGTTGGCATTGCTGAGCAGAAGCGCCGCGAAGCAGCCGGGGAGGTCGCTCGGGTTACGCAACAAAATACCTCTGGTCGCACTGAGGCAGCCCTCACGAGCGTCGCTCTTGAGGACAACATCGGCGACGAGATGGAAGCGCTGACGGAAAACGAACCTAAGTTCTTTGGGTTTCAGGCTCCCACCTACGGGATCGGGAATCGAATCCTGTTCAACATTGCCGACAAGTTCCTTGGTCTCAAGCAGATCGAGGAATCAATCGACAAGAAACGTCGAGAGGCTGGCCTGCCTCCGCTCCAAGCTAGCGCCTCCCCGTACAAAGGAGAGGAAAGCATCCCCGGGAAGGTGGGCTTTGAGGTTCGTCAGTTCAACGAAGGCGAGAAACAGAAGCTTGTCGAGACCATTGTTGAACTCGATCTCTCCCTACCGGAGGTCGATGAGTTCCTTATCCTTCGGCATGCTATCGAGCGTAACGCTCAGGTTCGGCGCGTAAATCCTGATATCCAAGATGCTGGCGCCGGGTCCCTGAATGGCAAAGCCCTCACTGACGCCTACGTGAAGCAGCGCATGGCGCAGGAATACGGCATGACCCTGAATGAAAACGGGGTTTGGGTTGGCGGTAACGAGAAAGGGCAACGGCTGAAGCGCGTTGCAGACGAAGTTTCATCGATCACAAAGCGAACGATTGATCGCGCTAAGGAAGGCGGCCTGTATAGCGCTCAAGATGCTGACCTGCTCAAGAACTTCTATCGGTATTACGTGCCGCTCAAGGGCTTCAACGTAGACTCCAAGGATCCCATCGACATCCCTCGCCCCGGTACTGCTGGGGCTGGCGGGAGCATGAATGTCCGTGGTCCTGAAGGGCGTCGGGCCATGGGTCGTGAGAGCGAAGCCTTCTCCCCGCTTGCAACGATCATTGCAGACCGGGAGCGGACCATCGCCCGGGCAACCAAGAACAAAGAGTTCGGCCAGAAGCTCGTGAAGTTCATCCGTGAGAATCCGTCTCCGGATTACTGGGAGGTCTTTCCGCCCGGCACCCCCGTGTACACGCGGATGCTCAACGCCAAGAACCAGACCGTGGAAGTTCGCGGCCTGTCCCCGGACTTTGCTGGTCAGGATGGCGAGTTCATGGGGGTGAAGATTGGTGGCGAGCAATGGTTCGTTCGGATCAATGGGGACGAGCGCCTGCGCAAGGCTCTGATGAACCTTGATGCCGACAGCAATAACTTCTTGGTCAACAACCTTGGTCGTTTAAACAGATTCCTGAGCATGGTGAACACCTCGCTCAACCCCGAGTTCGTTATCGGGAACTTTGCCCGGGATATCCAGACGGCGGTGTACAACATCATCGCCGAAGAGACCATGGCTGGCGGTCGGGCTGAGGGCAAGAAGATCGTGAAGCAGGTAGTCGCGGACACGCTACCCTCGATCCGCAAGTTCTATCGCGGCCTGACCGATATCAACAAACTCACCGGACAAGACCGCCGGGACTTTGAGCAGTTCATGGCAGCTGGTGCAAAGGCTGACTGGTTCCACAGCCGTCCTCCGGAAGAGGCTGCGCGCACCTTCCAGTCCATGATCGACATGCAGAAGGGCACCCTCTCTGGCGGCTTCCAGAAGGCGTTCTCCGAGACCCGAGACTTCATTGATGATATGAACTCGGCAGTTGAAAACGGGGTTCGCTTTGCCTCCTTCAAGAAAGCTCGGGATGCCTTCCTTCAAGAAGGAGTCCCGGAAGCTGAAGCTATTGCCCGGGCAGCCACTCTCGCTAAGAACCTGACGGTTAACTTCAACCGGAAGGGGATGCAGGGCAACCTGTTGAACAGTCTCTACCTGTTCTTCAATGCGTCCGTACAGGGTACGGTGAACTTCGCCCGGGGCCTCAACGTGTTTGATCCGGACTCCTCCCGGACCAAGCAGGCGATGGTCGGCAGCATGGTTGGCTTCGGCGCCCTAAGCGCAATGCTCGCGCACTCGATGTCGGACGAAGACGAGGAGTCTGGCCGCACGTACTACGAGCTGATCCCTGATTACATCAAAGAGCGGAACATTGTGATCATGGCTCCTCGTGCTGGGGCCAACACCAAGAATACCTACGTCGATGCGAACGGGGACGAGTACGAGGGCAAGCAGCACTACTACACGATCCCGCTGCCCTATGGATACAACGTGTTCCATGTGGCTGGCGCCATGCTCTATGAATCCAACGCTGGGATTCGCTCTAACGCCAACGCTGCAGGCATGACCACTGGCGCGTTCCTTGGGTCGTTCAACCCGATTGGGTTCTCCAGCTCCAATGACTTCTTCACCTCCGTCATCAAGACCGGGGTGCCCACTGCTGGTCTTCCGGTGGTGGAGCTGTTGGCGAACGAGAACTTCTTTGGGGCACCCATCTATCGAGAGAACCTGCCCTTCGGCACCAACGTTCCGGACAGCCAGTTGTCGTTCTCGACGACGCCCGAGGCGTTCAAGATCATGGCAGGCTTCCTCAACTCCATGACGGGCGGGAACGAATCGGAGCCGGGCTTTGCGGACATCTCCCCTGACTCTCTGGCCTACATGTATGAGTACGCCTTGGGTGGCGCTGGGGCCACGGCTATGCGCGCTTTTGAGTTCGGGCGCCGCGTAACCACTGGCGAGGATGTTGAGTACAACCAGATCCCATTCCTTCGCCGAGCCATTGGCGAGCCTCAGGTCCGTCCTCTTATCGAGGACTACTATGATCGGAAGGAGTCGATCCAGCGGAAGGTCCGTCAAGCAGAGGACGTGCTCACCGGCCAAGAGCGGGTGGCGTACATCCAGAAGAACCGGGACTACCTCGGCATGGAAGGTATCCTCAAGAACTTCGACTCCCGTCTGACCCGGCTACGCAAGGAGCTGAGGGACGTGCAAGGCTTCGCCGCACAAAGCCCTGAGGCAGCCATCCGGGCGCAGGATCGGATCGAACGTATCGAGGAAGAGATTGACCGGCAGTATGCTCAGTTCAATAAGCTCTTCGATGAGCGAGTAGGTCGGACTAAGTAAGACAGGGGGCGACAGGCGGGAGAGTTACCTGCCGCCCCCTACAGCGGGGAGCCACACCAAAGCAGGGGGAAGGGTGCAGCTGGGTCCAATGTATATTTTGTATAAACGTTATGCAAGCATCTATTTGTCAATGTAGTACTCGGTCATGGCGGGACCGGAAGGACTCTTTCGCACCTTCACAAGCACTCCCATCTCATTGATTAACCACATAGGTGGCGTCCTCTTGCCGCTCATGATGAGCGATACATAGGACAGAGACACCCCGTGGTTCCTAGCAAAGGCAGACATATCGCCACGCTGCGTCCCTATATGGGACCTGATCAGCGGCAGCAGGCTGGTAACACGTTCCATGCTTCCTCCTATACAAACTGTAAAGGAGTATAGCTTCGGAATGGTCAGGTCCGAATAGCTTCCACCTTGATTTCTGCGCGAGGGTTTTCTTTGTCGAGACCCCAGTACACATGCTTCTCTCGGACCTGCCGGTCGTTCCCGTAGATGCGGTCCTGCATGGCATCGAGGATCACAGACTCATCGAGGTCAGGCCTGCGCGATGCGTAGTAGATCGTCATCGTGACCTTCAGCTCCCCTTCCAGCATCTCGTCCAGCACTGGGCACTGCTGATCAAAGGCTTTCAGATAGTCGAGAGCTTTCTGGCTTTTGATGAAGCGCGGACGGCCCTTGATGGTAACGAGCCTTCGGCTATTCGCCTTGCTTGCAGGCTCCCCGAAGATTGTTAGCTCAACCATGTTGACACGTCCATCCGTATCACTGCATACTCATTCAGCCGTCAACCAATAGGAGGTCACGGTGTCACGAATGGGAGACTACATCATTTCTGGAGAGGAAGCAGGGACTCTCTGGTATGACGAGGAAAAAAGCGTGTACGAAATTACGCAATCGGTACCCGTCCCTGACTCGATCAAGAAGCGTAAGACCCTTGGCGACTTGCCCTTGAAGGACATGCGCCCGGGGGAATCGTTCCTGATCCAGTGTGAAGACGAAGAAGACCAGAAGCGACGCATTGCCACGGCCCGGGCTCGGGTTCAGCGCATCAAGTCGTCTCTGCCTGACTGGGTCTTCAGCGTTGTGCGTGAAGACATCGACATCAGGGTGTTCCGTATCAAATGAAAATCACCAATCGCTTTGATCTTCCGGCCCCGATTGTTCGGGCGCTAACGAAGGATGACTACTCTCGCGGGAAGGCTGACCTGTCGGTAACGCAGATCATCGACTCCCCTCGGGTGCGGCTCCTGCGTAAGCAGCACGACGATAAGATCGAAGAGGATGTCTCTGACATGGTGTGGTCGGTCCTCGGTCGAGCAGCCCATAAGGTGCTTGAGGATTCCGATGACGAAGGCTACACCGTAGAGGAGCGGCTCTTCGCAGAGGTCGAAGGCTGGGTCCTATCCGGCGCCATCGATCTGCAGAAGCACGGCAACGTCCTTGCTCTGTACGATTACAAGGTGACCTCGGCATGGTCCGTCATCTTTGGCAAAAGCTCATGGGAGACGCAGCTAAACTGCTACGCCTACCTGCTTTGGAAAGCCAAGGGCGAGAAGGTTGGGGCGCTCAATATCATTGCGATCCTTCGGGATTGGAATCGCCGTGAGGCAGGCAAGGACAACTACCCTGCCAGCCCGATCATGGAGATCCCAATTCAGCTCTGGTCTGTTGAGGAGCAGGAGCGCTATGTCACCGAGCGTGTGCGCCTTCATCAAGAAGCCGAATCCAATCTGGTGCTAGGGGACGAGCTGCCTCTCTGCTCTGCTGAGGAGCGATGGGAGAAGGCTACTACCTACGCCGTGCGGAAGAAGACTCAGAAGCGAGCGGTGCGAGTATTTAAATCAATGGACGAAGCTGAGGCGTTTCTTGAGGAAGGGCAGGTGATTGATGTCCGCCAAGGGGAAAGCACCCGCTGTGCGCAGGACTGGTGCCGGGTATCTCAGTGGTGTAGCCAATATCAGGAGGCATTAAATGCAGGGGCTTGAGCCTTTCAAGAAGATGATTCTTGTTTGGAACGAGGTGGGCGGCAATGTCGGCTCATCGTTCCGGGTCAAAGAGGATCAGGTGATAGCAGTGAAAGCGGACGGCGATCTCTTCGAAATGTGCATGGATGATTTCATGGCCACACCCGTCGAGAAGATCGTTAGTCTCATCAAGGGAGAGTAATGTGACCACAGCAGCTGAAGTATGGAAGACCCTAAGCAGGGTTGATGTCTCTGAGCATGTCGAGAAGAAGGCTGGCCTGTCCTACCTGTCATGGGCTTGGGCATGGGGGGTGCTCATGGAGCATTACCCGGAGGCTCGTTACTACTTCTTGGAGAACGAAATTCACCCAGACCACTCCGTCACCGTCACCTGCGAAGTTCAGATAGGTGACGTGAAACGGGTCATGTGGTTGCCGGTGATGGACCATCGCAATCGGGCAATCGAAAACCCGGACGCTCGCCAGATAAGCGACGCTAAGATGCGTTGTCTCGTGAAGTGTCTCGCCATCTACGGGCTCGGGCACTACATCTACGCTGGCGAAGACCTGCCCACTCAGGACGATCACGCTGAGCAGAAACCCAAGGTGCAGCCAAAGCCAAAACCTGAAAAGGCCCCGGAGAAGCCTGCCCAAGAACCGAAGAAGGAGGTGAACGAAGCCGATCAAACTGATCATATCGATACTCCTGAAGGCGCCTTTGCTGTCGTTAGCCACACGCTAGAAATAGCAAAAGAGTTCTGCGAATCCAAGGCAGAGCTTCGGGAGTTCTATATCAAGAACCGGAACGTAGCGTCCGTGCTGGAAACCAAGTTCCCTGAGCAGCACAAGCGGCTCATGGATGGGTATCAAGAAATCTCTAAGCAATTTGAGGAGTAATAACATGGCAGGTAAGTACGACGACAATCTCAGCGGCGCGTTGTTTAAAAACGACAACAAGCAGCGTGAGAACCAACCCGACTACCGTGGGTCCTGCGAGATCGAAGGCACCCAGTACTGGATGTCTGCATGGATCAAGCAGATCGGCAAGGGTGACCGGGCTGGTCAATCCTTCATGTCCATCTCCTTCCAAGAGAAGGAAGACTCCAAGCCCCGGGCTAAGGCCAAGCCTGCTCCGGTCGATCACGGTGACGATCTGGACGATTCGATCCCGTTCTAACTGTCATGCCCCGGGGCAACCCGGGGTCCTTCCGGGGGCGGAATGATTTGGTATGAGACAGACGAGGACCTCCGTAACGAGGAGGCCCTGATGACTGCGTACCTGCGTCGGATCAACAGGGACCACTACACCCTTGAGAAGATGCCGGTAGACCTCATCCTCGACTACGCGCTTATCAATCCAGCAGGGAAGGTATGCGCAGTCTTTGAGGTGAAGCACCGCAGGAAGGCATATCACAGTGTGATATTAAGTTTTAACAAGATCAAAATGTGCAGAAATTTTGAAGAGGAGGGGATCCCTGCTTTCTTCCTGATCAGCATGCCTGACAGGGACGGGGCGCCAAGACTGTATTGCTACAGGGTAGGGACGGCTAGCCTTGGCTATCGATGGGGAGGGAGAAACAGCAGGGACAAGCGAGAGCCTTTGGCTGACATCCCGCTTTCAGACTTCGATGACATGGGTCCGTTATGAAAGTTGTGATTCGCAACAAAGATCAGATGGGTCGCTTGATGCGAACCATTGGTGCGCTGCCTGTTTCCGGCCCGCTCATGTTTGAGCTGCGCCCTTACCATCGGTCGAAAACTCGGGAGCAGGAGAACAAGTTCCACGCTATGTGCCGCGACTTAGCCCAGCAAGGGATACAATGGGGAGGAAAGGCGCGCACCGCCGAGGAGTGGAAGATGCTCGTCAAGTCTGCCATCCATCACATTCGGGATGGCGAGACCCATGTGGTCGCTGGCTTGGAAGGGGAGGTCGTTGAGCTGCTAGCATCAACGTCGAGGTGGACACGCAAGGACTACTCAGAAGCCATCGAATACATGATGGCCTTTGGAGCAGAGCATGGAGTCATATGGCGAGACGAATGATCCCGGCTTCACTGCGGCGCTAGCCCAGTACGCGGAAAAGCACGGGATCACGCTAGGCCAATGGGCCACCATGAGCGGGGTCAGTGTGTTTCGCATCAGGCAGTGCATGGAGAACCCTCTGTGCATCACCTTGGACGAAGCGGCAGCCCTCGCAAATTCTTTAGGGATCAGCATTGCGCTGACATTGTGTGAAGGAAATCCGGAAGAAACACTTCATTGATTGATACGCCAACCCATAGGCGTATGATCAGGGGGATGCAAGGGAGATCACCATGGGAAGCTTTGAGAACGTCCTCAGTTCAGTGAACGAGGACTGCAGGCTGCTCTGTCCAGAATGCAGCCAAGAACGAAAGAAGAAGAACGTCAAAACTTTATCTGTAACCATCACCGAAAATGGCAAGGTCTATCATTGCCATCACTGCGGAGCCTCCGGCAAGGTGCCCTATGCTGGCTCCGTGATCCGCGAGATCAAGCCAGTCCGTCTTCCTCCCGAGACCGAGCCCGGCCTCGTTGAGCGCTTTCTAAAATCCCGGGGCATCGAGCCCAGCAAGGTCATGTCATACCCGGTCATCGGGGGGCGCAAGTTCTTCCGTGGCCAGCAGGACGAGATCGAAGCTGTCGGTTTTGTCTATGGCACCCCGGGCGAGATCACTGCAGTTAAGTGGCGCGGCCTTGAGACCAAAGCGTTTACACAGGACGGCGCTGCCCAAGAGTTCTACGGTATTCATCAGCTACCTAAAGACGTTGACCAGCTGGTCATCTGCGAAGGAGAGTGTGATGCGCTTGCCCTTAACTCCATCGGCATCCCCGCAGTCTCTGTCCCTAACGGGGCGCCACAGAAAGTCTCCCGTAAGCAGGTCGATCCTTCCGACGACGGGAAGTACGGCTACGTGTGGGCGGCAAGGGAAACGATTGAGAAGGCAAGTAGGATCATCTTGGCTACTGACATGGATGATCCGGGCGAAGCGCTGGCGGAAGAGCTAGCTCGGCGCATAGGTCGGGCGAAGTGTTGGCGCGTCACCTTCCCCGGGAAGGATGCGAACGACACCCTCTTGGAGCATGGCGCTGAGGCTTTACAGAAAGCCATAGACGAGGCGGAGCCGTTACCCCTTGAGGGTGTATACCTTGCATCGGACTACGGCGAGGACGTGGACGAGCTGTACGACAACGGCTTTGCACAAGGCGTATCAACTGGCATCCCGGAAATGGACGAGCTGTACACTGTGCTCCCGGGCCAGCTGTCTGTGGTTACAGGCCTTCCCGGATCTGGTAAGTCAGAGTGGGTCGATCAGGTGTGCGTAAACCTCGCCAAGAATCATGGCTGGCGCTTCGCTTATGCATCCTTTGAGAACCCGCCGCACCTGCACATTGCAAAGCTGGCGGAGAAGGTGGTCGGCAAGCCCTTCTTCCAAGGCCCTACTCCTCGCATGACGCGGGAAGAAAAGCGGGAGGCGCTAGACTTCATCGGCGAACACTTCGCCTTCCTGCAGTCCCACGACGGCGCCCCTGCTACGGTGGCGTCGATCATCGATAGGACGAAGCAATCGGTCATGCGCCTCGGGGTCCGGGGTCTGGTCATCGATCCCTACAACTACCTCGACGTGCGTACCGAGAAGGAGCACAACACCATCTCGGACATGCTCACGCAGGTGATCATGTTTGCGAAGGCTCATGGGCTACACGTGTGGTTCGTTGCCCACCCTGCAAAGATGTACCCGGACCAGTCTGGTCGGAGCCGGGTGCCCGGGGGCATGGATATCTCTGGCTCCGCTGCATGGTTCGCCAAGGCAGACATGGGGGTGACGGTACACCGGACCCCGGAGGGGCCTGAGGTCCACGTGTGGAAGTGTCGCTTCAAGTGGTGCGGTAGCGTAGGCAAGGCAGACCTTGGTTATGACGTGCCCACAGGGACGTACAGGAAGCGCCAGAAGATCGTTAACTTCATAGACCAATGAAGGTAAGCGCTCCCTCGGCAACGCAGCTACGGTGGCGTGAGGCGGTCAGAGAGCTTGGCTGCCTCATCACCGGCATGCCTGCCGAGATCCATCACTGTGTCGGGCGCACAGGCTCCCACAACAAGGTCCACATAGGTCACTGGTGGATCCTTCCGCTGTCCACAGAACAGCATCGTGGGCCGGGTGGAATACACTCACACCCAGAGCGTAAACTTCGGGAAAAGGAATTGTTTGAGAGGGTCCTTCTTCGTTTAAACGATTTCGAAGATCGTCCGGACGAGGAGGTTATTGAGGCGATTCGTGACTATCGAAGGTGACGATATGTACAGGATCGAATGGGAGGAGTCGGAGCCGGATCAGGATGGAGATGTCTCGATAACGCTAGCGATCATATCGAACGATCCCCACCTCCTTGCTCGGGCCCGGAAGGCATTCCGGATGGTGGTGGACGACACCCCTAAACTAGCGTCGGTGCCGAAGAAAGATGAAAAGTGAAAAGGTTTTGATGTGGGTAATGATTGGGATGGCAGGGGCCGGGGTACTGATCGTGCTGCCCGGCCTTGTTATTTCTGCCCCCTTCTTCCTCGCTGCAATCCGGATAGCGGATTACTTGGGTGAAGTTGCCCGGTGATACAGGACGTTTAGTGCGGCGTTAACGTCTTTGTCGTTCTTCAGTTCGAAGGTATCGAAGAAGCGCTGACCATTCTCCTCGATCCCGATTGAGTAGAAGTGGGTGCCGTATCCGGGTAGATACTTGATGTCGCATTGCTGATATGCAGTGACGCGGCGCATGGTGTCCTTCATCGGGCCGTACTCATTCATTTCCTTCTTCCTCTCGCTGTGCATCCCACCATCCTCCGAGCCAAGCGCATCGCTTGCCAAGCTCCTTGGTTGAGTAGGGACATTCAATGTCTAAGTCATCCCAGTAGTATGCGATCCGCCCCTCGTCATACTCCTTCTGGTATCGAAGGTCTCCCCCTGTTGCCATTTAGATCCTCCATGGAATGGCGTGATCGTACACGTTCCCCCACATATCGGTAGCGTTTGTGTCGCGTACGTACGTTGTAGGGTTCTTCCAGAACAAGGTGGCTTCCCATTCCACCTTCTTGTTCTTCCCGAGCACTCTCGATACTCGGCGATGCTGAAGCGTTAGCCCTTTGGCAAGGTTGTCCATGAGGGCCTTGGCGAAAGGGTCGGTCATCAGTCTTTCTCCAGTTCCTCATGGGCCAATGACAAGATCTCCCGGATCGACTCATCGATGCCATTGATGTCGTCCGAGATCTGCTCCATCACTTGAGCCAGATGCGTGATCGCATCAACGATGGCCTTCACTTGTCCTTCACTCATGCTCTTCTCCTAAAAGTAGGTGGGCAAAAAGTCCCACGTTGCTGGCAGCATCAGGTGCGAATCTACTCTTACGACTACGTCCTGCCGCCACTTCACGCGCTCTTCGTAATGATCCTGATACGGCTCGCCGTTCTTCAGGAGCCGAATCCACTCCAGTCTTCGATGCTGCAGGTCCATGCCGAGGGCTAAGTATCGGCGCAGTTCCACCTCAAATCTCATCAGTCCATGGACCCGTACCTTGGATCCTCCGCCTTCGCCCAGCGCACGAGGATCTCGTGCTGGATCTTGGTCAGAGTTTCAAGCGCCCTCTTCAAGGCTTCGGGATTAGTCTTGTCTTCCATTGCATCGGCGATCTCACTGAGCGCCCGACTCTCCAAGGCATTCAGATATGAGTCCCCGAGCAAACGCTTGACGTGGTTCTCGCGCACCATACGGTCCATCGATTTCTCCTTCGTCTATCTTCTTGAGGATGTCCAGCACCGGGAGCGGATCGTTGTCCCGTATAAAGGTGACGGGTCTCCTCCCCCCGAGGTGAGGGGAGGGTGTGAGCATGAAGCTCTCTACCGCAGGCTCGTCGCCCAGAACATAGAAGGCGATGCGGTACAGGTTCATCCGCCGATCTCGATACCGCGAGTCTTCAGCTCCTCCAGCACCTTGGCAGCAGAGCCAGCACCCATGCCGGGGATGGCGAGGAGCTTCTTCGAATCGAGCGTGGATGCCCACTCCTTCACTGACGAGACGCGCTTCCCGTAGTGGCGGAGCAGCGCATTCCCGGGACGGGAAGGCAGGGCGTCGATGAAGTTCAGCCAAAGCGGATTATCCAGATTGGCAGCCTTCTTGTTGGTGCTACCCTTCGGACGGCCACGGCGCTTCACCGGGACGGTGACGGTCTTATTGGTGGCGAGCTTCTCCAGCGCATCGGATGCTTGGCGCATCACCTTCTGGATCTCCTCGTTCTCCACAAAATAAGAATGGAAACGCAGCTGTGCTGCGGTGACGATTTCTTGCTTCATGAGACTCTCCTCTTATTTGTCTCGGACTACAGGTAAAACATCCACAGCGATGGAGGATCCATCGTTTTGTCTAACAGCAATTAAAGCTCTGCTTTCCTTGCCGCATTTCTGGCAACTAAGAATAGTTGCACCGTACTTCTCAGCTTCCCCTTTCTGGATGTGCTTGCAGTTAGCCCATCCACACCCCCATTTAAAAAGCATTCCGCGACTCCTGTTGATTCACCTTCGACTTTTAAGGCGGACTAGGTACCTGTCCTGCCTGCCGGGGGATTAAATTAGGGGCCCCGGCAGGAGACATCAACAGTTTCGACGGTCGCGGTCGCCGGTTCCTGCAGCTGGGTGCAGCCACAGGCTTAGGAGAACGTCCGCCCCCCTCAATTCTTCGGCTGGTCGCCGTGGATCTCCGAGATAATATTCCCTGCCTGCTTCAAGGCTCTCAAAAGATCAGCTGCTTTTGCCTGAGTCTTCTCAGGAAATTGCTCGGTCACAAATACGAGGAGACGCTCGGCCTCCCGGTACCCTGCCCACACATGGTCAGACACACTGCCTAAGCGCTGCTGGTAAATGGCGCGCTTCGTTGCTGTCTCGGACAAGCAAACAATGGATCTGATGTCGATGGCGCCTAATGTTTTACGCGCCATCGACATTGCCATCTCTACATTCGCCGCCTCAACCCGGAAAGCTGGACCGTTGTGCGGCGTTATTTTCCAAAGCCACATATTAATTCTCCTTTACTGCCCGTCAATATTCAAGGGAGTGTTCGCCGCAGCAGGGGCATACAGCTGCGCCTTCGTCCAAACGTTGAAGCTGGCTGTTGCTGCACCGGAACAGGAAGCCGCACTCGACGCACTCCACCTTGAGCATGCGGGTGGTCTGCTTCTTCTCGTCTACCCGGCGGATGGCGGGGTGAGGGTAGGCGCCGTGTGCATTGACTACGCCTTGCAGCTTTTCGGTCAATCGTTCGCTCATGTGCAGCTTGGTGAGGGGTGTTTCGAAGCCAGCCTCCCGGGCCCACTTGGCGAAGTCGCCACGGTGCCCGGAGGCGCAGTCATCAGCAGCATGCAGAAGCTCATGCAGGAGGATGGCTGCCACCCGTACAGGGTCGCTCTCGTTCGGCGTGATGAAGATCTGGTTGGTGCCATCGGCAGACTCGCTGCGCTTGAAGCACACGCCCAGCACCTTCTTCGCAGACTTAGGCGCCCACCCACAGCTGACGTGCCAGTCATCAGGGATGGGAGCGAAGGGAACAATGTTCTCAGCAAGACTGCGGCCCACACTTGTGAGCCACAGTTCACGGTCAGATTCAGCAGATAGTAAATGCATGTCGTTCTCCGTATTGTTGTCGAGTCGTTTAATCGTAAGCGATATTTTCAAGGTGTGCAAACGCTTTTGCAAAACCCTTGGGCAGCTCCTCCCACTTGTCCTTGCCTCTCACATACACGGTCCCGTCAATAAACTTGGCAGGCACCTTGAACATCCGCGCCATCTTCATGGCTTCGGTGTTGGTTATTTTTCCGAGCGTTTCGTTTAAACTTAGCGGAGCGCACGGCTCCTCTGGAACTCTTCCGCCCGTGGTTTCGGAGGGGTCGTCGCGCTCCTTCTCCACGCTGATATCCCCCCGCTCGGCATGCTGGTACGCAGCCTCCATCCACCACGTATCGTCATGCATGCCGGTCAGGTGCTGCAGGGATTCGGCATGGGACATGGCGATGCCCATGGTCTCGCCTTTCCTGTACTCGTCTAGCTCCCGGGTCTCGTGTAGGTACAGGGCCGTGGCGGTCCTGTTGAACATGAACCACAGGGTGGTGCGGTGGTGCGGGTCATAGCTGTCGAGGATGTTTGCTGCTTCCCGGCTTTGCATCAGGTTGTGGGGCATGTATTCGCTGTTCATGCTACTTCCCTCCGAAGGGTTTCGATTGCTTTGGATGCATTGAAGAGCCCATCCGATGCATTCTTCAGGGCGATGGACGTATCGCAGATAGCGTCCTCAAGGTCGGGGTCGTTCATGTTGTCTACCTGCATGATCAGGTCACCGAGCTGCATGACTTCGAAATACAGGCGTTCGATCAGGTCCGCGTTCTGGATTACGTTAGGCATGGGCTTCTCCCTTGAGATCCTTGAGGACCTCCATCGACGTTGCTTCAAGGTGAGCGAAGAGCATCTCTTCGGCTTGTTCTCCGTACACTTTCTTTATGTAGTCGCACACCACCTCAATGGCGCCCTCAAGGGCTAGCTGTCCCTTGCGGTCGCCTTCATCCAGCAGGAAAGCGAGATCGTTCCCTAGCTGCTCCATCAGACCCACGAGGTGGGAGTGAGGGGACAGGGAGCCCGGCAGTTGGCGCCGGGCAAGGTGATGCATGTGGCTGCTGTTGAATTCGATTCGTTCATTCATCGTTGGTTCTCCATGATTTCGATTACTTTCATCATCTCCGCAAGGCACCACGTTCCGCCTTGCGATTCGGGCCTGCCATAGGTACGCACCAGCTCCACCTCCACCTTGCACCACACCCTCCGGGGCCCATGCTTGGGTCGCAGGGATAGGTGTGGCGCCACAGGTTTGAGGGTGCAATGCCAGCCGGGGCGATGGGCGAATCCCTTGGTCGGATGGTCCTCCGCTTCCACCCATTCCCCCACGGGGATCCGCTGCTTGGCGTTGATGAAGAGGGGGCCGAGGCTCCCGTCCTTTCTCTGCTTGAAGAGCTTGTAGGCAATCACGGCATGCTCCAGAGAAACAGGTTAGACAC
>Ga0070750_10000789_pt1 | contig 17492 bp, 9 predicted proteins | sample VirMetDEL_Nov_24_FD_77013 | JGI IMG/M metagenome (GOLD analysis project Ga0070750, IMG submission 77013) | Aqueous microbial communities from the Delaware River and Bay under freshwater to marine salinity gradient to study organic matter... | ecosystem: Environmental > Aquatic > Marine > Coastal...
TAGTTTTGGGACCGGAGGGTTTGGGAATGAAGTAGCTTCTAACGAACCAAATCCGGCCTTTAAAGAATAACCTTATAATCCATTCACTTAAATATTTATTTTTTACTAAAATAAATATGTTTTTTATCAATCCTCCTTTTGGTAATTATTTGAATTTACCTCAAACTATTTCTATTAAAGGTAGTTATACCCTAGAACCTAGAAGTGGTTTAATACAACAAATATTTAAGACATTAAGATATTATAGCAAATATGGAGGCTGGGTCAATAAAATAGGATTAAGAAATCCCGGTTTAGATTATGCTATAAAAAATTATCATTCTAGTCACATTGTTAGTATCGCTATCTTAGAAGAAGAAGAGATACCTAAAATATTGAATAAAATACCAACAAATATGAATATAGAATTAAATATAAGTTGCCCTAATGTCGACAAGAATTTGTGTCATAATAATTTATCCTCTTTTCTTAATGCGGAAAGAAAATGGTGTATCATTAAATTATCTCCATTAGTATCCTATAATTTAATTGATAATTACTACAAACAAGGATTTAGACAATTCCATTGTTCCAATACAGTACCTGTAAAAGAAGGAGGTTTAAGTGGAAAAAATGTAATGAATTATAATAAAGAAATCATTACTTATCTTACTTCGCAATACAAAGATGTAGAAATTATTGCCGGTGGAGGTATTACAGATATATATGATATAAATTATTATAAAAATTTAGGTGCTACTCATTTTGCTGCTTCTACTGTCTTTTTTTGTCCTTTCTTATCTTTTCGACTTTATTATGATATTATTAATCAAAAATGAAATTATTTATATATTTACTTTCTGCTAAATATATAAAGATGAGGATTATTCATAAAGACGCCAATTGGCGAAAGCTTTTTACCAAACAAGATGTTTTTAATATTCACAAATTTTTTGGCCTTTTAAGTATAGCTAGTTTCATTTACAGATATGGTTATATTTACCTCCGGGAAGGAAATTTGGGTATGGATGGGAAATTAGAAGATTGGTTGACTATGATTTTTCATACTTCTTCGGCATTGTCGTCTAATTTTTTTCATGTACCCAAAAAAAGAATTAATGACAAACCTATGATAATTTACGAAGAATATAGAATACATGCTATTATATTTACATTAAGATGTCTCTCTGTTTTTACTATCGCGGTATTATTTCCAACAAGACCTTGTTATGTACTGCCATTGGTAGTTTTTGTTCATCATTATGTGGCCGATATTGTTTCTAAAAAACATGGCACTCCGGGCAATACGGCCGTTAGATCTACGGCCGAAAAATTAGAAGTTAATTTCTTTTACAAACAATTATCTAAATTTTATTCTGCTTACCAGTTCCTGGCCATTGCTTCGCATATAACTTATAATCATCGCACAGCTGATTTAGGATTTAACGCATTAATCGCTATTCAATCTTCGGCCTTTATGATGACCTTATATAGGAAAAAAATAGTCACCGGTAAAGGTCATATGCTGGTATATTTACTATGTTTAATTATTTCTACTTTTCACATTATTAGACTTATTAATTATCGTATTACGGTTCTGGCAATGATTAATTTCATTACTAGAATAAATTCGCCCGAAAGTAAATATGTTTTATGGTTGGCTTTTTTAATTACAATCTTTGCTCAGCATATAGAGTAATCTATTTGTTCCAGTCATGGCAAAACCTGGTTCGGCAATTTTAACATTATCGCCATCCGTAAAAATACTTTGACTAGTAGGTATGCCTTGATTTTCTGCTAAATCATAATTATTATTTTCGGCATCTAAATAAACTAGACTAGTATTTCCTCCATATTCTATAAAAGCATAATAACTAGCATTGCCATAATTATTACCATCGTTACTATTAATAATAACTTTTCTTATTTTGGGAATTTCGTTATTTTTATTAACGAATCTAGCCTTCAACCATGAAGGAAATTTAATAGCTACCTGATTAGTTTGATTAAAGTAATCAGCATCTACGCCCGCTACATCGGTTTGGTAATGAGCCATATGAGTTTGATGTAACGGAATATTGCCCAAATTTTTGGTAACAACATTAATTTCTTTGTAATCTGGATTTGTCTCATAAGCTACGGTGGGTATAATAAAATCTTTTTTGATAGGACTACTGTTTATAAAAAAATGATCTCCTAATGGTAAAGAACTGGCGAATAAATCATTAACTGTGTATATTTTACCAGCATATCCGCCATATGGTAATCTAATAGATCCGCTAAACATATTTCTTAATGTAACTGGTGTATTGATGTTAGATTTTTGGAGTTTATAAATATTATTTGTTTCGGATACGAATTGACTAACTGTATTACTTCCTCCGCTAGTTGATACACCATTATTAAAAAATATTTTTCCTACAGTAGTATTGTAAGGAATATAAGGTATTAAATTTCTATTGTCCTGTATAGGTAATGTTTTTACAGCTAGCCTTGATCCAGCTTCTGGAACATATGCAGCCTGTATATCGAACTGTGACCAAGTGATAGGTACAAAATTTACAAAAAATCTACCATTACTAAAAGAATTAAATCGGGTTAGGGGATAATTTTTACTATCCGATTCAACATTCAAATATGTTGCCGATAATGTAAACGGAGTGTCGGTTGCATGATCCAAAGAACCATCGGGTGACATAAAGTTTCTATTATTAATATAAAAATAAGGCATACGGGTAGGAGTTATTACATCGACATTATCAACATATGTATTTGATAAAAATGTATCTATATAACTAATGGTGGAATTAGAATTATAAAAATTTTTTTCCTTACCGGGGGTTAGTTTAACGTTAGATTCGTCCCTAATAATCATATGAGAACCAGACTTGCCGGGGGTGCCCTCTTGTTCAATGTAAACACCAGCCCCATCTGTTACTTTATAAATAGAAAATGTTTTTCCGTAACCAGGTATACTATTTGTTGTCGGACCGTTTTTACCTGCTGTTTCTATCATTACATTATTATAGCCTGTCCTGGAAAAATCATTGGTATTTTTAGCATAATATTTACTTCCTTTACTTCCTGTAAATAATAAACTGGCATCGTAAATTTGGTAAACATGACCATCACGTATAGCGATCCCTGGAGGACCGCCAGAAGAACTCTTGAATAGTGATGTTGTAGCAAAAAAATCATAATATTGTAATTCTACAAAATTATAGACATGTAAATTCCAATCAGTTTTCGCGTCTATAATATTATTCAAAACATCATATTTTACAGGGACCTGTATTTTTATTTTTAGATATTCTGTATCTACATTAACTTCATATTCAACTATATTAACTAAACACCATGTTAACTGAGTTTGAATTTGCGAATAAACACTATTGATTTCAAATTGTTCAGCCGAACCTTCTTTGGTCAAAACTAATTCGCTGGACGAAAAATTTAAAATATTATCTATATCTGTTTGATTATAAATCCATATAAAATTTTTTTCCTCAATAAAATAATTTTCTCCTGGTTTCCTTTTATTTACATTAACTAAGGGAGAAAATGGCAAAGGTTTTAACTTTTCAAAATTAGAAAAATCTGAATATTTTACTTCTGGTATGTAAGTTCCAGCCGGAGGGGTATAATCAATTTTTTCATATTTACTATTGATAGCTATACTATTTTCTGATGTATTACCTAAAACGTTGTTATTTATTAATGTATAGAAGATACTATCATTATTATTTATATTAACATAATCAATATTATTTTCCCCGTTTTTAACTTCACTGTAATAAAATCCTTTACTTTGATTTTGGGCAATATTTTTGACAATATTAAAAGAGACAACACTTCTACTAGTTCCGAAAATAGTTATAAAAGTATTGTCAAAATTAGGATTTTTAGTATATCCTCCTTCATCATTATCCCTTTGTATATCATATTCTATCTGTGTAAATTGGTTAATATATCTATTTTCTTCGTATTCGGGTGCATAACAAAGACCTTTATTAATAATCAAATAATTTTTTCCATCTATTTTTTTACTATTAATTTTGATATCATCATCTAAACTATTATATACATAAGTTATTCCACGATTAATACCATTGATACCGAATTCACTACTAGTTTTTTCGTAAATATAATCAAAATTATCCTCAAATGATACAAAACCTTCATTATCATAATCATCGGGATTAAAACTAGTTATACCATAAGTATAAAAACCTTCACCATTTAGACTAAAATAACTTTTAGTATCATTATCGGTGTATATACTTTCTCCTATAACTTTATGATTATTATATGTAGGATAACCTCCGACAGAGTGATAATAATTTTCAGTAATAATATAATCTATAAAATTACCTGGAGTTACACCGTTAGTATATGTCATATAATTATTATCACCAGGATCGCGCTCAGTTATGAAACCTGAAACTCCTTCTAGCCCAGTACCGACAGGCATAATATACATAGGCCATGATGGTGGAGGGAAGTTTAGACAAAATTGTTTACTAACGTCGCTTGAAGTTTTTACTTTTGAATAGCAAAGCTGCTCACCTCCACAATCGTCGCAATCGAAATCGTGGATATAAATCAAATCACCGGCACTTAATTGTTCAGTTGATGGTTCCCCGTTGAAATCATAACTAAGTAGCAAAGGATAAGGGTTGCCTTGGCGATAGCTTTCAGTAGTAGTAATTAAATTACTTTGCACAGCATATTTATTATCATAAGTAACAATAAAATGTTTGCCAGTATAATTGGTATGTAGTGGTATCATTTCTTTTTGCTGATTTTCTAAATAAAAACCAGAATCGGGACGACTTTTATTTATCTTCCTCAAAGTATATATTATGTCTGTCTGTACTACATTTACGTTTCCTCCTCTATTTACATAATAAACTTTTATTCCATCGGTAAGGCCGTTATAAGTAGGTAAATTAAAATGATTGTTAGGTAAAACATTAATGATAGGAAAAATTCTCTCGCGCATAGTATCGGTTACCATACGTTTATATAATATTATAAAATTATTATCTTCGTCTCTGATTATATCTTTAATTTCATGAGAAAGCGGGATATTAACATTTAAGGTTTTGAGATTATTGTTTTCATCAATAATATTAACACTGTACGCGGTACTGCTTAATTTGTACCAATATAATCTTATTCCTGCCACAGCTAATTTTTTAGAATTGGGAAAAGTGGACGGTTTGACAGAAGGTTGATACAAATTAAGTTTAGGTGTAGTAGTAATGTCAGAAGTAACTTTTATTCCTTCAGTACCTATTATCTTACCACTATCAGGGTCAAAAACTTTAATACTATAATTACTGGAACAATTATTACTTTTACAATCTTCGTTTTCAATACAAAAAGCCCCTGTTTTTCCCACACAAATAGGAGGTCTTCCTTCGGAATTGCCGCAAATATAATTTTCTGGACAACGATCATTGAAACATATTTGTGCTTGGAAAGGGACAGTGCATATACTTATTGGTGCGCCATTTTGACTAGGTTCTTGCATACAAATATATGGACCAGAACAACCGTTCCATGTATTATCGCACAATGAACCTTTTCCCACAGAGGGTACAACACAATTGCCTATTTTGTATTCGGCAAAAGAATTAGGGCTAATATTAAAATAATAATCATTCAATATTGTCTGTTCGGTATTATCGTCATAAAGACAGCACACACCAATTTCTACACCGGCTACACTCTGAGAAGGACAGCCAACAATATCTCTAACACAAACATCTCCTATATTTGGTTGGTTTGGTTTTAAACAAAAATTCTTGATATTTTCTAGACCATCTTTGCACGGAATAGTTATTCCACCCAAAGTTAAATTAGCCGGACCTCCTTCCGGTATTTTTTCCAAACAAATACCATTAGTTGCTTGACCGAAAGATATTTGATATAAAGTTTTAGTATCAGTTAATTGTTTAGCATTTGTGCTACTAGGTGTCAATGTACCTTCCATTGTGGAAGAGTTAAAATCAATAATCTGGTAAATACCTACTAAATTATTTTTAATATCAAAAACATTAGCTATTAATCCAGTTAAATTTTGTAAAGTAAACTCATCTTTGCTGGGAAAAAAACCAAATTTACTTAGCGGGCTTGTCAAAGGTTCAACAGCGATAGCAAATTTGCCAATACTATTAGAACATTTCGCTCCGGTAACACATTCACTATCAGTATTACAACCCGTGTCGTAAGGGAAAGAATTTACTTTACAATATCCATGAAGATGATTTCTTTCTTTTTGACAGACATGATTATATATTTTTGGTTGAATATTTTCTACATTTTTATCTATTATTATTTGACAATCATTATCATTTTTACAGAGCTGATTTAAAGTATCACTTTGTCTGGAACAAATATTATTTAAACAAGCATCTGCTTCGGGAGTACAATCATTTACCGAATCACATGTAAAACCTAATTGCGATAGGCAAATAGCTCCTTCTAATATACCTTCTGTGCATTTTAAACCTTTATTAGTATCACATGGTTGAGGTGTAAATACTCCTGGCAAATTAGGTAAACCTCCTGTTGTTGATGAATTAACACAAGGTTGACCCAGCGAGGAAAAAGAATAACCATTACCGGCTTGATTATTATCTACCTCACCTGCGCTTAAAAAACCAACTCCTGCGTTACCTGGTGCACCAGTGACAGTATTATTATTTATGATGGGTTTAGCTTTTCTTTTTTTATTAAAAATATAAATCCAATAAAGCGGAGCAATTATTACCATTAAAATAATAACAATTATAAATATAGATAAACGAAATTTAATTAAAGAATTAAAATCCTTATTTATCTTATTATCATCCATTTTTAGAAATATATTTTTAATACAAAAACCAAAATTGATTAAAAAAATTTTAAAAAAAAATAGATAAAAATGTCCGATCTAGTGAAAAAGTTTGCCGATGGTCTAGAGCTTTCGCCAGAAATGGTGAAAAGCTTAGATATAGTAAGGGATAATAAAGAGCTAAAAATATTTGCTCTATCCTTACCTACTTTAAAATATCCTGATAGTTATTTATTAGCCGGACGTATTTTTATGTATGTTAATATTAAAAATTGCCCTATTGATATAAAAGAATATGTAACTATTGCCGATGGAATATTACGCAGGGAAATTAAAGATTTTATGTTAGGCCATGCTCGGGAAATTGATCAATTATTGGAAGATACTTATTTCAAAAATTTTGAAAACTATAATATTTTATCAGCTTCGTCCTGTGTTAATTATTTATTAAAAATTTCTCACGAAGAAAATCCAATTGAAACACCCTGTCAGATGTTTTTACGTCAAGCTATCCAGTTTTATTATCAAGATAGTTGGGAGGAAGTAAAACAATGTTATTATGAATTAATTAATCAAGATTATGTTCACGCTTCACCCACTATGTTCAATGCTGGAACGCGCAAAAATCAGATGTCAAGCTGTTTTAAAGCTGGTACTAAAATATTTACTTATAATCGAGGAATTATAAATATTGAAGATGTTCAAATAGGCGATGAAGTCAAAACCCATAAAGGTAATATTAAAAAAGTATCCCAGTTACATAAAAATTTGTTAGGTGATAGAAATCTATATAATGTTAAACTTAATCGTACTTTTGAATTTGAAGTAACTGATAATCATCGTTTCTGGGCTATCCAATCCAAAGGTGAAAATAAGCCTAAATGGGTACCTATGGAATATTTATGTCAAGGTGATTTTATTGCTCTTCCTCCTGCCGATGAAAATAGCAAAACTTATAATGTTGATATGATGGAAGGCATTGAAAGTCATCATAAATATGAAATTAAAGACAATTGGTTAAAAATTAATACTGAATACACTACACCTGATCATTTAAATGGTACTGATAATTTAATTACTAGACAAAAGTCTAACTCGCCCATAAAAAAGGAATGGCAAGCAGATAAAAATTGGGCTTTTTTTGTAGGAGCTTGGTTTGGAGATGGCAATATCATTAATAAAACTAGAAATGAAAAAAAGAAAGTACATGGTATTAGATTTGTAGCACATAAATCTAATTATCAAATTATTGAAAGATTAATCAAAATCGGTAAAGATAAAACTGGTATTGAAGCCAAAGTAAATAAAGGTACTAATAAAAATAATGATCTTTATTATTTAGATTTCCATTCGGTTGCATTGGGTAATTATTTTAATATAAATTATGGTTCTGGTTTTGATAATAAAAAATTAGACCAAAGAATGTATTATTGGGGCGGTCAAGAAATTAAATCTTTTATGACTGGTTTATTTTCTACCGATGGTTGCTGGACAGAAAAAAATAAATTATTAATTCAATTAAGCAATGTTAATTTAATGAAAAATATATTTTATTTGTTAAGAGCCAATGGTGTTTATGCTAGATATAATTTTGTTGATAAATCTAGGAACAAATTAGCTACTACTGATTCTGCTTTGATAGAATTACCTTTTGAATATCTACAAAAAGATGAAATTAGCAAACATTATGATGACAATAGAATGTCGTCTAAAAAAGATATGAAATGTAGTACACGTAGAAAAATAATAGATAATCAAACTTTTATTAGATTAGATAGTAAAAAATTAAGTCTAGATAGACCAAAACATGTTTACACTATTGGTGTGGATGATGATCATTCTTATTGTATCGAAGGTATTATGGCAGAAAATTGTTTTTTATTATCCTTAGGTGACAATCTCGAAAGCCTACTATATTCAGGCGCAGGCGACGTTGGTTTGATTAGTAAATTACAAGGAGGGATTGGACTTTCTATGAATGCAATCAGGCATTCTAATATTAGCAATACCGGTAAATCTAGCGGTGTTTTACCTTTTGCTAAAATTTACGATGCCACTATTACTTGTGTCAATCAAGGAGGAAAACGTAACGGAGCCATGACCATTACTTTGATCGATTGGCATATTGATTTTATGGATTTCATTCAGGCGCGTGATAATTACACTCATAATGGTATTAGGTTTAAACAAGCTAATACCTGTGCTTATTTATCCCGTTTATTTATGGAAAGAGTTAAAAATGATCAAGATTGGACTTTCTTTTGTCCCGCCAAAGCTAAGGTAGACGGACATTCTTTATTGGGAAGTCATGGTCATAAATTTGAAGAAATTTATGAAAAAGTAGAAAAGGCCGCTATTGATAAGAAAATAGAATTTGATAAATTGGATCAAGAAATTAAAGAAATGGAAAAAAATGTTAATAAAGAAGGAGCTGAACGAAAAATAATTTTAGAATATCATGCTAAGACTATTGACAGGATTAAAATGCGCAAACATTTAATTGATTATAAAGTTATGAAAGCCCGTGATGTTTATAATAAATTATGCGATATGAATGTCAAAAGTTCTATGCCTTATATCGTTTATCGTGACCCAGTTAATGAGAAAAATAATATGGCTAATATAGGGACAACTGAGAGCCTCAATTTATGTTTAGAAATAAGCGAGCCTTCTACCCCTGATTCTATCGCTAGTTGTAATCTTGGTCATCTTAATTTGAAAGCTTATGTTAAAAAATTAGATAAGAAAATAACTCTTACTAATCTAAAAGATTTTTATGATTTTGAAGCTATGGGTAAAGCTACACAGTCTTTGACTAGAAATATTAATAAAGTTATTGATTACAATTATTATCCGTTGGATGAAAGAGATGAAAATGGTAAAGTTATTAAAAGAGGCAAAATCAGTACCCCTAATTTTGCTAATAGACCTATTGGTATAGGTGTTTCTGGTTTAGCTGAAGTTTTTGCATATCTAGATATTGCTTACGATAGTCCAGAGGCTTTCCAGTTAAATAAGATGATTTTTGCAGCTATGTATTATCATGCTCTTTATCAATCTAGGTTACTGGCTCTTAAAGACGGCGAATATAGTAGTTTTCGTACCGGTGAATGTGAAGCTTTTATGGACGGTAAATGGCAGAAAATTAAAGGTTCGCCTCTTTCCAATGGTTTTTTTCAATTTGATTTATGGCAACAAGAAGCCGATTATTTAAAATCTATGAATAGGATAAATACTAAAATTTATAATGAAGAAGATAACGAGCCTATCAATCCCATTGATTGGGGTATGGATATAGAAAAACATTCGTGGTCACAATTAAGAAAAGATATTGTACAAGACGGGGTTCGTAATTCTATGTTGATAGCTCTCATGCCCACGGCTAGTTCTGCTCAATTATTGCGTAATGCTGAAACGACAGAAGCACATCAAACCTTGATCTATTCTCGTAAATTGGTACATGGTAATTTTACGGCTTTTTCGGAACCTTTTGTCGACGCTATGAGTAAAGCTAATTTATGGAACAAAGAAACGATTGATTTCATTATGATGTCTAATGGTTCTATTGAAAAATTGGATCATTTTGTAGCCGATAATCAAAGTATTTTCCCAGCCAATTTCTATAACGACGGTAAAATTAGAGCAGCTAAATTAACCGAATTACAACACCTTAAACGTATTCATCGTGGCATGTATGAAATATCACAAAAAGATACTATGCAAATGGCGCGCCAAAGAGGTATTTATGTCTGTCAATCCCAATCATTAAATATTTATTTACCTGAACCTGATGTTAAGAAAATGAAAGCAGTACATAGCTATTCAAATGCTCTGGGTTTAAAAACTGGTATGTATTATTTACGCGCCAATCCTGCTTCTCAAACAGAAAGATTTACAGTAGATATATCTATTCAAGAATATCATAAAAAGTTAAAAAATAAAAAAAATAATGTTATATGTACTGATGAAGTTTGTATTATGTGTGAATAATTTACAATTTTATATAATTTAAATATATAAAATGTTAAATGAGGGTGAAATAATAGTTACAACATCCGTATTAACCATTATTATATTTATTTACACTTTCCATTACGCCATTACTCTTAATTTGACCGAAAATAAAAAATGATTTTTTTATTTATATATCAATTAAAAAAATGGAGTCAGTAGAAAGTTACAAGGTTATTACTAGCAATTTAACAAAAATATTAGCTAGTCTAAAAATTAAGAATTTTTCGTTATTAGATATTTATGCTGAAAATAACTATCTACTAGGAGATTTTATTTCTAGTTTTGATGATAAACTGAAAGAAATTGTAGTAGTAGGCGACCTAGATATTGAATTCGCTGGTGAGAAAAGAAATATATCTACCGAAGATTGGGAAACAAATACCGAACTTCTGGCAGAACGTTTAAAAAATTCTGTGGTTATTTATAATAAAGTAAAATTAAATAATTCAGATTTTGAAAAAAATATGGCTAAATTTAGTTCTTTTTTTCCGCTTATGTTTATCATAACTTCCGTGGCTCCTTCCGAACAAGAAGATTGGCGTATGCAAAAATTACCAAAAGATGTATACCTATATCTTAATAAAAATATTAAAACATTTAAATCTTTTTTAATTAGAGATTTGGCTAGTATGAAAGATGTTTCGTTGGCCAGTTTAAGCAGTACTCGTTATTCTTATAGTAGAGGAGAAGAAGAAGTAGCAATTGTTTTAGAACAACCCAAAAGTGCCCCGGTAACTAGAAAGAAACCTAATCAAATAAACCTAAGTATGTTTGATAATCTCCCTGTTCCTTCGGTTAAACCAGATCCTAACTCTAAGGTATTTATGAAAGAATTTTATAGTTATCTTTACGAATTATTAGGGAGAATGTTACCTCCGGGTAAAGAAAAAATGTTACCCTTCTTATTGAATAAAAAAACTATTACCCAAGTTTGGTTGCGAGCATTTACTCACGAAATGTCTAAACCAGATAAAGAAGAAAATTATGAATCATTGGAAACATTAGGAGATAAACTACAAGAATATACTATGATCGTTTATTATTTAAAACGTTTCCCTACTGCTTCGGAAAAAGATTTGACTAATGTAAAACAGCAAATTTTGAAAACGGAATTTCAGGGCCTAGTATCAGATCATTTAAAATTAGCTTACTGGGCCATTGCGCCAGAAAAACTTCGTGATAATCAGGCCATACAAGAAGATTTATTTGAATCGGTAGCTGGTGCTTTGGATATGATTCTTAACGAAAAGAGTAATAGTGTAGGTCAAGCTGCCAATATTTTATATTATGTTTTTGAAAATATGTTCGATGACTATGATTTTCAGGAAGAATTAAAAGGTCCAGATAGAAATTTTGTTGAACAACTAATCAAAGAAATAAGAGATGTTAAACCTCGTAGCGAAAAAACATTTCATATGAAAAAACCTGCCGACGTATCTGCCGAAATTTGGGATGAAATTTTAGAATGTGGTAACCAAATATTGCTTAAAAATGATATTGATACCCCGCTGAGTATACATGGTAATGTTGAAAATAATGGTATTGATTTTGTTATCAATAAATTAGATAATAGTCAACTAGAAGCCAAAGTTATATTGAATGATTACGGGTCTAAGGTATTGGCCAAACATGGTAAAAATATCAAAGCAGGTACAATATTAGGCAAGGGCAATGCTGCTACTAATAGACCTGCTAAAAATAATGCATTTGATAACGCAAGACAATACTTGATTAAAAAAGGTATCACGCCAGAATGGAGAGATATTGTGAAACGTAAAAAAACAGCTGCGCAATTAGAAGGTCTGGAACTGGCTTTGGCCAAAGCTCGTAGTGAAAATCCCGCTATCGTGGAAGTAAGTGTGCGCAGTGCTAAGAAACTGAAAAAAGACCAATTCTATCAAGTATATGGTATAGATAAAAATAATAAAATATATGTCCTGGATGTTTTTGTTAGTGATGATAATGCCAGAAATAATTATCAGTTAGCTATTGATAATTATTTAGAAAAAAATTAATTTTTATATTTTGAAATATAAAAATTTATCCACAATGGATCGCTTAAGGTAAATAAAACAGGACCAGACATATTTTAAAATTAAAAAAAAACAATTTTAAGCAAATATAAAATGTCTAACAAAGTTCCCGCCAGTTTAACCGCTTTAACCGCAGTCAATATTATTTATGGATTAGTAGCAGCTATTATTGTAGGCTTAGCTAGCTTTGAAGTTGATTTATGGACATCCATTGTAGATAATTTGGAAGGAGATGTAGCTCAGCGCAGAGATAATATAGAATTGGCCACTATTATTTTCTTAGCCCTTAGTGCTGTGATAGGTCTGGCTTTCTTCTTCTTTTACAAGCAAGCTAAGGATCTTAAATCCTATTACTTTGGTTTTATTATTGTCTATTCGTTATTGTTTATATCATTTGCTACATTAACTGGTCTGCAATTCTATTACTGCAGTAACGAGGAAGGCGGAGGAGACGATACCTACGAATTTACTAGATGGTGGCCACTGGCTTCCTTAGTAATAACTTTGGCTATTATTATTGCCTTATTTAGATTTAGAAATTTAGTATAATTTTTGATAACTAAAATGGACTATGAGCCTTATTTAGACCAAGGTTTGACCAGCTTTGAAGATGTATTAAATGCCTTTACTCAATTTAAAGACGGAGGTTATTGGGTAAAAAAAATAGTCAAAAAAGGCTCTTTTCATCGTGAAATCGTTGAGGGACCATACAAGAAAAAAGAGGCCGATTACGAGAGTGAAGAATGGAATAAAATTTTTAAGTTTAAAGATAAAATAGTAGCCGAAGTTTTTACTTTTTTTACTCTTTGTTGTGATTTCGAATTAGATGAAAGAAAAAAAGCCTATCTGTATCCAGAATATATCTGGCAGCCACCAAAAGGAATAGAAATATTTTGTTTATTATATAAACCAGAAAAGGCTATTATTAAAGATAGAAAAGATATTTCAGATAAAAATACTAATAAATTTATTAATTATGCATTAAGTAACGATATAGGAACTATCGAAGTTTATCAAGATATTATTTATTATAATACCAAAAATTATAAGAGTTTAATAGAGGCCAAAGTTCTTAAAAGAATATGTATAGATTACATTCAATTAGAAAGAGAAAAAAAAATATTTTTGGAATATGTAATTAATAATAAATTAGGAGACGAACTTGTCTCCATACCCGATTATATTACAGAATTTAAAACATCTTGTTTTACTCTCTACTTATCAGAATTTAAAGAATTTTTAGAAAGTAATGAAAATTGTCGTGACAAAATAAAGAAATTTTATACCAAACAATATAAGTGTTTACCCAAAGAAAATTTACATCTTTCCGAAAATACTATAGTATTAGATATGTATTTGTTGCTCAGTAAAAGAGATTATCAAGCTAAATTAATTAAAATTGCTAAAAATGATAAATTTTCTATTAGTATAGGCAATGATGATTATCATATTAAATTAGACAATATTGAAAAATGTACTGCTTTTTTAAAGATTAAATTACCCAAAGATTTAATAGATTTTACTGATTATTATGCTCAGGGAGATAAAAAATTCCAAGAAACCAAGAATTTTATAGGGTTAATACTATATATAGCCAAATGTCTTGGTATAGGAAAAATAGAATATAATGCAGATCAACAAATGGAATGTATTTGTGATAATCAGGGTATTTTACTCTATGAAGAAATAATTATTTTATTAGCAGGTGAAGAAAGTATTTATAAAAAATTAGGTTTTATAAATAATAAACAAAAAGAACTAGATAGTATTATAGATAAAAATAAAAATATTACTGTTAGAGAAGTTCTTAAAAAAGAGAAAAATAGTGAAGACGAAGAAGATGATTTATTTTTAGACAAAACTATTGGTCAAGTTAGTCAAATGTATTTGGACGGAGTTTGTAATTACGAATATGGATGTACTTTGATGGACGAAATTAATACGTTTATTTATCCCCAAATAAGTGACGTAATAACTTATAGTTTATCACTTAAAGATAAAAATTTAAAATTTTTAAGAGGTATGTTTTAGTTTGAAATATCTGGGCCGAGGAATCTTTTTTAGAAAAAGATAAAAGAAAAGCGAAACAATACTTATAGTTAAAATAAAAAATATTTTAGCTACATTGTTATTATAAGGCTGTAATGGCTGTGCGTTAAAATTTTCTTTACACAGACTAGTGAGTAAATAATTATTATCTATTTTTTCCAAAGGCATATCAAATAAGGAAGGTCTTACAAAATAAACATTATTATCTATTTTATCTTGTAATCTTAGATAAAGAGGGACACTTTTATCTCTATTTAATAATATAGAATACCATGTTTTAAAATTGGCAGCAATGGCATACATTTCGTTAGCTAAATTAGTAGGGTAGAAATTATATTTTCCATATTTAATAGCTACCTTTAATTTCTGACATTCTTGCATATAATTCCATAGATAACAGAAAATATCTTTCGGTAATATACTCGAAGTTATATAATTTAAAATCTTCTTCAAATTATCAGAATTTATATGCAAATCATTACTAATAATAAAGAGATTATCTTCTCCGTTGGTTGTTACTAATTTTTCTTTAAAAAATAACTTTATTTCTTTGTGATCTATACTTTTGTTACTATTTTTAACATAATAATAGTTATCGAAATAATTCATCCATTCCTCTTTAATTTCCGTCTCGCCATAGGTTAATAAAATATTTTTCATCTTTTATTTAGTAATTGAAAAAATAATTATTACTAACTAGTAAAAAATGTCCCAAAGAATAACTTTAAGTTCTAGTGAAATCAAGCAAGTCTTGGAAAAGATTCCAAAGACCTATCATTTAGAAGTATATAGAGCTTTAAAATCAAATGTTTTTTCAGAAAAAATAACCAAAAAGGATATTAAAAAATTACAAGATGATATTATTAGGTATCTTAAACATGAAAATGTTCCTCGTGTTTTAACTGATAAAGAAATAGATGATATATTATCAGTAGTTACTATTCTTCCGGCTACAATTAATGATATAGCTATTGATAATAATAAACAAGTCAAAGAAGCATTAAAAAGACAATTAAATAAACTTAAATTTTCTGTCAAAGAAGGTACTATCAAAGAAATTAAAAATAATATTAGAAAGAAATATTTAAAAACTGTCTGTCCTGCCGGTGAGAGTGTAGGTATAAATAGCGCTACTTCTATAAGTCAAAAATTAACACAAGCTACGTTAAATACTTTTCATCAATCAGGTTCCAAAAACAATCAAGGCGGATTAGGCTTTTTACAAAAACTTTTTTTAGTATCAAAGCCAAAAGAAGATAGTATTGTTATACATTTTAAAGATAAAAATCTAACCCAAGAAGAAATTAAAATATTAAGCAATAATTTGAAAGGAATAAGTGTAGATCATGTCAAAGCCAATTATGAAATTATGGACACAGTTAGCGATGAAGACAAAATATGGTATGATAATTATTTGACTACCATGGGTAGTAATTTTATATATAAAGGTGGTAAGTTTTTACGCTTATATCTTAATTTAAATCGTTGTTATCAATATAATATTTTTATTAATGATGTTGTTAAAACTATAGAATATAATACTAAATCATCTGATATTAAACAAACTGTTAGATGTATAGCTTCTTCTACTTTTAAAGGTATCATTGACATACACGTGGAGCCGGAATTTATTAAATTATATGTTAATAAATTGAATGAAAAAACAGGTAGTAATAATATGATGTTTAGTGACAATATGGAAGAATTACAGCAGATTTTTCTCAACTCTTTGTTACCAGATAATTTCCAGGATATGATTATAAAAGGAGTAAAAGGTATCGAACATATTGGTATTTCCGACGGTATTAATCTCATTAGAACTTTTAAAGAAACTCCTGTTAATAGTGCTACTGATTTGGAAAAGTTTTCCAAAAAACCTTATAATCTTAAATTAGAAGATATTGGCAAATTATGGCATATTAGAATTCAGAAAGCTTATCTATATTTTGAAGGTATTGGTACTGAAAAATACAAAAATCTTTTCGAAGAAGCTGGCTTTAAAATAATAGAAAATAACTTAGATGATAAAAGTATTTCTATGGTTGTACTTATGCCCAAAAAAATAGATATTGAATATTACGACAAAGAAACCAATAAAATTAATCCTCTCTATTACATTGACGAAAAAGGGGTTGTTTATAATAATAGAGATAAAAAATTTATCAGTAGCATCACACCAGTAATGTTTATAGAAGAAAAAATTAAGTTTATTGAATCCAGAATGGCTTCTATTATAGATGAAAATATAAAAAACGCCAGTAAAGTATACACCGAAGATTTGCCTATTTTTCCTCCACTGTATAGATATTGCTATTACTATCATGCTAATATACAAGGTAAGAATATTATCAATGAAATTATAAATAATAATATGGTTGATTCATCCTTTACTTATCCTGATAATATCAATAGTGTTTATTCGCACTTGGGTATAGAAGCAGCCAGATTTTATTTAAAAATAACTTTACATTTTGCAAGAGGTTACTGCTGTTGGTACTTTGGATGAAATTCCTTTAATTTCATCACAAGTACTAAAAGCAGAACCTTCTTGAAAAATATCCATACTTTTTTCGTAA
>Ga0070750_10000791_pt1 | contig 17466 bp, 21 predicted proteins | sample VirMetDEL_Nov_24_FD_77013 | JGI IMG/M metagenome (GOLD analysis project Ga0070750, IMG submission 77013) | Aqueous microbial communities from the Delaware River and Bay under freshwater to marine salinity gradient to study organic matter... | ecosystem: Environmental > Aquatic > Marine >...
GATCTTTCCGATCTTTCCTTTCTTTCCTTTCTTTCCTTTCCTCTCGCATTTCACAAAATCGTTTAAGCAATGCTGGTTGTCAACAAAATGTTACGACTCTGAAACGGGCAAAGCTTTTTCCGCTTTCTCACGGAGTAGCGTCATTCGATTTTTGCTCTTGACTAAGACTTCGCCGTTTTCGCCCAACCCCACCAACCGAGAGATTCTATTTTTGAGGTGCGGTGTTGAGGAACGGCATTCGTCTCCGGTTCGCACCGATAAGAATTCGTCTCGGAATTCCGAGACAATTTCTTGCACCGATGTGCAGTAACGGGGAATGTCGGAACGCCCGGAAAATAAAGATGTAATTTCCTCCGCCGATCTACCCTCATGTATTCCCTGTTTTACCAATCTGTTGCAGACTATATGTCGGATCTGTTCAGGCTGGTCCTCCGTCAAATCGAGAAGTGGTTTGGCGACGCGATCGAGGAAAATCCTATTCTCTAGCTTTTCTCGCGAAAGATCGGGAGCAGTATCGTTCTCCAAATCGAGAACGAGAGGCTCGTCTTTTTGCAAACGAATGTTGGAGCGATATAGGAAAGCGTCTATGTTTCAATGTAAAAAGATCGCGACTATTTCCATTTGATCATGTGGCGTCGGCTTTTCCGTTCTTCCGCAAGATATGACATCGCCAAGTTTTTAAAAACGACGCCCTCTCCCCCCCGCTCTTTGACTTCTTCAAACAACGAACTTTTTTCAATCGTGTTTGCAGACCACCAAGTCTGCCTGAAACACGAATAGTGTATCGGTATCGAATCTTTGAACATAACGTCCAACGTTTTCTTTCGATCCTTTAACGGAAAATCCCTTGTTGAGTTGCCGTCATATTCCAAAACGTCGAACACTTCAAACTCCAGCGGCGATTGATACTGGAACTCCTTGACTTGCTGGCGAGAAAACTGCATAGCAATTTCCGTCAAGGGAACATGCTCCCTTCGCTTTTCCTCTTCCTCGCTAAGACTTCCTAAATATGGCGGATCTCGGAAAAACATTTCCCCGTCCAAAACGAACGACTCAGTCCCCTGCCATTCGGCGGGAAGAACAACTCCCGCACTCGTAAAAAACAAAACTCTGTCTGTAAATTCCATTGGCAGTAGGGAATTTGGACTGTGTTCCCGGCCCCATATACGGATTCCTTCGTCCGGGTGGAAGGTCAAAATAACCCGTGCCCCGTCGAATTTTTCTTCAACTATCCATTCCGGGTCGTTGCGAATTTCCTCCCGGACAGACTCTTTCAATTTTGAAAAAGAGGAATAACACAACATTGGCGAAACCAGCCCCAATCTCTTCTGCAACCCCCACGCGCTATCGCCGCTTTCCTGAATCTGACGCAGAGATTTTTGCGCTAACGCTCCGACAAGATCGCGTTTTAACCACTTCGGATCTACATCAATCCCTCGCACTCTTGCGAGGGATTGAAGTTCGCCCTTACGTAAAGCTACCATTGCCATGCCTACCCCCTACCCTTTAAGGTCGAAACCTTTGAAGATGGACGGATTGCGCAATCCTGAACCACCTGAACCAGAACCAGTTTCTTTCATTTTCAGTTTCAGCAAATGCTGAAAACGAGACTGAACAGAATCGCTGAATCCCGCAAACTCATTTGCCGAATCAGTACCCATATCGGCAAGTTCGGGCGGGAGCGAAACCTGAGAATTGGAAAGCGTCCCCAAAGGAAATTTACCGCAACGGTCCACAGGTCGAATCGTTGACTCAATGTGATTCTGCGAACGCCAAAAAACTACTTCAGCGGGAATCTCGCCTGACTCCGATTCCACGCATTCTTCCGTCTCGACAGCAAGATCGCCGTAACTATCAATGCCGGTTTTTTCTAAACCCTCGAACGAACTGTAGTCGATGTCCCGGACAAAGATGGGCAGGATATCGACAAAAACAAACGCGTCCCACGGTTGAGATGTCAAAAACATATTCAAGGACTCGAGATTCGCCGCGCCCGATACCGCGTGATTTCGCTGAAAAGCTCTGTTCGGATTACCCATCAGATCGTCCTGCTGTTCATGCGAACCCACTGGAAACCAAACGTCGCGGACGGCACGATTGATATCAATCGTATTACCCTCCCGGTCTTTTCGAGCTAGCAGAAACGTCTCGTCCCCTGCCATTACGTGCATGCCAACGTCAAATGGACGGTTGGCTTGTAGAATTTCATTAATTGTTTCAATCATTTTCTTTCCTTTCGTTTTTTCGTTTTTAGTTCTAGGTTGAATTTTTGTTTTTGTCGCGAACGCGCTCTACTTCAGCGGAAGTGTTATGGGTTAGCCCGGACAGGGTCGCTGAACATACCGACTCTGCCAAGCTCGCCAAAGAATCGACCGTGATGACCTCAACAACCCACTCCCATTCCACCGCATCCCAGTAATATCGTCGTAGGATGCAAACTTCATCCCGATACGATTTTTTGGTTACCGAGAATAAATAGAGATTGACCGGCGAGTCGTGCGCAAAGAGGAAAGTCTCATCAGTTTCCAATTTTTGTCTCAATATTCTGAGACATTCTTCCGGCGCAACTGAATTAATCATGCCGCCTTCCCCTCCAATTCTTTTTCAGTCATTAGACCATTCTCCTTCAAATACTCTTCCAACGTGCATTGATACAGAATACCCCAGCACGAATTCTTGACCCACGCTACCGCTTGTTCATCGCTTACGTTATTCGGAATTGAAATAGAGTCCATAAACAGGTTGGTTTCCAGAGCGGGTTCCAATACTGTCAGCGTTCCAACTCGTCCAAGATGGCGATTTACCCAGTAAGAAAAGTTTCTGTCTTTGTGAACTGACCCGCACCAAAATGCAAGCGCACCGGCATCTATCTCATTACCGGACGTGATTGGAAACAAGGTCACGCCGTCAAATTCTGATGTGGTTGTGGACCACCAGCCCTGCTGAACCCAAACTTCAACCGGAGCAGTTTCCTGCAAAACCAAGACCATCGCTCCAATCGCCGCCGCCGCATCTTCTGGCGAACATGCCCATGTCACATCGGTTGATATAATGATGCGATACGCACCTCCAGCAACCCCCTCGTTAAGATCCAAATTCGCGATCTTTTCGATGCACGGCTTATCGTCGCCCATTGCAATTTTCCCGGCATCCCAGTTTTCCGCTGAAAACTCCGTATTGTTCCATTCTTTGTTGTTGGAAAGCATCGGCTCACTGTCAATCGCCGCACTGGCCCATTCTTCCGCCTTGTCGCGTATCTCTTTGACTAAAGCGGGATCGGGTCGCGTGATTTCGCTGACGGCCTGTTGAAATTCGGCAATTTGAAAAACCGAATCGTTCCAATGCTTGTGAACATCCGAAGATGGATTGTAGTGTTCCCGTTGCCCCGTAAACGAAGGCAGGTCTGAAATTTTTGTCTGGGTCGTTGACAACTCAGAAAACAGTGCAGCAAAGGAATCGTAAGTGACTAGGTGCAGACTGTGGCTTTTGTTATTTTTGTCGATCTGAACCCGGCCTGATTTCTTGCCGGTCGTGTGTTCATACTTAAATTTGGTTTCCGTTGTATCCATTGTATCCATTGTATCCATTGTATTTTCCTTTCTTATTTTTTAGTTCCCGGCCCAAGGTTATCTCCCCCCCACCGGATTTTAGTTTCGCTCAATTACCTTGAAATTGCAAGGTAATTTTTTGTTGACGGACATTAATTCGATTTTAAACGAGCCAGTGCGTCTTGATAAAGCGGATTATCTTTGTAACTCAAAGCAGAGTTGAAAATCTGCAATTCAGCTTCCAGACGATTCGCAACGTCCGGGTTGAGATGATTGCCGATGAGATGACGATAAACGTTTTTATCCTTCCCGCCATTTTTAAGATGTCGCGACCCCTGATATGTGACCCTTGGCGTGATGTCAATCGCGCCTGTGGACTGTCGCGACATCCATTCGCGCACGCAGACAACGTAAGATGCCCAGTTCGGAACGCCAGATATGAAACATTCCAGTTCGATATCGTACTCTAAGCGGTAGCGGATAAAGCGGGAAAGCAGTGCAGCATCGTGGACGTTGCGCTTCATTCCCCGCGAATTCCCAAGACCATTTGTATTAGCCCCCGCCAACGCATAGAAATTTTTGTGCTTGCGAACTAATTCGCCGTTTGGAAATCTATAGTAGTCGCCGTCCAACATGCCGTTGAGACACAGCAAAACTTGAGAATCCGCCCCGTCCAATTCATCCATAAACAACAACCCGCCATTCTTGAAAGGCTTATAAGCAAGACCTTCGACCATTTCGCCGTTTACAATATTCGGAAAACCCGTCAAACGACTCTCGCTTGTGTTCGGACCAAAATTGATCGGATAAAAATCTACTCCAAGTTCTTCAGCCATCTGCTCTGCCATAAAACTCTTCCCGGCGGCAGGTGCTGAATACATCCATACCGGATCATGTTTTAACCATTCCAGTATCTCTCTGAACTGGAAATGGTAAGCCGGTTCTCCCGCAGTGAACACGCGTTCAGGCTCAGGCTCAAGCTCAAGCTCTTCATGCTCAATTGGAGTATAAATTTCGTGGAACGCCGCAGCATTGAAGAAATATTCTTTGAGCTTCGGCACGTTTTCCAGTTCAAATTCCACCCCACTGGGATTTCCATCGAGATACTCTGGCGACACTGGCATCTCTTCCGAATACGCCGTTACGCCGCTCGTTATGTCATTAGAAACATACTCAAGATCAATTCCGACAATCGGGCCGCCGTCCACTGGTAACTCCTCCGCCCAGAAACCCACGCCAATTTTCTTTTGGGGATCGCCGCGAAAGTACAAAAAGTCATCCGTATCGTTTGGGATGTAATCCCTGCTATGAGCCAAAGCAAAAACTTTGTCTTTGAGTTGGTCAACTACATGCTTTTGCTCTTTAGTGATTTTCTTTCCTTTTGTTTTTGCCATACTTGACGATACTGGCATCGTCGTAATAGTCAACAAAAAATATCTTTAAAAATCGAGGTAATTTACTTCCAGCCTTGCTTCGATTTCCAACCCTCCCAGACATCTTGTAACCCCTCTAGAGTTATTTCTTGTATCCCGGTCGCTGCCGTTTCCGACATCTCCGTCGTTTGCGTTTCCGTTTGCGGTGCCGTTTCCGCAACGATTGACTCAAGCAACTCTCGAAACGCCTCTCTCGCCTCATTCGTGTCCTCAGCAAGAATGTCGAGGTTGTTCTCGATAAAATTGCCAATAGGATCAATCGCAGGATCAGTCATTCTAAAAACCAAGTTTTTTTGCATCAGTTGCGAGACGCAAACGAAATTCGTTGCCAGTTAGTACGCGTTCCTGATCATCGACTAACGCGCCGCCCATGTCAACTTTCCGGCCCGGAGAAATCTCATCATGACCGACGACGTTGCCCAGATCGAACGAATCGGTATTGTTGTAATGGAGCCAAAGTACCAACTTCCGTACTGCGTTAAACTGCGAGATGGTCAGTTTATGATAATAACCGCCAGAGATATTTTCTCGATGCGGTGAGTATGCTACCTGATCCGCCGGGATGCGATTGGCGGGACGCTTGCGGTACGGCCCGGTATAATTGGAACCGCCCCGATCCCACCACGGATAAAAATCACCGTCAATTTTTTTCAGCTTACCTGCGGCTTGACATTCGATCCCGACAAAATAACGGTGGAGACTGCTCCGCCCGCGCCAATAGCTTTTCCCGCAATGGTAGCCCCACTCATTAATCGGACGCGGTTGGAGAATCCCGCCGTTTGCATCGATTAAAAAATAGAGGTAACGCGATTTCGTCATGAAGGATCGTCCCGTTTTTAAACCGTTGCGATGACCCGCCGTCCAATGAATGACAGCACCTTGCGGAAATCCTCCGGGATACGTACCGCGAACGATTCCGGCTTGCGCTTGTTCCGCAAACGGACACGATAGCCGACGTTTTTTACAAGTCTCTGCAAGTTCCGCAAGTTCCGCAAGGACGGGATCTGGCGGAGGAACGGGATTTAGAACGCTTCCCGTTTCGGGAACTTCGACAGGCGAATCAATCGGCGGCGGAACGGGGAGTTTTAATATTCCGTTGCGTATCAAATGTCCCAGTTTCTGTACCGCCGCCGGGTCCGCGTTTGCATAATGACCCTTGTCAATATACCAAATCTGTTCCCACGCGAGTCGATCAATCTCTTCTTTGCTAACGCTCATACTCCAATCTACAATCGCGACCGATTTTCCGTTTTTACGAGTTCTCCAACGGTACCGCGTCCGGTACCGCGTCCGGTACCGCATCCGATCCTAAACGTTTTAACAAACCCCACATGGTCGAATAGGGCACGTCGTGTCCAAGCTTTTCCAAAACAATTTTTCGCACCTCTCCCGCTTTTATATCGGGACGATTCGCGAGCAGATCCTGAATCTCTTCAAGAGCGCCCGGATACAATCGTCGAAATTTATTACGTTCATTTGGTTCCCCCGAATCGACGAATCGGTCTTCGTCCTCGTCGTCCCCAAGTCCCCAAATCTCCATTCGCGTTTCGGAATCGCTTCCGTTTTTAGCCCGATTCGTTACGCGCCCGTGATCGGGAAAGCGTTCCTGCATCGGAATCGCGGCGTTTATCGCCGGATCTTCTTCAAACTGTTCAATCTCTTTCAGGATCTGCCACAACAACATTTTTGTGAGCGCGAAAAGAACAATCGGCGCAATCGCATGGGTCGTCCAATTAACGACCCGATCCCAGACGGCAAGTTCTGCGATAGTGTCCACGCCTTCCGGCAACGGGGCGGAGTAGCAGTTAAAGAAAACGGAAAGAGAGGTACAAATGGAAATGAATATAAACGGCGGCCACGTCGGCAATTTTTTAAGCGCGAGGTCAAACATACGGAGACAGCAAGCAACAATCGCCGCATCCAAAAGGATTGGGAAGATCCATTGCCGTTCGTGTGTTCCCAACCCGTGTTTCATCGCGTGCGTTTTAAGCCCATCAAAACTCAGATAAAACGCTCCAAAAGCGATCAGCACGAAAAGGCCCAAACTCCACAAATTTAACTGGCCGCTCAAACGCCGCCGTCCGTTTCTATCGCCGTTTCTATCGCCGTTTTTTAGTCTGCTCATCATTCTTCTCAATCAATCGGATATGATTATAGTCAACTTTAGCAAAATAACCAAGAGAAATCTTCAGGGAGGGAGAGAGACGGGAGAGACGCGGAGAGAGACGGGAGAGAGATCTATAAACGGAAACGGCCCGGAGACGAATCTCCGGGCCGCGTGGAACTATGAACACTTTGAAAGGAAAGATAGATCAATAGTGTTTCTCAAATGTAAGACGTTCTCTTCAAAAATGCAAGGAATATTTAAATCCCGTGTTATTTCTCGCCAATGCCCATCCTTAGAATGTACTCGACCGCCCATTTCCAATCGGAAACTTCCGGCGAACGGCGGATCTCCAAACATTTAGTCAACGTCCGAATGTTGAGATCTTTTATGTCGTGACGTAGATCATTCATCAGCTTGAGAACTTCACGCCTTTCCTCAATGGGATTCTCCACTTTCAAGTGCGGAAGAATCGTTGCCATACGCGTAATTTTTTCGTCCGCAGTCATAGTGACATCGACAAAAATAGATCGCGACAAAATCGCTTGATCGATGGAATCGAAAGGCAGATTTGAGATGAAGATGCACGTTCCTCGGAACTCAAACGACGTATCTTCTTTAGCCTCTCCATCGACAACCGCCCTTGTTGTTTCCCAGTGAACCCAACGTTCATCCGAATCGAGTGCTGACTTTAGAATGTTGAGACTTGTTTTATCGAGGAGTGGGGCATCGCAATCATCAAAAACGATGAGCGAATTCGGATTATCTCGAAGCAGGTTGAATAGTGCTTTGGGAGTACAATGTCCCTTGACCCGAAGGAAATCTTTCCCGACAGTCAAATGCCTGAGTTTACTATTGACCGCGAAAGTCTTGCCAAGTCCGCCGTCCCCAGTTACGATAAGAGAGTTTATCGTTTGCGTAATCGCCATTCTTGCGAACTCGCCAATAAATTTATACCGACTGTTAACGTCAAATTTGTCATTAACAGACTTTCGACGCTCAACATCAGGATCAGTTTTTCCTGACGTTGTTGACGTTTTTCCTGACGTTCCTCGCACTAACTCCCGGTGTACTCGTCGGGCCATTATTCGCGCACCTGCTGGAGACGATGCCGCTTTAATGAGATCATAGACTTCATCGTCATTCAATTCAGCCAGTGGACCGTCAGAATGCCCGGCAATTCCATCATTGCGCACGATTTTGACGTACGCATCCTTCCTTGTTTTTTCGTTCATAAGTTCCATACAAACATGATCGTTGATACCCATAAAAAGTCAACAAAAATATTACTAAAACATATCTCACTATTTCGAGACAGTTTCGCAGTACTCACGTAGGGACTCTACCTGTTTGAGTATTTTAGACGTTTCTTCAAAATCCAAATCTCTGGGGAGCGTCGTCAAAAAGTCATCCAAAAATTTGTTCCTGTCCGACGCGCTCATTTCAGCTAACACTGCCAAAGCCTTGCGATATTCATCCTCTGTCATCTCTGTCATCTCTGTCATCTTTGTCATCTCTGTCATCTCTGTCATCTTTGCCATCTCTGCCATCTATGTCATCTCTGCCATCTCTGCCATCTATGTCATCTCTGCCATCTCTGCCATCTCTGTCATCACGCCCGCACTGGTCTATACTCTCCCTCAATTTTTTCGAACTCAAACATATACCCGTACGAATTTCCGACTTCGAGCGATGTTCTAAGAGCAAGCTCGCAACCGGGTGGGGTCAACTCCATAGCTTTTTTTGTAGCCGCGTAGACATCGTCAAAACAATTCTGTCGGACGACGAAATCAACCTCATCGTGAACCGCGTTGACAAAGCGAACATTTTCGTTGCGTCCAAAATTAGCCCAAATCTCTTTGAAAAAGCGAACTAGACAAATCCGCATGATGTCCCCACTGCTACCCTGAATGATATGTGAGACGACACTGCGTTCGCCGTAGGATCGTTTTTGAGGAGACGAATGCGTCAACCAATGCTTGAGTCGTCGTGGGCGTTGATAGATAGTATAAGCAGTTCCGCCAGAATTAAACGCCTCCGCGACTCTCTTTTTTTTCCAAGTCCGCAAAACTTTCAACGATTTCCAATATCGTTCGTAAATCTCCTCGCACTCATCTACCGGCAAACCGGACGACGCTGCCAGAGTCCATTTGTTGCCGCCAAAGAGAAGAGCAAAATTGGCGATCTTTCCTTTTTTTCGAGCATCCCGATTGTAGTTCTCTTTACCGAACATCTCCAGAGCAACCGCCCGATGACTGTCTTCGTAATGCCGAAACGCCTCCATCAGCACGGGTTCGCGGGAAAGCATCGCCGCTAGCATCAATTCCTCTTGCGCAAAATCCATGGATACAAAATACCAATCATCGGCAGGCACTCTCAACGCCCGCCGAATATTTCTGTCGGGAGCGTAACCTTCGACGGCATATTCCGCATCTTGAGGCGAGTCGATCGGGACGAACTTCCAACCCAGAAACGTGGACGCATCCCGGTTAACATCCGCATCGTCCCAGTCACCAACTTTTTCCGCAGCATAAAAACAGGCTTTTGGTTTAGTAATATTCTGAGCATTGAATTTTAGATAGTAGCTATTGTCGTCGTCGGAACTGCCTGACGCGAACCGCCCCGTAGCAGTATCGTAAATTTTGAAATTGAACCGGGTCCAGTCGCTTTTTGCCAGTTTCTCAATGTATGAAGTTTTGGCTTTGACCAGTTTCGCACGTTTGACGAGATCCTGAGCGGCTGGATGATCAACTTTAGCCAAAACGTCTGCGCTTGTTTTCATCTGCCCGGTTTTTGTTTTCTCGCCGGTATCAACTCCGGCTTTCTTTAGGAACCGCCCTATTTCAGGCCGGGAATTGTGGCAGAGGTGTCCACTGCCCAAATAGAAACATCCCGCATTCGGGAGATATACATCGTAGACATTGGTGGGTTTTTTGATTTTTGTTATTTTAGCAACTCTATTCATGGTTCAGGATGGTTCAGGATGGTTCAGGATGGTTCAGGATGGTTCAGGATGGTTCAGGATGGTTCAGGATGGTTCAGGATGGTTCACAGGATTGGGGAGGGGAGGGGAGCGACAAATCCAGACGACCTAATTTTTGCAATGAGGCAATGTCTTCATGCCGCAGAACTGAATCAGTCTCATTTAGCTCTAACGCTTTTTTCCACCCGATTCGGCCAATGTTTTCACCAGATCCTTCTTTAACAAAAAGAAGGTGATCTCCTGTACAGAGTATTTCTGAACCACCAGCCAACTCTATTTGATAATACTCATCGACTCGTTTGCCCTCGATCATTTCCACCCGTTCCGGCCCCAGTGGAGTCCGCAACGTCGGAAGCGAACCGTCCACCAAATGCGAATAAAACAGTGTGTCAATTCGCACGGAATCGCCGTCGCCGTTCATAACTAACTGCCCGCCGGTCAAGCAATCGAGATTAAAGGGAACTCCGCCGATCTCTTCAAAGATTCGGGTTTCGGTGTCAAGAATTTCCTCGTCAACGTCAATCAACATTTGCTGCATGTATTCCTGATCAACCTGAATCTTGCTCGACAGAATGTGTGGCAAAATCCGCGCAAGCTCAGAATCTATTGTCATAGCGGCAGCCGATTCCCGCTTTACTCGATTTCTAAGAACCGCATACACACCGAAAGTGTTCGCAGTATCCTCGCACGCATAGACATAGGCATCGAGCGGGTCGAGATCACAGAAGCGGGGTTTGAACCCATCACGTTTCATTTTCTTAACGTCGCGGGGAGATGGGTTGATATCCAAATCCAATTCCGCTTGAGTACCCGGTACTTGCGCTTTGCTCATAGTCTCTGCATAGCTCGGTGGGTTACGTCCCAGTAAATGAGTTGCGGCAAATTTCAAGCCGTTCGACTTGGCATTTGTATCGGCTAAATAAACCAACGCACGAACGTCAAAAGTCAGCAATTTTTCCCATTCCAGCCCCTCTGCCTCCAGCATGAGTAAATCGAACGAAGAGTTGTACAAGAGTACCCGGTTACGGCTCAAAAACCGAAACAGAATTTCGAATACCCGCTTGATCTCCTCCGTTTCCACCGCATTTTTTCCGGGAAGGTGTCGAAGCGGAACGTAGTAACCATCATAAGCGCCAAAACTGAACGAAAAACCGACAATGGGTTCAGGGTCATCGTGGTTTAACGTGCTGGTCTCAGTATCAAACGCTACCAGCCTGCCACTTATAGGTTCCTCTCCCGGTGGTTCAACCAACTCTTCAAAATCTCTCAGGTTGTCGATAAGGACGGGTTTGAACTTGCTCTCGAAATCCACATCCTCGCCCGCTTTCGGGACGGCGTATTCGTAATTAGCGGATCGACTCGATTCGTTAGATCCGGGTGATCCGGGTTCAAATTTATTCGCTTTGTTTGCAAACGTTGACATTGTAATAAGATTGTATTTTTTCTTGAGCAGTCTCGCCCTCGTAACTGTATTCGCGCTTTATTTTTGGAACAGGGTCCGCGATATCAAATTCCCCAACCGCCTCCAACACCTCCTTGTCAATAAAATTAACCTGCACCCAAAGTTTTGGGTCTTCCTGCAAAACTTCCTTGACATAATCGTAACTGTCATATTGGCGGTTACACCCAAAACAGTAAAGCAGATCTCCCTCTTCACCATTGCGGTAAACTTTCGCACTGGGTCGGTGATCGTCATGAAACGGACAACGGAGAACTTCAAGTTCGCCGGTCCACAAAGTGATCGAAATATTGAGTCGGTAAAACCGACGCAGCAAGTACGGACTGCGCAGAACCATCCTCCATTTCCTTTCCGGTGATATTGTGTGACGGGGCGTCACACAATCCTCTTTTTCATCTTCGCCTTTTTTCATTTTGTGTGACGTGGCGTCACACAAAATGACATCCGTCGTCTTCAAATTATTGTCTCAACATTTCGAGCTAAAACGGATCGCCGTCTTCGCCGACTCCGCCCAACTCGACCAACCCGTCCAGTGAGGAAAGACTAACTTCAGTCTTGATCGTGCCGGTCCCGACTTTCGAAACGGCTGGATCGACGAAAATAGCCTCCATCTCCTCCATGACTTTACCGTCGCGATGTTTGACGACTTGAGCATTGAGTTGATTGTCGAGCCTCATCGCCTCGTCGCTGTACAGGACTACAACAGAATTGGCACTACGCTCCAGTTCATTGATCTCCGCTAACAGTGTAAGGTCCGCTTGATTCCGGCGGGCTATTTTGAGTTGACCCTGCCGATTGACTTGCGAAAGAATGACATTGACGAACCCCTTCGGATTGTCGCCTTTACCGTAAGTTTTACAGAGACTGTCCGTGTAGCGAACCAACCCGTTAAGATATTCAGCTTCCGTCTTGTTGTTTGGGCGGAAAAACCGGAAAAGTTGAATGTAATCCCAAATGACAACATCAATTTCGCCGTCAGCGATAACATCGCTGACAGAATTGAGCATCAACAACAGAGATTTGTAAGAACCGTCTCCAAGATCGCCTTGATCGACAATCTCCAAGGAACCTTTTGCGTGTTCCTTCCAATGAGCTTCCAACTCTTCAAGCCGGTCCTTACCCTGTTCGTCGAGCAAAACTTTTTTAACCTCTTCGGCAATCAACCGATCTCCATACCCCGGCTTATTCGGATTGTGCAGATCCGCTGAAAGGCGGGACAACATCTGCCACCAGATATTTCTTTTCGGAACTTCCATGGTAACGTAAACAACATTGAGACCCTCATGGAACGCATTGTGGAACGCTGCGGATATGGCACATGATGTTTTCATCATTGATGGGGGGGCGGCAATAATGCAGGTGGATTTGAAAGAGACTGCCCGGAGAACTTCGTCCAATTCTGGAACTCCAAGCTGGATGCCGTTTACCTGTCCCTCCATCCGTTTATACTCCTCAACGGAATCGCTCACTCCGTAGGAAATGAATTTCCGGGCCGCGACTTGATTTTTCTTGAAAACCAATTCCTCCAGAAAATCCCATTTCCCACTGTTCGCCGCTGCCAAGGCAGCATCGCGGAAATACTCTTCCTGAAGATCGAGTTTCAGTTGAGTCAAAAAATCCGGCGTGCCTTTGCCCGGTTCAGGTACGAACCCGGTCAGACCTTTGGAAACTACTCCAAATTCAGGCCATTTGCCCGTCATGTCGTGAAAATCAATCGCCTTATCGACATTCCGGCGAAACGGCTCAAGGGTAGTATCGGCCATCAGTTGACCCAGTTCCTGCACCTCAACAACGTTGTGGGAAATCAAGTTCCCCAGAATATTAACTAATTCCTGTCTCATTTTTCCTTTCTTTTCGTTCTAGTTCCGAATTCCAAATTTTAAAGTGCGTTTCAACACTCGCCACGGGGACCGTCATCTTCGTCATCGTCGTAATAGCCTGTTCCCGCCGGGTAGAATTCCAACAAGTCATCGCGGTCATGAACTGGCCAGTTGCGTTTTTTGAATACTTTTCGAACCTCCGGTAAATCCGTTTCGCACAAAACCAACGTCGGTTTTCTTTCCAACGCACGATTTAAGACAACGTGTCGAACTACATCCTCTTTTTTTCTGTTGTCTACCTGTTCGCGAAAATGGTAAATGACAAGCAGGTATTGCGGTAAGTTGTAAAACGTCCCCGTCACTTCTTCGTCCAATTTTCCCAACCAAATATCGATCAGTTCGTGCGAAGTGATTAACCTTGCCGGACGTTCTCCCCAAGCACAGTAAAAACACGCCCCTACATCGTAGAGGACTTTGCGATTGGGATGGACAAACATCAGCGGTGTAGGTTTTGGAAATTTCCTTCCAAACCATGCGGTAAATCCGGGAACCGGACGGGCGTAACGAAACTTTTTCAGATAACCCTCCAAACGCTTATAGTAAGACCCGGCATCCAGTGCATCGGGATCGAAAGGCAGATTGTCTTTTGTTTCTTCTGTCTCCTTTTTTGCCATAGTTTCAGACTTTCACTGTGTTCAATTGTTCAATCAGCGGAGTTCGATGAATCAGATTCGTAAAAGAGTTCATCCTTGTCAAATTTGATCAGAAAATCCGACTTGAGTTCGATATCAAAAGCCTTTTCAAAAGCAGTCATCACTTCAAAAGCAGTCTGCAAATATTTTCTTGCCCGTCCCTCTTTCATCGCTTTCTCAGCGTCGATATCGTCCTGAGTCTTTGGAAAAAAGAAACCGATCGGATTCTTCTGGCTGGAGCAAATGGGAATGCCGTGATCAACAATCAATTTTTGTATGAGCGTCCGCACCTTGCGTGTCGTTGTTTTTTTGCCCAGTGTTTCATGCGTCGGGTGAGATCCCAACCAAGGTTTGCTGCGCACAATGTCGTGCTGCGATATGATCCCATGCTCGATTATTAGGTCGAGTACCACTTCCTCGGCGGGAAGCATCGATCCACGGGCGTTCTCAATCGACTTATCGACAATCATCTTAATTTCTTTTGGTGTTAGTTCCATAGTTCTATCTAGGTTCTGGTTTTAGTTGGTTGTTGGTTTTAGTTGGTTGTTGGTGGTTGTTGGTAAGAATCAAATTGCTCGCCGTAGTAGGGCACCGAATTGGCGCGTTGGAGCGAACCGGCAGGATCTCCGGGTTTCCACCGCGATACGATATAATCGGGGAGGGGAGGGAGGTGAATACGATCTTCGCAAAAAGACAAGGCAGCCAAAGTCTCCTCCCTCTGTGGAACGGTCCATGTATCAAGACCCGGTATTCTGACGACCATGCCCTTTTCGCCCCGGTATCGGGTGGCGTAGTGTAACGTCCTGTCACGCAAAGCCAGTGCCGGAAGGCCGTACCGACTCCTGATATACGAGTCGAAATCGTCAGTGTATTTTTCAAGCAGTGGAATTTGCAGATCAACGCTTACGTAATTAGCTTCGCCCCGGTAACCGTCGCGAGTAAGACCCGTACAATAACCGCGAACAGGAAAGTGTTGCTGGACCAGATCAAGAATGGGACAACGCTCCCAGTCCAGTAAATCGATTTGACGAACGTGAACCATTTTGCACCCAAGCAATCCAAACGCGGAAACAACTCCCTGCAACTCGCTCTCGGTCATTTCCGCAACGTCCATTTTTTCGAGTGCAGTCACCTTGTCGCCGCGATGTTGGGGAATGTCGGGTACCGCGTATAGTACTCCCGCCAAAGGACCGGTTGGATCTTGCGACAAACGCATAAATTTCGATAAAAACTTCATGATTTCGAGATTGTTATTTTAGTTCTTGTTTAACGTTAGCGACCCATAAAAATTTGTGTCGAAGCTTGCGTAAAATCCTGCCATCAAAAGATTCCATTCGCCCTTCCGGCGCGAACCGATTTTGAAACATTTTTGTTATGAGTTCTTTTTGAGATGCGAGCAGTTCAAACTTGTATTGATCCACCGTGTCCTCTGCGACCAGAAAAAAAATGTCGAACTGGGCGTGGTCGGAAAATAGTCTGACGACCCGTCCCATGGTTTGAACAAACGATCCAATACCAAACGGCGTGTCGTAAAAAAGAATCAGATTCGTTGCCTGTAAATTCAGACTCTCGCCGCCCGCCTTGGTAATCAGCAGCACCTTGCCTGTCGAATCCGAGGTGAACCATTCCATAACACTCTCCCTATCTTTGCTGCTTCGTTTGCCCGTGATCGAATCATTTGGGATACCGGCTTTGTCCAGAGCATCGACCAGCAAGTCCAAAGTTTCGTAAAAAGCCACGAAGACGATCACGCCCCGGTCGAGATTATCGCAAACCGCTTGCAGCAAAAGGCTTTTCTTTTCATGTGAGGCATTCACAGTTTTCTGGAGATCAATCAATCTAACGGAGTGTTGTTTGGTCCCGTCATCCTCGCCTAAGTCAATATCCGCATCCAAATCAATGTCCTCCACATCAACTCCTAAAATTCCCATTGCGGCAGTTTCATACAGATTCCAACTCTCTTTCCCCAGAGGCGTGGTGATGGTCTGGAAATTGATATCCGCCTTGGGGAAATAATTCTGAACAAGTGGTCTGGCAATCTGAGCCAACCCATCCAGATTCCTGAACCCCACCGGGACTTTGCGAGTTTTAGGGAGGCCGCGCCCGCCGTTTTTGAGATACGGTCTGACCGTCACTTCCTCCAGTTCCACGAATTTTTCAGTGAACTTGATCCAACCTCCGGCGAATCCCGGATCGAGAAACTGCATGAGGTGGAAAAAATCATAAACTGAACTCATCACGGCAGTTGCAGTTGCCCCGTAGACGTAATTGAACAAGTGTCTGAAGGCGTCAAAGCTTCGGCGAATCTGACTTTCGGGATTTTTAATAGTATGAAATTCGTCGAGACAAATACCGAACCTGCCCATTGACCTGAAAATTTCCTCAACCTCAGTGATGCGGGCACGTAAAGCCGGATCGCTGTCTTTGACTTTGCCGCACCCACGGGGGAAGATCCACAATTTGAACCGGGAATAGGGCACCATCGCAAAACGTTCGTCCGACTCAGCGAAAGCGCGAAGCTCGTCCACCGTATTCACCGAGACAAAATTTTGGTCAGTGAGATTCTTGAAATCATTGCCCATCGAGATGACTGAGTTCTTCGTTCCGAAAAAAATGAACTTATCGACCCGATCCTTTTTTACATGGGTCATCGCCGCGACGATTTGAATCAGCGATTTGCCACTGCCCGTCGAATAACAGAGCAACGCCGCTTTTCGACAAACAAGAAATTGTGCCCCAGTTCTTTGGTGGGGGTGTAACTCGACTTTTAACTTCACAAATTACATTAACGCTAAATGTACTGCAAATCGGTCAAATAATCGAAAAGAACATCTCCAATGTCAGGGGCGAGGGTCGCGATCTGTGCCAGTAATATGTGACGATTCGTCAGAGGCTTGTCGGTTACCGGCGGAGGATCTGCCTTTAAATCGGAAGTTAACACGCAGGAAGCTAGCTTCATTGCAACGATCAGCGCACGGATATTGAAATCGCGGTGGTCGTCGAACTGGTGAGGAATAAGAATGTTGGACGGTACTATCATGACCCGCGTCCCTACGCCTAGAGATGGATTTTCTGTAACTCGCCTGAGAGTCTCAAGTTCGTCTTCGGAAAAAAAATCTACTAGCAAATGAAGAGGGCGGGCCATGATAAGTAACAAAACCAAAACAGAATGCCCCCGGCACCCTGCCCACATAATAAATATCGAAAAGAATTGGAACGTGGAGGTGAGGTTTATCCGGCGCGGTTGTAATGAATACGTATGCTGTAGATAGGGCCGAAAACCTGCGTCCCCACGTTCCTTCCTTTCGGCAATGTTTGTTTACCTTAAATATTCACCTACGTCAAATATTAATTGTCGCTTCGTAGGGAAAAAAGGGCGGACCGCTAAAAAGCAACTAAAAGCGGCCCGCCGTACTACGAGTAATAC
>Ga0070750_10000794_pt1 | contig 17453 bp, 24 predicted proteins | sample VirMetDEL_Nov_24_FD_77013 | JGI IMG/M metagenome (GOLD analysis project Ga0070750, IMG submission 77013) | Aqueous microbial communities from the Delaware River and Bay under freshwater to marine salinity gradient to study organic matter... | ecosystem: Environmental > Aquatic > Marine >...
GGCTTTTTCCAAGCCAGCCAGCTCGCTCGAATCGGCATCAAGTGCCTTAGCAATAGCGGCGACATATTCCGCTTTGCTAGTAGCGCGAGTGCCCTTGACGGGCTTGGCCGCTACCGCGTAGGGCAGATCAAGTGACTTGATCTTAGCGATAACGGATCGCTTTGACTGACCGAGATCAGCCGCGAGTTTACCGGCAATCTCACCGTTGAGAGTACCGAATTGTTGAGCGGCGTTTTGCAGTGCCGCAACCTGCTTTTCTGAATAAGGCATAATAGCTTCCTTAGTGTTTTGGTTGAAGGCCCATCCCCCAACCGATGAAAAGATTATCTCAAATAACGAGGTAAAAGTCAATGGTAATATTCACAAATCGTGAAAATAATTTGCCATTAAAAATCCGCCCACGACCGCAAAAAGAGTAACGCAAAAAAGTGCAAATAACAGTTGACAAATCATGGCAAAGCCTCCTCATTTATTAAGTGCATATTATACCCCACCTGGGAAATAATTGCAACAGAAAAAAATGGTAATAAGTCACAAGGTCGGGCGCCAGGGGGCGGTAATGAGACTCATTCTCATCTAGCGCGGCGTCGCTCCCCCACACGTACTACTTTGGAAAAATTGCAAAAAATTTAAACGGTGTTTTAATAAAACTGTAATAATCTTGTGTTATAATATGGTCGTGGTAAAAAATTCCACAAGGCTACAAAGGAGATTCTTATGGCACTTTCACGATATGAAAAAACGGGGCTGACAATCAGCTTAGTAGTTATCACACTAGTTGCAACTTTATTTCCAATGCTAATTTTAGCGGCAGAATCTGAGTATAATTATAAAATAAAGAAAAATGACTGGGAATATACTTTTCGTCATCGTGAAGGCGGAAAGCATATCGAAATAGGAAATAAGATAGGGCCTATCGAAGTTATGTATCGTTACGCAGACTTAGTAAATACCCAGGAAAATCGTATAAAATTTACGGGAGAGTTTTTCTCATACAAAGACTTAACTGTAGAAGGACGTATGGAGTATCGCCATTTTAATAATAAGGAGTCGCACTGGAGGTATCGCTTCATTACAGAATTTACCCCACATTTACACGGCCCTTTCTATCTTTACGCAAAGTGGCAACCCCGCTGGAGCTTTAAAGATTCTGGTACAAAGTTTGATGCTCGCGATCAACTTGGAATTACATACAAGCAAAACAACTGGAAAGTAACTCCTTTTATCGAACGCAAATCTACAGAAGGATATAATTATAGAATTACAGTTACAGGAATACACTGGGAGGCTAAGTTTAATTAAGGGGCCGCAGCCCCCTTTTTATTACTCCTACCAAAAATATTTCTTGACATTTGACTCCAACCTCTGTATAATTTATTCATAAAGTACCCTAAGGAGAATTTTTACTCAAGCGCGAAAGCCCGGCATTTAGAATGGATAACTTAGACACAAGTCTTGTACGAATTGTTTTAATTGCTATTGTTATTATTTTAGTACCACTGTTTATAGCCGAAGCGAACAGTCAAGATATTATTCGTACAGAAAGCACCACGGATAGCACCATCACTACACAAGGAAAAACGGAGACTACTCTCAAAAGTCCTCCTCCTTCAGCAATCTCCCCCACCATCAACACCTCAAACTCCGATCTATGTACATTTGGAGTAGCAGGTGCAGTTCAAACTCAGATTCTTGGAATCTCGACCGGTACGCAGTTTACCGACGAAAATTGCGAAAGACTCAAAAATGCAAAGACACTTTACGATATGGGCATGAAAGTTGCTGCCGTATCTATGATGTGTCAAGATGAAAGAGTATTTGATGCAATGATGCATGCTGGAACTCCCTGTCCCTATAATGGAGAAATTGGAGAAGCAGCAAAAGCCGGCTGGGCTCTTGATAGCGGAGAACAGCCTTCTTCTGTAGAGGAAGAAAAAGGTTTACTAGATGATACAGATAAGCAAACTGCTGCCGCTTCTGGTGGTATCGCTGCTTTACTCGCATTACTCCTATTCCTCTGACATAGTTTTTGGCAGTTCACAAATATCTGCCTACAATTGGGTAATGGCGAACATTCTCCCACAACAAGCTGGCTTGACTGTGGATAATGTGTTTTACAGATATACAGCGATTAAAGACACCGAAAGTGATATGGTTGTGTACGTTCAAAACAAAGATACACAAGGAGAGGGCTACATATTTCGATCTGTAGATGACTGGAGCGGGCTACCTTCCAATACAATTGTGAAAAGTGTTCCGCTTGCTCAGTTATTAGGCAGTCGTTTCGGGGATGGTGAAATTTTAGTAGAAGGGCAAGGAAGAGTGGACGATCCGCTGATAGTTTACTCATATCGTTACGACCCCTGCTTCAATCCACAATCTGACCCTTCTTGTGAAGGTTATATGCCTCAGATACCAGAAATACCCGATGTAGAAGATCCTCTTTCTTCAGACTATGTACAAGATGAGATTGACCGTAAAGCGGTAATGGCAAATGAAGAAGAAGAACGAGAGGACCGTGAACGAATAGAAGAAGACGATTCAAATATAGATGAAGAGTCTCTAGAAGAGTTGTTAGGAATTGCAATGGAGTCTGCGTTGGCAGCCTCAGATAACGTAATGGCAGATCAACTTTCAGTAATGAATGCTCTACCACCAAGTTATATGACTGCACTACCTTCTACAACTTACAACGAGACTATAACCCTGTCGGATAATGGAGCAATTATAAAATCACTAGTTCCAACCAACAGAACTCGACGAATGAGCTTTGCTCAAGACAAGCTACATAACGAACTGGTTCAATCTCAGTTCAAGCGATAGGAGACTTCGAATGTTTCGAAATATTTTAGTAGGAGCCGTTGCATTACTTACGGCAAGCGTATACGCGGAAAATGTTCCTATTTATGGCACAGTAGAGGGTAACTGCATTGTAGTTCCAGACACTACTGGTGTTTATGGAGTACCTGCATCCGATACTCTTAGTACGGCAGTTGCGGATGGTGGAGTATTACCCGTTGTACGTTATGATGTAATTATTGCAGATTACTACAAAGCAGTAATTACTACTCCCACAGCTTTCTCAGAAAGTCCTCCTCTTAACGATGTTGTTAACTGGACTGGCTCTGCAGCGGTACATGAAGTTTCCGATGCTGGCATGTCTGCCTACGACACTGGGAAAGTTGAGTACAATTCAACAACTGAGTTTGATTTAACTATTGCAGGAAGCACTTGGTTTGAAATGGATTCAAAAGCTGAGTATGGCTATGATAAGCCTTTTCCAGGGGGTAACTACACCGCAATGGTGGAGGCGAATTGCATCGCAAAATAATAACAATTATACTGGTGTTATTTAGTGGGTACGTAAGTGCCCACTCTTGGACTCCTACATATCCGAAGTTTCTACCTTCGTATATGGATAAAGTTGTAGAAACGGAGATGACACTTTTTAATAAACGACAAGACGTAGAGTATTACAGAATAGACGTATTAGATGAAAATATGAACCCTGTAATATTTGCATCGGCAAATAAAATATATAAAGTAGGATACTTACAAAAAATAAAAATACTAATATTTCTTCGAGAAGAAAGCTTAATAGACGCTGTATATATTTGTTCTAAGTCAATGTTTATAAAAAGCTACACATCACTTAACAGGGTATCATCAAGAATATGTTCAAAAATACGCTAATAATATTACTGATGCTCCTAAGTTCCCGTGCTTTTGCACAGGCTAACTCTCTTAACTTAACACTACCTCAGACGCAGCAAAACTTTCAGTCTGACAGAATTAGAGCAGGAGACTTAGAGTGCTCTGCAGCCATTGGTTCTTCTACTAATGTAGAGTTTGGCGTTGTAGGGCTTTTAAACCAAAACGACCCGATGTATAATCTTGCAGCGGGTGACCCATATATGCCACACAACTATGATAATTTTATGAGGGATATTGGTGTTTATGGAAGAATTGTTATACCTCTAGGAGCACCAAAAGAAAGACTAAACTGCAATACATTATACCAGCTCGAGTTAAAGAAAAAGAGGTTAGAGGTTCTAAAACTCGAAAGGGAAGTTCAACAGCTAAAAGCGTTGAGATTTGAGGAGTCAAATGATTGAAATTGCCGCAGCTATTTCAGTGGCTTCATCGGCATTTGGAGCAATCAAAAGTGCTATAGAGACAGGAAGAGAAGTAGAGGATATGTATGGAACCTTTGCTTCCTTCTTTGATGCAAAAGAGCAACTCGCAGAAGCTCAGTTGCGCGCGAGTAATCCCTCTATGCTAGGCAAACTTTTTAGCGGTAGAAGTGTAGAAGCGGAAGCACTTGAAGTAACAGCAGCAAGACATAAAATAAAGCAACTTGAAAAAGAGTTGTACGAATATTTATTGTATACTGGGCAAGCTCAGTTTTACGAAGATATGATGAAAGAGCGTAGGGTGATTCGCCAACGAAGACTTGAAGCAGCCGAAAGAGCTGCTCGTAAGAAAGCAAACATTATAGATGGTATCGCAATCGTAGGCTTTCTAATATTTGTTGGCATGTTGATAGGCTTTTTCATGACAATAGTATAGGAGAAATCATGGCAGAATTTGAATTTGCTGGTATGACATTTAAAGGTGGTAAGATGTTTATAGTTCTCACTGCACTTTCTACTCTTGGCGGTGTAGCTTGGGGTGCGTTTGAGTTCTATAATGACTACAGAAATATGAAAGCTCAGATCGAAGAGTATGTAGCTCCTGATCTTTCACACATCGAGCAGCAACTTGCAGTGCAGCAAGAGACTATGGAAAGCTTGACGGTACTCGTTGAAAGTCTAGATACGAAGCTAGACGAGACTAAAGATGGGTTAAATCAAGAAATGGACAAAGTAGAAACGATTGCTCGAAGAGTTGATGACAAGACTGCAGAAACACAACGAGAAGTTCGTGATGATGTATATGCAATGGAGCAGAAAGTAAATGAAAGAATGCGAACACTTGACCAAGACGTTCGAGAGCTTCGCAAGGATCTAGAAAATAAGATTCAGACAATTCTAGACAATCCGCTGAATAACTAATGACTGAGTACGTTGAAAAAACTTTTACCCGCGACTTTATTTTAATATGTTCCATCGGTCTCAATGTTGGCTTTGCGATCGGGTTATTATTTCTATAGGTTCAAAAAATATTTCTTGACATTCAAGGTAGTATGAGGCTATAATATATTCTTAAAATTCGAGGAATCAAATGAGAGTATTAGTAGCTTGTGAATATTCAGGAAGAGTTAGGGACGCATTTACTGCGCGTGGGCATTTCGCTATGTCGTGTGATATATTACCGACAGAGAGTGAAGGTCCTCACTACCAGGGTAACGTCCTCGACATATTAGAGGACAGCTGGGATTTGATGATTGCTCATCCGCCCTGCACATATTTAGCATCTTCTGGCTTGCACTGGAATAAGAAAAGACCAGAGCGAGCGTTAAAAACAGAAGATGCGCTAGAATTTGTTACAACCCTTTGGAAGGCACCAATACCAAAAGTGGCTATTGAGAATCCAGTCGGTTGTATCAACACTCGACTCAAGTTTATGCCCAAGCCCCAATATATTCATCCCTATATGTTTGGAGATGATGCTAGCAAAAAGACAGGGCTATGGATGAGGGGCTTGGCTAAACTTGAACCTACTGACAGTATTCCGCCACGAATAATTGAGTCTCCTTCTGGTCGAAAGTATCAGAGGTGGGCTAACCAATATGATTGTGGTCGGGACAACACACCAAATACTCCTAACCGCGCAAAAGAACGTTCATTAACTTATATGGGCATAGCTCTCGCTATGGCCGAGCAGTGGGGATAAATATGTTTGAATACACTATTACACCTTTGGAGTTTGACAGAGATCAAGGATATTTAAAAGTAGAATTGATTCCTGTAGACGAAACTTTAACTAGTCAAGTAACTTTTTTAAGTTTTACACAAGAAAAGTTAGATGAAATTAACGCCTTATCTACTTTAGAAGAGCAGAAAGCCCTCATTCGAAAAGAAATTGTAAAATATAACGAAGGGTACCAGCATACTTGGCAAAAAGAGAAAATCGCAAAAAACTATGTGATTCCTGAAGCTTTAGAAGCTTTAATCGGAGTGGACGGAACAACTCCTGTGACAGAAGCAGAAGCTGCCTCTGTCCATAACGAAGTACAAACATCGTATACTGAAGTTCCTGTAATTGTATGAAGCGATGGATCTTTGCAACAGGCCCTTTAATAGTACTATGGCTTTTTATGTGGATTCCCACAAGACTTTTTACAAAAATGAACAATTGTTTTTATTTTGCAGTTGAAAGTAAAATATTATATGGTGGAAAGATAAAAATAGTTAGGTCTATTCGAGGAAACTGGCACCACTTTTATTGGGAAGATAAGAATGGAGAGCGGTGGGAATATTCAAACTCCGCTTTTGATAAACCCGAGGGTCCCTCGGTTCCGACTTGGAAAACAGCAATTTATTGGGGAAAGGTAAGAAAATATGAAAAAACCCGTTATTCAGCTTGATGATCATGAAATGCATCAAACCTCTTTCAAAGCGGGAGAGACCGAAAGGCATGAGTTTAATCTTGAAAAAGTAAGGTCAGATTTATACCCCCGTACCTTTAAAAGGTATATTGATGGAGAGTATATAGCCTCAACTATAACTGAAGACTTAGATATTTGGATGCGCCGTACAAACTATTTTGTACTAACTGTAGGCAGTGTTAATTATACTTGGACAAATATAAGTACGGGAGAAAAGGGTCAAGCCTCAAACTCTGGAGGCGCCATAACAGCGTCTAACGATGAAAATGGGCATAACCATTTTCCTATAAATGCAATCGTTGAAAGAGAGTATACCACAGACGCAGAATTATACTGCTTTTACCCAAAAACTAATACCCCCTATATTTTTTATACTCACCAAATCTCTGAGGAGGGAACAAAATTGCTTTATCCTGGAGGCACTTTTTTCTGTGCAAAGGGAACCATTAAAATTGAAGATAGTGTTATGAGTGAAAGAACTTTTCATAACTCTATCGGGCCTTGCACTGCATATTCACCAGACAATGCAATTTTAGTATATTATCGCGTAGATGGCTAATTATAATAAAAGTTTTACTCTTTCGACCGCTGGCAGCACTACTACTCAAAATACTATAGTAGGGGACACTATTACCTGTACTATTAATAGTAACGGGAATGCTTGGACCACAACTGTAAGTAACTGTACTGTAAGTCCTTCCTCGGGAACAAACGGCAGTTCAGTAATTACTACAGGTAGTAGCGGAAATTTTTCCGTCAATTTTAACTACACTATAAATAAGCAAAGCTATTTTCATGTAGTCAGTGGTACTGCAACACTCGATAATACTCCAGAAAATTTCGTATCTGGAGGCTGGGTTGGAGCAGCGTCCTTACTAAATACTTACTACTATGCAAGTTTTCAATCAGGCGTAACAGGCTCTAGTAGTACGGTAGGAACCTACACTGTAGGAAGTGTATCGCCCGGGACTTCGATCTCTTTGGCACTTGTTTCAGGGTATACAGCTACTGCATCCGCATACAGTATTAATGGAGCCGCATGGAGAACTGCAAGCAGTACAGTTTCGAATGGAGATGTAATTCGATGGAGGCTTCTATCCTCTTCCAATGCCTCGACCACAGCACGATATAAACTAACTATAGGAACTGTAGGCAGAACGTTTTCGGTTGCTACAGCTGCCCCAAGCTTTACAGCCCCTGTAATAAGTTCAGTAACAAATGATAATGCAGCAAGCAGTAGTGTTACTACTACTGTAAATCTATCTAGTAATGGTTCTGGAGGAAGCTTACAATACGCACAAACTACATCAAATTCGGTTCCTTCAAGCGGGTGGCAAACTTCAAATCAGTTCTCCCACCCTAGGGGAACAACTCGATATTACTGGGCATCGCAATCTACAAACACTTCAGGCGCTTATAGTTCTTCAGTTTCTCATACAGTCGGATATCTAGCAGCTGATACTGCCGTAGCTCCTACTCCCACTTCTCAAACTATTGCTAACGGGGCGACCAGTGCAAGCGTGACGGTAGGAAGTGTAGCAAGATCAACAGAAGGTGTCGCAGTTCGTGTAAATAATGGAAGCACTAATTTAGCCACTGCTACAGGCAATAATCAAACTTTAACCTGGACAAGCAGTCTTCCTACTGCAGGAAATACTACCACATACGAAATATTTACCCGTAGAGCTACAAGCACCGGAGGAGATGGTAGTACTTGGACTGCCACGAATGACACTTTTACTGTAACTCGTTCTCAGCCCAATGCAACTCTTGATTTAAATATAGGAATAAGCAACTATTCAGGACCAACAAGATATTACGGTAATGGAAATACAGTAGCTGCAAGTAGTACTGTAGTATGGACGAACTATCAGACTGCTTATACTCACGAGCTAACAGGTTGTGGAGCCGACACAATATATTACGCTTCTTATACATCCGGAGCGTCTCAAGGGTCCACAACGGCTTATAGCAACTTAAGTCCAATTGGAAGAACTTGGACAACTGCCTCTACTCGCTCTTTAAACGGAATGAGTGGATCCACTGCCGGCATTAATGGACCAACTTATAGTACTGGAGATATAGTTTATATTTGGGCAGTACTAAATCCAAACTCGCAGGGAGGTTCAACAATTGGTAATTCTACAACCATGACTTATACTGGAAGCAGTTACTATGTAGAACGTCCCGACACTCTTGTAACGGTAACTCCGAGCACTACAACTGTAGGGTATGTTTCAGGGCACCCAGGAGGTACCGGGGATACTTCAAGCCCTACTGTCAATGTTACTAGTGATAGCTCTGGAACTCAGTACAGACTTTATACTACTAATATTAACAGATGGGTATCTACATACAACGGAGGCGGGTCAAGCACTACAGATTTTACAATATCATACGATGAAGCGTCAAGTGGACAAGCTGGAACGGGATTTACAGAACTACCTTCTAATGGAAACTCTTTTACATATACAACACAATGTAGAGTTACTTCAGGTACTCCCGACCCCGTAAATGGAGGAGGAGCAGCATGGGTAGAGGTAGGTAATAGTGGAGAACCTTTTTCAATAACAAGATCTAACTCCGATACGCAGCCAGATGCATTTGATTTAGGCTCGAATCTTACTAATGTAAGTACTGGAACACCTGCTACTTCTGCTACAATTACAATTGCAGGACTAACTGCCGGAGTTTCTACAAGTTTTAGTTTTACAAATAATAGTCATACTAAAGTGAGTAAAAATGGGGGTACTTTTTCAACAAGTGGTGGAACAGTAGTTAATGGGGATACTTTACAGGTTGAAATTACAGCATCTTCGAGTAATAGTGTTACACTAAGCACAACTCTTTCTGTAGGTTCTCCTGCTAGAACAGACTCTTGGTCAGTGACGAGTGCGGCGTCGGGCACGGGCTCTTCCGGCGGGGGTGGCGGCGCAGTTACGGGAGGAACATTCGGATTAGCAATTTATAGAGCAACAGGATCAAATCCTCCAGTTGTTTTAGACCAAAGTGTCAGAACAAATAATATTATTGTATCTGGAAGTAAATCAGTAGCGGCGAATGGCAGCGAAATCATTACATGCCCGGGCATGACTCTAACAAATACTTCAGAAATAGGAGTGATAGTTAAAAATATATTTGCGAGTAGTCTATTTACTATACAGAGAGGGACGGGGCAGTTTACAATAAATAATAATACTAGCGGTGCCCTTACTGCTAGATATGTAGCTTTTAGGTGGGGATAAGTTAAATGGCACACGGATTACAAGTATACACAGGATCTGGAGCAACTGTTGTTCAAATAGATTCTAGCACAACTATCAGAAATTATGCTCCTGTAATTACAGGTTCGGGGAGTTCTATAATAAGTACTGCCTTCCCTTACAATCCAGACAGAGATCTTACGTTTATAAATGTTAGTGTCGCGTCCGGAAATTTTGAAACAGTTTGGGCATATGTAAATGGAACCTACGACAGTAATGGCAATCTTACAACAGAGGATGATACCCTTAGATTTGAAGGACGTACAAATAGTGCAGCAGCAACCGGAAGTAGTAAAACTGTCTCGTATTTTGCATTTAAAAATATTCAAGATGCTGGATCTTTGTCAGGAACTTACGGACTACAAGTTTACAATTCGTCAAATCAATTGGCATTTGATTCGCGGCAATACACAGGAGGATCAAATCTTAGTGTACTTGACTATAAACCGTCTAACACTTATACAGGCTCCCCAGTCTATGACACTCCTATCACTACGAATTTAAATCGCTATGTGAGTATTGATAGATGTTATGCAAAAAGTAATGTATATTCTATAGGCCCTTTCTTTCTTCAAGGATTTATTTTTGCAAATAATTATAGTCCATCTTCTGGGTCAAATTGGAACGGCATATATCATTTCGGATTTACACAAGGATTTTTCGGTGGTGGAAGCTATCAAACAAACTTTAATGGAATTTTAGTAGGAGGATAACTATGAATTATGTAATTTATATAGGAAAAAGCGGAGAAATAAACTCCGTGGAATTTATAGGTGGGGGACAGACAGTAGAGGAAGGCTGGATGAACTCAGAAATATACGCAAAATATGTAGATAGTATTAATGGAGATAGTACTACTTTTATAAATCGTCATTACTATAATTTTGACACGGGAAGTTTCATGGAAAGATCTTTAAAACCACATCCCGCTGCATATTGGAATAGTGATATTAATGACTGGTCTGCATCTTTAGCAGACTATTTATTTTTTACTAGAGACGAAAGAAATTTAAGATTAGTAAAGTGTGACTGGACTCAAGGAGGAGACTCTCCTCTAACTTCAGAAGAAAAAGCAGCTTGGGCAACGTATCGGACGACGCTGCGTCAAATTACTGATGATATACAAACAAACCCTGAAAATTATTTAAATTTTACAAAAACTGTGGAGTGGCCTTTAGACCCAACGGTAGAAGTGCCCGAGCCTGAAGTTGAAAATCCATAAAAGGTTTATTCCTAAATTTTTAATACCACTCCAAAATTAATTCTTGACATTCCAACCTTTTTAAAGTAGAATACACGATATGGCTAAAGAAGTAACTACAATTTCTCCAGAAGGACTTGAAATTGCAAATTCATATTTGCAGTTCGGGAATATTCGCGGCGTTTGCCAACACCTCCAGGTCTCGGAAGACAGGGTTGTGGAATCCCTGAATAAACGAGAAGTTAAAAAGTATATAGATACAGTTTATCTTGATATGGGTTTCCGCAATAAAAATAATATTGCTACGGCCTTAGATGAGATAATTGCCTCCAAACTCGAAGAAGCTCAAGAAACAGGAATGTACTCAAATAAAGATTTGGCAGACTTGTTACAAATGGCTCACAAAATGAGAATGGATGAGATCAAGGCCCAGACGGACGCAGAAAAAGCAACTACCAGTATTCGCACTCAAAATAATGTGCAGATAAATGATGGTAGTCTTCCATTTGGCCAAGGCAACTACGGAAAGTTGATGGACAAATTGCTAAATGGAGAATCTTGAAAGAATACATGAGATAGAAAGCGAAATGCGTGCTCATGAAGCACAATGCGAAGAGCGCTGGAAAACCACATTCAATCGTCTAGAGGACATAGATGTTACACTTGCTCGAATTGAAGGAAAAATAATTCATGCCGCTGGTGCTGCAATTCTCTTTCTCGGAGGTCTCGTTGTTACAATGGGCCTAATGCTAGCTGAGGCTCTTTAATGGCTCGTACTACTATCAATTCTTTAGGAATTCCTGCCGATACAATCGTATCCGCAGATTTGGATTACCCTCTCACTGATTTTTCTTCAACTGGCATTGATGATAATGCTACCGGCACTGCGCTTACTATCGATTCCTCTGGTAATATCTCTGTTACCGGAACCGTAGACGGTCGCGACCTTGCTACAGATGGCGCAAAGCTTGATAATATAGAAGAAAGTGCTGATGTAACGGATACTGCAAATGTAACTGCCGCAGGAGCTTTGATGGATTCAGAGCTTACAGACCTTGCAGGTGTAAAAGGTGTTACAATCTCAACTCTTCAGCCAAAGCCCTCAGAAGGTGCTTTCATAGATGGAGACAAAACAAAGTTAGATGGTATTGCAGCAAGTGCAACAAACTATGGCGACTCTGATGTTGCCACCTATATCTCAGGAAATAGAACTTACGGTAACATTACGACTACCGGCTATATTGCTGGGCCTTCTACCTTTACTATTGACCCTGCAGCCGTAGGAGATAATACTGGAACTCTAGTAATTGCAGGCAATCTGCAAGTTGATGGTACTACAACTACAATTAATTCTACTACTGTAGATGTGGATGATTTAAACATTCAATTGGCGACTGGTGCGGTTAATGCAGCAGCCGCAGATGGGGCCGGCATTACAGTTGATGGTCCTATCGTACCTGCAAAAATAACTTATAATTCTACACCAGATGAATGGACGTTCAATAAAAATGTTCGTATTAACATTGGCACGAGTACTTCAGCTGTAAATGAGTTGAGTTTTACCAATGCTTTTGATACAGCATTTTTAAGAAGTTCATATACTAATCCCTCTTCGACGACTGAAACATATTTGGCATTTCATACAAATACTTCAGGTGCCGTGAATAACACTGTTGCTGAACAAATGAGAATTAAAGGCAACAAAGTTGGTATTGGTACAACTGTACCAATTCGTACTCTTACTATAAATCAAACTCCACCGACCACGCTTGGTTCGCCGATGCTGCAAGTTGGTGAAGCGACATTCGTTGCTAGTGGTTACTATGGTATAGGGTTAGGGTATACTAGCACAAGTTACTCTAATCCACCAACTGAGATCGCTGCAGTTTCTACATCATCGTCAGGCGGTACTACAGCAGATCTGGTATTTGCAACTAGAAACGTCACAACAGATACGGCACCCACAGCACGCATGCAAATCAGTTCTGACGGATATGTCGGTGTAGGGGTTGCTCCATCAGCTACAGTTGGACGGTTTAGAATTGGTGATAATAATAGCGATATCAATATGGACGCCTCTGCAAAAGGGCAATTTCATATTGATGGAAATGGTTATGGGTTTGGCATTGCATTAAACACAGACGGTGCACAGATTTATCATAATAGCCTCTCGCGATCTTTAATTTTAGGTACAGATGAAACTGAGCGCCTACGAATCACTGGCCCTGGCTACGTTGGTATTGGGACAGGCGTACCAGCACATCGATTATCCGTAGCAGAAACAAATACTACAGCCGGCAATAGACAAACTCCAGTAAATGTATTAGGGATACAAGCACAATATGCTGGGAACGATGGGCAACCATTTGGGTCAGCAGGAAGTACAAGTTTTGGTTCTGGTCTTGTATTTACTAATGAAAAATATTCTAATACTAGTATCACTCAATCCGCGGCAATTTATGGATTAGTTTCAGAAAATTCAACTGATACAACTGGCGGAGGGCAATTAGCTTTCTACACAGCGTCTACTCTTGATGCTACTCTCACAGAAAAAATGAGAATATTGCCTAACGGCAACGTTGGAATTAATGAGGTTAATCCACAGAAAAAACTCAGCGTAGTTGGAGGAATATTAGCAGCTACGGGCACCGGATCGACTTCAGGAATTATAATCGATAGCACTGCTACAGCTGGTTATGTTTCAACGATTACTCATACTGATACAGGTATGGAATTTGATACTGGAGCAATAACTAGACATTTTGAATTTGATGGTGCAGGGACAAATCTATGGACTCTTTATACTAATACTGGTAATATAAACCAAATGTATGGTAGCTATAGATTTGCAGCGACTTCTTCAGGTTCAGATACAGGATCACAGTTCCAATTATGGGGAACAAATGGTGGTCCTGGATATATGGCCGCATATACCCTAAACTTTAATACTGGTGGCAATAACTCGCGTACCACGACAATGTCTATCGACAATAATGGTAAAATTTCAGTTGCGAATGGATTAGGGTTTTTAGATGACGAGGGTGGGGATAGTTTTGTACTATACGGCGGCACTACTAATGGTTCAGGATTATTGTTACATGGTAATGCTGCAAAAATACTACCAGTTAGAAACGGTGCGTCAATAAATGCAACAATAGATTTAGGTCAAGATAGTAGAAGATTTAAAGATCTATATTTGTATGGCAGAAACTACATAACTGATGGTACGCGGACGATGACCATGGGTTGTTGGGCCAGTCAACCAAGAATAGAAACTACTAACGGTACTTTAGTTATACATTCATTTGGCGCATATGATACTACTATTCAAACAAATTCTACTGAACGTCTGCGTATAAATGCTTCAGGACAGATTTTTACGGGTCCGTCTAGTTCAATCGCTTCTAGCGCTAGCTCAAGCGCAGGAACTATCACTGCTGGATCAACATTTGGAAGTATGGTTGCTGGATCTGCTGGTGGTGGAGGCACGTTTGGATCTAACCTCACTTTAACTAGTGGTAATGCTCCTCGAATTGCACATAGTCATAGTACTGGATATGGTGCATCAGGAGTTTACTTCTCGTGGGGCAGTACGTATTTTTATAATACCTCTGGAAATGTTACTACGGGTGGCGCTCCTGATCTGAGTATGGACATTCGCCAAGGTGGTGGTAATAGTACTATTTCAAATGAAATTAGACATTATGATAGAAGCGGCAATACAATTAAAAGAGATAGAATTTATAGATTTGTTACAACTACAGCCGCTGCGTCCGCGCATATGAAAACTAATATATCGTGGGCATCTCATACACAAATGTATTCTATACATTTCGAAGGTCAAGAATATCAAGCGAGTAGAGCAATCGATAGTACATTATCGTGGTATAGTTATAGTCCAAGTAATGCTGCTATTAATATAGGATCATATGGGACACACTCAGCAACTGTTTATTCATCGTCTGACGGATATCTAGTTATGAGATTAGATTATAATTCAACAGCATATTATAGTGCATTTACTGTAAGCTTAAGAACGACAGCACAAAATATCAACGCTTCATTCGAAATAACCGCGTCGACTCAAGGTACAACAGCAAATCAATATTAATCGGAGTATAGAAAATGTCAATCCCTGAAAGTAATACACAACCAGATATCCCTGAAAGCCCGCCAGTTGTCGAGCCAGAGGGAGACATAATGCTAGAACCAGATCCAGAAATTGTTGTGAGGATAGATGAGCTGACTAAGCATCAACATCAAAGACAGATTAGATATGGTAGAATAGAAGATGAATTAGATATGCTCTATAAAGATATTGATGTAGGATTATTTGGTGATGCAGCTAAAACTGGATCCTTTTATCTTCATATTAAATCTATTAAAGAGGGTGTACCAAAAGTCACAGATGAAAGAAAAGCGATAGTAGAGGCAGAGCTCGAGGCATTGTTCGAGAATCAGCATAATGGAGACTGAATATGAAATTTAAATTTAGAAAAGGCAACATTTTTAAAATTGAAAATGGGATAAGTGCTCAAATTACCCGAGAAGAGTATGAAGCTCTTAAAGGCAAAGAGAATGGCGGCTCGAAAGCGAAGGTCAGTAAAGAAGAAACCGGTACCGACGAACAAGAAGTTATACTCGAGAGTGAAAGCGGAAGCGAAGAGGAAGTTTAAAGTATATCCGTCGGCTTACGCAAACGGGTGGCTTGTAAAAACTTACAAGGCACGAGGCGGTAAATACCGCATGGGGAGTAAATAATGCCTTACGGAAAAGGAACTTATGGTAAAAAACGAGGACGTCCTTCTAAAGCAGCAAAAAAGCGCGGAAAGAAGAAAAAGGGGGGTAAAAAATAATGGACTTTATTTTTGGAATTGCAGTAGGTTGGGCAGCGCATTGGGCTTGGGTTAAGTTTGGCAAGCCTATGATGGACAATATCTAAAATGGCAAAGCCAAAAGGTGGTTTAACCAAATGGTTTAAAGAAAAATGGGTAGATATTTCCCGTCCGAAAAAGGGCGGGGGGTATATGCCTTGTGGACGTAAAAAATCTAAAAAAGGAAAGTATCCTAAGTGTGTCCCAGCTTCAAAAGCTGCTCGTATGACAGCGGCACAGCGTAAGTCTGCCATTCGTCGTAAGAGAGCTGCAGGTAACCCAGGGGGAAAGCCGACTATGGTTAAAACTTTTACCAAGTCGAAGAGGAGAATGCGACGTGGCGGTAAAAAGAAAAGGTAAGAAAAGAGATCCTCGTTTAAAAAGAGCGGGAGTTTCAGGTTTTAATAAACCAAAACGCACCCCAAGGCACCCAAAAAAGTCGCACATTGTTGTAGCAAAGGTAGGCTCTAAGATTAAAACAATTCGTTTTGGGCAAAAAGGGGCTAAGACTGCTGGTAAACCCAAAGCAGGGGAAAGTGCAGCAATGAAAGCGAAGCGTAAAAGTTTTAAAGCTCGCCACGCAAAGAACATTGCAAGAGGCAAAATGAGTGCAGCTTATTGGGCCGATAAGGTAAAATGGTAATGAGTGATTTTCATCCAGCAGATAGTAATGGTGATGGTAAGGTCAGTAAAGAAGAAGAATCAATGTACCTCGAATTTAAAAGAAAGGAGCTAGAAGATGCGGACGCAATGCGAGATGCACAAAGAAACATGGCGTGGTATGCTCTTGGTGGGATGCTGCTGTATCCCTTCGCTGTTGTTGGTGCTGATTTTGTTGGCTTAGACAAAGCATCTGGTATTTTAGGAGACATGGCACCTACCTACTTTGTAGCAGTTGCAGGTTTGGTGGCAGCTTTCTTCGGCGCACAGGCTTACCAAAAAGGAAAATAAATGGACTTCTTACTTGATCTTGCAGTAAACTTTTGGCAATGGACTATTGTAATCAGTCTTATTCTTATCGGCTTTGTAGCTAGCATTTTTGACGGGCAAGGGGAAAACAGGGTAGGTTTTTACTATAACGAAATGCCTCATATGAAACCTCTTCCAATTCAAACAAAAGATAAAGGATTTTGGAAAGCAATATGGATGTGGTTACTGGGCGTTCGTCAGTGGGAAATCTGTGATGATTTTCATTTTATGATAGGGTTAGAAGAGTATGTTATCCCAAAAGGTTTTCAATTTGATGGTGCATCGGTGCCTAAGTTTCTTGCAATGTGGCTTTCCCCCACAGGGGTCTTACTTATGGGCGGGCTTGTTCATGATTATGGCTATAAATACGCAACACTTATGAAAAAAGATGGAACAGATATTGGCAAAAAAGATCAAAAGTGGATGGATACTCTTTTTCGAGATATTTGTATTGAAGTAAATGGTTTTAAGTTGTTAAATTACTTAGCATACTGGGCTCTTCGAGTCGCAGGATTTGCAGCTTGGAACGGACACAGAAAAAACGACTAAGAAAATAATATGGCAGTAGAATTAAGTAGAAGAGATTTAATCTCTCA
>Ga0070750_10000805_pt1 | contig 17388 bp, 27 predicted proteins | sample VirMetDEL_Nov_24_FD_77013 | JGI IMG/M metagenome (GOLD analysis project Ga0070750, IMG submission 77013) | Aqueous microbial communities from the Delaware River and Bay under freshwater to marine salinity gradient to study organic matter... | ecosystem: Environmental > Aquatic > Marine >...
AAGCATCGCTGTAGCAGCTGTTGGAGCTGTGCCGCCGCCAAAGTTGGTGACCCCTACGTTGCTGGCAACGAACGGCGTGCCTGCAGGCAGCACAAACTTCCACGTCCAGACACTTGCGCCTGCCCCTTGGTTGCGACCGTCCGTGTCGTTCTTCTTCGGGTAGGTGTCCTCCACCTGTACGAACGGGCCAACACGATCCTCGCCTGCTCCGATGATGTCGTCGGTTTCGTCCGTGTCGGTCGGAACGCGGTTGTTATTGCCAAACAGGATGGCGTCAAACGCGTTGTCCAGAGTCGACGAACTATTGAGCTGGCTGATGTGCGTATTGCCAGCCGTTGTCGTGGTGATTGCGGTCACGGTGCAGGTGCGGGGCCGGGGTTCAGGTCAGCCAACTGCACAGGGCCGTTGGTCACGATGAGCTGCTCGGACGCGAGGCGCACCTCCAGCATGGTCTGCCACGCTTGGCGCGTCGTGTCCGTCGTCGGCAGCGCTTGCACGGCCTGCAGCACGACGTTGCTGGTCAGCTGCGACAGCGTCGCGTACAGCGCGCGATTGATTTGCTTGCGCGCCACGTTTTGCGTCATGGTCGGCTGCTCGTAAACCTGCGGGAAGTTGCCCGCTGCAATCGGCGCGGCGTAGTCCACTGCCGCACGAGCTCGGTCAATGCGGGTCAACGCTGCAGACTCGAACGACGTACGCGATGCGTCGCCTGCGGGCAACACTGCGAGCGCCGCGTTGGTGTACGCACTGACCTTTGGTCCGAACGCGCCTGCGTCTGCGAGCTCTGTTGCAATCTGCTGCGCCTGTACAAGTGTGACGCCGCCCATCTCGGGGTAATCGGGTAGCCGAGTCATAGGTTGCTTCCGTCGTAGCTGTTGGTTGGCGGGGCGGTGTCGGGGAACGCAATAGTTTCAAAGACACCGTTCACCGCTTGCGTGTGTGCGTACTTGTCCGTGCTGTCGCTCACTCCCGCGTAAGACAACAGCGCCCCGTTGACCGGCCCTGGTGCGCCAGGGAACACCGTGCCTGTTGGCCGACTGAAAAGGGAACCAGGGACGCTACCGGCAAGGGGTGTGCCTTTCCAATCGCTAGGAAACGACCCAATAAGTGCGTTGGCATTGAAGTGCAGCACAGGGCCATCAGTTGCTCCATTGGCATCGAATTGACCGATAGACGTGGAGTACAACTTGCTTAACTGCACTTGGCCGACTGACGCCCCGCCAGTGCGCGTTATCACAAAGTTGTCAGACGTGGTTTGATCAATTCGCAACTCAAGCACTTGATACCACGGCGACCCTGCAAGTCCCCACGGGTATTGGAAGTACCGCTGGTAGTCAAAAGAACTTTGCCCTCCAACAACGATTGAGGGGATGGCGCTGACGCCTGAACGAACATTCAGACCTGCAAGTGTCACAATGCCAAAAAAGCCGTGCTGCAAATACACGCCGCCAGTGACACCAAGCTCAGGTTGCGCGCAATTGACAACGGACAGCACGCCGTGCGACATGACTCTGGAAGGCGGGCCAACTTGCTTGACCAGCAGCGGGAGCTGCCGCCCGCTTGTAACGTCTGCCACGTACGCGTAACCGTTCGACACCGGCAAATCGACAGCTCGGTCTGCACGGCCTACACCGATGTCCCCATTTGGCCCGCCTGCAACGACAAGCGACGCGCGCGTTACCGCATTTACGCAGGCGTTAATCTGGATGTTTTGATCGAACTGACTAGTAGGCGCTCCTGTCTGGTTGTACGCGTACTGGTAGTCTTGAAACGCAACTCCGTCCACGTAGATGTGCCCTGACTCCTGCCCTCCGAACGAATCCCGCAGATAGATCGGGTTTTCCTTCGTTCCTCCAAGAAACCCGCCGCGCGCCTGCATTTTGAGGCCGCGCAGCAGCAGGTTGTCTACAAACGGCATGGTGCTGCTCATGACCACGTCGATTGACCGCACCACCTTGCGAGCTGTGCCGTTGCCTGCGCTGTAGAACGCAAGGTCTCGAACTGGCTGAGGCACACTTCCTTCGTACCACTCCAGCCCTTGATATCCAGCCAAAGAGTCGCTTCCAATGCGCAGTCGAAGGAACTCAACGTCCTCCATAATCTGCGTTGCAACCTGTGCGCCCTGCTCGCCCTTGCGCACGCCTCCAGGGTTGCGAGTACTCCAGATCTCGTAGTATTTGGCTCGTAGGTCAGGCAGGTCGAAGGGCTGCGTGCCGCTTCCTTGTGGCCCCCCATTGTTGCCCCACACATTTGCGCCACCGGCAGGGCACGGATACACCGTCCCGTCAAACTCAACGCGGTCGGCGTACACCTTGAACTCTTTCAGCGTGGCCGTGATTGCGGGCACGACGGGCAAGCCGTCGTCGTTGTCGCCAAGCCGGACAACGGTGAACGTGTCTTGTTCTCCGATAACGCCGCCAGGAGTTACCACGTCGTCCAACACGACGCGCGCGATTGCAGTGTCCGCGTCAGGAAACTGCGACGGCGCTGTCAAAGTGAATGTTTGCTTGTCGATCCCTGCGGGAATGCGCAGCTGTGTCAGAGTGCCGAGGCCCACCTGCGCTTGCGACAGGCCGTTGGACACAACGGAGAAGGCAACGACGACTTCGAACAATTGCGGTGCCGACAACGTGACGCCTACTTCGTACGTACCTGCAGCGTCGAACGTATGCCCTGGCCGATCGAACTGCACCTCGTACGTGCTAGGCGCGTTGTCTGGCAGCAGCGTCGTCGTGTGCAGCTGCGCTGCGCCATCTAGCACAGTCACTGTCCCCTGCGCGTACTGCGGAGTTTGCGTGCTGATGAGCAACTCAATCGTGCGCTCGGTCTCGTTGAACACCGTGTTGGTCAACGGCGTCAACGTCAACGGCACCTGCGACTGCTCACCTTCGATGCGCATCACCGTGCCCGGCGGCGGGTCTAGCGTGTAGTCCTGCCCGTGGACTGCAGAGCCGGACGTGCTAACCACGAACTGGGCGCTCAGCGTTGGGTCGAACTGCAGTTGGTGTCCCACAGCAAGCTCGACCACGGCACCACCTTCGCGCGTTTCGCTTTCAAGCTCTGTCCAGCCAATGCGTCGCGTGCCCAACGGGTAGCGCGAGTACGTGACAAGCACCAAGTTGTCTACGGCGCCAAGCGCTACGTTCCCAGAGCTCTGGATGTCCGTGAGCGTCAAGCTGTACGCAAACGGCTGCAGCAGGTCCGCAACGCTGGTGTCCGTAAGGCCCCGCAGCTCCACGTCCGCAAACGTCTCGCCCGCCGCGATAGTGACCGTAGACGGGAGCGACACGCGCTGATTGAACTCCGCTTGCGCTGACGCCCCGACTGTGAACGTGGCTGTGATGCCGCCTGCGGGCGCTGGCCGAGACGCATTGACCCGAATGGTTTGGTTCTCGTAGTCAAGCCCCGTGACGAACAGACGCGTTGGCGCGAACGTCAACGCCGTGGGATCCGACGCTGTGTCGTTTTCGATTGTCAGCGTGAAGTCGCCGCCAAGGGTGATCAGCGACTGCTCTCCTTCAGCTTCAAACCCTGCTTGCGCATTCGTCTCTACGGCGCTGACCGCCAAGATGAGCTCCACCGACTCGCCAGGGCCGAGGCTGTCGTTGACGATGCCAATCGTGATGTCCACGAAGGTGGCTTGCGCGGCAATCGACACCTGCAGCGAGCCAATGCTGTAGTGCGTTGAATCAGCGGTGCCTGAAGCCGTCAGCGTTGCAGTGATCGGCACTACGTGCGCCTGCGGTGACCCCTCGTCGTTGACGAGCTCAAGTCGCACGCTGGCCTGCTGACTTGTGTCTAGCACTGTGAGCTCGGTCGGCTGAAACCGAATGAACGGCACGTTGACGCGCCCCGGCCCTGTGCCACCGCCGCCGCTGTTCGGATCGCCAGGGCTGCTGCCTGTCGGCCCAACAACAACAGTGCGGCCTGCCCCGCTCCGCTCCACGTTAATGATGCTGGCTTGTCGTTGCATCATGCGAGTGCGCTGTCCTCAACCGTCAGACGCAGCTGCAGCAGCGGATACTGCACAGCCTGCAGTGTGCCGCGCACGCTGATCAGCAGCTGGTTGCGAGGCCCCAAACCGCGTTGCGGCCAATCAAGCTCCAGCGCCGCCTGTGGCGCAAACACGGTCAGGTAGCCTTGCGCAGCTGTCGCCCCGTCAATGCTCACGGACACCGAGCTCGACGCACCCGTGCTGCCACTAATCTTGGCCTCAAGGTTGGCCCAGTTCGACAGATCCAGAGCTGTGTTGTCCGGCTCGAACAGCGCAAACGTCCGCGTGTAGGCAACGCCCCGCATCCACCTGTCCGTGACCGCGAGCGCGGGTAGCTTGGCTGAGTCAGTCATTGGTCTTGGTCCGTCGCAGCAGTTCGGTGAGGGCGAGCTCGATGGTCTCCGTGCTCGCCTGTTGGCGCTCGTTGGCCTCGTGCATTTCGGTGCAGAGCGTGTGCAGTTCGCTCACGATTGAAGCGTCCTGCTGAGCCCGCTTGGTCTGGGCCTGAAGCCACCCCTGGATGTCCGGCTGGAGCTCGCGCAGCAGGCTGACGATGCGCAGCACGACAGGCGCTGCAGCGAGGGCGATGCCCGCTAGGTCAAGAGTTGCCATTGACTGTGGTTGCAGCGCCAGCGCTCTCATTGCTGCGCCGCCTCGGTGTATCGGTCAGAAGCTCGTGTGCGGGCCAGAGTGCTACGCACGGCGCCAGGGGTGCTCAGGGTCACAGCGACCCACAACGCGCTACAGGCGCCCACACGGGCCGCTCCAGCCAGCGTGGTGATCGAGGTGGGGTCCTGCAGCGCCGTGACCACGTCCAGCACGCACGTGAGCGCGAGCATGGCCGTGAACACCAGCCACGCCTGAGCAGCCTGCGGGTGGTACATCGAGCAGCGGAGCCGCGTCAGCCGACGAGCCGTGTCCAGTAGCACCACGAGCGCAGCCAGCTGCAGCCACATCAGTTGGCCTCCCCGCGCTGGTCGATGACGGCCCGGAACGACTCGACTGGGTCCTCGCCCGCACGCGTGAACACCACGGTCGAGCCCTGCTCGCTGAGCGCGTCTTCGAGCTGCTCCTGCTGTTCTGCGCGGAGCACGCCCGTCGCCGCCATGATCGTCTCGCGGTAGCTCTTGGCCTGCGCTGCCGTGATGGTGTTGTTGGCCTCGGCCTGCAGCAGGTCGTTCAGCGCCGACATGCAGTCGCTGTAGCTGGTGAGCTCCGGCAGGCTGAGCGGCTCGCTGGGCGCCGGGCACTTGTACGGCGTGCCAGCGGTGTAGCGCAGCACGAGCTCGACGGCGGAAGGGTTGCCCTCGCGCGCGCTCTGCACGAGCTGCCCCATGATCGCCTGGATGTCGCCGTCCTCGATGCTGGCGTGCACGAGGTTGCGCCACGCCGCTGCTGTGATGGGCCGCACGCCCGGTCTGTCGATCATCGCTCTAGCCTCTCGTCTCGTAGCTCAAACAACGCGTCGATCTGCGCCACGCGAGCACAGTCAGGGCACGCCACCTTCATTGCCACGCGTGAGTGCTCCACGCGCGTCTCGTCATCGAGGATGCACTCGATCATGTCTGCCATCGTGATGTACGACGTGACCTCGTAGCTGCGAGCGACGGGCTTGACGAGCGCCTCGCGGAGCTCCAGTGTCAGGCCGTGCTCGTCGGCGGTCTGCCACAGGGCGTCCGCGAGCTTGCGCTGTGCACGCAGGACGTTGCGCTCCCGATCAGCCTCGTGATCGAGCGCCTCGTTCAGGTGGTACAGCGCAGCTCGCAGGTCCTTTTGCATCAGATCTGTCGGATGACTGCGTCGGGCAGCGATTGGCGAGCAAGCGCAAGCCTTCGGCCCAGCTCTACAGCAGAGCGGCCAGTCAGATGGTTGAGACCGTTAAGCGCAAGGTCCGAAGCGTCCACCCATGCAGCGCCCGGCAGCTGCGCCTTGACTAGCTGCGACGCGCGCGTGCTGTACTCAATGCGGTCGGGCTCAAACGCTCCAATGAGCGGCGCCACGCACACGATGTTGGGCCTTGCTCCGAGCAGCGCCTCCAGCTCTTGGTAGAACCGCCGCCAGTTGGTCGCCATCTGCGCGCCGCCAAGGTGCCGCACGTCAAACGACATCGCGTTGATGTACACGGTGTCCACGTACAGGTACGGCTCCAGCACTCCACCACTCTCTGCGCGCACAGCTGTGAGGGTGTTGTTCCACGACGTGCTGAGGTTGGTCCACATCGAGTTGGCGACGTCGGAGTCCGGGTGCAGCGAGGCGTCGGTTTGCTGCGTTTCGAACTCGTTGGGGAAGACACCCGCTGCTGCTGTGTTGTACGCCCGCGTCGTGATCTGACGAGCGAACCCTGCGCGGGTGATCGCGTGCTTGATCCAGTACTGGCCGTAGTGTCGGAACGGGCCAGTGGTTCGCTTGAACGTACCTGACCCTAGCATCAGGTTGTCTTCGTAGAAGCCCTGCAGGTGGCACGCAAGGCTCCAGAGAGGATCCACTGTGAGGTCAAACGGACCGTCGCCCTCGTCGCCCGTGTTTGTTCCCAGGTCGCGGCTGACGCCAACGGTCGGGTCCGGCAGGCCGGTGCTGGGTGCGTTGCGTCCCGGCGCGACCCGCCCGATGGACGGCTGGTCGTTGTTCTTGACCCAGTTGTTCGCAAGCATGGTCGAGCCCACCTCGCGATCGGCAGGCGTGCCCGTCGTGAACGCCACATCGGGGAGCAGGTCTTCGAGATCGTCCGACCACGGGCAGTCCAGCCCAAGGAAGTTCGAGTCCCCGATAAACATGTTGAAGACAATCGGGGCAGCTTGGCCGAGGTAGCCCTGCGGAAGACGGTTGAGCACTCGGCCATCGAGTTGCTGGACGCGGAATCGAGTAGTCAAAAGTCGTTCTCCTGTGAGGTCAGCTCTTCTTTCAAAGCCGAGTTGGAAGCCGTGGGAGCGAGAGTGCGCGCAGCCTTCTGCCGGGCCTTGAACTTGCGCCTGCCAACCTCTCCGAGGAGCAGCGCGCCGATGAGCTCGATGATGGAGCGCGGGTCGCCCGCCAGCAGCGACGGGAACCAGCCGATGGCCTGCTGCGGGCCACGGTCACGCGAGTAGGTGTTGCGGTACGCGATCAGCGCGCGCTCGTCCTGCTGCAGGCTCACGAGCAGCGCCTTGTCGGCGGGCGACAGCGGCGTGCCGTCAGCGTCGTCGGCCTCCATGACCTCGATCTGCTGGCGTAGCGTGAGCAGCTCAGCGTCGAGCTCGGCGGCGTCGTCGAACGACATGCACGAGGGCGTCGCAAGCACGCTGGCGGTAGCGAAGGCGAGGGCGAGGCCGCGAAGCGCCGATGCCCTACGCCGGAGCGTGCGAGCCTCAGCAGCCACGCTTGCCCCGCTTGCTGCCAGCCTTCTTCTTGCCGCCGCTCTTGGACATGGGCTTCTTCTTCATCGTCTTCTTGCCCCCGTAGGAGCCCTTCATCGGTGACATCGCGCTGCTTGGTCTGGGTTGAGGAGCGATGGAGGGTGAGAGAGGCCACCGCCGTCCTCATCGTGGGCAAGCGTGTCAACAATCCGCCACCATTCCTGGGGGAATTGACAGCAACATGCGTCTGTAAGTCCCTAATTGACCGACATTTGGCGTATGTGCGCAGGAAATGCTCAGGATGTGCCGTGCGGTATGTCGATGTATCTGGCTGAATGTGTTGGCGAGGGCGTGGTGCCCCGCCGAGCCCTGAGCCCTGACCACCTGACAGCCATGATTCCCGCCTCCAGCCTTCCCGCCTCCAGCCTTCCCGCCGACCCCCACGCGCCCCGCATCTTGGAGTGTGAGAGCGACTGGAAGGTCTCCCCCTACGGCGACGCCGCCCCCGACCGTGACTGCTACTGGGTGGCCACGTACGAGGAGGCCCTGGAGGAGCTCGCGGCGATCAACGCCGAGCGCAACGCCTGATCCTTCTGACCCCTGACCACCTGACAACCATGTACATCACCGCCGACCAGCAGACCATCTCCCGCGCGCTTGGCGCGCTTCGCCAGCTCGACGCCGCCGTCAAGGCGCACCGGGTGCACGGGCGCTACGCGCTCGACCTCGACCTCACCGCTGACGCTGCTGCTGTCATCGACCGCGCCGTTGCGTACTGCGACCAGCTCGGTGCCGACATCGGCCAGCACACGCTGCTCGGCTCGTGCGGCTCGCCCGCTGGCTGGGGGCGCCACTTCATGCTCATGCGCCGCTGGCTTCCGACTGTTTCCTGACCACCTGACAGCAATGCAACTTCACACCAATAGCTTCGACTCCTTCTCCGTCGGCGACCCCGTGCACTGGCCTGCTGGCTCCGACACCAAGGCGGGCACCGTCGTGCGCCTGACCAAGACCCAGGTCATCGTGCGCGCCGTCCCGGCCACGCTGCTCAACCCTGTGGGCAGCGACGCCCCAGACGCGCTCCAGTTCCACGCTGGCGGCTTCGTCGGCCACACGTCCGGGCAGCAGCGCTACGCGTTTGGAGAGCCTGAGGGGCCTGAGATCGTCTTCTCGCGCCGCGTGTACGACTCCGTGTACGACGACAACTACAACCGCCGCCCTGAGCCTGTGAAGGCTTCAATCGCCAAGCTCAAGGGCACCTCCATGTCTGGCAGCATGTCCAGCTGGGGGCGCCTGCGCCACGGCCACGCCGCTCACTACGACTTCAACTTCTGATCCTTTACCAACGCAACTTCCAATGCGATTCAACCCTCACTACAGCGCGGACGACTTGCGGTCCGTCAAGCACTCGATGTACCTCGCGAAGCACCACGTCAAGCTCGCGATGTCCTACCACAAAGACGGCGACTACAAGGTCGCGGCGAACATGATGGACAACGCGGTCTTCCAGACTCTGGAGAATCACCCGGACAGCGCTGACATTTCTCCTCGGATTCACACTCGCTGCCATGAGGTCTACGGCGCTGCCTACCTGCTCCTCCTCATGCTTCGCAACGAACCCCACAATGTGTCGCAGCAGATCCTGGGCGCGTTGCACGACAAGATCTTCGCACTTCACTTGGACATCGAGAACGAAGTCGCCATCTACAGCTGAGCCATGCAGAACATCGACATCACCGAGCACTACTGCGTCGCACGCGTGTACGGGCTCAAGGTCACCTTCCTGCCCGACCCGGTTGACCCCGCCTACGTGGACGAGATCGTGGACATCGACTGGGACCCCACCGGAGACACGCACGACATCTGGGCGTTGCTCGCACGCATCGTCCCGTACCGCGAAGCGTACTACGACGAGCTCGTCTGCGGCTTTGGCCAAGACGCCACCGACGACCTGTTCATGGGCATCAGCGACTACATCTTTGGTCGCGACGCCTTCGACGCCTTCGAGGACGGCAAGGCAGACCGGGACGATGTGCTCAACGCCGCCATCCACGTGGCTGAGATCGTCTTCGAGGACGACGACATCGACTGGGCCGACGTAGATTCCTGATGTTTTCCGTTCGGATAGCCGCCATGCGCGGCTGTCTGACGTGTGCGAGGGGTATGCCGCCCCCGCCCTGACTCCCTCACGTTATGAGCACCACGACCCGCAACGACATCCACCGCCCGTCCGTCATGATCCCTGGGGACTACACGCTCGTGTGCGAGTACGCCTCGTACACCTGCGACGACGACTGGGGCAACAAGTACACCGAGACCGAAGGCTACGCCGAGGCGCAGATCGCCTACGCCGAGCAGCCTGTCGCCGTCCACAGCGCGGACATCGACCGCTGTGACCTGTGCGGCGCTGACCACGGCACTGGCGCTGTGTACCAGCACGTGCCCAGCGGCGACATGCTCAGCATCGGCTGGCGCTGCGCCGAGAAGGTCGAGCTCGCTGCCAACTTCAACCACGTCAGCAAGGTCAAGGCTGACCTTCGCCAGCGTGCGCTGCTGCGCGCCGACAAGCGCCGCAAGACCGCCCAGCTGTTCGTGTGGGCTCGCGAGAACCGCGAGGTTCTGCCGCTGCTGAGCACGGACCACTACATCGTGCGCGACATCCGCGCCAAGCTCATCAGCTCCGGCGTTGCCTGGGGCGGTCTCACGGACAAGCAGGTCGCTCTGCTGCGCAAGCTGGCGGACGCCGCGTCCGAGCTTCACGTCCCCGTGCCGCACCCGATGGGCGAGCGCGTCGAGGTCACCGGCACCATCGTCAGCATCAAAACGACGACCGGCTACTACGGCGACCAGACCCGCATGACCGTCAAGTGTGAGACGCCTGACGGCTCGTGGCTTGTCAACGGCACCGCGCCTTCCGCGCTGTTCGACCTTGGCGCCAAGCGCGTGGACGACACGCGTGAGGAGCGCCAGCAAGCGCTGTCGGACGCTCGCGTCGAGGTGCGGCGCCAGCACGACGCTGGAGAGCTCACGGACACCGAGCGCGACGACGCCGAGTGGCGGCTCGACCAGCGCCGCCAAGAGCTGGGTCAACAGTCCCCCCTGCAGGGCGCGACGGTCACCTTCTTCTGCAAGCTGCAGGCGTCCGACAACGCGCACTTCGCGTTCTTCAAGCGCCCGACGAAGTTGCGCGTGGATTCTTGGCCTGCGCTCAACATCTGAGCTCGATGTTCTACCCGCCCAAGCCACTGCTGCCCCGGCGCTTTACAAAGCTGCCGGAACCCGCATGCCTTGAAATGCAGCAAGACTTGGCGCGCAAGACGGCGGGCTTGTTTCGCTGGGCACGCGCCAATCGTCAAATCCTTCCTTTGCTACGCGTGCAGCATCGCGATGTGCAAAACATGCGAGCTCACCTGATTAGAACTGGAGCGGCCCTTGGCCTACACCGGACGCAGGTTGAGCTTCTTGTTCGCATCAAGCGCGAGTCGCGCGAGGTGCATGTGCCTGTGCCGTACACCGAAGGCGAACGCCTTGAGCTCCAAGGCACCATTGTTGAATACATTGGCGAAAGCAAGCTCAATGAACGGGCCTGCATGACGGTCAAGGTGCGAGAACACACCGGAGTTTGGTTTGCACGCACCTTGTATCCGGCTGCGCTGCATGAGCTAGGCTTGCAGCACCTTGAAGCGAGCCGTCAAGAGGTCGAGGCCGCTGCGGCATTTCAACGCGAGGAGCTGCAGAAGCAGCGCCGTGCGTGGGACATTGATGACCGCACACTGCAGCATGAGCAGCAACGCCTTAGCTGCCGCGTCAAATCAGCCCTCACGTGGGTGCCAAAGATGGACGTTCAAATCCAATTTCGTTCCAAGCTGCAGCAGACGATTGCTGGCTCGCTTGCATTGATTGAAGAACCGACGCAATTGCGCGTGGATTCCTGGCCCGCGATTCAAGTTTGACACGGATGCATGCCGATACAGGGGGTGGGGAATGGTCCCCGCCCTCGACTACTCGACATGCAACGACGATCTTCTAACCCTGACAACTTCGCCATCCTCGTGACCTTGACGCTCTTCTTCGCTGCCGCTGCCGCGCTGTGGATGCCCGGCTGCGCGCCTGTGGGCGACAGCGGCCCCTCAGAGCCCCGTGGCGGCAACCTGCCGTCCTACGGGGAGGGGGAGCCGAATGACGACGTGGAGGCCCCACACGAGCTCCCAGTGCTCCTGACGCCCGGCGCCGTCTTCGAGGTCCACGGGACCGCAGGTGGCGACGTGATCAACTCGCTGGGGGAGCTGGGCACCGACGACTGGGTCCGCGCCGAGGCTCCGGTGCCGTGCAACGTGAACGTGCGCGTGTTCATCGACGACCCCGCCTTCTTTCACCTTGTGCTCGTTGAGTACAACGGCCTCGACTACACCATGCGCGCGAGCGGCTTCAGCGGCGGCTCCGGGCTCGTCGAGCTCACTACAACCATTTCCGGCGACTTCGGCTTCGGCGTACTAGAGAGCGGCAACGGTGTCGCTACTGGCACGCCGTGGACTGCCGAGGTCTACACCTTCTGACCCTTTACCTCACTATGGCTGAGCAACCTTCACAGATCGAATCGAAGAACATCATCAAGGTCACCGTGCCCTTGTCGGTGCTTCTCAAGCTGCTTCGCGACTCCGACGACATAAACGTCGCGCTTCCTTCCGACAGGCCGCAAGCGCATTGGACGCTCCGCGACACTCTGGAGCTCACGTGGACGGTCGATGACCCTAACCCCATGCCGTTCTGATGCCGAGCCCGCGACAAGCAACTAGCGGGTTGAGCCCGCGTGGCGCATTCAGCGTCGTCTACGAGGGGTGCAAGAACATCCTCACCCCTCACGTACTTGGCTACCGCCAAGCAACCTGTGGCGACCGTCGCCTTCTGGTGGAGCACACCTACGGCTCCGGCATGGACGAAACGCTACACGGAGTGTGCTTCCTCGAAGATGACGGAGAGGACCAGTACATTGAGCGCCACGACCTCAACACCTGTTTCCACTCGCGCGGCGAGGCCGACGCGTACATCGACTTCACCCTCAAGCACTTCAAAGACAATGACTGAGCTCAACGACCTGTCGCGCCGCGTGGCGCGCATCGAGGCCGCGCTTGCGCAGCCCATCCTTCCCGCGATCAATCCCCCTGAGCCGCCTGATCCGCCGCAGCCGCCGGATCCGCCTGCGCCCGGCGACTTCGTAGCTCTGGACTGCATGTACAACGACGCGACGGACAACAAGCTGGTCCGTCTGCCTGCGCTTCGCAGCGGCAGGGCTCCTCGCGAAGATGTCGGAACGCTTGGAGACATTCGGGCCAGCGACTGGGAACCGGACCAAGACCTTGTGTGGCGAGACAAGCAATCGGTAGTGCCCCAAGGCTACGCGCAGTGGTCATCCAACATGCACAAGGGGACCTTGGCGCGGCGCGGTGGGAGCTACGAGTGGAACAACATAGGTGTGGCGTCTGGCTTGAATGCGACACAGCTCAAGTGGGGCACCCGCGAATACAACGCGCCTCGCCGGTTGTTCATCGACTGCGACTTCACCGAGATCACGCAGGAGCACGGCCTGTACGTCTCTCCAAGCGGCGCCACAGTGCTAAGCGGCTGCACGTTCTTGCGCGTTGGGTCTCAGGGTGCGCAGTGGGCCTACCGCCCGTTGCCGTACCAGCAGTACAGCGCTGACAATATGCCTTACGAGGCTGAGCCTCGGCACCTTGTCACCGACTCGCACTTTGTGGACTGCGGCTACAAAGGCACGCGGCCTAGCTTCAACCTGACGTACTTCGACCCAGGCACGTCAGAGTTTCCTGGCACGCTGCGCATCGCAAACAGCAGCTTCGTGTGTGACTGGCCCACCGAACGACAAGACGGCAAGCTGAGCACAGGCGGTCTTGTTGTCACGCCCAGCCAAGGCAACCTGCCGCTTGCAGGGCAGAACATGATGCGGGAGGTGTCGCTGACCAATTGCTTGTTCGACTTTACAGCTGGCGACCGTTCACTTGCTTCCATTCGTTCATCGGATGAGATTGCGTTTGAGGATTGCGCGTTCATCGCTCGCGATCACGTTCAGCCTTTCATCACGATTGACAAGGACTACGGCAGCATGGGTGACACAAAATCCAAGCGCATCACGTTCCGCAACTGCCGCAGTAAAGGCGTCCGGCTCAACATCATGCTTGCTGCCAACGCGGAAGGGCAGCAGCAGTCGGTCAAGCACGACATCGACTGCCCTAGCGGCGAGCTCGTGTTTAACGGCATCACCGGGGCGCGCATTTCATGAGCGTTGACACCGACACTCCAGTCCGTCGCGGTCGGCCCCCGAAGGATGCCGACGAAGGAGCTCGCACCATGCACCTGCACCTCGCATGTACGCCAGCCACGTACGCGAGACTTGAGCTCCTGCGCAAGCAAAACGGCTGCGAGAGCTTTGCCGATGTAGTGGCCTTGCTTGCTAAGATGGCCGACGACCCCCGACAGTAGAGAGTCAGGAGTCGTTGCTAGGGGGCGCGTTCTTTCGGGAGCGCGCCCTTTTTTGTGCAGCGTTGCGCGCGCCTCGCCACTCCAGCTCCAGCAAACGGATCCAATGCAGCACGCGGCGGCGGCTGTCTTTCTGCGGCCACTCCGGCAACCGCAGCGCAATGCGCAGCGCCTCGATGTGCGCGAGCTCTGACGGTGACGGAGGGCCTTCCCGCGCGCGCGCCGTGTTACTCAAAGGACTCCACCTTGGCATGCATCATCCCGGTGGTGCTTCCGTTGTGGTAGCGCTTGGTCGCGATGAGGTGAAGCACCTGCGCATCGTCCTCGAAGACCACGCCGTTCATCTCGTCCAGCACGGCCTTGACCAAGTTGTCAATGTCGCCTGTGGACTTAGTGACCGGAAACTCCGGCGCGCTATCGCGGAGCCTCCCCTCGTTGCCGCCTGTGCCGAAGTGCGCCTTGGGCCGCTTGATGAAGAAGTTGAGGTGCACGCGCACGGGCTCCGTCGTCGGCGTCAGGTTCATTCGCGCGAGGCATGCCGCTACCTTCTTCCGCCACACTGTGACCTTGTGCTTGGCAGGCGTGTACGCCTGAGCTCGCGCCTTGCCCTTGCCCATCGGGATGCTACGGAAGCGCGGGCGTGGCTGGGGAATCGGCGCACCTGTCACTAGGAACGTGATCGACTTCATATCTCCTCGCGGATAGAGAGCTCTGGGTCCTGCAGCATGAACTTGCCGCCGATCATGCGCAAGCGCTCGTCGTAGGGCTCCATTGGGGTGCTGGCCGCTGCGCCGTTGCGGAACTTCTGCACGCTAACCTCCACAGCTTTCGAGAGCACGCCGTTGAGCTGCTGCTCCGAAGGCTCTGCGTCGGTCAGGATGCAGATGCCCACGTCGCACGCGTCGTGGAGCGCAGAGGCGCCGCGTACGTTGCGAAGGTTGGGCATCACCATCCCGGTCTCTGCCTTGCTGAACTGCGCCAGCACGAGGGCTGCGCATCCGTACTGCATGGCGATACGCCGCTTGATGAAGTACGCGGCCTCCTTCAGCCGGTTCGCCTCGCTCTCGCGCGGGTCCCCGAACTCGAACATCTGGATGTAGTCGAAGACGACGAGCTCGAACGGCTTCTTGGCTGCAGCTGCTCGACGCACGACAGACTCAGCTTCTCGCAACCCGCACGACCGATACTCGAAGTCGGCAGGCATGGTGTCTGCAATGCGTTCGAGCTCGCCTTCGCGCGGGTTCATGATCGCCGCGTGGAGCTCGTGGCGATACAGGTCGTTGCTTAGAGAGGCGAGACGCATGGCAACCTCCTCGCCCTCCATCTCCAGGCAAACAAAAAGCACGCGCTTGCCTAGCGCTGCCGTTGCTCGCGCGGCGCTGACGCCGAACACTGACTTGCCGTGACCGGGCAGGCCCGCCAACATCGTCATGGTGCCCGGCGTGAACTGCCCCGCGTGGTCGTCCATCCACCGAACCCCCCAGCTCGCAGCTCCACGGTCAGCAATGGCTCGTTGCCGCTCCACGTAGCTGTCGAAGTAGTCCTTCATGGACGGCGTGTCCAGAGCCGTAGACTCAAGGTCAGCGACGAGCGACGCAAGAGCGTCAGCGGTCATGGTCAACGCCGCTGCAGACTTGTTTCGCGTCAGCGTGGCGTTCTTGGCTTCCCCCATCGCTGCCTCCAGCACCTTGGACGCAGTCATCAATGTCCGCGCGCACAGCAGCGCCTCCTCGGCCCGGTCAAACGACACGTTGAACGCCTCGTCCTGCCAGTCGAGGACGAATTGCACGTGGTCTGCTGACGCGCCTGCAGCGATCAGGGAGGCGAGGCTTGGCGTCACGTCGGCTGGCATCGCCTGCAGAGCTCGAAGCACCTCCTGCACGGCGACGCTCTCCGGCTCCTGCGGAAACAGGTTCACCAGCGCCTCGACCGGCGTACCCGCGAACGCGTGAGCGGCCACCAGCCTTTCCGCTGACAGCAGTCGATCCAAATGCGTCATGCTTGACTCCACTGCTTGACGGCGTAGCGCCACAGGCCGCGACTGTTGCCGGGCTGCTGCAGCTTGATGAGCACCGTGGTCACGGCGTCGGCGGCTTGTCGCCCCACCAGGGCGCGCTGTACGGCCACCTGTTGGCTTTTGTCTCCCTGCATGCCCTCGCAGGCGTCCAAGGCCATTTGCGCGACACAGGCCCGCACAGCGGCTTCCAGGCCAAACGGGCCAAAGCCCTCGCGGGCGACCATGGCTGGGACCGGAATCGCAGCAAGCTGCTTGCGAGCGTCCTCCACAGCGTTTTCCACAACCTGCTCAAGGTGCTCAGGGATGGTGTGAGACGGGGGTAGAGCTCGCTCAGGCGGATCAGCTTCCTGCGGTTCGCCATAACTGTTATCTGGGGTGGGGTGGGGTGGGGTGGGGGCCATCGTTTTGCCATTGCCATTTGGATGCGATTCGCATGCGTCTGCCATGCGATTCGCATGCGGTTCGCATTCAGGTGGCACTGACTTGGCTTTGCCCTTCGCACCCCACCGGCTGGCCGCACCGCGCTTACCAGCTGCCGTGCGTCGTTCCCGGTACTCCGAGTAGCTGTCCTGCTCGCGCCGCATCCGGCGATCCCAGCGACGGTCACCATCGGCCTCAAACTTCTCTGCGAAGGCCGCGAAGATGCGCGTGAACTCATCAACGGGCAACCCAAACGCCCTGGCGCATCGGGCGTCGTCGGCAGGCAGGTCGCCGTCCGTCCACTGCACGTCCAGCATTTCTCGGTACAGGCCGCGCTCCTCAAAGCTGAGGGTGCGAACAAGGCCGTCGCTGGCCCAGTCCCCCGGATACCACTGGTAGGCAATTGCTTTGCGCCTCCCGTTGGAGTTCGCCATCACTTGCCCTCCAAGATCGCCTTGCGCCACGCCAAGAGCTCCTTGCGCTGCTGCAGCGTAGGAGCGGCTGCAAGGCACTTGGCAACGTACTTGAGCTTCAGCTCAGTCGTGATCTCGACGCGCTCCAGCTCGTCCCACGAGGGCTCTGGGGCGCTGTCTACAAGGAGCTGAGCAGCTCGCGCCACCTGTCCTTCAGCAGCCATCTCTTCCGCCCGGCGCATGATCAGGTCCCTGGTCTCCTCGTCGCTCACAGCCACTCCTCCGTCCGCTGCGACGCGCGGATCCAGGCTTCGAGCGCCTCGGCGCTGATGCGCTGGCTTTTTGGGCCGAGCTCAATCAGAGGTGGAAAGCCTTTCCACTGGTCGCGGGCACGCTGTCGGACGGTTCGAGGGTCAAGCGCAAGGCGGTCAGCCACCTCGCGCACGGTAAGAAATTCGGGATTCTTCATTCGGTTGTTATAGGCACCTCCCTGGCTACCCTGCACCTCTTTGTGCTTGAAAATCCTCTGCGCGCCTCCTAGCCTCGTAGGGGGCCAGTATGTTTTTTGAAATTCTCCGTTCGGTCTCCCGCCGTTTCCGGCTGTGTCTGTTGTCGGGAGACAGTCCGTCTCCCCCAACCAACCTCACTGATATGAGCAAACTCAACTTCAAGACTCGCGCGACTACCACGACCCTCAACGAGCTGTGGGCCGTCACC
>Ga0070750_10000809_pt1 | contig 17336 bp, 26 predicted proteins | sample VirMetDEL_Nov_24_FD_77013 | JGI IMG/M metagenome (GOLD analysis project Ga0070750, IMG submission 77013) | Aqueous microbial communities from the Delaware River and Bay under freshwater to marine salinity gradient to study organic matter... | ecosystem: Environmental > Aquatic > Marine >...
TACACCGGCAGACATACGTTACCACATTTCACTTGCGTTGGCGCGTGACGAAGAAACCCGCCACCCGAACGATCCGCCGTTGCCCGCAAGGTTTGGCCGGATAATCAACGAAGCTATTACCAAGGCCTGCGACGAAGCGGCGGCGAAGGAAAAATCATGACCGACCTATATGCAAACCAGAATTTCGTTTACTTTGATATCGAAACGCTTCCGACCCAATCCGAAGAAGTCAAAGAAGCAATCCGCGCTGGCATTAAGCCACCATCACAATACAAGAAGCCGGAAAGCATCAACGAATGGTGTAACACATTTGGAGCGGCGGCGGCGGATGCGGAAATTGCAAAGACCAGCTTCGATGGCGCTTTGGGGCATGTCTGCACAATCTCTTGGGCGGTCAATGATGGTGATGTTGAAACGCGGCACATTGCAGACATTTCAGACGAAAAGGCTATGTTGGTAACGTTTTTCAACGCACTTGATCCATATCATTCTGAAACGCTGGTGGGCCACTATATTGCGGGCTTTGATATTCCATTCCTCACAAAGCGGGCCATTATTCTTGGCGTCAAGTTGCCACCTGCTACGGCTTTCCCGCGCGACCCAAAGCCTTGGGAAAAAGTAATCAACGACACAATGTTTATGTGGGCGGGCGCTAAGGGGACAATCGGCATGGATAAGCTGTGCGAAATACTTGGCATCGAAGGCAAGGGCGATTTTGACGGGAAAATGGTTGCCGATGCGTGGGCTAATGGCGACCACCAGAGGATTGCAGATTATTGCGCCGATGATGTGCGTAGAACGCGCGAAATTCACCAACGTTTTTTGAAAGCAGGATTTTGATATGGACTGGACTAAAGCAAAAGTTGAACTGCAAAAGAAGCTGAACCCGGCGCACGTAAAACCACCGGCACAGGGAAAATATGGCAGCTATGTTGACGGCCACCATGTTATTTCTGAAGCTAACCGAATTTTCGGTGAAGATGGCTGGTCATATTCAATAACGCGGCTTGAACTGGTTTCGCGCATTGATACAGGGAACGCTGGCGGGTCGCAAATTCGTGTTGGATACATGGCAACGGTTCGCGTTCAGGTGGGTGATAGCTTCAAGGAAGGGGCCGCGCTTGGCTCAGGCATGTCAAAGGCAGACAACGAAGCTGACGCCCACGAAAGTGCAATCAAAGAAGCCGAAACCGACGCCCTGAAACGCGCCCTGCGCACATATGGTAACACGTTCGGCTTGGCACTTTACGATAAGACTGGGGCAGATGTTGGTGTTGATGCGCCAAAAGCAACCAAAGAAGAAATTGACGCGGCCTGCGAAGCCATAGAAAGCAAAATGACATTGGAATTTCTTGGCGAATACTGGAAGGGGCTGAACGAGAACGCGCTTCATGTGGCAAAGAATAATGACGTGATTTCCGCGAAGGATGAACGCAAGGCCGAACTCACACGCGCCATGACCAACCAAGGCGCGGGATGAGCGTTGACGACATAAAGAACGCCCTGCGCAATGCCACGACAATGCGGGAACTTGCGCGGGCGTGGATGGACCACAGCGAGGAAATCGCCAAGCTGAAAACTGGCACCAAGGATGAGCGGACCATGTTTGCACAGATCACGAATTTGAAAGACTATCAGAAAGGGTTTCTGCAATGAGTGACCGCATAATCAGGACGCCAGCCGATCTTCGTAGCTGGCGCGGCCACTTAGGAACGCTCGACATGCCTATAACCGTCACTGCGGCGCAAGGCGAGGACCGCACACTGGCACAAAACCGCCTTTCGCATAAGTGGTACGCCGAGGCGGGCAGGCTCGATGGGTGGACCGCTGTTGAAGCGCGGCGCGAATCTAAGCTGCGGATCGGTGTTCCAATCTTGCGAGGCGATGACACGGATTTCAGGGAAATGTATGATAAATCAATCAAGCCACTGACGTACGAGCAGAAGCTAGAGGTGATGGATTTTCTGCCGGTAACGTCGCTGATGAAGGTGAAGGCTATGACGCAATACATGGATATGGTCTTTATCTTCTGGACGGAAAAGGGCGCTGTGCTGACCCTGCCGGAGCCTCTGTAATGGCCCACGGAATACCACAGCGTCCAGTGGCGCAAAAGACGCCAAAGGAACCGAAGAACCCAAACCACCTAGCACTGGTGGCTGGTCTGCCGTGTGTGATCTGCTACGAATTCTTCATGCGCCAAAACTCGCGCACCGAAGTGCATCACTGCAAGTCAGGCCGGTTCAGTCGCGCGAAGGAAGCAGACACAAAGACAATCCCGCTCTGCCATTCCCACCACAACAAGCTGCGGCCAATACCAGGCGATGAGGGCAAGATCGGATACCATAACGGGCAGGAAACGTGGGAAGCCGAGTATGGCAAGGATTATGAGTGGCTTGATTGGGTCGAGGAAAAGATTAACAGCCTATAGGGCAAGGAGATAGTTATGGACATTTTTTTAAAGCCATGCCCGTTTTGCGGTGGCGAGGCAGAGATCGTGGCAAGCCTTGCGCGTAACGTTCCGTATTATTCAGTCACCTGCGTAAGCGACACGCCGTGCATGGGTGATAGCATGTCGGACGATCTAGGCGACTTTTCCTGCGACTTTCCAACGACGCAAGAAGCCGCTGACGCATGGAACACCCGTGCAGACGTGACGCCATGAACACCCTAGCCTTCGTCACTATCACCCTAGCGTCAGTTCAAGGCGTTGAATGGAAAACAACCGCCCCCGTTGAATGTTCATGGGGGGCGGTTGCTGTTGGGTTCATCGAAAGTCAGGGCCACGCGGCGGATATGTTCTGTGAATATACCCTAGCGCCTGTTGTATCGGTTAGGCCGAAAACAAGGCCTGATTTCTAACCCGGCAACGTGTCGCAAATGTGTTGACAACGCGTAGCAATGCTGTATTGTGGTGGAAAGAGGAGAAAGCCAAATGACAAACAATATTAAAGAGCCCGGAACAATCATCCAAAGCCGGCCAGCCTTCGACTACGCTCAAGGCAACGGCGTCTATAAGACGAAGGACGTCTTTGCGATGCCATTTGAGACCAGAAATCACGGCACTATGTACCGCCAGTTCACTTTCGGAACAATCGCAGGTCACGCTCGGTTGGAGGGTAAGAGCGAGATTGACGCAATCGCCAGATGTATGCATTTAGCTGAAGCTGAGCCGTGGTCAGGCCACAAGCTGGCATGGGCGTTCGCTAACGGTGTATCCCTCACTGCAGGAAAGCGTGAGCATAAAATCATTTGCGCTCAGGCATGGGGCGACGTTATCGAACTAGACGGTAGCCGCTACGAACTGGCCAGAGCATCGAACAACAACGTCAAGCTGATCCCAGTCTGAAACCAAACGGGGGCTTAGGCCCCCGTCATCACCACAGAAGGACCAACCATGAAGCTTGCCATCGCCATATGCCTAGCAGCCACAAGCGCACATGCCGACATCGTGCCGGATCGCGTCAGCATCATTGCGGGTTCAAAGCATTTCGGATCGCACGGCTATGACTTCAACGAAGTGAACCCCGGCCTTGCGCTGACGTGGGACTTCGACCGGACCGACATAACGGCAGGCGCGTACAGGAACAGCTTCAACGAAATGTCATACACGCTGACGGCTGGCTATGACCTGATCAAAACGGATGCGCTGGAAGTTGGGCCGTTCATCGGGCTGGCGACATACAAAGGCTATACAGACTGGTTCCCGATTGCGTGGGGCGATGTTGTCCCTGTCGGTGGTGGACAGGCTGTGTGGTATCCCGGCGGTTCTGTTGGCCTGTCACTGCGGCTTATGCCGGGTGGCGCGAAGAAATTGCCGCTGGTCGCAGCCTTCGGGCTGGAAGCGAAGTTTTAACGCCTGCGGGCAGAGGGGTGCAAAACTCATGATTGATCTAACTAAGCTGAAGATAAAGAACGGCACCATCCACTACAAGATACGGCAGCAGGATGGAATGTTCCAGAAAATGACCTGCGCGGACACGACAAGCAATCGCCTGTTTGTCCAATGGGTTCAGGTACATGATTGAGGAGAACGAAATGAACCACAAACGCAACATCATCGCAGGCTGGGCAATCATCGCCGCTGCATCATTCGCAGCATGGCAAGCCAATTCCGCAACCGTATCATTCACCGACGACACAACCATCCAGCGCGTGGGATCAAGCAACCGATCATATATCAAGTTGCTGGACGGCGGGCAGTCAGACGGATTTGACTGGGCAACCATCAGCTATAAAAACGGCCTGAACGAAAAAGGGCGCGGATCAACATTTTCCATTGCCAACATGGACTTTCGCTTTATGGGCGGGCAGCACGTCACCACGACGCGCACACGCATCACAACGACCACAAACAAGGCGTTCATCTTTTTCTACAAGGACGTGCCGGACTACTGGTCAGCGGCCTTCCACGGCACCACAGGCTGCGTCACACGCGGCTCAAAGATTGCCAAGGAAGGCAAGATAGCCACGTTCCGCATTGGTTGCCCGTATGACGTTGCTGTGATCGAACCGCCCGTTGTTCCACCATCACCGCCTGCACCTATTCCGCTGCCCGCTGGTGGCCTATTGCTGGCCGGTGCGTTGGTTATGTTGCGGAAGTTGCGGGCTTATTGAATTGACCAACACACAGGAGGCGGATGATTATGGTGACATATGAACAAGCATTAGCTGACAGGGACTATCTTTTCGACACTTACGGTCCAGCCACCGACATGACAGGGGGTTGGTTTGAGGGTGAACACTTGGAGAAATTACTCAAAAGGCCGACTAAGGCCCACGCGCGGCAAATCCTATCAGCGCTAATTTGCTATTGGTTTGAAACAGGGTACGACACCGGCAATCCATACGGCGGAAACATTCCCGACATGTCTGACCCTTTGCTTGTCGAAATTGCTGATCGCCACAACCCATCTTCAATCAGAACATAGGACACACACCATGCGCAGACTGATTAATTGGTTACGATACCAACTAGAAGCGCGTCGTCAGGAAAGGTTCTGGCGTCAGGTGGAACAGTTCGAAAACATGAGTAAAGAGGAAAGGGACGGATGATGTCACCGAAAAAACTAACAACAGATAGCTTCACCGTTTACATTCAGTGTGAAGCTAAGGCCATGGCAGAAGCAATAAACGGCGGTTCATGGGAAGAACACTACACAGAAGCACAGCGCGTTGGTTGGTGCCAAAAGGCCGTTTACGCGGCGCGTCATTTTGGGGCCTATAGAGGTTTTTGTTAACCTATTTTTGGAAGGAACGGATAAATGAACCCAGAAGGCTTTACGGACGAAATCAAGAAACTGTGTGCTGAAACATGCGCAGAGTTTGGCGAACCGCCGTGCTGGATGCTTCCTGACCTTGTGGAACCATGCGAACATATAACGCCGTGCGCTGATTGCGCTGCGGCACTAGTCACCAACATGAAAGGGACGGATAAATGAGCATGGGTAGACGCACGGCGCTGCGGGCAATCATGGCAATGCCTGCCGTATTGACAGCGACCGCGAAGGCAGCAGAAGCACAAGTTTTGTCAAGCGGCGCGATGAAGTCAGCGATTTCGTCGATAGGCGGTGAAATGTATGAGGTCGAAGATCATACCATACCACAGGAAGAATTGGAAACCTTCGATGAACATCGAAGCAACTGGTGGAGGGCAAAGGAAAGGTTGCAGCAACAACGCTACCATGACCAACGTGCGCCAATGGATATTCCCGCACAATACACCTCTATGAAATCATGGTCTCCGGTGATGCGGACGCACTACTATGCCAAGGATGAGCAAGAATTTCGTGACCTGATGAACGTAATTGAGAGGGACGAAGGATTGCAAAGAAAGATATTGGCCGCACTTGGAGTTTAGTCACCAGCCGCAAATCTTAGCGCCGCTTTCGTTGTGCGTTAGGATTTGCCGCGCGGTGTCATCGGTCAGAACATCATCAACCGATGGTCGGATTGGCTTAGACCAACATTCACTTACCGTCACGCATCCACTTAGATAGACGCTTATCAACAGCATCCCGGCCAATGTCGTTGATTTCATTTTCAGTCTCCAATGCTGTAATGCGGTTATCGCTGTTGACCTGCTTTTGCTTGCGTCGCGCGTCGCCACGGCCCTTGAAGTACAGGCCAAGAACCGCGCCTATCTTTGCAAGTAGGCCAGCGAGTGACGCCCAGACCTTCATTTTATGGCTGCACGAATGCCAATCCCGGCCAGACCAGCGTTTATAAGCGCCGCTGCGGGGATGTTGCCAGTCACGGCGTTGATGGTCTGCACAACACCGAACAGGCCGTGTAGCGGCTCCGCAGCGACCAGAAGGCCTGCTACAAGCGGCGTGGCACTTGCCCACCAGGTTAGCGACGTGGGTTTGAGGTATTTCATTTCTTTACTCCTAACGCCCGCATGATTGCGGTGATGATTGTAGCGATGATGTTTGTGGGTTGAATGACGCCGTAGGGCTTTTCGGCCTGAACGCTATTCCACCAAGGGCCAACACGAAAGCCGGGGCAACCCTTCGCGGCGTATTCGTTATGGCCTGACAACTTCAATCCCGGCCCATATTCTTTCTGCAAGTGCAATATCAGTGATTGCAACGCGCCAGATTGTTCGTCTGTGAAGTGATCCGCGAAGTTATCATCAGCCGCCGCACCAGCGCCGCCAAACAGACTAATCCCGATTGTTCCGGTGTTGTGGCCTTTAACATGCGCCCCGACCTTTTCAATCGGCCTGCCAACATCCATGCCGCCATCCCTGCCGATCAGGTAATGATAGCCTATGTCAGACCAGCCACGGTCTTGGACGTGCCAGCGCCGAACCTCGTTAATCTGCGATTTGAGCGGCTTCTTTGCCCACCAATCAGGTCTGGTTGCTGTGCAGTGAACAATTATCTCTGTGATTGGCCTCATTTGTCGTCACCCTTAACCTGAACGCCGTCCTTGATTATAAACACTGCGCTTTCGGCCCCCGTTGTTTCATCGCCCCACCGCCATGCAACTGCAAGTTTGTATTCACCGTCAGGCAATGAATCGGGTGTGCAAACACCGGGCTTTCCCGTCCAATCTTCAAGAGGGAAGCTAACGATCTTATGGCCTGGCGGGTATGGATTGGCCCCAGAACCAGCGCACCAAGGAACAATGCTATTCGTATCTGCGAACACGACTTGCGCTGCCCATGAAATGAAAAACGGCACGTCAGACGTGATCGTCCTGTCCTGAAATACGTCCCCATCCAGATATTCTAGCTTGTGAACGACAATCGGGGCAGGCGATGGCAACACGCCTTGCAGAACCGCCGAACCTAATACGACCATGATTGCGCCACCTACAATAGTTTGCGTCATACTCATTGCCCTTCCCCCGCCAAAACGCGCAAAGCCGCGATTATCTTCGGGTTGTTCAAGTATAGCACAATAGCCATGATGACCGCTAGCGCCCGCCAATTACCAACAACGGCAACAATCGGCTTAGACACTAGCCACGTTTGGTCTGCCCGATCTGCGGCACGGTGCATCTTTTGCCAAGCCGTTTCGTCGGCGGGCGGTCCTGTTCTGTACTTTTCAAGTTCGTCATCTTTTGCCATTGTTTATTTCCTGCCAGCTTCGAGGAACCATTGCAGGATCGTGGCCAGCGTTACGCCGCGTCGATGCAAAATGTATGCCAAGATTGCGGCGTCCACGAGGAGGCCTATTGAAACTAGATAATCCAAAACATGCACGACCAATGACCCAAAGCTGAATGTAAGCTAACAGGTCCACTATCGCATAGGTTGTCGATTTTTCCCACCCAAAATACTTTCCCGCGACATAAACGGGCAGCATAAGGACGAAAAGCAACGCTAACGTGTTTTGTGTTCGATCATGGCCGAGAAGGAACACGACGCATATAAGGTCAAGTATGCCGACCGATAGAAAGTTGTCATGTAGGACAATCGTTCCAATCAGGTTGGCAATCATCACCACCCAAACGCGGGATGTTGGCTTGCCGAGAACTAAGGCTATGGCAAGCAACGTGATATATGCGACGGTCCAGGCCATTACCGACCGCCGCCGCCACCAAGAACAACCGGCCCGCCATCATCGTAAGCGTTCGCCAGCGCGTCAGACGCATCAGCATGGGCCATGACGAGTTCACCGCGCACCTTGGTAACAGCACCGTGCAGACGCATTGCAGCGTTGCCATCAACGGCTCGACCAGCCTTGTAATTGATCTGCATCAATTCGCGCGATGCAACGGCAATATCACGCAGCGCGTTCTTCGCTGTCACCATATCCGCCTGCATAGATGCAACCAGTTTCGCCTCTTGTTCAGATAGATTAGCCATGTTCTTTCCTTTGTTGCGGGCTGTTGCCCTGTTAGACCTTCGTTATGGTTAGTGACGTCATGAATATTGGGCCACCTATACCACCGACGCTGTTTGTTGGCTGTGAAAATGTCAGCTTGCCTTGTTCCGCCACAGTAACGGCGAATGTTTCGTCAATCGTAATGACGCTTTCTGTCGTTTCGTCGCCCTTGCTTAGATCAACACTCAGATACGTTACATTGTTCGCGGCGTTCCTAATCCGCAAAAGCTGGTCATGCGTCCATGAGTATGTGGTGTCACCATCCCGGCGATGGTTAGCGACGATTGTGGCTTGAATTCTGTAGCTTGCGACTTCGAACGCCCTTGTAAATTGAGCGTTTGTATTCGGCGTACTACCTTCGTTTTCAAAGAGCATCGCCCCCATACCAACGGACGGGTTTTCCTTAAATTGCTTCGTTGGAAGGTGGAAGGGCAAATAACCGCCCGTGTCTGTGAAGGTCATACCCTCGTAATCAATTATATGACGGCCCTCAAACGTGGTGTCGATGATTGTCCCTGCTGGAATCGTTGTAAGCGCGGGTATCGTCGCCCCGGCTGTAATGTATTCAGCCGATGAACCTTGACTATTTGTTGCTGTCACACCCGCCGTTAGAACCTTCCCGGCATCGGCTGCAACCCGCGTGAATAAATAACTGGTTTCGGCTTGCGGAACGCCGTCGAGAAACCACCTGTACGAGAAGGTAATACCAGAAGAACCATACCCAGATGGATACCCAACGCCAGCCGCGATTGTGACAACATCGACATCAAGATCAACACCCGTATTGATTGGCTCGAACCACGGCGCACCCCATGCAGGATAGGGGCTGTAGTGCAGGGATGGAACCGGCTGGCCGGAATAACTAGGAACCGCAAGCGTTGGCGTCCCTGCTGGCGTTGCTATGTTTCTAAGTCCGGTCCTTGTGTCGGAATCAATCGGATGGTTTGGCGTCCATACAGCCGCACCAGACGCCGTCACCTGACGCCAGCCGAACAGATGTTGCACACCAGACATAAGCCCCGCTTGTGTGCCGGATATGGCAACGTCCGTCACTTCAACGAACTGCACGTTGTTGGGGTCTAGCGAATATCGAATGTCATAGGTTGGAGACCCTTCGGTGTTAAATTCCCACCCTGTATAGTCCCAATCAACTTCGCCCGCCGTGGCCGATGCTGTAAATCGGTGCGATGTATCTTCCGGCGTATTGCCGACCCAAGTTTGATCTGGGGTATCAGGAACGCCGGTCCAGCGCGTCCAGCCATCTGTTTCCAGCGTTCCGCGCCAATCATTGTACTTGTCAATGGAACTTGTGGGGATTCCTGTTTCCCCATACTGGAACGGAATCCATGTGTGTGATCTGTCTACATAAGCCAATGACTTTGCATATTCGTTGGTTGGACCATATACGCCACCCCTTGCCATAGCCTCAAAACCAGTTTGTCCAGTTGGCCCATTTTGCATGAGAGCCACTGAAAATACTTCGGTGTGTATCCCCCATAAGGATGTCGCCACGTAACGTCTGAATATACCGGACCCCGTTCCCGCAGCCTTATATGCTGGCATCCCAACATTTTGCGGAAAATATGTGTCGTCATATCGACTGCCCACACCGCTTGGCGACGGGTAATCTACATCATCGCCAACCTGTGCCGCTGCTACCCATTCCAAGGCACCAACCATGTTGCCCATCATGTTGCCGCTAAAGGCCGCGTCGATCAGGTCTTGATTTCCAGTCAGAAAACCAGCGATTGCCATTTGGGAAAGATGGCCGTGCCATTGACCCGCACCAACGCCCATTGTGTGGCCACGAAGATATAAGCCGTAAACGTCATAACCGTGACATATTGCCTTCAGTGCAGCGGCTTTTTTGTCCGCCGCCGATTCTGCGCTGGAATGCATCGCGTCCCACCAGTTCGCCATGTACCCGGCAATATATGCCGAATATCCACTATCGGTTGGCGTGACAAAGGCGTGCCAGCCGCGAAAGCGTTCCTGTCCCCACCCATACCACGGGAAGTTCAAAGGTATTTCAGCACTTGCTGCGGCAAGTGTCGGGCAGCTTGCTGGCATTGTCAGACTGCGCAGCACCGTTGCGTCGAAATCACTTTCATAGGCAAGAATGGCCTTAGAAGTCGCACTCACTGGCGGACGGAAGGCCCCAGCTAAGGGCGCGGCTGCTAAAACGGTATAAACATCATACTGTTGGACGTATGTATACCCGTTCGCGGGGGAAGGGTTACGAACCGCTTTTACAATTGTTCCTTCCCACCCAGCCGAAACAGCGATTGACCCATTTCCCGCCAACGACGGCGCAACATTAAGGGCTGCTGTATATGTCGCCGATCTACCCCCAAGATTGCCCATGCGACCGTCAAAACCTTGGCCGGGGTCTGCAAACCCATCAGAATTGTAGGGGTCAATCATTATTCCGTTGGCAGCGTATGAGGCCAAAATCTCTGAGGTTGGCGTATCGCCGGTTATGTTGAAGGCGTTTGTGCTTAGAATGATCGGTGATCCGTTAGGGTCCGCCCCAACGGGGACCGAAGCATCAAATGACAGGGTGGACGCATCAGCCGATGCCGATGTTGCATTTGTGAACGGCATAAGAGCGCCAGCCGAAACCGTCGCGGTTATAGTTGAGTTCCTCTTGAATGCCACTTTATACCACCAATGTTAAATCGTGAATTTGAACTGAGGATGTCTCCCCGCTGACGAAATTAGATACCAGTTCTATTTGAAGGTATCCGGCGTCACCTGGTACAGTTCCAAGAGATTGTGACCCATTATAGGCAACGAAGCCGTTTGCGGTGGAACCACTTACTATATTAAAGTCGCTGCCCGTTTGTGTGGACTTATCAGACTGCAACCACCTAAATGCCCCGCTTTTTACGCTGGATGTTGCGCCAGTCGTGAAGGGCCTTGCCGTGATAAAGATCGAGGAATACCAAGTCGGTGCATACTTGATTGTAATCAAGACAGTCGTTGTATTCCCCAGTGTTGTGTCCGATAGGATTATTCGGCCATCCGTGGCCGCAGTCAAGGACGCATTCGGCGTACCAGTATTGTTGTGTGTGATCGTAATCGGGGTTCCATCGTTGGCTTGGAATATGCGTTCCGCATCGAAGTTAACCTCATAGGCGTCAGTAGTACCACTATAATCTTCGTCATAAAGTGTAGGTGATGAAGATGTCGTTGTGAAGTTCAGCAAGGTATCTGTTGCATTCACGGCTACGTCATTACCAGCGGCATCGGCAACTACGCCAGCTTCCCACCGGATTGAATAGCTGGTCGAGGCTGACAGATCAGAAACCGGATTCAGAACAACGTCCGTTGTACCAATTGTTGCAGCACCCACGGCAATCGTTTCAACCAATGTCGGGCCGCTTGTGTCGTAGATTGTAAAATTGCCGCTACCAGCCAAGACTGTTTCAGAGAAAATAAGAGTTATGTTGCTATCAATCGCTACGCCCGTTGCCCCATCCGCAGGGGTACATGACGCAGGAACAAGCGTTGGTGCTACCGTATCAATGGTGATAGCACCACCAACAACGTTTGAGAGCGTTCCCGTCCCAACTTGGGCCACAAGGTCGATACGCTGCACCCCATCTGTACCAGCCGCGAATGTGATGTTTTCAGTAACGGGTGAACCCGCAGCGGTCGCCGCGAATGATCCGCTGTCCGTACCCGTTCCCGCCCGAATATCCGCAGCACTTGCTTCCGGGCCGGTTGGTGTCCGAAGCCAGTATATTGTCGCATCAACATCGGTGGTGACTGTTATGTCGTCTGCCGTGTCGTCTATGCTGAAACCGGATAAAACAGGTGCGGCAGAAGCCTCGACAATATCTGCGCTAAAGCCGCTCGACACAGTGCGTCCATATTGGTCTGTGGCGATAACAACAACTGACGAGCCAGTTCCAAGAACCGTTGGCGTTCCAGTGATTGCGCCCGTGCCGGAATTGATTGAAAGACCCGTAGGCAGGCCGGTGGCTGACCATGTGACCGTCAGGTTCGTAAGCGTGAAGTCGCCGGTTGGGTCAAGCGTTGAAATCGCAGCATCAACGGTCCAGGATTGGTCGCCCAAAGCACCCGCTGCCGATCCCGCTGCATATGCAATGGTAGCTGCCGCTGATGCGTACTCTGTCCCGTCAACCGTTGGAGCGTAGCGAAGCAGCCCAAGGTCTGAGACGTTGCCGCCGATGGTTGGCGTGAATGTAGATGCTGTTGCGCCGCCAATAGGTGTTCCACCCTCGGTCCACACATGCACAACGGTTTCACCGCCTACAAGACCGGCGATAGCGCCTGTCAGCAAAACGCCGGTTTGTGCTCGCCCACTTGTCAGGCCCGATATGCTCGCAGTAAACGCCGCCGATATGCCGGTGGAGTTGCCAGCCAGTCCAAGGCTCAGATTAGAAATACCAAGTGTCATTTCGTGTTCCTTGTTGCCGCGCCTTGGCGGTTATTATTTCAGGTAGCCATATTGCCGTATTGTGCCGCTGGTTATATTGCCGGAACTGGCTTCAATAGTGAAAGCCGTGTCAGCCTGTGCCGTGTCCACAGATGCCCAAACGTCTCTGGCCTCGGAATCTGCTGATATGCGGCTCATCATGACAGTTTTTGCTGCTGAATTCCCGGCGGAAAATATCTCGATTTTGCCCGTCTTGGGTACAGCGCTGGTCGTAGATTGTAGTATTAAAGATGCGGCGGCGGTAAAGCCTGTCACCGTAGACGACCCACCAGCTATAGCGTCGACCTGCCCCGAAACATCCAGCACACCAGCGGCCCCGAAATATGCCTGCAAGCTGGTAACACCGCCGTGCAGAACCCCGTCCAATTCAAACTCGTGCTTTTGATACAGCGTGTTGTTCAATGTAAATGAATATTCGCTGACCGTATTATCTGCGACCGTTTCACTGATCAGGACGCGGGAACCTGATTGACTAGCATCCTCAAGGGCCACAATACGCGCAACGTTGCCCTCAAGTGCCTCCTGCACGTCCGCATATGGTAATTCGCCGGTTGGTGTTATGCTGACACCATCAGCCGCGCTTTGGTCTGATGTTGAGAAATGCACCGGGTCAAGTGGGAACCCTGAAACCTGCACATCGTCCGCAGTAAGGACGTTAACCTTTACAGCGCCGTTATGGAATATCCGCGGCAAAAGGCCGTTTGCATCCGCCGTGATCGGCGTCGTGTGGGGCGTGGCAAGTCCGCTGTCTTGATAAACAGTCTCGGCTATAACGGTCCCGACCTGATAGACGTATACTTTCGCGCCGGGAACTGGATCGTCGTTGTCATCCGTGATGCGCTGTTGAACGATGTTGATTAAGTCTGCCATGATTATCTACCTACTGCGGTTGCCGCTGGACGCGTGTTCGAATTGGCGTTCCCGCCTGTTGAAGTTTCTATAGCCATAATTCTTAGAATGGCCTGAGCATCTTGCGCGAACGGGCCGCTTCCGCCAGCCATCGCCTTTATCGCTTTGTCGTTCCCCTTTGCTGCGGCGTTGACGCTCCGCAGAAATGTAACATTCGTTAACGCCTTCGAACCGATAAGCGAACCACCGACGATTCCGGCAGCAACCGTTGTTGACCCCATTCCTGCGGTTAGGGCAAGGCCAAGGTTGCCGACAACGGTTCCTGTGTTCGAGAAGTTTCGCTCAACATTAGCCTTCTTCGCGGATTCCATTACATCCAACAACTTAGATAATTCGCGCCTAGCTTCTGGCTTTAATAGTATCGCTTGGGCATCAGGTGCTAACTTGTTCCATTCCGTAAGGAACTTAACCGCCGAAAATGCGTCACCAGCGGCGTTCTGCTGCCCCGGAGCGGAACGGCCAAGCCGGTCGACTATCGATGCAGAAACGTCTGCCCATTCCTGCTCGCCTATAGACTGCTTAACTGCTCGCAACCTGTTCAGGTCAGAAGTTGACCTATCACCCTTTGTAGCGGCACTGAATATCTCAAATGCCCGTTCAGGTGATTTGGCGTTAATCAATGAATCAAGCTGCGTGTCTATGCGCTTTGAGGCTGACCTGTAGTAACTTGTGGCACGGTCCCACTCATTTCCGGCACCAGCAAGACGCGCGGCGTCCTCAAGGTCCGTTGTGAGATTCGCGTAAGCCTGCTTAATCCGCCCGCCGTCAAGGTTGGCAAATGGCCCTGATAATTTTCCGATAGCATCGCCAAGTTGTGATCTAAGTTCTCTGGCCGCAGCGAATGAAACGCCGCCATCAAGAGCGTCCGCCATCCTCGACCACTTATCAACACCGATTAACTTAACTAATTCCTCGTTATCGCCAAATTTAGAAACTAGATCACGCATGGCGGCAACTGTTTCTGGTGTTGTTATAACAGTATCAGCCGGTATTTTTGCCTCAACCTTGTCGTATAGAGATTTAGCCCGCACCCGAACCGTGTCGGTGAAGTCCTTAAGGCCAGACTGTATTGACGCGCCCGCGCTATCTGCCCGTGTCGCAATGCCACCGCCCATAGAGTTTATCTTATGGAATGCAGTTTCAATCTCAGCCCCAACACGCGCAGCGTCATTCGCAATAACACCGCCAGAGAAGGGAACCTTTTCCAATGTCGCGGCGACTTGCGCACCAGTTTTCCCTGTCATTCCAAGGCTAGGCGTTATGCCAAGGTCATCGGCTGACTGCGCTGTTTTTGATTTGTTGAAAGACGAAATATTCTCCGCTGCCTTCTCCCCGCGCCTAACAGCGCGAACCGCTGCCGATGGCCCAGCCATTTCAGGAACTAGCACCTCAGACGCGGCCATAACGTCCCGCGCCAGCCTCTTTTCATTTTCGGGGCTTCCGCCGAATACTTCACCGACAATACCCGCACCTCCCGCGATAGCCGCGCCAGCGGCGTTCAGACCGGTTAAGGCAATGTCGCCCATTCCGCCAATGCGCCGACGCGCGTTATCTGGAACCCATTCTGGCAATGCGTTTCCGGTGATGCTTTTGGATGGGTCAACGATGCCAGCCGCAGACGCCTTGGTAGCCGCCAATGGCCCCGCCACTGTGTCGCGTATCGTGTCACCAAACCTGTCAACTTCTGGCGGAGTTGGCGTAATTGGCGCATCAAGCGCCCGTGGGTCTCCATTTGGGTTTGCCGGACCAGATTGTCTTGGGGCGTCACTCATTGTTTGCGCAAAATCATACAGCTTTTTGGCTGCGTCCTTATTGCCCGACTTCAAGGCGTTTGACGCCGATTTCATCACTTCAAAATAGGTTGCCATTACCGCTCCTTGCGCCAAAGACGCTCACACCGTATATTTCAAGGTATGAAGCTAATTTTGTTTAAATATTTAATAGTCGTGTGGTGCCTGTTTGTCGCTTGGTTTCTTGTGCTTTCAATTTTCGCCGCAACAGACTTTATTGACGTTTTGATATTAAACGCATGGCCGCTTGCGATGGCTTGCCTAGCAACGTCAAGGCTGATCAATTCGTACCACCGCCACCAAATTCATTATGTAGCGCCTGAATGTCCTCTGGAAGAATTTGCGAATTTGAACCGTCGCCCTTTGTGTCGTCTGCCTTAGGCTTGTAGCGATAATCAATCAGAACGTCCTCCGGCTTCAATCCTGATCGTTTCGCAATCTCTGAATACTGGCCATAAATCCCGTCAAAACCTCTTTCGGCTGATCCGTAAATACCTTTCGCTCTGCCGACGAAATCGCTGCGCTGTTCGTCTGACAATCGTTCTCCTGTTGCCATTCTGCGAATCGCGTTTGCAACCGGCCTTGGCACAGTGACGCCCATTTGCTCGCTTTCTTGCAACCAAGCTGACGCGTTTTCCGCCGTTGCAAACTCGCTTTCCCGCACAACAGACCCTGGGTCAAGAACCTTCATAAAGTTAAAGATCAGTGCCAGATCGCCCGCAGGGCTTGGGTCGCTTGCTGATGCTTCTATCCTGCCAAACGCCTGTGCTTGCTCTGAAAATGCCTTGACCTGTGCGATGCCGTTAAACTCTTTCCTGAATGAAGAATTGTCATCGAAACCCGGTACATCTGCCGGTGGGTTCGCCTTGGTCTTTGCGTCCAGAACGGCGATGTATCCAGCGGCCTTAGCCGCGTTCAATTCACGCTCGGCAAATGGCGCTTGATTTGGGTCAATGCCGTAATTCTGCGCCAATGCGTTATACGTTGCCTCGTCTGGAACGACCGCAAGGTTTGTCCATGCCTCTTTTAGCCTACCAGATGCCGCCGCCGCTTCTTCTGCGGAAATGTCAGCCGCCTCTGCCTCAGCTTGCCGTGCTGCCTCAGTCTTTGCCATTTCAAGGTATTCCGCGCTGATAGCCATCCCCTGACGTGTCGCCTGCATCCCCATTGCTGCCTCTGGGCCAGCGACCCTTGCATAACCGTTCAGAGCGTTCTGGTCGCCCCGCATAACGGCAGCACCATTGGCTTGGTTGAAGTTGGCTAGGTCATTCGTTCGATTAGATTGGTTCTGGAACGCAGCCGCTTGGTTGCCCTGCTGAACTTGTGCAAGGAAATTGGGCTGATTGCCTGCAAGGATGAGGTTTGCGTTTAATGGCATGTTAGAATCCTACCGTTGCTAGTGCATTTCTTTGGCGCATAAATGGCGCTGCGTCTTGTGTCTGTGATTTCATAGCGAATTGCTGTAGTTGGTTTTGGCTTTGCGGTTGCACAACGCCTAATTGATTTGCCGCAGCGATACGACGATCCAAATGGGGTATGCCGGGGCGAAGAAACTGATTGCTGTATATTTGCGCGGCTTCTGTTGCATTCGTCGCGCCGTAAAGGGCGTTCGCCGCCTTGCTTTCTGTGTTTTGCAGTTCCCATAGGGTGAAGTCCAGCTGGGCATTTAAGTCATCAGGTGCCGCGCCTCGCTCTGCGGCAAATGCCTCGAATTGCTTACGCCGTGGCCCTGTCCATTGGTTAAGCCCGTACCCGCCGCGTGACCCCTCAACAATCGGTGAAATCTCATTGATGCCGGGGTTCAGGCCGCTTTCGACCATCATGTTGCCGACAATGCCA
>Ga0070750_10000811_pt1 | contig 17329 bp, 20 predicted proteins | sample VirMetDEL_Nov_24_FD_77013 | JGI IMG/M metagenome (GOLD analysis project Ga0070750, IMG submission 77013) | Aqueous microbial communities from the Delaware River and Bay under freshwater to marine salinity gradient to study organic matter... | ecosystem: Environmental > Aquatic > Marine >...
AATCTAGTAGTTGATGGGTTAGTAGGTAATGCTACTTGGGAAGCTTTATATGCTACAACAGACTTAACAGAAACGTTTGAGTTTAACAGTATAGAAAATGAAATTAATGAAGTCTTTTTGCCAAAGGATGAATATCTTAAAGGACCTACTAAAAAAAGATGGTTATTCTTACATCATACTGCAGGTTGGAATAATCCTTATAACACAGTACATCACTGGGCTAATGATTCAAGAGGTAGAGTAGCTACTGAGTTTGTTCTTGGTGGTCAAAAAATAACTGATGGTAATGCTGATTATGATGGTAAAATAATCAAATGTATTCCTGATGGTGGGTATGGTTGGCATCTAGGAATAGGTAACAATGCAGTTCATAGAGAGTCTGTAGGAATAGAGTGCAATAACTTTGGACAACTAACTAAAGGAGGATTTTATAAAAAAATTAACGGTAAAAGAGCTTGGGTAGCAAAAGAAAAGGATGAGTTCTATACTTATGTTGGAACTAAAGCAGATAGATCGCAAGTTATAGAGTTAGAACAAAAGTTTAGAGGCTTTGAATACTTTCATAATTATTCAGATACTCAATTAGAAGTTCTCTATGAGTTAATAATGTTTATTTGCAAAAGAGATAATATAGATCCCAGAGAAGGATTATCAAAACTTATTAAAGAAAAAGGAGAGTTTGAAGCTTTTGAATTTTTAGATAAAGATTATGTAGCAGCAAATCCAGGAATATATTGTCACACTAATCTTATATACGGTAAGTGGGATATGTATCCTCACCCTAAATTAATAGATATACTTAAAAGCTTTTGATATGGAATCTAGATCTTTTAATACAATACTTATTATAGTTACATTAGTACTTCTAGCATTTAATATAAAAACATGTAATTCTAATAAGAAGTCGTATACATCAATTCAGAATTTATTGCAGTATAAAGATTCAGCTAAAGTTTATAAGTCAAAATCAGATAAATTAGTATATTATAATGATATCTTAGAAGTCTCAGAAAAAGAACTTAGAATAGCTAAAGACTCACTAATGTCAGTCATAGATGATATAAAAATTAAAAAACCAAAAACTATAACTAAAATTGTTACAGAAATTGTTTATAAAGATGTACCTGTATATTATACGGATACTCTACCGTGTGACACATTTAACATACCTTTTGCTCACGTAGATGATTGGATTACTATAAATGGAAGAAGTCACAATGAAGGATTAGATTTTAAAAATATAAGTATTACTAACGATCTACTTATAGTTACTGGAGAAAAGAAAAATGGTTTATTTAAACGCAACCAACCAGTAGTAACAGTAACTTCTAATAATCCTTACCTTGATGTAAGAAATATTACTAATTATGAAATTAAACCTAAAGTTCCTTTTTATGATAAATGGTGGTTTAAGGGAGCTTTAGTAGGAGCAGGAATATTAATTGGAACTAGATTGTAATGTCAACAGCTCAAAAAACAAAACCAGAACTTTGGAAGCGCATTGTAGCTCGTGTTAAAGCATCATCTTGTTGTGGTACAAAGGCAGGGCAATGGTCAGCTAGAAAAGCTCAAGAAGCTGTAAGAAAATATAAAGCTGCAGGTGGAGGTTATTCTGGTAAAAAGTCTTCTTCTAATAGTTTAACTAAGTGGAGTAAACAAAAATGGAAAACTAAATCAGGAAAAAAATCATCTGAAACAGGAGAAAGATATTTACCAGAAAAAGCTATTAAAAGTTTGTCTAGCAAAGAATATGCAGCAACTACTCGTAAAAAAAGAGCTGATTCTAAAAAAGGTAAACAGTTTAGCAAACAACCAAAGAAAACAGCTAGTAAAGTAAAAAAATATAGAAAGTAATGGCAACAACTAAAAAATTTAAACCTCACATGATGTATAAAGGCAATAAAGCTGTTAAAGCTAATAAGATGGCTGATCATATGCGTTTAAAAAAATTAGGATATACTCATACTAAACCTAAAAAGAAAAAGTAATGGCTGCTAAAAAGAAATATAAAACTCTTGCATGGACTAGAAAAGAAGGTAAAAATCCTAAAGGTGGATTAAATGCTAAAGGTAGAGCATCTGCTAAAGCTGAAGGTAGTAATTTAAAAGCTCCTGTAAAGTCAGGAACTAATCCTAGAAGAGTTTCATTTGCAGCAAGATTTGGTGGAATGAAAGGTTCTGAAAAAAAACCAGATGGAACACCAACAAGATTAGGATTAGCTTTAAAAGCATGGGGTTTTAGGAGTAAAGAATCTGCTAGAAAATTTGCTCAAAAAAACAAAAAGAAAAAATAACATGGATAAAGAAAAAGATGAGTATACATTTATTTATTGGAACTAATTATGGCAACAAGAAAAAAACCATCAGCAGGATTAACTAAAAAACAAAAGTCTTCCGTAGCAAAAAAGGCAAGTGCTGGAAAAAATATAGGTAAAAAAGGACCAGGTACTGGTTTTAAAAATTTAGTAAATAAATTAAAAAAACAAGGTAAGTCTGAGGAAGCTGCTAAAAAAATAGCAGCAGCTGCTATGTGGAAAAATATAAAAAGATAAAATGGCAAGGAACAAATTAGCAGGTACTAAGAAAGGTAAATCAGAGTCTGCAAAATATTTTCAAAACAATCCAGAAGCTAAAGCAAAAAAAGATGCTTATAATACTAAGTATCATAAATCTAAAAAAAGAAAAGCTTATAGAGCTTTATTAAATGCTATAAATCGTAGGAAAAAAACTTATGGTAATGGAGATGGTTTAGATGAAAGTCACAGTAAATCAGGAAAAACATCTAAAGAAAAACAATCAACTAATAGAGCCAGAAATGGTAAAAAAGGATCATCTAAAAAATAATAAACAATAAATATTTTTTATTTAACCTTTATTTTATTATCTTTATAGTAAATTATAAATTAATTTATTATGAGCAAAGAAACCAACAAAAAGCTTTCTCCTGAACAAATTACAGAACTCAGGGAAGAAAATATCAGATCCCTACAGAAGCAAATTATTTATTTAAAAGTTCTACATGAACATGATAAACTTAAATCAGAAATTGCTGAGTATAGGCTAAGAGAAACTATTGCCAAAATTAAATTTGGCGAAATAACAAATCCAAATAAAGAAAAATCTGAATAATGAAAGCTCTAGTTATTGATAAACAAGTATCAATGAGCTTATTCGATATTATTAGATTTCAAATTAACTTTTATTGTTTTTCTAATAACATTAGAATAAGTCCATCTCAATTAGATACTTTGGCCTATTTAGGTCTTTGGGATGAAATGAATATATCTGATTTTTGTGAACAGATTGTAGAAGAGGATATATTTAGCAATCCACAAACCGTTAGAAATTTTATAATTAAGTCAATAAAAGATGAATTAATTATTAGAAAAGGTTTAGGTAATAAAATAATTAAACTTTCAGATTCTTTTGAATTACTAAACAAAGGAACTGTTTTAATTAATCTAAAGTTGTATCATGTGGAAAAAAGCTAAATTGTTAATTCCAAATCTTTCAAAAAAAATAAATACAAGTGAAGAAAAAATAAATGATGTTGTTAACTTTTATTATTCGGAATTAAGAAAAAAAATTGAAAGTTTAGAAGTAGATAGGATAAGAATACCAAGGTTGGGTGTTTTTTATGTAAGTCAAAACAAACTAAAAAATTCAATCGAAGCTTTGCAGTATTTAACAAGTAGTGATAAAGAAAAAGATTTTAAAAAAATTGCAAAATATAATTTAAATAAAGATCTATTAGATAAACAAATTAAACTTTTAAAAATAATTAAAAATAAAACTGATGAGCAAATCGCTAAAAAAAATTTGGAAAAATAAATCAGCAATAATTGAAGGTTTAAAAAATAATATTTTTAAAAAAGAAAGCGTTGAGATTATTGTAAAAGAAAGAAATAAAATTTGTAAAGCATGTGATTTTTATGATGCTGATGGAAGTAAATGCGAAGTTCCTTTAACAAATCCCTGTTGTGGTATTTGTGGATGTAGTTTAAAATTAAAACAAAGAAGTCTATCTTCAGACTGTCCAGAAAATAAATGGGAAGCTGTACTAACTGAAGATGAAGATGATAAATTAAATTTATTAAATCCAAATCAAGATGATTAAATTTGAAGAAGAAGGTCATAAATATACTAACTTAGATAATTCTAAAGATATTGAATGGATTAGCGTAACTAAATTAATTCATCAATTTACAGAAAAATTTGATGCTCCTGCTGTAGCAGAAAAGTGCTCTAAGGGTAAGAACCCCAAATACAAAGGTAAGTCCACAGAAGAGATTTTAGAAATGTGGAACAATGAAAATAAAAGAGCTATTGATTTAGGTAGTTGGTATCATAATCAAAGAGAGAAAGATGTATTATCTTGTAACACAATTACAAGAGATGGAATAGAATTACCTATTATTAGTCCTATTATTGAAGATGGAATAAAGTTAGCTCCAGATCAGTCTGTAACTTCAGGAGTATATCCAGAACATTTAGTTTATTTAAAGTCTGTTGGCGTGTGTGGTCAAGCAGATAGAGTAGAGGTTGTAGGTAATAAGATTGATATATACGATTATAAAACTAATAAAGAAATAAAAACAGAAGGTTATAAGTATTGGGATGGAACTAAAAAAATGATGTTAGGACCATTAAGACATCTAGAAGATTGCGAATTCAATACCTACGCCCTACAGCTAAGTGTATATATGTTTATTATGCTAAAGCATAATTATAATCTAGAACCTGGTACTTTAGAAATACATCACATTGAATTTGAAACAGAATCTGAAGATGAAAACGGTTATCCTGTTTATGCTGTTGATGCTGCAGGAGATCCTATAATTAGTAAAGTTACACCAATAGAATTGCCTTACTTAAAAAAAGAAGTAATAGCTATGTTTAAATGGTTGAATATAAATAGAAAACAAGTACTATACAATGAACATTAAATTATTTGAATTAGACGGAAGATCTTTAAAACCAACAGAACATTGTTATATGATTAGTTGGCTTAAAAGAATTATAGATGAATATCCAGAAGAACATGTAAAAGTATTTAGCTACATATACTATGTATCTTATTTAGGGCCAGATAATCCTTATTTTAATATTGCAGAAGAAGATAGAGAAGAAAAAATATTAAGAGATTTGCAACCAAACTTTGATATTGAAGCTCCTGAAATATTAAATGCAGTTGATAGATGTAAAGAGTTATATACAACTCCTACAATGAAATCTTATAATGCAATCAAAGCAATGTTAGAAAGATTAAATACATATTTAGAAACTACTGAGATTACAGACGGTAGAGATGGTAATGTTGGATCTATGCTAAGAATTGCTAAAGAGTTTAAACATGTTAGAGAATCATTTAAAGGTGTTTACGAAGATGTGCAAGAAGAAAATAAAGTAAAAACTAGAGGTAGTTCTAAATTACCATACGATCTACAATGATACAACATGACACTAAAAATATAGGAGAGATATATGAAAATATACCTACCTGGAATAATGGAGTTTGGGAGCTAACATCTTTTGATACTAGAGAAGATTTTGCAGAAAAATTAGAAAAAGAATTTTTTAAATGTCCAGGTGAATATGAGCTAGATGATATTGTAAATGAATTTAAAAAACAAGCTAATAATTTTTTAGTAAAAGGATATTATTGCGATTATTTAGAAGGTACTATAGATTTTGAAGACTACTGGAATTTTGAAAAATTAAAATCTAGAAAAGGTGTTTTTTATATGAAAGATGATAAGGCTTGGTTTTTACCAAGAGATTATTATTTCTGGATTAATTTTTTAGAAATTGTAGATAAAGTAAAAAAGAAAAGAAGATTTAATGATATATGGGATACACAGTTATGGATGTCTCAATATGAATTTTTAGCAGAGCTTAGATACAAGCATGCAGTTGTTCTAAAGAAACGTCAGTTTGGTTCTTCATTATACCATGTAGCTAAATTAATAAATATACTATGGTTTGAAGATTCACCTGTACTTAAAATGGGAGCTTCTTTAGAAACCTATTTAACAGGAGTAAATGGTTCTTGGAAATTTGCCCAAATGTATAGAACTTTTTTAAATAAGAATACAGCTTGGACTAGGGAAATGAATCCAGGTATTGTTGGAGAGTGGACTCAGAAACAAGAAGTAAATGAGAATGGTAGGAAGTATGACGTTGGTCTTATGGGAACATTTCAATCAATATCTTTCCAACAATCTGATACTGCAGGTGTAGGGGGTTTAACAACTATGTTCTTTTATGAAGAAGCTGGTATTGCCCCTAGGATGGATAAAACATTAGAGTTCTTATTACCTGCAATGGAAGCTGGAGATATAACTACTGGTTTTTTCGTAGCTGCAGGAACTGTTGGGGATTTAGATCAATGTAAACCACTTAAGACTTATATGTATAAAGCACAAGCTAATAACTTTTATACAATAAGAAATAAGTATGTAAACTTTAAAGGTACTGTTCAAGAAACAGGTATGTTTGTTCCTGAGCAATATTCAATGCCTCCTTTCATAGATCAATATGGAAACAGCTTAGTAAAAGAAGCTGAAGAAAGATTATTAGAATTATATAAAGAATGGGAAAGAGATTTAGATCCTAATATATCTCAAATTAGAAAATCACAAAGACCTATTAACATGGAAGTAGCTTTTGCTGCTAGAAGTGAATCTAGGTTTCCTTTACATTTAGTAGAAAATCAAAAGTTAGATATTCAAGATGGATTATATCCTTACGAGTTAGTTGATTTACATGAAACTGCTGATAATAAAATAGAAGCTAAATTAACTAAGAAACCACCTATATTAGAATTTCCTGTAGATAAAAAACAAGAAGACAAATCTGGTAGTATTCAAGTATGGGAAAGGCCTGATGAAGATGCAAAGTGGGGAACTTATTATGCATCAGTCGATCCAGTTTCTGAAGGAAAAACTACATCTTCAGATTCCTTATGTTCTATTTTTGTTTATAAAAATCCAATTCAAGTTACTAAAGTTAAAAATAATAAATCTGAAACTTTTGTAGAAGGAGATAAAATTGTGTGTTCTTGGGCTGGAAGATTTGATGATATAAATGATACACATAAAAGATTAGAACTAATTATTAAATGGTATAATGCATGGACTCTTGTAGAAGCAAACGTTTCATTATTTATATTATATATGATTAGTAATAGATTACAAAAATATCTAGTTCCTAAATCAGAAATGGTATTTTTAAAAGAGTTAGGTTATAATAAAACAACACATCAAGAATATGGTTGGAAAAACACAGGTACTATATTTTCAAGAAACTTGCTAACTTACTTAATTGAGTTCCTTAAAGAAAAAGTTTATGAAGAAACTAATGATGCTGGAGATGTTATAAAAACAACCTTTGGTATAACAAGAGTGCCAGACTTTATGGCCTTAGAGGAAATGTCTCAATATGAGCATGGACTCAATGTCGATAGATTAATTGCATTATCTGCCTTAATATCTTTTGTAAAATTACAAAATGCTAATAAGGGATATATAAAAAAAATTGAAACAGAAGATAACAAACACTTGGAAAACTCAGATAAAATTTATAAATTTAATAGAAGTGCGCCTTTCAAAAATTTGGGTACTGGTAAAAGTGCATTTGGCAAAAATAAAAATAGAAACCCTTTTAGAAGAATGAAATAATTATGCAAATAAAAAACGCATTACAAATAAAAAAAGGTGAAGGTAAAATCGATAAAAGAGGTTTTAATTCATTTACACAACCAATTCAATTTTTATCTAAATATGAAAAAGATCAGGATTGGGCTATGCATAATCTAGATTGGTTAGAATGGCAGGGAGTAAAACAAATTAGTTACAATGCTAAAAGACTTATGAAAAATTATAAGTTAGCAAAAGGAACTATTGATAAAAGTGATTACATTCCAGATAATGATGTTAATGATATGACTGAGTTAGTAGATATACTAGCTAATGATAATATACAGTCATACAATACAGACTCTGCAATGGAATTAAAATTTTATCCAATCATTCCAAATGTAATTAATGTACTTACTGCTGAATTTGCTAAAAGAAATAGTAGAGTTGATTATAGAGCTGTAGATGAGTATAGCTACAATGAGATTTTAAATGCAAAAATGCAAGATATTGAAGAGGTCTTGTTAGAAGATGCTCAAAATAAACTTCTCGAAAAAATGTTGCAAATGGGATTAGATCCTAATTCTGAAGAAGCTCAGCAACAACTTAATCCAGATGCATTAAAAAAACTACCAGAAATAGAAAAATTTTATTCTAAAAATTATAGGACTCTAGCAGAGCAATGGGCTGGCAAACAACATGAGATGGATGTTAGCAGATTTAGAATGGATGAGCTTGAAGAAATAGCATTTAGAGACATGCTTATTACTGATAGAGAGTTTTGGCATTTCCGAATGATGGAAGAAGATTATGATATAGAACTTTGGAATCCTGTATTAACTTTTTATCACAAGTCTCCTGACGTAAGGTATATATCTCAAGGAAGCTGGGTAGGAAAAATAGACATGCTTACAGTATCAGATGTTATTGATTACTATGGACCTTATTTAAATCAAGAACAACTAGAAGAACTAGAAACATTGCATCCTGTTAGAGCAGGAAGATATCTTTTAGATGGTATGCAGAATGATGGTTCATATTACAATCCTGAAGTATCTCATGAAAAAAACTTAGATCCTTCTTTGCAAATGAAAAGATGGCTTTCTTATAATGAGAATGCATATAACCCAGATGATATTGTTTCTTGGATTATTGGTCAAAGTGAGCATACAGGAATCTTACATGATCATCAAATGCTTAGAGTAACAACTGCTTATTGGAAGTCACAACGTAAAGTAGGATATCTTACAAGCATAAATGAAGGTGGACAGATTACTGTTGAGATTGTCGACGAGTCATACGTAGTAGCAAACAAACCTATATATCAAACAAAATATTCAAATGAAAGATCTGCAGAGACTTTAGTTTTTGGAGATCATATTGAATGGATATGGATTAATCAAGTATATGGTGGTGTAAAAATAGGACCTAATAGAATGATGTTTCAAGACACTAGATATAGTGATGAGTTTGCACCAATCTATATTGGAATTAATACTAATAAAATTGGACCTCTTAAGTTTCAATTTAAAGGAGAAGAATCATTATATGGTTGTAAACTACCAGTAGAAGGTAAAGTATTTACAGAACGTAATACTAAATCAACAGCATTAGTAGATTTAATGAAACCTTCTCAAATAGGATTTAATTTGGTAAATAACCAAATAGCTGACATCCTTATAGATGAAATAGGAACTGTTATAGCATTAGATCAAAATGCATTACCTAAACATTCATTAGGTGAAGATTGGGGTAAAGGAAATTATGCAAAAGCATATGTTGCTATGAAAGACTTTAGTGTATTACCTTTAGATACATCTATTACTAATACTGAAAACGCATTAAACTTCCAACACTATCAAACTTTAAATCTAGAACAATCTAATAGATTAATGACTAGAATACAGTTGGCTAATTTCTTTAAACAACAAGCATTAGAAGTTATTGGTATTACACCTCAACGACTTGGTCAACAAATTGGACAAACAGATACTGCTAGAGGAGTAGAGCAAGCAGTTGCAGGTTCTTATGCTCAAACAGAAATGTACTTTATCCAGCACTCAGATTACCTTATGCCTAGAGTGCATCAAATGAGAACTGATCTAGCACAGTTTTACCACAGTAGAAAATCATCTTTTAGATTACAATCTTTAGTATCTCCTGATGAAAGACAATTCTTTGAACTAAATGGAACAGATCTTCTATTAAGAGATCTTAATGTGTTTTGTGAAACAAATGCAAACCATCGTTCAATAATGGAAAAAATTCAGTCTATTGCAATAAATAACAATACAACTGGAGCATCTATATATGAATTAGGACAGTTAATGAGTCCAATGTCATTAGGAAGTTTAAATAGTAAGTTAAAAGAGTTAGATGATAAAGCTCAAGCTAGAGCAGAAATGCAAGCTCAAAGAGAACAAGAACTTAAACAAAAAGAACTTGATGCTAAAAAAGCAGAGCTACAAATGCAACAAGACTTTAAAGCTAAAGAAGCTGAAAAAGAAAGAAGAAAAGATTTACTTGTTGCTGAAATTAGAGCTGCTGGTTATGGAGCTATGCAGGATGTTAATGAGAATAAACAATCTGACTACCTAGATGCTTTAGAGGAACTTAAGTCTTCTGAAGAATACCAAGCTACTATGAATGTTCAAAGAGCAGCTGATGCTAATAAAACTCAAATAGCTAATAAAAAATTAGATATTGAAAGAGAAAAGCTTCAAGTAATGAAAGAAGACTCAATGAACAAATTAAAAATAGCAAAAGAAAATCAAACAGCTTCTGAAATAAAAGCAAAAAAGGGTAAAAAATAAATTGCTTAATTTAATATAATTACTTGTTTAGTTATATACTCCCAAGTTTTTAAAGAAGAATTGGAAAATTTATAAATAAATTATGTTTAAAAATAAATAATTTACGTAAATTAATAATAAGTCAAACACAAAAAACCAACAAAATGAGTGATAACAAAAAAAGTGAAAGTGTAGTAAAAGAAGTAGAGTACGAAGATTTAGATGAATTACTAGGAACAAAAGCTGCAACAGTAATTGCTCCAGATGAAGAATCTAAAAATTCAGTTCTTTCTAGTTCAAAAACTGACACATCGTTCCTTGACAATCCAGTTGATTCTGGAAATGATGATGAAGAAAAAGAAGAAGAGCCTGAAGCTAAAGCTGATGACTTAGCCGATATACTAGGAGATCCTAAAGAAGAAGAGTTTGAAGATTCTTATGATACTAAAGATCCTATTAGTAAAAGCGGTAGAAAACCAGCATTAGTAGAAACAATATCGAAGTTAGTAGATAAAGGTTTAATTGATTTATATGAAGATGCTCCAAACATTGAAGATTATACTATTGATGAAATAGAAGATTTAATTGAGCAGAACATTATTCAAAAAGTAAATCAAACAGCTCAACAAGCTCCTGTAGAAGTATTCAAAAAATTAGATCCTAAATTACAAGATGTAATTTCATATGCTTTGAGTGGGGGTACTGATATAACAAACGTTCTTAAGAATGTAACCAGAGCTCAAGAAGTAACAGAACTTAGCGTTGATAAAAAAGAAGATCAAGAAAGAATTGTTAGAGAATGGTTGCGAGAAACTAATTTTGGTACAGAAGAAGAAATAGAAGATGAAATTTCTGATTATCTTGATAGAGAAGATTTAGAAAAAAAAGCTAAACAATTCAAACCAAAATTAGATGCTAAACAGGCAGATATAATGAAAAAGAAACTTGCTGAACAAGAAGAAAAAAGAAAGCAAGTTGAAGAAACAAAAAAGAAATATGCTGAAAAAATATTTAATACTTTAAATAATGAAGATTTAAATGGATTGAAGCTAAATAATAAAATACAAACTTCTTTATACTATGGTATTACTGATACATCAAATTACCAAGATAGAGAAGGTAATCCAACAAACGAGTTGGGATACTTACTTGAAAAATATCAAATAGGTGAATCTGCTAATCCATCTTTGATATTAGAAGCTTTGTGGTTGCTTAAAGATCCAAAAGGTTACAGAGATTCTGTTAAATCTATTGGTGAAAAAGAAGCAATTACAAAAACAGTAAGAAGTTTAAAAACAGCAGAAGGAGAACGTAAAATTTCTTCATCAACGCAGGGAGAGTCTAGAGGTATTCCTGCTACTCGAAAAGATGTTCCAACAAGAAGATCTTCGAGAAACATTTTCTCTAGAGATTAAATAGTAACTAATAAATACAAATACAAATGACACCAAGTTTAAACAATGGCTTATTTTTGAGAGACAATGCTTATGTAGCATCTTCTCATGTTGACAGTTACCATTTGATGAATTTGATGAAAGATGCAAAACCTGATGATTTAGGTCCTATTGATATGTGGGCTCAAATGCAAAAGGTTGAGATGCCTCTTTATCAAATGTCGTCTTTTAATGGTAAAAACGTAATTGATGTAGAACATCCAAATGGAGAGTTTACATGGCGTACTCCAGTATCTGAGGAGCTTCCTTATATTACTGAAGATATTGAACCAGGTAATCTTCAAAAAGGTATTGATGGTACTACTTTCAAAATCAAACTTAACAAGCGTGTATTCGGTCACGGTGATATCATCACTTATGACAAGTACAATGGTCTTGAACTTTATATTACAGCAGACGATATCTTAGATATGGGTGATGGTGTAATCTATACAGTTCAATTAGTAAATAACGATTCAGCAGCATTTATTGATCCTGCTTACTTGGAGTGTAACACTGAGTATTTCCGAGTTACTTCTGCTAGAGGTGAGTATGGTGAGCGTTTCTCTGATATGACTACATCAGCTTCATCTCGTGAGTTCTATAACTACGTAGGTAATGCTGAAGCTCACGTACACTATTCAGTATCTTCTCGTGCTAAGTTGATGGAAAAAGGAGGAATGACTATTGATGGTAAAATTCCTGTAACTGAGATTTGGCGTTCTTTTGATAAGAACATGGATCCATCTATCAACACTCTTGATGGAATGATTCAAGCAAAAGGTTCAGACTATGTTAAGCGTGCTGTAGAAAGTGGAGATCTTGTTAAGACTTTCATGACTAAATTAGAAGCAGCTCATTTATCTAAAATTGCTTACGATATTGAAACTTACCTTATGTGGGGTAAAGGAGGTCGAATTAAGCAAGATGGTCCAGATGACTTACGTCTTTCTGTCGGTCTTTGGAAGCAGCTTGATAACGCATTCAAAAAAGTTTACAACAAAGTAGATTTCAGATTAGATATGTTCCGTGCAGAATTGCTTAACTTCTTTAGAGGTAAAGTTGAATTTGAAGGTCCAGATTCTAAGCGTGAGTTAATTGTTCAGACTGGTATCGCTGGTATGAAAATGATTAATGATGCAGTTCTTAAAGAAGCAGTTGCATCTGGATTCAGTATTCGTGCTGATAAAGGTGGTATTGATGCTATCTCAGGTGAGTCTATGGACTTGAACTTTGGATTCTCTTTCACTTCTTACCATATTCCATTCTTGGCAAATGTTAAGTTTGTGTTGAATCCAGCGTTTGATAACGTACACCAAAATAAAGTTGAGAACCCAATTATTGATGGATATCCACTTTCTTCTTATTCATTCATCATTTTTGATGTAACTGACAATGGAAGTGATAACATCAAGTTACTTCGTAAGAAGTGGGATTCTGAATTGAAGTGGTGGTATCAAAATGGTACTATGGATTACATGGGTAGAACTCAAGGTTTCCAATCATCTGGACAGTTCAATGGTTATAGAGTTTATATGACTCAAGCTATGCCAGCTATCTGGGTTGAAGATCCAACTAAAGTTCTCAAAATTGTAATGAGAAACCCGATCACAGGATTTAGCCTGTAATATATATAAAAGAATACTCCCTGGTTAATAGCTAGGGAGTATTTTTAATTAATGTCAAAAACAAAAAACCAACACAATGATTGAAGAAATTAAAGAAAAATTACAAAAGTCAGGAAGGATTACAATTAAACCTTACGTTGACAGAACAGTTTCTAACATGGGATTAGAAGATTATGAAATGGTTGTATTCCCAGGAACTTTTCAAAGAGAACCAATGGCTTGTGTAGAACAAAATGGAAGAATTCGTTATTTAAATGGATTAGATGAATCTGCGCCAGAAGTCAAAGGAATGAAAGATGAAAAGGCTAAAGAAGCTAAAATAAAAGAAATAAGAAGTATTGTAGCAATGTTAGAATTTGAAAAACATTATAATACTTTAGACATCGAAGATCCTGAATTCTGGAATAAAGTTCAAACATACAAACCAAACAATACAGAATTTTGGAGCTCTATTGTATTAGAGTGTGAAAATAAAACTATTGTTTTAGATCCTGTAAATAAAACTGAAGATTTGCTTAAAGTACTAGCTATTGAAGCAGGAGGGTTTCCTTTAGTTGCAAAAAGCAAAGAAGACTGTATATCAGGACTACATAAAAGAAAGTGGTATTTAGATAGACACATTGAAACAACAAGCAAGAAAGCTTCAGTTGCTAAAATTAAAAATAAAGCATTGTCTTTACTTGATGAGATTTCAGATGAAATGCCAAGAAAACTATTCTATATAGCTAAGTTAATTAGTACAAATAGCATGCAGTATAAAAATTATACTTTGCAAGACACTATTTATGATTACCTAGATGAATATATTAATGGTTATCATCACGAAGATAATATTAAAACTGCATCTCAAACATTTATTGATTTTTGCTCAAAAGATATGCAAGAATTAAAAATTCGTTCAATTGTAAAAGATGCTACTTTCTATAAATTTATTATATTAAAAGGAGACGGTTTACTTTACTCTAGTCCTGAGAATGTTATGCTAGGTAGAAATTCATCTGAAGTTTATGAATACTTAGTTAATCCTCTTAACGAAGATGTATTAGTTAAATTACAAGATAGAGTAGAAGATACTTGGTCTTCATAAAAATATAGACTATGGATAATTTAACAATAAAACTTAAAATAAAACAAAGGCTAAATAAGTTGGCTAGTGATGATTATGATAATATTCAAGACTGGCAAATTGTTGAAGCGTTCAATAAAGGTTCTGTAGAATGGTCAAGAAGGCAGCTCCATGGTACAAATTTAAAACAAACTGGTGATGAGCAAACTAAAAGAAGGATTGATGATTTACAAATCCTTTTAAGAGAGTTTGATCTAAACATGGTTAAGAAAGATTTATACTATGGATCTGCTAATTTTCCAACAGATTATTTTGAATACAAAAGAGTTTCTTTTAAAGGTAAAACAGATTGTTGCGAAAGTAATAAATTTGTTGTATATTTAGTAGAAGAGGCTAATATAGATTTGTATTTAAAAGATCCAAATCTAAAACCTAGTTTTGAGTGGGGTGAAACATTTTTAACAATGTCAAATAACGAAGTTAAAATATATACTAATAACGAATTTGATATTGTAAATGCCAAACTTAGTTATTACAAACAACCAACCAGAATAGAGTTTCAAGGTGTAACCAATCCATATACAGGGTTGGTTTCTACCGTTGATGTTGAATCTGAGTTTAAAGATGACATCGTTGAGCTCCTTATAGACGAAAGTGTTAAAATCTTAGCAGGTGATATTGAATACATATCCTCAGTTCAAATTGCCGATAAATCAGTAGAGGGTAACAATTAAAATGTTTGTATAATTTAAAATTAAAAAAGATGGTTAAAAAGAAAATGATGGAATCTGGCGGTAATGTACCTAAGCAAAAATCAACTAGAAGTAGAAATGTAAATAAGTATACGGATGGCTACAAGACAGTAGAGAAATATAAAAAAAGAAATGATAAAATTAAGAGTTCTGATAAATTAGTAGGACCAGGTAGAGATAAATCAAAAACTGTTTCTAAATACAATGAATCTACAGGAAAAGGTTCTAAAAAAAATATTTATGTTAAGGATGGAGAAAGAACAGTCGACAAATATAATTATAAGACAGGTGGAACGGTAAATCCAATTAAAAGGGCTGCAAAAATCGATCAAAGAGTTCTTGTTGATGAAGCTAGAGCAAAAAGAAAAGCAGCTAAACAAAAAGCTAGAGAAGAAAAAAAGAACATTAAAGCTGTAAACAAAAACGTTAGAGCTAAAATGGAAGGTTATGACTCTACTAAAAGTAGAAGAGAGGCTAGAAACGCAGATGCTAGAAAGACTATAAAAGCTGCTAGAACAAAAAAAGTTAAGATTGAGGGAGATCGAAGAACTATAGGTAATAATTCAAATTCAACTACCACAATAACTGATAATAGTACAAGATCTAAATCGACTAGTACTTCATCGCAAGCTAATCCAACAACACAAAGTACAAATCAAGCAGGTGCTAAAGCAGGTGCTAGAGGTGGTAACTCAAGCTCTAATGCCAAAGGTGGTAAAGGTGGTAAAGGTGGTAAAGTTGATCAATCTAAAGGAAATAATAGAAATAATAGAAATAGCAACAATAATAACAAAAGAAGCCTAGTTGAAGTAAAAACTGGTGGAATGGTTAATCCAAATGTTGGCACTAAGAATATGGCAACTCCATTATTAGCTAAAAAAGGAATGGATATGGGATATAATCCAATGGCTAAAATGGGTATGGCTAAAAAACCATCTATGGTAATGTCAAACAAAGAGTTGATGGAATACAAAAAAGGTGCGACGAAGAAATACAAAACTGGTGGTATGGTTAATCCTAACATGGGAGCTAAAGCCAAAACACCTAAATAATAGTAATTATGGCTGATAAAAATAAAAAACTATTAGAAAAAAAGAAGGCTGCTGTAATGAAAGGTAATACCAAAAGAGCTGCAAGAATCGAAAAGAAAATGTTAAAAGATTCTTTAAAAGGAATGCAAGAAGCTAGAAAAGGTAGAGTAACTAAAAGTACAGGAACTGGAACTAGAGAAGTTGATGGTAAAGAGTATGGAGTAAAATACAAAGAAAAAGTTGTTCGTAGAAAGGATGGTACTGTAAAGAAAACTGTTGTAAAAGAACAAGGATTACCTACAGGACCTACTGGAAAGAAAAGCCCTATTAAAAAATCTAGAACTGTAAAGAAGTATAGATCTCCAAAAGTAACAGAACCTAGATCAAAAGATGAAGCTTCAAAAATTCAACAATTTAAAAAAGAAGATAAATCTGTAATGAGAAAAGGTGGTACTCTTGGTTATCAACCTACAGCTAAGTATGGAAAAGTTACAAAAGCTTCTATGTAAATGTCTGGTGGAGAATTAAAAATGTATAAAAAAAGAAAAAAATAAATTAGTAGTTGGTTTTTATCTATTAATTTATTATATTATATGTATAATGTTTATTAATTAAAAAAAAGAAAAATGAGTTATTTTAATCACGCTTTCAAAAAAGTATTCCCTGGGACAATTGCCGATGGGACGCATGCAGGCGTTACAGTAGCTGGCGGTCTTATTACAGACGCTGGTGTACCTACTTCTGCATTAAGAGGAATTGCTGATGCAGGTCCTGGCGGACTTCCTTATGGATTCTTTAACAAGAACACTTACTTGTCTGTAAACTTAGCTTCTACTGAAGTTACTACAGGGCAGCCTTTGATTTTGGCTGGTGCTTCTGTTAAAGTAAATGATAAGCAAGGTCCATTTCATGGTGGATATGCTGAGTCTAACAAGTCTAAGTACATTAACCCTAAGTTTGTTCACAACTTCTATAAGATGTGTGACGCTGC